>Ga0209006_10001386_pt1 | contig 21999 bp, 21 predicted proteins | sample JacPin_JW_Ref_O2_FD_188567 | JGI IMG/M metagenome (GOLD analysis project Ga0209006, IMG submission 188567) | Forest soil microbial communities from Algoma, Ontario, Canada - Jack Pine, Ontario site 1_JW_Ref_O2 (SPAdes) (version 2) | ecosystem: Environmental > Terrestrial > Soil > Boreal... | reverse complement strand
CCCCCCCGCCAATGGAGGAATATTCGCCTTCGGTGTTTTCGCGCACCACCCAGAAATCGATGTCGCCGGGCTTGCGGTTGGCGAGCGGCGACGGCACGCCCGGCATCAGCCGCACCGGACGAAGGTTGACGTATTGATCGAACTCCCGGCGGAATTTGATCAGCGATCCCCACAACGAAATGTGATCGGGGATTTTGGCGGGCCAGCCGACCGCACCGAAATAGATCGCATCATGTTTGCCGATCTTTTCCTTCCAGTCCTCCGGCATCATCTCGCCGTGCTTTTCGTAATAGTCCCAGGAGGCGAAATCGAAATGATCGAAATGCACGCTGACGCCGTGCTTTTTTGCCGCCTGCTCCAGCACGCGCAGGCCCTCCGGCACCACTTCCTTGCCGATCCCGTCGCCGGGAATGACCGCGATCCGGTATTTTTTCTTGTCGTTGGTCATTGAGGATTCCTCCAGCCTTGCGGCGCCGCCGAGACCGCTTATTGCAGGGGATTGCAATGGACCAAAGTTGGTCGCGGTGCAACGCTGCAGTGCGATGGTCCGCTCTCAGGTTTATTTGCCTCGGGCTTGACCCGTTCCGCGGCAACGGCCAGTTTGCCCGGCCCAGCCAAACTTTCCCCCATCAAGCGAGTAATCCCATGGATCTTCATTTGCGCAGCAAGCGCGTCCTGATCACAGGCGCATCGAAAGGCATCGGCGCTGCCGCCGCCGAGGCCTTTGCCGAGGAAGGCTGCCATCTCATGCTCGCCGCCCGCAGCGGCGAGCAGTTGAAGGCGCTCGCCGAGCGCCTGCGCGGGGCGCATCAGATCGATGCGACCGCGCATGTCGTGGACCTGCGCAAGCCCGAGGACATTGCGAGGCTCGCCAAGGACGCTTCCGAGATCGACATTCTCGTCAACAATGCCGGCGACATTCCGGGCGGTTCGATCGACAAGATCGATGAGGCGACCTGGCGTCACGCCTGGGAATTGAAGGTGTTCGGCTATATCAACCTCAGCCGCGCGATCTACGCGCAGATGAAATCGCGCGGGCACGGCGTCATCGTCAACGACATCGGCGCCGCCGGCGAGAAATTCGACGCCAATTATATCTGCGGCAGCGCCGGCAACGCGGCGCTGATCGCGTTTACCCGCGCGCTCGGCGGCAGGAGCCTTGCCGACAACATCCGCGTGGTCGGAATCAGTCCCGGCCCTGTCGGTACCGACCGCCACGTGACGCTGCTGAAAACCCGCGCCAAACACCAGTTCGGCGACGAGAACCGCTACAAGGAATTTCAGAAAGGCCTGCCGCTCGGCAGGCCGGCGCACGCCCGCGAAATCGGCGACCTGATGGCGTTCCTCGCCTCCGACCGCTCCGGCTATACCTCGGGCGTGATCTTCACGGTCGACGGCGGCATCTGCGCGGGTTGGGGGTAGCGGCCAAGAATTCGTAGGGTGGGCAAAGGCGCTCTTGGGCGCCGTGCCCACCCTCCATCACCAAATTGCCCTCGTGAATGGTGGGCACGCTTCGCTTTGCCCACCCTACGAATTCGACGCCTGCGATGAGTGAGCTACACCTAGATCCGATCCACCAACTGCCGGATCAGCGTCGTGATCCGCCCCGCAGGCTGCATCAGTTCGTTCATGATGGTGAAATGATTGGCGCCGGGAATCTCTTCGTAGGTCACCGGCAATCCGTATTTGGCGCGGTGACCGGCGAAGTCCGAAGTCTCCTTGCGCAATAGCGGCAGTTCGGCGGCTCCTGCGACCAGCGACAGCGGTTTTGGCGGGCCACCCGTCTGCGTGACAGGCGAGTTGCGCCGCGACATCGCCTCATCGAGTTTCAGTTTAACGTTGAGATAGCTGTGGCGGATCGGCTCGAGGTCGAAAATGCCGCTGATCGCCAGCCCGGCGCCGACTTTCGGATGCGACAGCGCCATCGACGTGAGATGGCCGCCGGCGGACCACCCGGAGACCACGATCCGGCCGACGTCGCCGCCGAGCGCAGGCAATTGCCCCGCGAGAAAATCCAGCCCTTGATGAATTTCGGCAACGATCTCGTCAAGCATCACCTCCGGCGCCAGCGTATAGCCGATCAAGGCGACGTTGATGCCGTGCGCCATCGGGCCCTCGGCGACTAGCGTAAAAACTTCCTTGGATCGCATCTGCCAGTAGCCGCCATGGATGAACACCAGCGTCGGCGCGCCCTCGCGCGCTTTAAGGAAATCGATGCGATTGCGCTCGCGCGGGCCATAACGGAGGTCGAGATGATCAGGGTGTTTCGCGCGCAAATCGGCGGACAGCCGTTCCCAGCCGGCGACCATGTCGCCGCTTCCCGCCACAGCTATGCTGTTATTCAGCCCGAGATCGAGGTCTTGCCGGCTTAATTGGCGCCAGTCGGGCGCATCCGATGGGGTCGTCACCTGCAAATCTCCTGATGTGGTTGCGGTTGCCACTTTGCCGGAAAATGTCCTACAGCAATACACAATCCGCTGTAGCTAGGCGGAAACATTTGGGGAGACGCCAAGGTGGCATCCGATCAGGGACTGGTGCGCGCGACGGCATGCGCGGTCGTCGATAAACTCCGGGCTGGCGAAGTCACGCCGCGCGATCTGCTTGATGTGCTGGAGAGCCGGATCGCCGAGGTCGACGGCAAGGTCAATGCGCTGCCGACGCTGTGCTTCGACCGGGCCAGGGCCCACGCGCGGGCCTTGATGGAAAAGCCGGCATCCGATCGCGGCCTGCTTGCAGGGCTGCCGCTGCCGATCAAGGACCTGACCGATGTCGAGGGCGTGCTGACCACGCAGGGCTCGCCGATCTACAAGGACAACGTGCCGGCGCGTTCGGATGTCATGGTCGAACATCTCGAAGGGCGAGGCGCGGTGGTCTACGCCAAGTCCAACACGCCCGAATTCGGCGCCGGTGCCAACACCTTCAACGAGGTGTTTGGCGCCACGCGCAACCCATGGGACCTCTCGCGCTCCGCTGCCGGTTCCTCCGGCGGCGCCGCGGCGGCGCTCGCCGCCGGCATGGCGTGGCTCGCCCACGGCTCCGACATGGGCGGCAGCCTGCGCAACCCCGCGAGTTTTTGCGGCATCGTCGGCATGCGGCCGAGCATCGGCCGGGTCGCGCATACCCCCATGTTCAAGATCGATCGCAATCTCGGCGTGCAGGGCCCGATGGCGCGCAACGTCGAAGACGTTGCATTGCTGCTCGATGCCATGAGCGGCGAAGAGCCGGCCGACCCGCTCTCGCTGCCCGCGCTGCCGACGTCGTTCCTGTCCGCCGCGCGTTCCGGCAAGGGACCAAAGCGCGTCGCCTGGTCGCCCGATCTCGGCATCACGCCTGTCGATCCCGAGGTTGCCGCCATCACGGCCAAAGCCGCGATGCGCTTTGCCGAAGCCGGCGCGATCGTCGAGGAAGCCCATCCCGACCTGCGCGAAGCGCATCAATGCTTCCACGTGCTGCGGGCGTTCGACTTTGCGATCAGCAAGGCGGAGTTGCTGCGCACCAAGCGCGATCAGCTCAAGCCCGAGGTGATCTGGAATATCGAGGAAGGCCTCAAGCTGACGGTCGAGCAGCTCACCCGCGCCGAAGCGCAGCGCGTCGCGATGACCGAGCGCACGCTTGCGTTCTTCAAAACGTACGATCTGTTGCTGACACCGGCGACCATCGTCGCACCCTATCCGATCGAGAACCGCTACGTCGCCGAATGCGCCGGCAAGAAATTCGACAACTATGTCGAATGGCTGGGGATCGTCTATGCGATCACGCTGGTCTGCTGCCCGGCGCTGTCGCTGCCATGCGGGTTCACGGCCACAGGCCTGCCGGTCGGATTGCAGATGGTGGCCGCGCCGCGCGCCGACGCGCAGCTTCTCGCCGGCGCCAGGGTGCTGGAGGATATTCTGGGCGTTCGCGGAACCACGCCGATCGACCCCAAGGCGGCGAAATAAACGCGATTTCTATCGCATCGCGGAGCCCGGCCGACCGGCTGCCTCGATGGCGACGGTGAGGGCCAATTTGGTTTGCGCGACGATATCCTCGACCAATTCCTCCCGGGTGATGTCGGCAATCTGTCCGGTGAGCAGTCCTTGTTCCGCCAACATCACCACCCCGTGCAGCGCGGCCCAGATCTTTAACGCCGCGCGTTCGCGCAAAAGTCCGACGGCTGGAGCCTCCATGGCTTCCAGAACCAGCTCAAACGTTTCCCTGCCCGCGTCATGAAGCTCGCTGTTTTTTGGCGCGCAGGCCATGACGCGTGAAGCAAACATCAAGCGATAGATTCCGTTACGGCGAAGGCCGAAAGCGAGCGTCGCCTGCGCGAAGCGCGACAGCTTTGAGCGTTTCGACGGTTTTGCGATCTCCGCTCGCAAGGTCGCGCTGAATTGCCGGAAGGCTTCGGCCGTGACCGCCGCAAGCAACGCCTCGCGGTCGGCGAAATGCCGGTAGGGCGCGGGTTGAGAAACACCAAGCTCCTTTGCTAAGGCCTTGATACTGATGGCTTCCGGACCGCCGCGCTCGGCTTCCCGCAGCGCAGCCATAACCAGCGCGTCGCGGAGATCGCCATGGTGGTAAGTATTGAGCGGCTTGCGGAGCGGTTGCGGCATCTGGGTATTTATCTCGAATTTTCGCTTGACAGCAGAACCTGCAAGCGAATGTAATATGCTATAACTTAACGGCGCAGCCAAGAGGCCCGCGTCAGGAAAAGTGAATATCGGGAAACGCTACGCGCGCCACAAACCGCGTGAACGAGGGGAATGCCTGCCATGGCCGGAAAACTGAAAATCCATGTCGACCAGGACAAGTGCCAGGGCCACGCCCGCTGCAAGTCGCTGGCACCCGAACTGTTCGATCTCGACGAATTCGGCAACGCGCATGAACACGGCGACGGCTCGGTGCCCGCAGGCCTCGAGGACAAGGCATGGCTGGCGCAGACCAATTGCCCCGAGATCGCGATCGAGGTGACCGAGGAATAGTCGAGGCGCCAGGCGGCAGCTTCCTTTCGAACCCAAGCCAGAGGATTTGTTTGATGTCCGACACCGTCGTCATGCCCGCGCACCCACCCGTCACCGACTGGGTGCATGATTTCGACCACACCGATCCGCGCTGGACCGAGGATCCTTTTCCGATCTGGGACGAATTGCGCAGCCAGTGCCCTGTCGTTCACACCGACCGTTTCCTCGGCTGCTATCTGCCGACCACCTATGAGGCGGTAAAGCAGATCGCCCATGACACCGAACATTTCTCCTCGCGCCGTGTCGTGGTGCGCGACGTGCGTCCCGAGCAGGTCGGAAACGCGCCGCCGATTACTTCCGATCCCCCGGAACACAAGCCCGCCAAGCAGTTGCTGCTGCCGCCGTTTACGCCCGACGCGATGAAAAAGCTGGAGCCGCGGGTTCGCGCGATCTGCAACGAGCTGATTGACGAATTCATCGGCGACGGAAAATGCGACGCGGCTGCGCGCTACACCAAGCATATTCCGGTTCGCGCCATTGCCCATATGCTCGGCATCCCCGAGAAGGACAGCGACCTCTTCATCAGATGGATCCACGAAATCCTCGAGCTCGGCATCAAGGACAACGAGATATTCCTGCGTGGGATCCGCGAGATGGGCGAATACTTCGCCGGCCATATCGAGGAACGCAAACGGCACCCGACCGACGACCTGATCTCGACACTGATGAACGCCAAGGGCAAGGACGGCCAGCCGCTGTCAGACGAGCATGTGCAGGGCTCGCTGCGGCTGCTTCTGATCGCCGGCATCGACACCACCTGGAGTGCGATCGGTTCTTCGCTCTGGCACCTCGCAAAGACGCCTGCGGATCGCCAACGGCTGGTCGCCGAGCCCGTGCTGATGCCGCCCGCCGTGGAGGAACTGCTGCGCGCCTATTCGCCTGTCACGATGGCGCGCGAGGTGATGAAGGAGACGGTCATCAGCGGCTGCCCGGTAAAGCCCGGCAACATGGTGCTGCTGTCGTTTCCCGCCGCCAACCGCGATCCCGCTGTCTTTCCCGACGCCGACAAGGTTTTGATCGACCGCAAGGAAAACCGCCACGCCGCGTTCGGGCTCGGCATTCACCGCTGCGTCGGTTCCAACCTCGCGCGCATGGAAATGACGGTCGCGCTCGAGGAATGGCTGAAGCGGATTCCGGATTTCAGGCTGGACCCGGCCGGCCAGGTCAAATGGTCCGAAGGCACCGTGCGCGGACCGCGTCAACTTCCAATGCTTTTCGGAGGGACGGGCTGAATTTTGTCGGCTACATTGCGCAATTATCCTGGGGGGAGACGTTGCAATGACAGTCGAAGCCGTAACGCCGGCAATTGATCCACTCGATGTTGCCGACATGCAACGCCGAATCAAGGCGATCCTGATCGGCTCGGTCGGCAATCTCGTCGAATGGTACGACTTCTACGCCTATACCGCGTTCGCGCTTTACTTCGCGCCGGCGTTCTTTCCCAACAGCGACCCGGTAGTGCAGCAGCTCAACGCCGCCGTGCTGTTTGCCGCAACCTTCCTGATGCGTCCACTCGGCGGCTGGCTGTTCGGCTTCCTGGCCGATCGCTACGGCCGCCGGCTGTCGCTGACGCTCTCGGTGGTCTGCATGTGCTTCGGCTCATTGATCATCGCAGTGACGCCGACCTATGCCTCAATCGGCCTCGCCGCACCGGCGATCCTGGCGCTGGCGCGCGTCATCGAGGGCTTGAGCCTCGGCGGCGAATACGGCGCCAGCGCGACCTATCTGAGCGAGATTGCCGACGAAAAGCATCGCGGCTTCTATTCGAGCTTTCAATACGTTACCTTGATCGGCGGCCAGCTCACCGCGATCATCGTGCTCCTATTGTTGCAGAAGGTTTTTCTCACCCCGCAGGAATTGAAGGACTGGGGCTGGCGGATTCCCTTCGTGATCGGTGCCGGGCTCGCGATCTTCGCCGCGGTGATGCGGCGCAATCTGCAGGAGACCGACGCCTTCGTCGAAGCCAAGAAAGTTGCAAAACCGAGCGGCTCGATCGCAGGCCTGCTGAAATATCCGAAAGAGCTGTTGCTTGTGGTCGGTCTCACCGCCGGCGGCACCGCGGCGTTCTATACCTTCACCACCTATATGCAGACCTTCGTGAAGCTGTCGGTCGGCCTCACCGAAGACGAGACTACTTTTGTCATCTTCGGCTCGCTGATTTTCGCGACCTTTTTGCAGCCGCTGTACGGCGCGTTGTCGGATCGCATCGGTCGCAAGCCGCTATTGATCTTCTTCGGCGTCGCCGGAACACTCGCCACCATTCCAATCCTGACCACGCTGAAAGAGACCAAATCGCCTATGATCGCGTTTTTGCTGATTTGCGCCGCCTGGATTTTCGTCGCCGGCTACACCTCGATCAACGCCATCGTCAAGGCCGAACTGTTTCCGACCAACGTGCGCGCGCTCGGCGTCGGCCTGCCTTACGCGATTACGGTGTCGGTATTCGGCGGCACCGCGCCCGCGGTCGCGCTATATTTCAAGAGCCTGGGCCACGAGGACTGGTTCTATTATTATCTCAGCGGCATGATCCTGCTTTCGCTGCTCATCTATTCGACGATGCGCGATACCAAGCACGAATCGGCGATGCACCGTCACGAGTAATTCATCAGCGGTGGCGAGGTGACGGTTTCGGTCGAGGTTTCCAGCTCGTCGTTTTCTGCCGGGCTCTCCGGCGCGATGCTTTGCATCGGGGTTTCCAGCTTGAGGTTTTCCGTCTTTTCCATCAATTCGCGTTCAGCCTGATGCCAGAACTCCTGGTCCCGGCCTTCGGGCTTTCCCGCCTGTTCCCAGAGTTGATAGGCGCGGGTCTGGATTTCTTCGAGATTGGTGTTCATGGCTACCCCTCCGCAACAACTTACGCACTCCTCATGAGCGGGAGCTGGCGTTTCCCCGTTGTCGTCACTTCATCGTGAGCCCGATATGTGGCCGCATCTGGAAAAATCGGCGTCGGACTTGGAGCAATCGCGCGACTTTCTTTCACGCGATCGCGCTTTCGCCCTTCTCATCGGCAGAGGTCGGATTTCCGGTGCAACAAGAGATCCGGGTGAGGGGTCTATCGGCGGGAGGTGACCCCTCACCCGACCGAGGTTGGACATCAGCCCAAGTCCAAAAAGGGCCGAAAGGACGACATCAACCACCTCGGAGCCATCAGCTTAGGGATCGGGGGATCCTTCCACTATGGCCAGCTCCATCAGCGCTCGAAGTCGAACGACGATTTCGCATGCTCGCTTGCCGTCGCCGGCGATACCATCGAGCGCCCGCCGCACGCCTTCCAGATCGGGAGGCTCGGCGCGCAGCCAATTCAAGCCGGCCTGTGCAAAAAGCACCACTGCCGTGATCGCTTCGGTGATCTCGTGGGCCTGCGAATGATAGGCGCGCGCGAATTGCGGCGCGCTTGGCAGTAGCGCTTGGTCTGTCGTGCAGCTCACACTGCTCTCTTTCCGGGAAGAATCTTGATCCCCTAGCATGATAAAATCTCCTCCAGAGTAGAGTTGTTGAATGCTCCCCCCGAACATGTTGATACCGGGAATGCCATCGGCTCTTTCACTGATCATTGCGACGTTGGTCATCGGTGTGCTCCAAAGCTCGGCGCTAAATTGGTGATCGATACTGTGCTCACGGCGGTGTTGTTGCCTTGCTCGCAATCGCTGCCAGCGCCGCTGCCATGGCTTTGACTGTCGGATCGTCCGCACCGTCAAGGCCGTGGCGGTGGACAAGAAATGCAGGATCGTTATAGGACAGCCAGGCGATACCCGAGGCGTCCTGCCAGACCAGGGCCTTCAGCGGCAGATCGATGCCAAGCGTCTGCGTCGACTGCATCAGCGGTGTACCGGCCTTGGCGCTGCCGAAAATCAGGAGTTCGGTCGGCCGCAGCGAGAGACCGGCGGCAGTTGCGCCCGCGCTATGATCGATATGGGCAAATACCGTCATTCCCCTCGACCTGACCTCGGCCTCAAACCGGTTCATCGTTTCCTCCGGTCCAAAGCGACTTTTGATCGTAATCAACCCGTCCGCGGCCATTGCCTGGTGTCCCAAAGCGCTTTGCGATGGACTGACCCTACGCTCCGCGGACGCGTCCATCCTTGAGCCAGTTCTGAAAAGTCCTGAAAAGGCGCTACCCGGCGACCGGAGATTCTTGCGCGAAATGGCGCAAATCGCCTTAGAATGTCCGAAGGGAGCACGGATGCCGGGCCAGGACCGAAAGGCCGTCTACAAGTTTGACGGGTGGGAAATCGACCTCGCACGCCGCGAAATGCGCTTGAACGGCGTGCCAACCGACCTTGGCAGCAGGGCATTCGAAATCGTCGAGACGCTGGTCCAGTCGAGCGGCGAGCTGGTCGACAAGTATGATTTGATGAACCGCATCTGGCCGGGTGCGGTGGTCGAGGAAAATACCCTCCAGGCTCAAATCTCGGCGATACGCAAGGCGTTGGGTCCCGATCGAGGACTATTGAAGACAATCGCAGGTCGCGGCTACCGCTTGCTGGGAGATTGGATTGTTCAGCAAGAGGCCCTTGCCGCAGCCGGCGTACCGGCTGCCGAACCCGCCCGGAGCCATGTCACAAATCTTGCGGCCCCATCAGGCACATTGATCGGCAGGGAGACTGCAGAGGCCCAATTGCTGGCGCTGCTTTCGACTTATCGAATGGTCACCATGACCGGACCCGGCGGTATCGGGAAGTCCGTACTCGCGCAGGCGGTTGCCCGAAATCTGCTGCCGGCCTTTGGAGGCGACGGTTTGCTCGTCGAACTGGTCTCGCTGACGGATTCGGCAATGGTGCCATTTGCGGTCACGACGGTTCTCGGGCTTCCGGGTGGCGGCGAGATTTCCTTCGAATCAATTGCGCGGGAAATTGGCGCAAAAAAACTCCTGCTCGTGCTGGATAATTGCGAACATCTGATCGAGGGGGCTGCGAGACTCGCGGAGGCGCTGCTGCGATCCTGTCCCAATACCACGATTCTCACGACGAGCCGCGAGGTGCTCCGCATCGACGGCGAGTATGCCTATCGCGTTCTCCCGCTTGATGTTCCCGCACAGGACGGAGATGGCGATGACAATATCCTTGCACGCAGCGCGGTGCAGCTTTTGATCGCGAGGACAAAGGCCTTGAACGCCGACTTCTCGCCGCGCGGCGAAGACCTTCAACTGGTCGCCGCGATTTCGCGTCAGCTCGACGGCATTCCGCTCGCCATCGAATTCGCGGCCGCCCGCGTCGCAACGCTTGGACTGAAACAAGTCGCCGCGCGCCTGCACGATCGCTTCAACCTTTTGACCCGCGGTTTCCGAACGGCGTTGCCGCGACACCAGACCCTGCTTGCGACCCTTGACTGGAGCTATGAGCTGCTGACCGAGACGGAGGCGCTTCTGCTGCGCCACCTCGCCGTGTTCAACGGCGATTTTTCCCTCGATGCCGCTGCCGCGTTGATGGAAAATCTCGACGCCGTCTCTGTTGCGGACAACCTGGCAGACCTGGTGGTCAAGTCGCTCGTCGCCGCCGACTTTCGACCCGGGGACGATCACTTTCGCCTGCTGGACACCACGCGCGCCTACGCCCTCGAAAAGCTGCGCAGTGCAGGCGAGCATCGCGAAGCCGCACGTCGCCACGCGGAATATTTCCGCGACGCCCTCGTTCAGGCCGAGGTGGAGAACCCGCAGACCGATTGGCAGAGACGATTTGGCCGGCACCTCGGCAATGTCCGCGCAGGCCTCGATTGGGCATTCTCGCCGGACGGCGACCCGCGGATCGGCGCCGAGCTGACTGCCGCTGCGGTGCCACTGTGGGTCCACCTGTCGCTGTTCGGCGAATGTCGGGAGCGCGCGGCATTGGCGCTGGCGAAGCTGGATGATGGCATCGCGGATACGATACGTTTGCGCATGCAACTCTCGGCGGCCCTCGGCTGGTCGCTGACATATAGCCAGGGTCGTGCGCGGGATGCGGCTCCGGCGCTCGCCACCGCCCTCGAATTGGCGGACCGACTCGATGACAAGGACTATCGCCTGCGCGCCCTCTGGGGCCTGTGCGTCGACCAGTTCAACAATGGCGAATTTCTCAAAGCGCTCGAGTTCGCCCGGCGCTTCACCAAGGCAGCTGAGAGCTCTACCGATCCAACCGACCTGATGCTGGCCGATCGCCTTCTCGCCGTGTCGCTGCACTTTCTTGGCGACCAGAACGGCGCACGTCTTCACATCGACCGGGTCGACCAATCCCTCGAGTTCCTGACCGAGAAGCCCAAGATTTTCCCGCTCGATCTGCGGATCTCGACGCAGTATTTCCGTGCCCGCATCCTTTGGCTGCAAGGTCTCAGCAGTCAGGCGCTGCGCCTTGTCGAGCGCAATATCGAGGAAGGGCGCGCCAATGGTCACGCCCTGACCTTCTGCAGCGTCCTCGGACAGGGCGCTTGCCCGATTGCTTTCCTGGCCGGTGATTTCGACGCGGCAGAACGCTACGGTGAAATGCTGTTCGCACACACCGAGCGGCACGCGATACGACTTTGGCGGCTCTGGGTTGGCTGCTTCAAGGGGATGATCCTGGCGAAGCGCGGCGACATCGACGCCGGGTTGGCGCTGCTGCGCGGTGAAATCGATCGGGCAGGCGACGCCAGGCTCCTGCCGCGTTTCCTGCTTCCGCTCGGCGAATTCGCAGCCGCTCTCGGGGAAGCAAATGAGATCGAAAAGGGACTGGCAGCGGTCGACGAAGCCCTGGAGCGCTGCAGAGCGAGGCAGGAACAGTGGTACGTGCCGGAGCTGTTGCGCATCAAGGGCGAATTGATGCTGAAGGACCCGCAACATCATGCGGCCTCGTCGGCAGAACAATGCTTCGCGGAGGCCTTGAAGTTGGCAAAGCAGCAGGGTGCGCTGTTCTGGGAGTTGAGAAACGCGCTAAGCCTTGCGCGGCTCAGGATCAGGCAGGATCGGAAGCGCGAGGCAAGGCAAATCCTTGCTCCGGTCTACGGCGCATTCACGGAGGGCCATCAGATTGCCGACGTCCGCGAAGCGAAAGCGCTACTCGACGGGCTTGGCGCCAAGTAGCATCGATGCACTACTCCAGCACGACCTTTCTTCAAGTGAGAGGTGAACGAGGCGATGAACGCAGAGGAACACCATGCGGACTGAACGTTTCCAATTTACAGGCGCCGACGGCAACCAACTGGCGGCGGCGCTTGACCTGCCCGAGCGCGAGCCCCTCGCCTACGCGCTGTTCGCGCATTGTTTTACCTGCGGCAAGGATGGGCTGGCCGCCAAACGCATCGCGGTAGCGCTGGCCGCAAAAGGCATCGCCGTGCTGCGGTTCGATTTTACCGGGCTCGGCTCCAGCGAAGGCGATTTTGCCAATTCCACATTCTCATCCAACGTCGCCGATCTCGTGCGTGCCGCCGATCACTTGCGCGAAACCAGGAAGGCGCCGGCGATCCTGATCGGCCACAGTCTTGGCGGCGCCGCCATTCTGGCCGCCGCGGAGCGAATTCCGGAAGCCAAGGCCGTCGTCACCATCGCCGCGCCCTCGGACCCCGCACATGTCACCGGATTCTTCGCCGACAAGATCGAGGACATCAGGAAACACGGCAGGGTGGAAGTCCAGCTTGCGGGCCGTCCGTTCCCGATCAGCCGAGAATTCCTCGACGATATCGCCGAACACGGCCTGATGGCGCAGGTGGCAAATCTGCACAAGGCGTTGCTGGTGATGCACTCGCCGACCGATAACACCGTCGGGATCGACAATGCCACGCGCATTTTCGTCGCCGCCAAGCATCCCAAGAGTTTTGTATCGCTGGCGGGCGCCGATCATCTGCTCGCCGACAAACGTGACGCTGCCTATATCGCCGACGTCATCGCCGCCTGGGCCGAGCGCTACATCGATCCCGTCGCATCTGAGCAGCCCGCCGATCCCGGCACAGCGCCCCGCGTTGTCGTGGTGCGCGAAACCCGCAACAGCAAGTTTCAGCAGACGGTCGTGATCGGGCCGCATCACCTGCAGGCCGATGAGCCGGTCGCCGCCGGCGGCGAGGACACCGGGCCCGGCCCATACGACTACCTTCTGGCGGGCTTGGGGGCCTGCACCTCCATGACCATGCGCATGTATGCCGACCGCAAGGCGCTGCCGCTGGAGCGCGTGACGGTGACGCTGAAGCATAGCAAGATACATGCGGAAGACTGCGCCGAATGCGATACCAAGGCCGGGATGCTCGACCAGATCGACCGGGCGATAGCAATGGAAGGCGCGCTTGATGCCGACCAGCGCAAGCGGCTGATGGAGATCGCCGACAAGTGCCCGGTACATCGCACGCTGACCTCGGAGGTCCGGATTCTGACCAAGGCGGCGGATTGAACGGCAAGGCCGCCAGGCGTATTGTCCTCTCAGAGGATCCGCCCCATGCCGATGGTGGCAAGAATAGACCCCAAAGCCGTTTTCTCGTCCGAGGAATGGACCCGGTTGACGTCGCGCAGTTCGCTGCGGGGCATGTGGCTGGTGGCTCATGCCTGGGGCACCATCGCCGTGGCAATCGCGCTGGTGACGCTATGGCCCAATCCGCTGACCTGGCTGATCGCGGTCATGGTGGTCGGCGCGCGCCAGCTCGGGCTCGCCATCCTGATGCATGAGGCCGCGCATGGCGGGCTGCATGCCAACAAGGCGATCAATGAATTCATCGGGCAATGGCTGTGCGCCGTGCCGGTCGGCGCTGATCTCGCCAGCTACCGGTCGTACCATCTGCAGCACCACAAATTCACCCAGCAGCCGGAAGACCCCGACCTGTCGCTGTCCGCGCCGTTTCCGATCAGCAAGGAAAGCTTTTACCGTAAAGCCGTGCGCGATCTCACCGGCCAGACTTTTGTGAAACAACGCCTGCCGCTGTTCCTCTCGCTGTTCCGGCGGCACAATGCCGACGAGCCGGTGTCTCACGAAAGCTTTGTCAGCAGCGGCGCCGATAAAATGGCGCGCTTCCTTTGCGCCAATGCCGTACTGTTTGGCCTGTTCTGGCTGGCGGGCGCGAGCATCTGGTTCTGGGGCGTGTGGGTACCGGCGATGGCGACCTGGCTGCCGTTAGTGACGCGCATCCGCAACATCGCCGAGCACGCCTGCACCTCGACCGGCGAAGACCCGTTCAGCCACGCCCGCACCACTCGTGCCAACCCAATCGAGCGGTTGTTGATCGCGCCCTACTGGGTCAACTATCACGCCGAGCATCATCTGTTCATGTATCTGCCGTGCTACCGGCTGCCGGAGGCGCATCGACTGCTGGTCGAGAAGGGTTTTGTCCGGCGGATGGAAGTACGCCCCGGCTATCTGGACGTGATGCGGCTGGCGACGTCAGCGCAGCGGGGCTGATTCTTCCCTCGCCTCGCGCTTGCGGGTGAGGGCAACAACTCGCCCTACGCCGACACCAGCGGCTGAACCCGCAGTACGCCGCGCAAGCCGGCGGCGGTGCCAAGCAGGATGCCGGCGACCGCTGCGAAAGATGCCAGCGCCAGCGTCGACAGGCCGGTCAGGCCCTGCCCGACCGAACAGCCATAGGCCATGGCGCCGCCCGCGCCCATCAGCGCCGCGCCGCCGATCGAGCGCAGCATGTGGCCCGGCGAGCTAAAACCCTGCCAGCGGAAGCGGCCGGTGGCCAGCGCCGTCACCAGGCTCCCGGCGAACACGCCGGCCACCGTGGCGATGCCGAAGTTCAGCGTCAGCCCGGTCGACAGCATGGCGTATTGCACGCTGTCGGCGATCGGAGCGATGAAGGTGAGTGAGGTGACCGGCGCCGGATTGAACTCGTCGGCGCCGAGATAGCCGGTCGCGAACCATCCGGCGGCAACCAGCACGCCGACGGCCAGCCCAGCCAGAATCTGTCCCAGGGAACGCTGGAACGGCCCATGCGCGAACGCAAAGATGATCAGGGCTCCCGCAATCAGCGAGGCCGCCAATGTGCGCGCGAATGTCGCGCCGACGCCGAGCGTCGACAACAGCGCCGGCAGCGAAATGATCGAAGGCGAAGTCTGGGTCGCTTGCAGGGCCGCGATGCGAACCGGGGCGATCAGGCCTTTCAGGGTCATCTGCGCCGATATGCCGAGCACGATCACGACGACGAACGAGCGCAGATTGCCGCTACCAAGCAGCACCAGGGCGCGCGAGGCGCAGCCGTTCGAAAGCACCATGCCGTAACCAAACAACAGGCCGCCAAAAAACATCAGCGGCGCCGAGAACGACGGCTGCAGGTAAATCGATTTGCCGATATCGACGATGCCGCTGGCCGCAAGCAGTTGCACGGCGACGATCGCAACCGCCAGCGCCAGCGCGTAAGTCCGGATCAGCCGGCTGTCACCGCTGGCCCACCAGCCGCGCAGGCCGCTGAGCAGGCAGAAACCGCTCAACAGGCCGACCGCGCCATAGGCGAGACCGATCAGCAGTCCGCTCGCTATGACAATGTTGCCACCGCCCTGCACCGGCTGTTCCTTGCTCGTCCTGAGGCTGCGAAATCGCCCGGATCGTTGAAATAGGATGCAATTTTCGCACCGCTATAACGTCATCTGCATAGGCCCGTCCACGGTACGCTGGTGCGGAGAACGAAGCGGTCGCAGAGCGCGATGCAAAGGGAATAAAACCTTCGCACCTGATTGAGATAAGAGAGGTTTTTTCTGGGTCTTAACCGCGTCATTACGAGCGTAGCGAAATGACGGTCTAGGGGCGCAGGATTACGCGATCCCGCGAAGAACCCGCGACCGCAATGAAGGCCCGCTTTGCGTCTTCAAGCTGGTAGATCGCTTCGGGCAAAATCGGAAACGGCTTGAGATGGCCGTTCGCAAATCCGGGAGCGAGTTCCCTGAGCACCGTGCCGGTTGCGGTCGAAGACAGTCCCAGCGTGTCGATGCCGACATAAGTGTGCTGGCCGCGATAGAATGCCAGGATATCGAACGGCACGCTCCGCCCGATGGTCGCGATCAGGATCTGCCGGCCGCGCAAGGCCATCGATTTGTTCGCCGCCTCAAAATAGGGATCGCCGACGGTGTTGAACACGATGTCGGCGCCCCTGCCGCCGGTCAGTTCGCGAACGCGCGCCGCGACATCGCTCGCCGAAGCATCGATGATATCGACCGTGGAATTGGCGTGGCCCGCGTAAGGCTCATTCTTGCGCACGACGCCGATCACGCGCGCACCATGCCAACTTGCGATCTGCACCGCCGCCTGCCCTACCTTGCCGTTGACGCCCATGACAAGCACGGTCTCGCCCTGTTTCGGCATTCCGGCGCGCCGCAATCCTTCCGTCGCGGTGACGAAGGGAACGCCGATGCCAGCCGCCTCTTCCCACGACAGGCTTTTTGGTTTCTCCACCACGGCATCGCACTCGACGACCAGATGCGTGGCGTGACTGCCGTCGCGCCGGATCCCGAGATCGCCTGATGAGCCGAACACCTCGCGCCCGACCGTACCGGCCGGACCATCGATCACGATCCCCGCATAGTCGCGGCCGGACGTGCGTGGAAACGCCGCATAGGGCATCGACCCGGTCGCGGCCTTGACGTCGGAGGGATTGACCGCCGCCGCTTTGATTTCGATCAGGACTTCGGTCGCGGCCCGCGTCAGCGCACGCCGCTCGATGGCCGGCGCGAGCGACGCCGGATCGTCGGCCTTGGCCGGCAAGCGCACACAACGCGCCTCGACCGTGATAGGCGCAGCGTCGGGTTGCTTTGATGCGGACATGGCGGTTTTTCTTGCTACTTTTCGTTGAATTCGACGCCCGAAGGGATCGTTGACACCACGATGGCTTGGCATCATGACTAACCTAGGGAAGGCTTAGTTCAAGAGGCTTGTTGCAACAAGTCCGGTGAGGCCAGGGAGAGGCGAGAGTGAACGTCAAGGCAACGCTGTCATCGGATGATCTCGCGCGCGCCTGCGCCGACGCGATGTGGGCGGAAGATCAAGCGAGTCAGGGCTTCATGAAGATTATCGAGGTCAGGACCGGCCAGGCCACGTTGGCCATGACGGTCGAGCCGCACATGGTCAACGGCCAGCGCATCGCTCATGGCGGCTTTATCTTTTTGCTGGCGGATTCGGCGTTCGCCTTTGCCTGCAATTCCTATAATCAGCGCGCCGTGGCGGCGCATTGCAACATCAGTTTTGTCCGGCCCGGCAAGCTCGGCGACCGGCTGGTGGCAACCGCGCGGGAAATCTCGCGGACCGGGCGTTCCGGGATTTACGATGTCCGCGTCAGCGTCGACGGCGTCGCGATCGCCGAGTTTCGCGGCCACTCCCGGACCATTGGTGGCATATGGGTGCCGACGGCCGATGCCGCGATCAAATAACGAACCACCGATTTGAGGAAACGCTCAGATGGCCTCGACAAACGCTAGATCAAAATCCGGCAATTATATCGCCGAGATGGACGAGGCCGAGCGGGCTTCGCGCGATGAAATCTTGGCGCTGCAGGAAAAGCGCCTGGCCTGGACGCTGAGGCATGCCTACGACAATGTCGCGCATTACAAACAAGCGTTCGATAAAGCCGGCGTGCATCCATCCGACTTCAAGCGGCACGCGGACCTCGCCCGATTCCCGTTCACGGTGAAGACGGATCTCCGCGACAATTACCCCTTCAACATGTTCGCAGTGCCGCGCGAAAAACTGGTGCGCGTCCATGCCTCTTCGGGCACCACAGGCAAGCCGATCGTGGTCGGCTACACCAAAGCCGATATCGAGATGTGGTCGGATGTGATGGCGCGTTCGATCCGTGCCGCCGGGGGCCGCAACGGCATGATCATGCACAACGCCTATGGTTACGGCCTGTTCACCGGCGGACTTGGCGCGCATTACGGCGCCGAACGGCTGGGCTGTACTGTGGTGCCGATATCCGGCGGCATGACCGAGCGGCAGGTGCAGTTGATCAACGATTTCAAGCCCGACATCATCACGGTGACGCCGAGCTACATGCTGGCGATCCTCGATGAGTTCAAGAAAAGGGGTCTCGACCCCCGCAAATCGTCGCTGAAATTCGGCATTTTCGGCGCCGAGCCCTGGACCAATGCAATGCGCGCGGAGATCGAGGCGGCCTTCGACATGGATGCCACCGATATCTATGGCCTCTCCGAAGTGATCGGCCCCGGCGTGGCGCAGGAATGCGTCGAGACCAAAGACGGCCTGCATGTCTGGGAGGATCATTTCTATCCTGAAGTGATCGATCCCGAGACCGGCAAGGTGTTGCCCGACGGCGAAAAGGGCGAACTCGTTTTCACTTCGCTAACCAAGGAAGCGTTTCCGATCATCCGCTACCGCACCCGCGACCTGACGCGGCTGTTGCCGGGCACCGCGCGTCCGGGCATGCGGCGGATGGAAAAGGTCACCGGGCGCTCCGACGACATGATCATCCTGCGTGGCGTCAACGTGTTCCCGACCCAGATCGAGGAAGTGCTGCTCGGCACCGCGTGGTGCAGTGGCCATTTCATCATCGAACTGACGCGCGAGGGGCGGATGGACGAGATGACGGTGGTGGTCGAAGCCCGCCCCGAAAGCTGGGACGGCAGCGGGCTGTCGGAACATACCGAGCGGATCATCGCCCACATCAAGAACACCATCGGCATCTCGACCCGCGTCCGTGCCGTAGCGCCGGAAACGCTGGAGCGCTCGCTGGGGAAGGTCAGGCGGGTCTATGACAAGCGGCCGAAGGAGTGATCGTCATTCCGGGAAGCGCCAACGGGTCCGCGCGAAGCGCGGCCCGATGACAGGCTCCGCCGCGAACCCGGAAGGTCGAGATCAGTTAAGCAAGCACGACCTTCCGGGTTCGATGCTTCGCATCGCCCCGGAATGACCGTTAAACATGGTCGTAATCCACTACCACCCTGTCCGTCACCGGCCGCGCCTGGCAGGTCAGAATAAAACCCGCCTTGAGCTCCCACGGCTCCAGCGAATAGTTCACCTCCATCTTGGCTTCACCCTCGACCAGCTTGGCGCGGCAGGTGGAGCACATGCCGCCTTTGCAAGCGAACGGCAGATCCATGCCGGCGCGCAGCGCCGCATCGAGGATGGCCTCGCCCTCGGCGACCGGCACCTCGCGGCGTTTGCCGTCGATGACGAGCGCGGCATGCGCCTTCGGCGGCGCGCCGGCCGGTACCACCGCCCTGGGGCGCGGCTTGCCGCCGAATTCCGAAACGAAACGCTCGACATGGATGCGCTCGGGCGCAATGCCGATATCCCGGCAGGTCGCCTCTATGTCCTCGCTCATTCCGGTCGGACCGCAAATGAAGACATGATCGATGCTGTTCGCCGGCACTAGCGAACGCAGCAGCACCCTCACCTTCGCGCCGTCGAGCCGGCCATGCAGGATCGGAAGATCCTGCTCCTCGCCCGAGATCACGTGGAACAGCGAGAGCCGCTGCATGAAGCGATCCTTCAGTTCTTCCAGCGCTTCCGCAAACATCACGCCTGATGTCGAACGATTGCCATAAAACAGGAAAAACCGGCTGTCCGGCTCGCGCGCCAGCACGCCCTTCAGGATCGACAGGATCGGCGTAATGCCGGAGCCCGCGGCAAAACCGACATAGACCCGCTGCGCGCCGGGCGCATGGGCGACGCCGAAGCGGCCGGTCGGCGTCATGACGTCGAGTTCGTCGCCGGCCTTCAGTTCGTCGGCGGCCCAGCTCGAGAATGCGCCGCCATCGACTTTTTTCACCGCGATCCGCAGTTCGCCGTCATCCGGACCGGAGCAGATCGAATAAGAGCGGCGCACTTCCTCGCCGTCCATCATGGTGCGCAGTGTCAGATACTGCCCGGGTGCAAACTGGTAGTCGCCGGCCAAAGTCTGCGGGATAGCGAAGGTCAGCGACACCGCGTCGGCGGACTCGCGGCGCAGGTCGTGTACGGCGAGGCGATGAAAACGCGGAACGGATGAGGACATGTTCAATGACATTTGAAATAGTCGAACGGTTCGCGGCAGCTCTTGCAGCGCCATAGCGCCTTGCAGGAGGTTGAGCCGAATTCCGAGAGCAGTTCGGTATCCGCGGAGCCGCATTGCGGGCATTCGACCTGCTGCACGCCGAACAACGCGCGGCGGGAGCTTGCCGCTTGCGGCGGCGCGATGCCGTATTCCCGAAGCTTTCTGCGGCCGTCATCGCTCATCCAGTCGGTGGTCCAGGCCGGTGACAGCACGGTGCGCACTTTCGAATTGCGGATGCCGGCGCGTTCCAGCGCCAGTTCGATTTCGAGCGCGATCATGTTCATCGCCGGGCAGCCGGAATAGGTCGGCGTAATCGCGACCTCGACGCGGCCGTCGGCAACCCTGACGTCGCGCAGCACGCCGAGATCGGCGATGGAGAGCACCGGAATTTCCGGATCGACCACGCTGGCTGCGGCGTTCCAGGCGCGTTGCCGCAGATCGGCGTCGTTGAGCAGAGCCGCTACCATGTCGCCCCCGGAAACGTCCGCTGCATCGATTGCAACTCGCTGAGCAGATGGCCGAGATGCTCACTATGCCGGCCGCTGCGACCGCCCTGCTGCATCCAGTTGCTCTTGGGCAGCGCCAGCGTCGCTTCACCGACGACGTCGGAGATCGTCCGCAACCATTGCGGGCGCAGCATCGCGGGGTCGACGGCAACGCCCGCCTCGATCAGCGCGCCCTCGCTCTCGTCAACCTCGAACATTTCGCCGGTAAAGGCCCAGAGATCGTCAATCGCGGTTTGCGCACGGGCATGGCTTTCCGCCGTGCCGTCGCCGAGCCGCACCATCCATTCCGAGGAATGCCTGACATGATAGGCGCTTTCCTTTTCCGATTTCGCCGCGATCGCGGCCAGCGTGGCGTCGTCAGATTTCATCATTGCGCGCCAATAGAGGTCGGCGAAAACAGAATAGAAAAACTGCCGCACCATGGTGCGCGCGAAATCACCGTTCGGCTGTTCCACCAGCAAAAGGTTGCGGTATTGCCTGACGTCGCGCAGATAGGCGAACTTGTCCTCGTCGTTGCCCTTGCCCTCGACCCTGGCCGCGTAGGAATAAAGTTCGCGCGCCTGGCCGAGCAGGTCGAGACCCATATTGGCCAGCGCCATGTCCTCTTCCAGCATGGGCGCGTGCCCGCACCATTCCGACAGCCGATGCCCCAACACAAGCGCATCGTCGGCGCGCCGCAGCGCGTACAGCACCAGCGGCGTTTCGGTGACAGAGATGGAGGCGATGGACATCTGTACTAACCTGCTTATTCAATCTCCGGCCTCATCCTGAGGAGCGCGCCCTTGCGCGCGTCTCGAAGGATGGTCGCGAGTCCATGTGTTTGCCGTCATCCTTCGAGACGCTTGCTTCGCAAGCTCCTCAGGATGAGGTCTGTCACATATGTCCGACTTCGTCGGGCACGTCGTAAAACGTCGGGTGGCGATAGATCTTGGATTCCGCCGGCTCGAACATCATGCCCTTCTCGGTGGGATCGGAAGCGGTGATCGCCGCTGACGGCACCACCCAGATCGACAGGCCCTCGCCGCGGCGGGTGTAGATGTCGCGCGCGGCCTGCAGCGCCAAGGTCGCGTCGGTGGCATGCAGCGAGCCGACATGCTTGTGCGCCAGCCCGTTGCGGCTGCGAATGAAGACTTCCCACAGAGGCGTATTCGGCGTGGCCATCGTTACCTCCCTGAATTTCTACGCGGCTTGCGCGGCCAGGCGCTGCTTGCGCTTTTCGGCATAGGCGGCGGCCGCCTCGCGCACCCAGGCACCCTCGTCATGCGCCTTGCGTCGCGCCGCAAGCCGGTCGCGGTTGCACGGGCCGTTGCCGGCGAGCACCGCATTGAACTCGTCCCAGTCGATTGCGCTGTAGACCCAGTTCCCCGCTTCGTTCTGTTTCATGCCGGGATCGGGAATCGTCAGACCGAGGAATTGCGCCTGCGGCACCGTGGCATCGACGAATTTTTGCCGCAGTTCGTCATTGGAGAAACGCTTGATCTTCCATCTGGTCGAGGTGTCGCTGTGCTGGCTGGCCTTGTCGGGCGGCCCGAACATCATCAGCACCGGCCACCACCAGCGATCGAGCGCGCTCTGCGCCATCGCCT
>Ga0209006_10001385_pt1 | contig 22003 bp, 12 predicted proteins | sample JacPin_JW_Ref_O2_FD_188567 | JGI IMG/M metagenome (GOLD analysis project Ga0209006, IMG submission 188567) | Forest soil microbial communities from Algoma, Ontario, Canada - Jack Pine, Ontario site 1_JW_Ref_O2 (SPAdes) (version 2) | ecosystem: Environmental > Terrestrial > Soil > Boreal... | reverse complement strand
GATTGCCCTGCCGCGGCCTGGCTGGCGATGCTCATCGCCTGTTGCAGCATGCCGGCGCTCTGGCCCATCAGGGGGCCGAGCGCGCCGCTCATCAGCGCGGCCGCGCCGGCGCCGGTGCTGGCGCCGATCACCTGGTTGAGGCCGCCGCCGACCTGATGGTTCATATTGGCGCCGATGGTGAGCTGGTGCTGCTGGCCGTAGGAATGAAAGCCCGAGGCGTCGACGGCATGCACCTGGTTGTTGAGCACCTTGCTCGTCATGTCCTTCTGGGCGTGCAGGAAGAGGTTCTCCTGGCCCTTCTCGTCCTCCATGCTCATCTCGTTGAAGCCGGCGCCCTTATGGGTCTGGCTGCGGATCGCCATTTTGGTCTTGTGATGGGGGAGCTGATAGGGCGTCACATGGTCGGCGTTATAGGTGCGCCCGATGATGAGGGGCTGATCCGGATCGCCCTCGGTGAAGGCGACCAGCACGCTCTGGCCGATGCGCGGAATGGCGATATGGCCCCATTGGCCGCCGCCCCAGTTTTGCGCGACGCGGATCCAGCAGGATGAGGTGTCGTCGCCCTTGGCGTCGCGGTCCCATCGAAACATCAGGCGGACGCGGGAGTTTTCATCCGTATAGATCTCCTCGCCCGGCGGCCCGACGACAGTGGCGATCTGCACGCCGTTGATCAGCGGCTTGACCAATTGCTGGGTGCGGAACGGCAGGTCGACCGATTGCTGGGCGATCTCGGTGGTCAGGAAAACGCCGCCGCCATCGGCTCTCGCCTCGCTGCCGGCGTCCTCCTCCAGGGCGGTCGGCTGGCGGCCTTGCTGCGTGACTTCGGTCAGGAAATAGCGCGCGTTGAGCGCCGGCGCCGGATGTTCGGTCAGAGCGAAGATGGTCCCGGCGCCGGCATGGGCGAAGCGCCCGGCGGCGCGAGAATTGGCCGCGTTGGAGGAATGATGCTCCTGGCGGTAGCGGGCATAATCCGAGCCGACCCTGTCGGCCTTGTAGCGACCGGGATAATCGTAATGTTCGAGGTCGGCGACCTGGCCGTTCGGCTTGCCTGAATCATGGGAGGCGTCGAAGGGATAGCGCGGCAGGCGAAAGCTCGCCTCGCGCATTGCGACCTTCGAGCTTCGCACCTGATGCTTGCGGGTGAAGCTTTTGAGATAGGGCCCTTTCACGTCGCCGCCGGGCGCGGCATTATATTGGATGCTGGAGGTTGATGGCGCATCCGGGGCGGTCCGGCTCATGTCGGCAATGACAAGCACATGGCGCCCGTCGAAATGCTGGAATGAGAAGAAGGCGCCTTCCTCGGCCAGCAGGCGGGCGATGAAGGCAAAGTCGCTCTCGCGATATTGCACGCAATATTCGCGCTCGGGATGGGTCTCGCGCAGGTCGAAGCGGACGTCGGCGACGCGATGTTTGTCGAGGATCGACTGAATGATCGCGACGATGTTCTGCTTCTGGTAGATCTTGCAGTTGGTCACATGCGTCGCGCGCGTGAGCTTGGGCATCAGGCGAATGCGATAGGCGGTGAAGCGGTCGCCGACATCGCCCTGCTCGATCGTCTCGACGAGGCCGTGATAATGGCGCGGCTCGCCATAGCGGTCATGAATGGTGAGCTGGCCGGGGCGGTCGATGATGTCAGCCGGATCGATATCGGAGCGGCGCGAGGCAAGTTCGATCTCCACCTCGTAAAGGTGCGAGACGCGCTCGCAGGCGCGAAAGCTGGTGACGACAAAGCCGGCGTCGGGATCGCCGGTCGCCTTGAAGGTGAAATAGAGGTCGCTGTCCTGATGCTGCAGGATGGTGTCGGTGATGGCGTTCATGGCGGCGATCCGGCGCGGGAATGGGAAAGGCGGGAGACGGGCGACAAAGCAGCCGCATCCCTGCCGCGCCGGCCCGCGGGGAGCGGGCGGCGCGGCGATGGGATCGGGGCGGGTCTTGAGACCCGCATGCGTGGCTTTCCTGATGGCGCGGCTTCAGGGCGCGCGCAGCCCCGCTCCGCGGCGCCGCCTCAAGCCTTGGGCGAGCGCCAGTCGTCGGCGCCGGAAGTGCCGGCCACCGTGTGCTCCCAATTGATCTTGCGATAGGGTATCGCCACCATGACGCCGCCGACCGGCGTCAGGCAGACGTCGGGATAGATCGAAATCAGGATGCCGTCGCCGGTGTCGCGGCTGCCTTCGAGCGGAAGCGATTCCGGCTTCAGGCCGATGCTGTCCGGGGCGGACATGACGGCTCCTTGGCTGGCCTTGACCGACAGGCGGGAAATGGATCGGCGCGGCAGGCGCCGAAGCGGAACGGCGCGCCGCCCGCTTGCGGTCATGAAGAGCAACGGGCGGGCCAGAAGCGACGCAGGCCGGCGCGGGGCGGCCTTAAACCTCAATCAAGGCGCTGAAATAAAAAGCTAAAATAATTTTCGAAGAACCAAAATCCGCCTCGCCGCCGCCGCCAAAAGCGGCAGGATTCCGCAACGGCCCATTCGGAATCTTGCCCAACCGGGCAAGATTCCGAATGGCGTTCGCCTCCTCAACCATCCGACACAATGGAGGGCGGTCGCCGAACAGGGCGGCGTGCTTCCGCCTCAACGCAAAAGCGCAATGCGCTCGGCCTCAGCGCGTCGCCGCCCGCAGCACATGGCCGCCGGTGCGCGCGGCCGGCGTCGCGCGGCCGGGGAAATAGCGCGCCGCGATTTCGGTGGGGCCGAGATCCTCGATCTCGCTGAATCCCAGCGCGGTCAGCCTGGCGTGCAGCGTCGGCGTGTCGAGATAGCAGCGGAACGCCTCGCCGGCGGCGGCGACGCGCGCGGCGAGTTCCTCATGGGCGGCGCGACGCTCGGGATCGTCGATCGCTTCGGGCGGATTGGCGTAGTCGAACACGACTTCGGCGCCGCCGGGCAGGTTGGCGATGGCGTCGAGCGTGGCGAAGATCGCCTGCTCCGTCAGATAGGGCGTCACGCCGAGCCAGGTGAAGAAACTGCGCCGCGCCGGATCGAAGCCGGCGGCGCCCAGGCCTTCGGCGAGGCTCTCATGCTCGAAATCGACGGGGGCGAAAGTGAGCGCCGGCGGAATCGCGATTCCCGCGCTGGCGAGCCGCTCGCGCTTCCAGGCCTGGGTGGCGGGATGATCGACTTCGAAGACGCGTAAGGCGGCGCCGGGGTCGGCGCGATAGGCATAGGTGTCGAGCCCGGCCCCGAGCACGACGAGCTGGCGCGCGCCGCGCACGATCGCCGCCGCCAGCGCGTCTTCGGCAAAGCGCGTCCGCACCGCGATGAACAGCCGCAGGCCGCGCCGCCGCGGCTCGCGCTCGGCTTCGCCGATCGCTTCGTCTGCGTCGGCGCCCAGAATGCGCAGCGCGAGCGGATCGGCGAAAATGCGGCCCTGCTCCAGCACCTGATGCGCCGCCCGATGCCCCGCCGCGCCAAGCGCCGTGCGGCTTGCCTGTCCTGATTGCATGACGGCGCTCTCCAGAATTCTATCGCATTGCTGATGAGAGAATCGCGGTCATCAGGTCTAACGTCAACCCTTCGCCCCGCCTCACGTCCCCCTCGGCTTCGCCCGCGCGGTGGGCGCGGCGACCGCAGGGTCTTCGGGCCAGGAATGGCGGGGGTAGCGGCCGCGTAGATCGGCGCGCACCGCGCTCCATGAGCCTCGCCAGAAGCCGGGCAGATCGCGGGTGATCTGGATCGGCCGATGCGCCGGCGAGAGCAGGTGAAGCGTCAGCGGCGCGCGGCCGCCGGCGAGGGCTGGATGTTCGGCGAGGCCGAACAATTCCTGCACCCGAATCGCGATCGCCGGGCCGCCTTCGGCTTCGTAATCAATGGGGATCGCCGAGCCGGTAGGCGCGATGAAATGCGTCGGCGCCTCGCTGTCGAGGCGCCGCGCCAAAGCGTAAGGCAGCATCGCGTGCAACGCGGCGGCGAAATCCTCGGTCGAAAAATCGGCAAGGCTGGTCTTGCCGAGGAGATGGGGCGTCAGCCAGTCGGCGCTCGCCGCCAAGGCTTCATCGCTGACATCGGGCCATGACGGATCGCCCGCCCGCCGCAGGAACAGAACGCGGTCGCGCCATTGCCTGGCGCTTTTGCTCCAGGGCAGGCGCGCCATGCCAAGCCCGATGAGGCCGGTCGCCAGCGCGACGGCGCTCGCCTCATCGGCGGGAACGCTCAAGTTCTGCTCGGCGAGCGTCAGCGCTCCCAGCCGGCGCCGGCGGCGCGCGCGCAATGAGGCGGAGGCGCGATCGAATGTGGCTTCCTCGGATGTCTCGATGCCGTCGCCGGCGATCGCTTCGATCTCCTCCAGCGACAAGGGCGCGGCGATGAGGATGCGCGCCGCGGCCGCGCGGCCAACGATTTCGCCGACGGCGAGATAGGGCGCGCCGCTCAGCGAATCATGCGGCTCAATGGCGCCGGCGCGGCCATTGGCCATCAGAAACTCGCCGCGCCTGCCGCGCGCTTTGGCGATGCGCTCTGGAAAAGCGAAGGCGAGCAGCGGGCCGGCGTCGCCGCCGCTGTGGTCCGCTGGCGCGCCCGCCAGCGAGCGCGCCTGTTGCGCCAGGCGCCTGGCGAGGCGCCGCGCGTCCTCGGCGCGGCCCGACCGGTCCTGCGCAAAGCGATCGAGCCGGCCGCCAAGATCGATGCCGTTGCCGCCGAGTCCGCGTTCGGTGAGCAGAATCGCCATCCGGCTGGCGAGTTCCGCATGGCCTCGCCGCGCGGCCGACAGGACCATGCGCGCCAGACGCGGCGGCAGCGGCAGCCTCGCGATCGCCTTGCCTTCTTCGCTGATGCGCCCGCTTGCGTCCAGCGCGCCGATCGTCGTCAGCAAGACGCGCGCCTCCGCCAATGCGGGCGCCGGCGGTGCATCGAGAAGGGCGAGTTTCGCCGGATCGCTGACGCCCCAGGCGGCGAGGTCAAGCAGAAAGCCGGAAAGATCGGCGGACAGGATTTCCGGTCTGGCGAAGGGCGCCAGCGCGCCATTGGCGCCGGCCTCCCAGAGCCGGTAGCAGATCCCCGGCTCGGTGCGCCCGGCGCGGCCGCGGCGCTGGTCGGCGCCGGCTCTCGAGATTCTTTGCGTCTCGAGCCGCGTGACGCCAATATCGGGCTCATAGCGCGGCACGCGCGCCAGGCCGCTGTCGACGACGATGCGCACGCCCTCGATGGTCAACGAGGTCTCGGCGATCGAGGTGGCGAGCACGATCTTGCGCCGGCCGGGCGGCGCCGGGAGCACCGCCCGATCCTGCGCCGCCCGGTCCATCGCGCCATAAAGCGGCGCGATATCGACCGAGGAATCCTTGATGCGCGCCTCCAGCAGCGCCGCCGTCCGCATGATCTCGCCTTGCCCAGGCAGGAAGACCAGGATCGAACCTTGCTCGGCGGCGAGCGCCGCAAGCGTCGCCTTGGCGACTTCGTCCTCGATGCGGGCGCTCGCGTCGCGGCCGATATAGCGGGTATCGACGGGAAAGGCGCGGCCTTCACTCTCGATCAGCGGCGCCTCGTCCATCAGCGCGGCCACGCGGGCGCCATCCATCGTCGCCGACATGACAAGCAGGCGTAAATCCTCCCGCAATCCCGCTTGCGCGTCGAGCGCCAGCGCCAGGCCGAGATCGGCGTCGAGCGAGCGCTCGTGGAATTCGTCGAAAAGAACCGCGCAAACGCCATCCAAAGCGGGATCGTCGAGGATCATGCGCGTGAACACGCCCTCGGTGACGACTTCGATGCGGGTCCGCGGCGAAACCTTCGCCTCCATACGCACGCGCAGTCCGACAGTCTCGCCGACCTCCTCGCCGAGCGTCGAGGCCATGCGCGCCGCCGCCGCCCGTGCGGCAAGGCGTCGCGGCTCCAGCACCATGATGCGCCCGGTGCGGGCGAAGGGCTCGGCGAGCAAAGCGAGCGGAACCCGCGTCGTCTTGCCGGCGCCCGGCGGGGCGACCAGAACGGCGCGGTTCGCCCGCGCGAGTTCGGCGCAAAGCTGGGGAAGAACGGCGTCGATCGGCAGGGGCGCGGGCGGCGAGGGCATGTGCGGGTTCACGGGTTCATGCCATATGAAACGATGACCGAGGGCGGATTTCCTCATTGTTTGCATGGCGGAGCGGGGCGCGAGAGGAATTCGAAGTCAAGGACAAAAGCGTAGCTTTTGCCGCCTTCGGCGGCGAGCGCCTTGCGCTCGTCCTTGAGTTCGAATTCCTCTCGCGCATAATTGCCTCCATGCCATCAATGAGCTGCTGTCGCCACAGTGGCGGTCTTTTTGGGGCCCAGACGCAGCGGGCGAAAACGTCCGCCTTTCGAACAGCGACGCCGCCGCTCCGGCGCTCGTTTACGATGATCGCATAGCGCAGGGCGAGACATCGGGCGCCTCTCTCCTGGCCCTCTTCCAGCGCCAACCGCAACCCTGTATAGAGCCGCCCGAGCGAGACCGGATCGCATTCCGGCGACATATCCCCTTTTTAGAGATTGTATGAATGCAAGATGCGTTGCCTGGCGTTGACGCGCCCGCGGCCAATGGCCATGAAGCCGCCGCCGCCCACGGCGCCGGCAATTTCTGGCTGCTGGCCTTGGGCTCGGTGGGCGTCGTGTTCGGCGATATCGGCACCAGCCCGCTTTATGCGCTGCAGGCCTGCCTTTCCCATGTCAAAGACGGCGGCCTGACCCCGGGCGAGGTCGTCGGCGTCGTCTCGCTGATCGTCTGGGCTCTGATCGTCACGGTGACGGCCAAATATGTGCTGTTCCTGATGAAAGCGGACAACAAGGGCGAGGGCGGCATCCTCTCCCTGATGGCGCTGGCGCAAAGCGCGATCGGCAAACGCACCATGCTGATCTTTTTCCTCGGCGTCGCCGGCTCGGCTTTGTTTTCGGGCGATGCGATCATCACGCCGGCCATTTCGGTGCTTTCGGCGCTTGAAGGGCTGAAGCAGATTTCGCCCGACCTCGCTCCTTTCGTCCTGCCCGCGACGATCATCATCCTGATCCTGCTGTTCTTCGTCCAGAGCCGCGGCACGGCCGGCATGGCGGCGTTCTTCGGGCCGATCATGGTCGTGTTTTTTCTGACCATCGCGCTGCTTGGCGCCACCCATATCCGCGAGGCCTGGAACATCCTTCGCGCCCTTGATCCGATCAACGGCGTGTTTTTTCTTTACAGCCATGGCGCGATCGGCTTCGTCGTGCTCGGCAGCGTTTTCCTGGCGGTCACCGGCGGCGAGGCGCTCTATGCCGATATGGGTCATTTCGGCCGCGCGCCGATCCAGGCCGCCTGGATTTTCCTGGTGCTGCCCGCCCTCATCCTCAATTATCTCGGCCAGGGCGCGCATATTATCGCCGATTCCAAAGCTGCCGAAGATCCCTATTATCTGCTCGCCCCCACCTGGGCGCTGCTGCCGCTGATCCTCCTCTCGACGATCGCCACCGTCATCGCCAGCCAGGCGGTGATCACCGGCGCGTTTTCGCTGGCGCGTCAGGCGATCCAGCTCGGCCTGCTGCCGCGCCTCGAAATCATCCACACCTCCGATACGCTGGAAGGGCAATTGTTCATCCCGCGCGTCAATCGCGTGCTTTTGCTCGGCGTGCTCGCGCTGGTGTTGATGTTCCGCTCCTCCGATGCGCTGGCCAATGCCTATGGCATCGCGGTTTCCGGCACGATGGTCGCCACCACCGCGCTGGCGTTCTTCGTCGTCTGGCGACTGTGGCGCTGGCCGTTATGGGGGGCGCTGGCGCTGGTCTGCGTCTTCCTGTCGGTCGACATCTCTTTCCTGATCGCCAATCTCTACAAGGTGCTCGACGGCGGCTGGGTGCCGCTGCTGCTTGGCGGCAGCATGTTCACACTGATGTGGACCTGGATGCGCGGCAGCGCGATTCTTAGCGCCAAGACCCATCGCGATTCGATCCCGATGGTCGATCTGATCAAAATGCTCGCCAAATCGAAACCGGTGCGCGTGCCGGGAACGGCGATATTCCTGACCAACGATCCGGAATCGGCGCCCTCCTCCTTCATGCACAATCTCAAGCATAACAAGGTGCTGCATGAGCGGGTGGTGATGATGTGCGTGCGCACGGAGACCTCGCCGCGCATTCCCGCCAAGGCGCGTTTCGAAGTCAAGACGCTGTCGCCCGACTTCATGCAGATCACGCTGCATTACGGCTATATGGAATCGCCGCGCCTGCCCAATGCGCTCGCCATGATGCGCAAGGCGGGGCTGAAATTCGACATCATGACGACTTCGTTCTTCGTCGGTCGCCGCACTCTGAAAGCTTCCGCGACATCAGGCATGCCGCAATGGCAGGATAAATTGTTCATCGCGATGACCAAGCAGGCCGCGAGCGCTCCGGACTTCTTCCAGATTCCCTCCGATCGCGTGGTCGAGCTTGGCGCCCAGATGAAGGTGTGAGGCGCACGCACTATCGCCACCTGTCGACCGGCGTCGCGCTCCGCCGTGGCCCCGATCGCGCCGCGCAGAATGTGCATGTCGGGGCGACGCGGCGTCGAGATCGATCAACGCTCCGCGCCGCCATAGAGTGTCGCGACAGCCGTGATGTTCTCATCCCCCTTGCCGATCGCGCATAAGCGATCGAATACCGCCTGGGATGCGGCCACGACGGGTAGTTCCGCCTGATGGGACGCCGCGTGCTGGCGTGCGTAGCGCAGATCCTTCGCCATCAGCGTGGCCGTAAATCGAGGCGCGAAGTCTCTCGCGACCATCAGTCGGCCCATGCCAATCGTAGCGGGGCTCGCGGAGGGCAATGTCGCGACCATCTCCAGGGCGGCCTTGGCGTCGATCCCCGACGCCTCGGCAAAGCCGAGCAATTCTGCGATGCCCGCGACCTGCACCGCCAGCAGCATGTTGGCGACCAGCTTCATCGCCGCGCCCTGCCCCACCGGACCAACGGGATGGATAGCGGCGGCGAAGGATTGCAGGAGGGGCGTAGCGGCCGCGACAGTCTCGCGCGCGCCTCCCGCAAAGACGATGAGGCTCCCGGATTCCGCCTGCGGGAGCGTGCCGACGACCGGCGCTTCCAGGAATTGCACGCCCTTGCTCACGACGGTATCGGCGAGGATCTTGATCCACGCTGGCGAGACCGTGCTGATCTCGACGACGACGGCGTCCTTGCCGATGGCCGACAGCGCTCCGCTCCCCTGCATTGTCCACACGGATTGCGAGGCCGCGTCGTCGGTCACCATCGACAGCACGAATTCGGCGCCGTCGGCAGCGTCGCGGGGCGTCGGCGCCGATTTCGCGCCAAGCGCGACGAGCGCCTGAACGGGAGAGGGCGATCGGTTCCAAACCGTGACCGTATGGCCAGCCTCGATCAAACGGGTCGCGATGCGCGAACCCATCGCGCCGAGACCCAGGAAGGCGATTTTGCTCATTGTCTGGTTCCTTTCGTTCTTCGATGGTTCGGGTCGATGAGCCCTACAATTTTCGGCCGCTTGAACCGGCGTCAAATGCCGGCGCGGGGGCGGCGGCGGCGCCGACGGCGTTTTGCACTCGGCTTGACGCAGAAGCGCGCCGCAACGCTTGGCGACAAACCTTCATTGATCTCTTGGCGGCCATTTTGCGCGGAAGGAGATTGAACTCAAGGATCGCCCTCCGGGCGACCGCCGAAGGCAGCAAAAGCTACGCTTTTGTCCTTGACTTCAATCTCCTTCCGCGCCTCGCTCCGCCCAAGAAATCAATGCAGGAATCCGATCTCAGCTTTCTTGAGCGTTCTCCGTCCAACCGCCAAATGATTCCGCCTAACACCGGCGGAGCCTAGGGCGCTCAGTCCGGCAGCGCCACGCCCGAAATCTCGGCGCAGATAGCGATGAGCCGATCCCGCGACACCGGATTGCCGGCTTGCGGGTTGGGCGCCATGCGCTTGAGGTGGTGGAAATACTCACCCGTCGCCTGCGCCTTCGGATCGTCGCTGGCGGCGAGCCAGGCTTGCGTGCGATGCGCCTGGTCCATATCGTCGGGCGCGCCCGGGCCACCCATCCTGGTCGGGACCCATCCGGGCTCCAGCGCATTCGACAGCACATCCGGCCAGCGCCTCGCGACGGCGAAGGCGAGCATGACATCGTGGAGTTTGCTCTCGGCATAGGCGGCCGATCCGTTCCAGCGGCGCTTCTTCCACAGGATGTCGTCGAGATTGGCGTCAGCATGATGGTGCATGCCCGAGCTCAGATAGACGAGCCGTTTCGGCCGCTCGATAATCGCGGTCAGGATATAGGCCGACAACGTGTTGATCGCGAAGACGTGCGGCAGGCCGTCGGAGGTGAGGCGATGGCCCTCCCGATAGCCGACCGCGGCGTTGTGGATCACGGCGTCGAACCTGCCGAGCGCATTGACCTGGACTGCGACATCCCTTGCGCCCGCAATAGTCGCGACATCGCCGATCACGACCGCCTCCACTTTGGGGAGGGAGCGCCGGGCATCCTCGGCGCGGGCCGCATTGCGGGCATGAAGGACGATTGTGTGGCCCTGGCTGGAGAGCAGTTCGCCCGCCATCAGGCCGAGGCCGGTGGACGAGCCGGAAATGAAGATTCGTGACACGATCTGTCTCCTTGGAATGGACCGCCGGCCGAAGGGCCGTCGGTCCAAGGTTGATGGTCAGGATTGCGGGTTGTGGGCAGTGGCGACGAGCACGCCTCCAAGCAGCGCACATCCGGCGCCAAACATGTAGACAGCGGCGTAGCCGAACTGCCCGGCGATGATTCCCGCCGCGGGACCCGAAATGCCGTAGGCGATGTCGAGGAAAGCGACGAATGCGCCCATCGCGCTGCCCCGATTGGCAGGCAGCACCCGTTTCAGGGCTTCTACGCCAAGTGCGGGGAAAACCAGCGCGCAACCAAGACCGGTGACGAACGCGCCGGCGAGAGCGACGATCTCATGGGGAGCGTCCCACAGCATGGCTTGACCCAATGCCTCGATGACGAGCGACCACAGCGCAACGCGATAGCCGCTCATCTTGTCGGGAAGATGCCCGAGCAGAATGCGCACCAGGATGAAGCCCACGCCGAAAGCCGTCATCACCAGCCCGGCATGGCCCCAGCTCCGCGCCGCAAAATAGAGCGAGGCGAAGGCGGTGAGGCCGGCAAGACCGACGCCCTGCAGCATCAGGCCGAGGCCCTCGCGCCAGATCTGGCCGATCACGCGATAGAACGGCAGACGCTGACCGGCTGAGGTAATGTGGGAGACCTCCCGCAGAGCAATGGCCGCCGCCACCAGCGGCGCGACGATGCAGGCGACCATGGCGGCTTGCAGCCCGTAGCCCTGATAGAGCGCCATGCCGATTGGCGCGCCGAGAGCGAGCGCCGCGAACATCGCGATGCCGGTCCAGGACATGGACATCCCGGCCCGCTGCGGACCGACCGAGGCGATCGACCAGGAGACGCAGCCGGTGACGAACTGACTTTCGCCGACGCCGGCAGCCAGACGGCCGGCGACAATGACGCCGAGGCTGAGCATGGGCGATAATCCGGGCATCGCCGCGATGAGATAGAGCAGGCCGCCCAGCGCACATACGGCGGCGCCTTGTAAGGCCGAACGTTTGCCGCCGTGTTGATCGGTCAGCCGGCCCGCATAGCCACGCGTCAGCACCGTCGCCAGGAACTGGATGCCGATCGCCAGCCCGACAATGAGATTGCTGAACCCCAACTTGTCGTGGATGAAAAGCGGAATGACCGGCAGCGGCAAACCAACGCAGAGATAGCCGCAAAACAGCGCCGCGATGATGCCGGGCGCCGGACGGAAGAGGTAGACGGGCGGAGCCTCCGCCTGGGTTGCAATCTTTACAGCAAGCGCCGACATGACAACCTCCATGAAGTTCGATTGAAAGGAATAGCGGCGCCGCCCGCCGTCCGCGCGGCGCCTTCGGATCACGCCGCGGCCGGCGCGGGGGCGGACGTCTTGAACAGGTCCGGTCGATAGCCGCTCGCCTCGAGCAGATAGTCGCGCGAGGCGGCGACATCGGCGGCAAGCTTCGCCAGATCGACATCGATGAGCTTGCCGGCGCGCTTGCGGAACTCGCCCGCAACCATCACCGTGTCGACGTCCGAGCGTTCGACTGCCTGCACGATCGCGCCGATGGCGTTGTTGACCGGGAATACCGCCACGCCATTGGTGCGCACCATGATGATGTCGGCCTGCTTGCCCGGCGTGAGCGATCCGATCGCGCCTTCGAGGTCGGCGGCGCGGGCGCCGTTGACTGTCGCAGCTTCGAGCACCGCTTCGACCGTGATCGGCGCGGGTACATTCGCTTCGCCGCGGAAGCGGCGATAGCGCATCGCCGAGCGCTGCTGCCCGAACAAGGCGTGCATCTCGCCGAACAGGTCGCTGCCGAAGGCGGTGTCGAGGTCGATCCCGAGCGCCGGCGTCAGGCCATGATCGATCGCCTGCTGATAGGCGAAGCTTTCGTCGTCGAAGCCGAACAAAGCATCCGAGCGCGGGTTGACGGTGACATTGACGCCGGCGTCAGCCAATAGCTTCCATGTGTCTTGAGGCAAACGGGTGCAGTGATTGAAGATATTGCGCGAGCCGAGAACGCCCCTTTTGGCGAATTCCGGTCCGAGCTTGGCGAGGTCGCCGATGAATTCCGTCAGGATGCGCATGTCGAGGCGGCGTGCGACCTCCCACCAATCGAGGTTGAGCTGGCCAAAGAGGCCAACCCGGACGAGGCCGCCGTCGTTGTTCCAGTTCGCGGCGAGCCGTTCGAGATCCACGAGGAGATGCGCGGCGGACGCTTTTTTGTCCATGGCTGCGCCGACCATATGCAGCGCCCGGATACCGGTATTGTCGAGCGCGTCCAGCGCGGCGTCGGTGTGTTCCGGGCTGCGCGACGAATGGCAGGCGTCGATGATGGTGGTGACGCCGGCATCGAGCGAGGCCAGCGCTGTCAGCCTGGTGCTCAGATACATGTCGAGCGGACGATAATGCGCGCCGAGCTTCTCGGCGACGACATCGATATAGGCGAAAAGGTCGTCGACATCGGGCATCATGCGTCGCATCACGCCGAGCCACATATGATGGTGGGCGTCGACGAGGCCTGGCATGACGATCGCATTGCCGGCGTCTACGACTTCGGCCTCGCCGGCTGGGATGTCGACGCCGACGGCGACGATACGCGCGCCCTCGACAAGGACGTCGCCGGTCGCCAGATTCGGGATATTGCGATCCATCGTGACGACGACGCCTCCTTTGAAGAGGGTGCGGCGCCCGTGCTGCGTGCTCATGGGTGGAATCCTTCCTGATGCGATTTCCCGCCGGTTCGGCTGCGCGCCCTTTATCGATCATCGACGCTATTGAATTAAGTGTGCTTATGTCAGATAGTTGATGATTAAATGTCAGGAATTCGCCATGGCGTTCGACGGAAGGATCTTGGCGGGCGTGGGCGTCCTGACCGCGATCGTGGAAGGCGGCAGCTTCGTCAAAGGGGCTGAGCTCCTCGGCCTCACCGCATCAGGCGTGAGTCGGGCAATCGGCCGGCTGGAGGCGCGGCTCGGGGTCCGGCTGCTCGATCGGACGACCCGCTCGGTCTCGTTGACCGACGAGGGACGGCGGTTTTACGAGGCGGCGAAACCGCATCTCGCCGCGATCGAGGATGCGGCGGTTTTGGCTGGCGGCGCGGCCTCCGCGGTGCGCGGCCGGCTAAAGGTCGACATCGACCCCTTCTTCCTGCCGCTCGTGCTGGCAGGACGGCTCGGCGAATTCTGCGACCGCTACCCGGATCTGTCGATCGAATTCGTGTCGCGAGAGCACCTGGGCGATCTCGTGTCGGAAGGCATCGACCTCGCCATTCGCTTCGGGCAGCCGCGCTTCTCGGCGCTGGTCGCGCGCAAGTTGATCGAGGCGCCGATCCTCACTGTGGCGTCGCCCAGATATATCGCGCGATATGGCCGACCCAGGCATCCCTCGGATCTCGTCAGGCATCGCTGCCTGCAATTTCTCGATCCGCATACGGGAACGCCCTACGAATGGGAATTCATAAACGCGGACCTGTCCATTCCAGTCGAAACGAGAGGGCCGCTGACTTTTACCGATCCGAAGTCAATGCTGACCGAGTGCGTCGCGGGAACCGGCGTCGCGCAGATCATAGGGTGGGGCACCGGCGAGCTGCTGAAGAGCGGCGATCTGATCGACCTGTTCCCGGACTGGCATGGCGAACGCTTCCCGCTGCTCGCCTTTCACCCGTCGCGCAAGCATCCGCCGGCGAAGGTCGGGGTATTCACGGATTTCTGCCTCGAGATCGCGAATGCGCTATAGGGGGCGACGTCGCGTCGACGACATCGCGGTTCGCGGTCCTCACCCCCCGATATTGAAGCTCGCCAGCGCCGCCATATTGACGATGTCGGAATCCTTGGCGCCCAGCGCGACGATCTGCACCGGCCGCTCGAGGCCGACGATCAGCGGGCCGATGACGGTGGCGCCGCCGAGTTCCTGCAACATTTTGGTCGAGATGGAGGCCGAGTGAAAAGCCGGCATGATCAGCACATTGGCGGTGTCGGTCAGGCGGCAGAACGGGTAGGAGGCCATGGTCTCGCGGTTCAGCGCGACATCGGCCGCCATCTCGCCGTCATATTCGAAATCGACGCGCTGGCCGTCGAGGATGCGTACCGCCTCCTGCACGCGCATGGTGCGCTCGCCGGGCGGATGGCCGAAGCTTGAAAAGGCGAGCATCGCCACGCGCGGTTCATAGCCGAGCCGGCGTGCGACGCCCGCCGCCTCGATCGCGATCTGCGCGAGATCTTCGGCGTCGGGCATTTCCATGATCGCGGTGTCGGCGACGACGATCGGGCGCCCGCGCGCCAGCACCAGCGAGACGCCGATCACCCGATGGCCGGGCTTGTGGTCGATGACGCGGCGCACTTCCTCGAGCGCGATCGAGAAATTGCGGGTGACGCCGGTCACCATCGCGTCCGCGTCGCCTTGCGCGACCATCGCGGCGGCGAAATAATTGCGGTCCTGGTTAATCAGGCGCTGGCAATCGCGAAACAGAAAACCCCGCCGCTGCAGGCGCTCGTAGAGGAATTGCGCATAGACAGAATTGCGCGAGGAGAGCCGCGCATTGTGAATCTCAATGCCTTTTTCGGCGAGATCGAAGCCGGCGTCCGTCGCGACCCGGCGCACGCGGTCCTCCCGCCCGACCAGAATGGCCGAGCCGAGCCCCTGGTTGACGAAGGAATAGGCGGCGCGGATGACCTGCTCCTCCTCGCCCTCGGCGAAGACGACGCGTTTGGGATAGCGGCGCACGCGCTCGATGATGCGCTGGAGAGCGCCGGCGATCGGATCGCGCCGCGCCGACAGCAGCGCTTTGTAGGCGTTCATGTCGACGATCGGCTTGCGCGCGACGCCGGAATCGATCGCCGCCTTGGCGACGGCGGCCGGGATGACGGTGATCAGGCGCGGATCGAAGGGAACGGGGATGATGTAGTCGCGCCCGAAGCGCGGCCGCGCGCCCTGATAGGCGGCGGCGACTTCGTCGGGCACGTCCTCGCGGGCGAGATCGGCGAGGGCGTGAGTCGCGGCGATTTTCATCTCCATATTGATCGTCTTGGCGCGGACGTCGAGCGCGCCGCGGAAAATATAGGGAAAGCCGAGGACATTATTGACCTGATTGGGATAGTCCGAGCGGCCGGTGGCGATGATCACGTCCTCGCGCACTTTCATCGCGTCTTCCGGCGTGATCTCAGGGTCGGGATTGGCCATCGCAAATATGATCGGATTGGGCGCCATCGAGCGCACCATTTCGGCGGTCAGCGCGCCTTTGGCCGACAGGCCGAAGAAAATATCGGCGCCGGCCATCGCCTCATCGAGCGTGCGCCGATCGGTATCGACTGCATGGGCCGACTTCCATTGGTTCATGCCCTCCTGGCGGCCGCGCCAGACCACGCCCTTGGTGTCGCAGAGCAGCACGTTATTGGGCTCGAAGCCGATCGCCTTGATGAGATCAAGGCAGGCGATGCCCGCCGCTCCCGCGCCATTGCAGACGAGCCGGGTCGTCTTGATGTCGCGGCCGGTCAGCAGCATGGCGTTGATCATGCCGGCGGCGGCGATGATCGCGGTGCCGTGCTGATCGTCGTGGAAGACCGGAATGTCCATCAATTCGCGCAGGCGCTCCTCGATGATGAAACATTCGGGCGCCTTGATATCCTCAAGATTGATGCCGCCGAACGAAGGCCCGAGATAGCGCACGCTGTTGATGAACGCCTCGGGGTCTTCGGTGTCGATTTCCAGATCGATCGAATCGATATCGGCGAAGCGCTTGAACAGCACCGCCTTGCCTTCCATCACCGGTTTGGCGGCGAGGGGGCCGAGATTGCCGAGGCCGAGAATCGCCGTGCCATTGGTGACGACCGCGACCATGTTGCCGCGCGCGGTATAGTCGAACACGGTCGAGGGATCGGCGTGGATCGCCTTGACCGGCACGGCGACGCCGGGCGAATAGGCGAGCGACAGATCGCGCTGCGTCGCCATCGGCTTGGTCGGCATGATTTCGAGCTTGCCCGGCCGCCCGCGCGAATGGAACAGCAGCGCTTCCTGATCGGTGATCGAGGGGCGCTTGGCGCGGCCTCCCGGTTCATTGTCCATGACGTTTCCTCGTTCCCTCTCCCCTCCCCTACAAGGGGGGAGGGAATATCGTGTTCAATTTGGCTGACGCTGACCACTAAGCGTCGCCCCAGACTTCCCGGGCGACTTCGACAGTGCGGGCGAGCTTTCTCCATTCGTCCGCTTCGGTCAGGTCGTTGCCATGCGCGGTCGATGAAAAGCCGCATTGATGGCTGAGGGCGCATTGATCGAGCGGCACATAGCGGGCCGCCTCGTCGATGCGCTTCTTGAGTTCGTCCTTCGATTCCACGCCAGCGTTTTTGGAGCTCATGATGCCGAGCACGATCGTCTTGCCCTTGGGCGTGAAACGCAGCGGCGCGAAGTCGCCGGAGCGCTCGTCGTCGTATTCGAGGAAGAAGCCGTCGATCGCCATTTCATTGAGCAGGATTTCCGCAACCGGCTCATAGCCGCCCTGCGCCACCCAGGCGCTCTTGAAATTGCCGCGGCAGAGATGGACTGAGACGGTCATGTCCCTGGGCCTGTCGCGAATGGAATCATTGACCAGCCGGCAATAGAGCCGCGTCAAAGCGTCAGGATCGTCGCCGCGCGCTTTGGTTGATTCGCGAATCGCGGGGTCGCAGAGGTAGGCCAGGTTCGTGTCGTCGAATTGCAGATAGCGGCAGCCGCGCGCGGCCAGATCGGCGATTTCGGCGCGATAGGCGGCGGTAAGGTCGTCGTAAAAGCTTTCAAGGTCGGGATAGATCGCCTTGCTGATTGCCTGCCGGCCGCCGCGGAAATGCAGCATCGAAGGGGCAGGGATGCAGACTTTCGGCGTCTGCTTCGTCTGCGCCTTGAGGAAATCGAAATCGGCGCCCTGAATGGGCTCGGCATGGCGGACCGGGCCTTCGACATGCATGGTGGGAGGCTTGAAGCCGACTTCCGTGCCGTCGTCCTTGCGGAATTTGGCGACGAATTCGCCATAGGAGACGGTGACGCCTTCGAGCTTTTCGAGAAAATCGACATGGAAATAAGTGCGGCGGAATTCGCCGTCGGTGACGCCCCGCAGGCCGACATTTTCCTGGGCGCGCACGACTTCGACAATGCAGGCATCCTCGACCGCCCGCAGCGCCTCGGCTTCGAGCTTGCCGGCGAAGAAGGCGTCGCGCGCCGCGATCAGCCTTTGCGGGCGCAAATAGCTGCCGACGTGATCGGCGCGGTAGGGCGGTCGGTCGACCAAAGGTTCCCTCCTTGAGTTTTTTGGATAGGCCCGCCAGATTTCCAGCGACGCATTTCTAGAGCAAGGCGGGCGTTTGGCAAATGCCGCGATGTCGCGGCGAGGTTGGGCGGGCGCCGCGTCAAGATTGCGCGGGCAGGCGTTGGTCTGACCCTCGTGCGTCCTGGCCGGGCTTATCCCGGCCATCCACGCCGTGAGGTGGCGGCCATGCCCGAAAGTTATTCACAGCGGCGCGGCGTGGATGGCCGGGACAAACCCGGTCATAACGAGCGGGGGTTGGCTGCACTAAGGAAGGTGATTGCCAGACGCCCCGATCTCCGCGCTTCCTGTTGCAATCATATAAAGACATCTTTATGTTATTATGTGAATAGTGACAGTCGTGACAGGTGGGTAGGGCGTCGGCATGGTGGGCAGTCTGGATACTTTGTTCGACGCGGCGCCGAGGCCGGGCGATGCGGCGGAGGCGCTGGCGGCGGCGGCGCGCGAACGCATTCTGATCCTCGATGGCGCAATGGGCACGCAGATCCAGGGGCTCGGCTTCACCGAAAGCCATTTTCGCGGCGAGCGTTTTAGCGCCTGCGAATGCCATTTGCAGGGCAACAACGATCTGCTGATCCTGACCCAGCCGCAGGCGATCGAGGATATTCATTTCGCCTATGCGATGGCCGGCGCCGACATTCTGGAGACCAACACCTTCTCCTCCACCTCGATCGCCCAAGCCGATTATTCCATGGAATCGGCGGTCTATGATCTCAACCGCGACGGCGCGCGCCTCGCCCGCCGAGCCGCGGTGAAAGCCGAGCAGATCGACGGGCGCCGCCGCTTCGTCGCCGGCGCGCTCGGGCCGACCAACCGCACCGCCTCGATGTCGCCCGACGTCAACAACCCTGGCTTTCGCGCGGTCTCGTTCGACGAGCTGAAGACCGCCTATGCCGAGCAATTGCGCGGCCTGATCGACGGCGGCGCCGACATCATCCTGATCGAGACGATTTTCGACACGCTGAACGCCAAGGCGGCGATTTTTGCCTGCGAGGAAGCTTTCGCCGCCAGAGGTTTCCGCCTGCCGATCATGATTTCGGGCACGATCACCGACCTCTCCGGCCGCACTTTGTCCGGCCAGACGCCGACCGGCTTCTGGCATTCGGTCCGCCATGCCAGGCCTTTCACCATCGGCCTCAATTGCGCGCTCGGCGCCGAGGCGATGCGTCCGCATCTGGCTGAAATCTCCGATGTCGCCGACACGTTCGTGTGCGCCTATCCCAATGCCGGCCTGCCCAATGAATTTGGCCTTTATGACGAAAGCCCCGCGGCGATGGCCGCCCAGATCGGCGGTTTCGCGCGCGAGGGTCTCGTCAATATCGTCGGCGGCTGCTGCGGCTCGACGCCCGAGCATATCAAGGCTATCGCCGAGGCGGTTCGCGGCGTGCCGCCGCGCGCGATTCCCGAGGCCGCGCCGCTGATGCGCCTTTCCGGCCTCGAGCCATTCGTGCTGACCTCCGATATTCCCTTCGTCAATATCGGCGAGCGCACCAATGTCACTGGCTCGGCCAAATTCCGTAAATTGATTACCGCGGGCGATTATGCCGGCGCGCTCGCGGTGGCGCGCGACCAGGTCGCCAATGGCGCGCAGATCATCGACATCAACATGGACGAGGGCCTGATCGATTCGGAACGCGCGATGGTGGAATTCCTCCATCTGATCGCCGCCGAACCGGATATCGCGCGCGTGCCCGTGATGATCGATTCCTCGAAATTTTCGATCATCGAAGCCGGCCTCAAATGCGTGCAGGGCAAGCCGCTGGTCAATTCGATCTCGATGAAGGAGGGCGAGGAGGCGTTCCTGCGCGCCGCCCGGCTGGTGCGCGCCTATGGCGCGGCGGTCGTGGTGATGGCCTTCGACGAACAGGGCCAGGCCGACACGCTGGAGCGCAAGGTCGCCATCTGCACGCGGGCATACAAGCTCCTCACCGAACAGGCGGGCTTTCCGCCCGAGGATATCGTCTTCGATCCCAATGTATTCGCGATCGCCACCGGCATCGAGGAGCACAATGGCTATGGCGTCGCCTTCATCGAGGCGACAAGGCAGATCCGCCAGAGCCTGCCGCACGCCCATATCTCCGGCGGCGTTTCCAATCTGTCGTTCTCGTTCCGCGGCAACGAGCCCGTGCGCGAGGCGATGCATGCGGTGTTCCTCTATCATGCCATCCAGGCCGGCATGGATATGGGCATCGTCAATGCCGGCCAGCTCGCCGTCTATGAATCGATCGATGCGGAATTGCGTGAGGCCTGCGAAGACGTCGTGCTCAACCGCCGCGCCGATGGGACCGAACGCCTGCTGGCGCTCGCCGAGCGCTATCGCGGCGGCGCCGGCAAGGAAGCCAAGGCGCAGGACCTGGCCTGGCGCACTTTGCCAGTCGAGAAGCGCATCGCGCATGCGCTGGTCAACGGCATCACCGATTACATCGACGCCGATACCGAAGAGGCGCGCCTTGCCGCCGAACGGCCGCTGCATGTCATCGAAGGCCCGTTGATGGCCGGCATGAACATCGTCGGCGACCTGTTCGGCGCCGGCAAAATGTTCCTGCCGCAGGTGGTCAAATCGGCGCGCGTGATGAAGCAGGCGGTCGCGCTGCTGCTGCCCTATATGGAGGCGGAGAAGAAGGCCAATGGCGGCGAAGGCCGCCAGAGCGCCGGCAAGATATTGATGGCGACCGTCAAGGGCGATGTCCATGACATCGGCAAGAACATTGTCGGCGTCGTGCTCGCCTGCAACAATTACGAGATCATCGATCTTGGCGTGATGACGCCGGCCGCCAAAATCCTGCAGGTCGCGCGCGACGAGAAGGTTGACATCATCGGTCTCTCCGGCCTCATCACGCCCTCGCTCGACGAGATGGCGCATGTGGCGGCCGAAATGGAGCGCGAAGGTTTTGACATTCCGCTGCTGATCGGCGGCGCCACCACCAGCCGCGTGCATACGGCGGTGAAAATCCATCCGCGCTACGCCAGAGGCCAGACCGTCTATGTCAATGACGCCAGCCGCGCCGTCGGCGTCGTCTCCAGCCTGCTGTCGCCCGAGGCCAACGCGCCTTATGTCCAGAGCATACGGGCCGAATACGCCAAGGTCGCCGACGCCCATGCCCGCAGCGAAGCCGACAAGCAGCGCCTGTCGCTCGCCAAAGCGCGGGCCAATTCGCACAAAGCCGACTGGGCCGCCTATGCGCCGAAGGCGCCGAGCTTTCTCGGCGTGCGCACGTTCGAAACTTATAATCTGGCCGAGCTTGCCCGCTATATCGACTGGACGCCGTTCTTCCAGACCTGGGAATTGAAGGGCCGCTATCCCGCCATTCTCGAAGACGAGAAGCAGGGCGCCGCCGCGCGGCAATTGTTCGAAGACGCGCAGGCGATGCTGAAGAACATCATCGCCGAGAAATGGTTCGCGCCGAAAGCCGTTATCGGCTTCTGGCCGGCCGGCGCTGTCGGCGACGACATTCGCCTATTCACCGACGAGACGCGCCGGACTGAGCTCGCGACCTTCTTCACGCTGCGCCAGCAATTGAGCAAACGCGACGGGCGCCCGAATGTCGCGCTCGCCGATTTCGTCGCGCCGGTCGACAGCGGCAAGCGCGATTATATCGGCGGCTTCGTCGTCACCGCCGGCATCGAGGAAGAGGCGATCGCGGCGCGCTTCGCGCGGGCCAATGACGATTATTCCTCGATCCTCGTCAAGGCGCTCGCCGATCGTTTCGCCGAGGCTTTCGCCGAGGCGATGCATGCGCGGGTGCGCCGCGAATTCTGGGCATACGCACCGGACGAGAACTTCTCGCCCGGTGAATTGCACGACGAGCCCTATCGCGGCATCCGCCCCGCCCCCGGCTATCCCGCCCAGCCCGACCATACGGAAAAGGCGACTTTGTTCGCTTTGCTCGACGCCGAGGCGAAAGTCGGCGTCAGCCTCACCGAGAGCTTCGCCATGTGGCCGGGCTCGTCCGTGTCAGGCCTCTATATCGCCCATCCCGATTCCTATTATTTCGGCGTCGCCAAGGTGGAGCGCGATCAGGTTGTGGATTACGCCGCGCGCAAGGATATGTCGGTGACGGAAGTCGAACGCTGGCTTGGGCCGATCCTCAATTATGCGCCGGCGCCCTTCGCGGAGGCGGCGGAGTAGGCGGCGGGGGCCCCTCCACCACCCAGCTTCGCCGGGGCGGTCCTCTCTCCCGTCTTCAGCGGGGCAGGAGCGCCAGCCACTCGTCTTCGGTCAGGACCTGAATGCCC
>Ga0209006_10001384_pt1 | contig 22006 bp, 18 predicted proteins | sample JacPin_JW_Ref_O2_FD_188567 | JGI IMG/M metagenome (GOLD analysis project Ga0209006, IMG submission 188567) | Forest soil microbial communities from Algoma, Ontario, Canada - Jack Pine, Ontario site 1_JW_Ref_O2 (SPAdes) (version 2) | ecosystem: Environmental > Terrestrial > Soil > Boreal... | reverse complement strand
GGCGTCATGTTCACATCGAAATCGCTGAAGACGTCGCCGTTGTCGGAGCGGAGGCTGACGTTGGCTTTGAGGTCGGCGGGGAAGGTGACGTCGATGTCGCCGTTGAGCGAGCTGAAAGCCATGGGCTTTTGATTGATGCGCGTGAAGGAGACGAGGAGTTTCCCGTTGAGCGCGTGCGCGACGGCGCTGCCGGCGATTTTGTTGAGCGTGACGGAGCCGTTTATGTCGTCAACGTCGAATTCGCCATCGACGCCCGTAACTATGATGTCGCCGTCGTTGACTGCGCGGAGATGCAGCGAGGTGTGGACGGGGACCTGAATTACGAGATCGATCGGGCGCTGGATGGCGTCGGCGCCGATGTTGACCTGGTTGTTTTCCTCTTCGACGTTCAGGCCGGTGGTGGCGATGTTGAGGCGCTTAGGACCGGGACGATCGTTGTCGTCGTCGGAATCTTCGCGGCCGCGAGGGTGTGCTTCGACGATGATGTCTTTGCCTTCGTAGGCTTTGACGGTGATGCCGCCGTTGATGAGCGACGCTTTGACGGTGGACGGACGTGCGGGATCGCTGAGCGTGACGACGATGCGGTCGCCGCCGCGTTGCTTGCCTTGCTGTTCTTCGGCGGCCGTCGCGTTGGCAGAGTTCGCGTTGCTGGGCGCGGCGGCGTGAGCCGGCGGCGTACTGAACGCAAGCGCCAGGAATGCGGCGCATGCAGCGCAGCCTTTCATAAACTTTGAAGCCACAAATTTCTGTTTCGAACTGCTCACTGCGCTACTGGTCGTCTGCGTGTCCATGGTTGTCTCGCTCATTCTAGTTTTCATTCCTTGAGATTGTTCGTTCATCATTTGATTTTGTGTCGTTGGATTGTTCGTTGGGTTATTCATGGTTTTCGAGGATGCGGATGTCTCCATTCAGATTTTCGATTTTGATTTCGGGGCCACCGTTGCTGATGCGAGCGGCGGTGAAGCGATCGGCGCGAAATACGACTTTGCCGCCGTGTTCTTCGCGTGTCGGGGCCTGGAGCGGCATGGTTGTGACGGGAAAGTCGCTGTAGATGCCGCCGTTGAACGTCTTGAAGCGAAAGTCGGCGGAGAGGCCGCGCGCGAAGAAGAGATCGATGTTGCCGTTGACGGACTGGAAGCTGGAATTTTCCTGCGGATTGCGGCGGAAGGTGACTTTGACCGGGCCGTTGACGGTATGCGCGAGGCCGGATCCGGCCATGGAGTCGAGTTCGATGTCGCCGTTGACGTTGCGCGCCAAGAAGTGGCCGTCGATATTGCGGACCACAACACGCCCTTCATTGACGGTGCGAAGATCGACGTCGACATTGTTCGGGACGTGGAGTACGAAATCCATTTTCACGATGTAACCGTCTTCGTGGCGGCGGCGCTGGCCGCGGCAGCCATCTTCGCAATTGCAGCGGAACGGGCCGTCGACGTAGAGACGGAGGCCACCATCAGGCTGCGTGATGTCGAGATTGACTTCTTTGTGCGCGAGGGCGAGCGCGTCCTTGGATTCGGCGCGCGTGTTTTCGTCTACGACAAGTTCGACCTGATTGCCGGAGCCGCCGACAACTTCGATCGAGCCGAAGACGTTGTCGATGTCGATCGAGCGGTGCTCACCGGTGAGCGGGAAGGATTTCTGTATGACTTCGTGGTCGTGGACGGGGAGGCTTGATTCGTCATCGTCGCGGACTGCGGCGTAGGCGCGGCGGATCTCGATGGCGTGCGAGACGAAGGAGACAGCTTTTTTCGTTGACTGCGCGACGCGGTGATGTGCCGCGAAGTACAGGACTAACATGGCGAGTCCTACGATGTAGATGGCGAGAATTCTTTGGAATCGCGTTCGGCTCATTTTTCCCCCTCTTCTGTGTTCCTCGTTGTTTTTCAAGCGCACACCTTGTTTCTTTCCGTTCGAGAGTGAAATCCAACTTCGAAATTGTTTCCGGGCACACTTCGAGCGCCGTGGTGATTTGCTGGAGATCACCGAGTGCTGTGACGGATTACTGTGTCGATTCCTGTAGCTTCGCGATGGCCCACTCGGCGCGCTGCTTCACGGCCGGATTCAAATTTGGCGTTTGCTCCAGCAGACGCAGGCTCTTTGCCGCGCCGGGATCGCGCCATTCGGTGAGCTGATCGATCATCGCGACCTGCACGAGCGGTGATTGCTGCTCCTGCAACGCGTCGAGGACGTTTTTGCGGACCAGCGGCTGCGTTGCGTGGCGGCTCAGCGCGTCGAGAGCGGCGAGTCGGACGTCGACGCTGCCGTCGGAACGAAGGGTACGCATGAGTGCTGCTTGCACCTGCGGGTCGAGATGATCTTCGCGGGTGCTCCAGCTGACGCCTTGCAGGCGCTCGCTGGCGGATTGCTGCTGGAGCATCGAGAGAGCGACGAGCTGGCGCATGCTGGTGACTTCGGCGTGGAGCGAGGCGATTTCGTCGCTGTGCTCGGGTGCGACGCGGTTGCCGAGATGTGTGCCGGCGTAGAGGCCGATCAGGAGCAGAGCGGCGCTCCAGGCGATGGCGCCGAACGGGGAGCGGAGCCATTCGATGAAATTCCAGGATGGCTTTGCGGTGGACGGTTGTTGCTGCACGGCGTGCGCGTTCGCGGTGGAGCGGACTGAGGCGGCGGTTTCGGCGACGGTTGTCGAGTAGGCGTGCATCATTGCATCGAAACGCTGGCGTGACTCTACACTTGGCGTTTCTTGCGGCAGCAGCGCTAGCTTTTTCCACATCACAATGTCTTGCGCGCAACCGGCGCAATGTTCGCAGTGCTGTTCGACTTCGGCGGTCTGCGCGGGAGAGAGCGCGCCTTGCAGATAGTCGGGAAGCAATTCTTCGAGCTGCCGGCAGTTCATGTTGTTCATTGGACCCTCCCGGTTGGAGGCAGGGAATCTGTTGATGTGCGGCGCGGTTCTTGCGTTTGAGCCGCGGGATTATTTTCGAGCGCGAGATAGACTTCGCGAAGTTGTTGCAGCGCGCGATGGACGCGGACTTTGACGGCGCCGGTTTCGCAGCCGAGGAGGCGGGCGATTTCGTCGTATTTCATTTCCTGGAAGCGGCTGAGGACGAGGATTTCGCGCTTGTCTTCGGGGAGTTGCATGAGCGCGCGCTGGAGGAGTTGCGCTTCCTGCTGGCGCTCGGCGGAGTCGTTCGCGCGGGTTGGGGCAAGCGGTTCGGAGGTGAGCGGCGACTCGGGACGCACTTTGCGGACCTGATCGATGCGGGTGTTGCGCGCGATCTGGTACATCCAGGTGCGGAATGTGGTGCCGGGGCGATAGGTCTGGCGATAACGCAGGATGCGGAGAAAAACTTCCTGGACGAGGTCTTCGCTGACGGTGCGGTCTTGCGTCATTTTTGAGTAGAAGTTGAAGAGCGGAGCCTGGTAGCGGTCGAACAACACCCCAAGCATGTGCACTTCGCCGTCGCGTACTTGCAGCATCACGTCCTCGTCGGGAACCGAAGTCATTCGGTGGTGATCTCGATCATTTCTGCGCGGCCGGTTCGTGTTGCGTGGCGTTGAATCGGCTTTGCGAACATGAATACCGAGGGGCTGGAGAAAGGTTACATGGAAAGAGGAGGCGAGTGAGGGGTGGGATTCACTCGCCCGGCTAAGTGGTTTGTTTTGTGACGGGTTACTCCGGCTGGCCGTCGACAAAGATTTCGGCGAAGAAGGACTCGATGGCGTGCCAGGAGCGGGCGTCGCTGGGGGCGTGGTAGGCGACGCCGGGGACGTTCCACTTGTCTTCGTGGGTGAAGCCGTGTTGGGCGTTGCCGTAAATGATGAGTTGCCAGTCGGCGTTGGCGGTCTTCATTTCGTCGGCGAAGGCGGTGACTTGGGGGAGCGGGACGTGCGGGTCGAGAGCGCCGTGGAGGATGAGGAGTTTGGCTTTGATGGCGTCGGGCGGAGTGGCCGGGCGTTTTGTGTCGAGGCTGCCGTGGACGCTGACGATACCGGCGATGGGCGCGCCGCCGCGGGCGAGTTCGAGAACGGTCATGCCGCCGAAGCAGTAGCCGACGGCGGCGATGTGGGCGTTGGTGAGCGGATGAGATTTCAGGGCGTCGAGGCCAGCGGTGGCGCGGCGGGGGATGCGATCGGGTTCGGCGCGGAGTTCGTTGATGCAAGCCATGATGCGCTCGCGATTGCCGGCGACGCCTTCGCCGTACATGTCGCAGGCGAAGGCGACGTAGCCGAGTTCGGCGAAACGGCGGGCGCGATTTTTGGCGTGGTCGTCGAGGCCGGCGCCGCCGTGGACGACGAGCACGCCGGGGCGTTTGTTTTCGATTGATTCGTCCCAGAAGAAGATGCCGTTCACACTCGTTTCGGCGTCCCTGTAGGCTTGCTGTTTCGTTGCGATTTGCATTTGGTCCTCTCGGTGTTGATTTGTGTGATTTGCGTTCGCACACTACGGCGCAGCCGCTGAAACCGGCCAATGGGCAGAGTGGCGGCCCACAGCCGGTCCGGCGGGTTTACTACACGTAACTTCGTTACTACATTATATCACACTTCGAGGCGAAAGTCAATTCGCCGTGAGGACGCGAGGCAACGGATATCGACATCGACGCAAGGAAAGCGATCGATGCGCGCGGATAGCTTCAGCGTTGTCGCATTCGATTTATGTAAGGTGCTGTTTAGTGCTTGCCGGGTTTTGGCGTCGTGATTGGCGTGTGCTTGGTCGGGATGAAGACCGTGCCAGGGACTTCTACATTGAACTTCTTGGCGTAGTTACCCTGGTTGACGGCGAAGCCGACGCGGCCGCGCGAATCGATGTAGAGCAGCGATTCTCCGACGGGGACGTCCATGAAGGTTTTGCCGAACGGCAAAGTGACGGCTTTCTTGTTAATCGTCACCGGGACCTTGTCGCCGATCACGTAGCCGAGCTTCGTGAAATCTTCGCGCGTGATGTCGGTGATGACCGAGCCGAAGGGATCGTCGAGGCCGATGAGGTCGCCAGCGATGCCCTTGTCGCTGACGACGGCGGATTTGCTTGTGAGGCGAACGAGTTGAGGAACGTCGGGGCCGACGAGGTTGTAGTCCCATCCGGCGGCGAGGTGGGCGGCGGCGGGCGAGAAGATGTCGCGGCCGTGGAAAGTCGAAGAGACGGCAGCCTGGATCATCCAGTTTTGATTGGTGATTTCGCGCGCGGAGTCGAAACCGTCGCGATCGAGGACTGGAGTGAGCACGCCGTTGTCGGGGGCGACGAAGTATTGTCCTTTTTTCGATTTTGCGATGATGGCTTTGCGTGTGGTACCGACGCCGGGATCAACGACGATCAGGAAGACGGTGTTGGCAGGGTAATAGGGAGTGACGCCGAAGATGAAACGCGAGGCTTCTTCGATCGAAAATGGGGTGACCTGGTGCGTGATATCCGTTAGTCGCAGGTCGGGAGCGATTCCCCAGATCACGGCGCGGCAGATGGCGACGGCGTCATTCGCGGTGCCGAAGTCGGTCATGAAGACGATCGTGGGTCGCGCGGTCGAAGATGGCGCCGCCGTTGCTGCGGGAGCGGCCGGTTTCGGGGCGGGCTGCGAACATCCGGAGATGCCAACGGCGAAGAAAATCGACAACGCAACGAGTAGGCGAATGCGCACGTTCATCTCCGAAATAGTGATGTAGTCACAGCTGATATCGCGAGCCCAGGTGAATCTAAAAGTATACATGAAGGGCCGTTCGCGGGGATTTTTGCGGACCGAAATACTTGCGGTGAAACGCAGATTCCGATGGACGACGTCCAAGAATTGAGTAAGCTAGATGCGCTCCTCCCAGCGATGTTGGGAGCGCAAAAAGGGTGTGTCACAGCGCTAAAACGCGCCGCTGAGCCGGCTCAGCGTATCAATCCGCGGTCCTGAGTATCCGTTCAGGACGTAGTGTTCAAGTAGGGGATCGTCGAAGCCTGCTTTAAAGACCAAACAAAACTAAGGAGAACTACTGTGCGCCGAAGTGTCTTCATCTTCGTGGCTTTGTGCTTACTGGGGGTAAGCGCGCGGGCCGATCAAGTTGTATTAAAAAATGGAGATCGAATTACGGGGACGATCGTCAAGACAGATGTCAGTGCTGACGACAAGACCAAGACGATTTTGGTCATCAAGACCGATTTTGCGGGGGACATCCCTGTGTTGTGGGACGCGGTGGCGTCGGTGGTCTCGGCCGAGCCGTTGCACCTACAGTTGAAGGATGGACAGACGATCGTTGGGCCGGTGACGACGGCGAACGAAAAATTTGATGTCGAGACCAAAACGACCGGTGAGGTTGCGACGTCGAAGGACTCGGTGGTTGCGGTGCGCAACGATGCGGAACAGAAGAGCTACGATGACACCGTTTACCGGCTGCAGCATCCGCGGCTGACCGATTTTTGGAGCGGGTTGCTCGACACCGGACTGAGCGTCACGCGCGGAAACTCCTCGACGTTGAGCTTCACGCTCGCCGGCAAAGCGGTTCGGCAGACCGATCGCGACAAGATTTCGGTGTACACGACCGCGGTGTATGCGAGCGATGACACAACTCCGCCGAGCAGAACTACGGCTCACGCCATTCAAGGTGGTGTCCGTGGCGATCTCAATGTAAGCGACAAAGTCTTTGTCTTTGGCTTCACCGACAATCAATACGACCAATTCCAGCACCTCGATTTGCGAAATACGCTCGGCGGCGGCGCCGGCTATCACGTCATCAAAAGCGCAAACACGACGTTCGATGTGTTCGGCGGCGGCGACTTCCAGCAGGAATATTTCTCGCCGAATCCACCGGACGAACCGACCAGCGTCACTCGAAAGACGGGTGAAATTGTGCTGGGCGAAGAGTTCGACACCAAGCTCAACGGGCGGACAACTCTCAGTGAAACCGCGTCGTTCTTCCCGAACATCAGCGACACGGGCCAATACCGCTTCCAGTTCAACGCGACATCGGCTACGAAGCTCAAGTCGTGGCTGAGCTGGCAGGTCACGTTCAGCGACATTTACATCAGCAATCCACTGGTTGGGTTGAAGGGTAACGATCTGTTGTTGTCTACCGGCCTGCGCCTATCGTTTGGAAAGCAGACGTTTTAAGCGCGTAGCTGAGACGTATTGAAGTTGAAAAGAGAAGAGGGCGCAGAGAAATCTGCGCCCTCAATTTTCTTTTGTGCGAATTTCATTCCGTTGCAGATGCGGTCGTGGCAGCCGAGGATTTCGCGGCGGCGGCCGGATGCGTCACCAGAAACCACTCGACGGTCGGAGCACGCTGATACTTGAGTCGTGTTCGAATCGTCTGCGCTTCGGCAGCGGCGTTCAACTTGTCGTAACCTACGGCAAGCTGCTGGAGAGCGATGGGTGAGTGCGGATCGGTGGTGAGTTCATCGACTGCGTTCGCGTAGTCGCCTTGGGCGAACAGTGCGAAGCCGCGAGCCGATTCATAGTTGTTCTCGACGATCAGATCGCGGGTGATGGCGGCGTACCGTTCGAGCTTCGAGATCGCATCCTGTGCGACTTCCGGCTGACCGTTCAGCGATGCGAATCGCGCCTCTTCGCGCAAAACCTGCCCCATGGAGAGGTTCCGGTCCGGCTCGCCCATTCCTGCGACCGGTTTCTCGATGGATGTTTCAATGAGCTTCAGCTGTTCCTGAGCGGCGGCATTGGTGTCGGAGAGCTGCGCAAGTGCCAGCGCAGCCTCAAACTGCTCGTACGGCTCCTTCTGGCGGCGGGCCGAATCGATCGTCGCGTGCAAAGCCTTGCGGCCTTCTTCCGGCTGACCTTCCCAGAAATAAACGAGCGACTTCTGAAATTGAGCGTGCAGTCTATCGCGCGGATTCGTCGCGGCGGCAATCACTTTGTCGTACTGGGCGCGCGCACCGGCGTAGTCGCCCATCAAGGTCCGCGTATCGGCAATACCGATGTTCGAGCTGTAGAAGTTCGGCGTGATTTTCAGAGCGGCGGAATAGTGTTCGATCGAGCCCGCATCGTCACCGGAATAGCGCAGCACTTCGCCGAGTGAATCTTCGGGATTGGGCTGATCGCTCGCGATCGTGGCATAGCGCTTCAGGAAATTGACGGCCTTCGCAGGGTCCGGGTCACCGGTCTCGACGTACGAATAGCCGAGCATGTTCAACGCGGGCGGAAAGTTCGGATCGATATCCAGAATGCGCTCCATCATCTTTCTGGAGCGCGCGTAGTCCTGCTGGAAGTACAGCCACTCGGCGGTGAGATAGAGAACGTGCTTGTCCCCCGGAAAGCGCATGCGCAAGTCGTTCATCGAATTGATGGCGGCGAGATTGTCGGCTTCCTGCACATTCAGCAACCAGGTGACGAGAAGTTGCTCATCCGGCGTGGCGGTCGGCAGAAGCGCGCGCGCGTGTTTGACCGCTTCGGGAGCCGGCTGCGAGCGATTCGAGGCATAGCCCCAGATCGCATACGCGAGAGCGAATTTCGGATCGCGAACCGTCGCTTGCTTTGCGGTTGCGACGGAATTGTCGAGCAGGACGTTTTCGTATTCATCGATCGATTTTTCGACCAGCTTCCGGGCTTCATCGGAGCGAGTAGCCACCGGGAAGACGCCGAACAAAGCGCGGGGTGTCACCGGCGCTATGGCGGACTTCGGTTTCCGCGCGGCGGCCGGCTTCGAAGCGGGCACGGGCTCTTTGTGCGCAGCTTCCGTGATCTGGGATGCGGGGGTCTGTTGCGCCCACACCTGGCCGGCCAGTAAGAGCGGCAGCGCCAAAACGGCAAAGCGCACGGATAAGCGGTTCATGAGTACACTCCTCGCTTCAAAAGCATTCCGATGGTCTGAAGCCAACGTAGCGTCCCGATACGTGGAGCCGATACTGGCCTCAAGGGCAGGTGTGCGACTTGGTAAATGAGAGGTGGCGAGTACGCTACAGAATCCGCTTCTGGCGCACGGTTGGACACATGTGACAAAAACTATACTTGCCGCGTCCGGGGTGGGTGCCGATACTTCAAGGTAACGCTTGCGAAAGGTGATGTAGGACCATGATAAAGATTCCATGGAGCCAGCGGATTTGCGTTGCGGCCATAGCTATTGCGCTGATGGTGTTGCTCGCGCCACGGCCGGTGTCACCCGCCATCAAGAACATCGCGCTGGTGATGTCCGCCGGAACAAAAATAGAGGATGTGCAGCTTTCCGAGCTGATGAAGCTGTGCAAGGGAGTTCAGAAGACCTGGATTGAGGGCAAGAGTTTCACCCTGGTGATGACCGACCCGGGCAGCCCCGATATGCACGCGGCGGTGCAGAAGCTTTTCAATATGACTCCGGTGGACCTGAAGACGGCGCTGCCGAAGCTGAATGAAGCCCGAACGATCGTTAAGGTTGTAGATGACGACGCCGATTTGCTCCGCACGGTGGGAGCGACGCCGGGAGCCGTGGGGATCGTGGACGTCTATGCGATCAACAGCTCGGTGAAGGTGATCCGGATTGACGGGAAGCTGCCGTTTGACGTCGGCTACGCGCTGAAGGGCAACTAGGAGTTTTGTACTCCCGGCGATTTGAGAGCTCGAAGTGCGGCGTACCCCAACGCTGCGACCGCAAATAGAAACGCAATCCACAAAACATGAGGATGACGCTCGGTGAACGGCCGCGTGTCGATAAAATTCGCTGTTGCGACTTCGTTTGCCAAAGTCGCGGCGGCCGTATCGGGCCACGTGTGCGGATCGAATGTTCGTGCGAGGTCATACGTCGGCTGCTTCGCAGTATCGTTCCCGTAGAGGATTCGGTAGGCATGGCCGGGTTGCGGGAAAAATAAGAGCGCGCGCGGTGTGGCGAGCAAAGTTGCGGTAACGCCTGCGAGCGGCGCGTCGTTGGCGTTCAAGATTTCGATGCGCCAGTAACGTGGCTTCCAATAAACGAACGGTGTGGTCACCTGAAGTGACTCGGCCTGCTTCTCGCCCTGTTTGTAGCGATAGATTTCGCCGTCGCAGTACTCGACCCAGTTCTCGTTGTCGTCGCTGCTCTGGAGCCGCACGATGCGGAAAAATTGCGGCTGCGTGGTCGCAAATCGAACTCCGTCGACGGGAATTTTGCTTTGGCCCAGATCGACAGTCCACCGAGTGGAGGACTTCGGCGCCTTCGGATCGATCTCGAGGGTAACCGGCAGAGTTTGTTGCGGCATTGCTTTCGGCTCACGCGAGAAAGAAACGGCGACGGAAGAAACTGGGAATGGGTGCGCGGGCTCGAAGATGCGTTCGCGGACGTAACGCGCGTTTGTGTCGGGATAACGGACGAGGCGGCTGCCGGCGATGTTTTCAGCCTGGAAGCTTGAGATGGGCGCTCGATCCTTGACGATGCGCCAAGTTTTGGCGTCGTCGCTGACCGCGATTTCGACCCAGTTGATGAAGTTGGTTTGCGGCGTTCGAATCTCGACGGCGTTGTGGAAGCCGGTGCCTGGTCCGAGGTCGATTATGAGTTGTGTGTATTGGTTCGGGAGAAAGCTGCGTTCGCCGAGAGTGGCCGTGCGATTTTCGATGGGCGGTTGAAAATGCGGCCCGTAGAAGAGAAAGGGAGTTTCGGCGCCGCTTTCGTCGATGATGCGGACGTCGGAAAGATCGTGTTCGGAGCGGCCGTAAAGATCGAACGGAATATCGATGCGCGCGGGTGACGAAGGATTCTGCACTTCGATCGATCGAGAGTAGCGCCATGCGCGCCAGGCGTCGGGAACGTCGGAATCGGCAAGGGCGGGGGCGACGATGGCGATGAGGGAGATGACTGCTGCTGCGAAAACTCGACTTGTTCGCCGGGGAGTTCCAGATAAGGATGCAGCGTTGGAGCACTCTTGGTCTCTACGTCTCATGAGGGAAGGTGGTCCCGCGTAGTTTTCCGTTGATACAAAAACGAAACGACCATCAGCACGATACCTAAAATGAAGAATGAGAGGATGCGATAGAAACGCTCGAGAAACGAGCTGTCGTAGAAGAATACTTTTAGCACGGCGGCGCCAAACAGAATCAACGCCTGCCATCGCAGCAATTGGGACTGACGTTTCATTCCGATGATGAGCAGCACAGTGGCGTAGGCAGTCCAGAGTACGGAAAGCGCAAGGTGTTGCGCCAAGCCGCGGTCGATGCCGATCGTTGCCGAGTGGCCGAAGTAATCCCAGAGTTCGAGAGAAAGAGCGATCAGCGCATAAATGTTCATCACGATCGATAGACCGGCCAGGGCTGTCAGGTCGGAGTCGCCAAATTCCACGTCGGGACTCGATCGTTGCTGCTGCGCGAAATAGAGCGCAAAGCCAATGCAGGCGATTACGCCGAGGAAAGTTGCGAAGCGCTCGTTGAACAGGAACTGTTGCGCGGGCAGGGGAATGAAGAGGACCCGCAGGGCGGCGACCCCCAGCAAGACGAAACCCGCCGCGCGCAGCAACGGCGCCATCGAACCGTAGCCCATTCGAATCAAAAGCGCTGCTTCGACGGCGAACGCGAGCGTGATCCATTTGCCGTCGAGCCGGATCGGAATCGCGATGGTGACAAAGGTTAGCGCGAGCCCTGCGAGAAGCTGCTGCGACGCGGTCCATTCGCCCGGCTTGTTCGAACGCACGAATCGCGCGATGCCGAGATGAAGGACGGAGAGAAGCAGCACGGCTAGGGTCAGCGGCCAGCGATACTCGGGCCAGAGCATGGCGTATAACCCGGCCATGTAGGCGAACGAATTCAAAAGGATGACGAAAAGCTCGAGTGTTTCGAGAGTTGACCTGCGCACGGCGCGAATCGCCGGCAACGCTATGAACAGCAGGAAAAACAGCGTCGCGAAAGTCAGTGTCATCGCGAGCTTTGCGGGCCGGTAGAAACCGGAGTAGTAGCCCCAAAAATAGATCTCGGTCAGGAAAAAGGAGATGGGAGCCAGGCTCGACCAGTTGCGAAACGCCGCTGTGACGAGGAATCCTGCGCCGAGGATCAGGAGATAGGTAAAGAGCGCGAATTCCTGGTCGTGGCCGGTGCTGAGTAAAGCCGGCGTCAGAAAGCCGCCGATCAGGGACAGCACGGCAATTCGCTCGGAGTTGCGGCCGATTGCGACAGCCGCCATTACTGCTGTGACAGCAATCATCGCGGCGAAGCCGACATCGAGCGAGAACAGCGTGTAGTAACGGCAGCCCGCCCAGATAGACAAGAGCATAGTCGCTTGTCCGAGTGCGGCGATGCCTTCGGAGAAGTACGAATATCCTCGGCCCAGCAGCCACTGGCTCCAGGGCAGCAATGCGGCGCCGAGAAAGAGGCCGATGGCGACGCGACCGGTCGGGCCGATCCAGTCGTTGTCGAAGGCGTATTTCAGGAACAGGCAGACGGCGACGATGAGCGCCAGGATGCCGAGGCGGTTGAACCAGCTTCCGCCGATGAGGGATTCGAGATCGTGCGAACTTGTGGTCGAGCTGTGGGCGATCGGTGCGAAAGTTGGGGCGCTGGGCGCTGTTCGCGCTGGTGATGGCGAGCCTGGTGCCGTGGGTCGGACGGGCGGCGGGAGTGGCGTCTGCTGCGGAGCTGTCGGCGTTGCGAGAGGCGCTGACTGGAGAGGTTTCGGCGTGGGCTCCGTGGCTGGCTCGCCGTGCGGAGCGGGGGTCTTGGTCGATTCCGAGGAGGCAGGTACGGAAGGCGCTGCCCTCGTTTGAAGCAGCCTCTCGAGCCGGTCCAGCTTCTGTTCCAGAGCGTAGATCCGGCTAATAAGGTCCTGAGGTCTCAGGCCGTCGAGCATCTGCGACAGCTTCTGGGCACGGCTGAACGCCAGGAGCGCAAGTACTGGCGTTCCAATAACAAGCAGGACCCCAAGCAAAATAACGCCGGCCATTGTTGTGATTATGCCCTCAAGCCACTCCTCTTCAACGGGTGATTTGGGAGCGAATGGCCGAGTCAGCAAGTCCCCGAAAGGCACGGCCTTAGCTCAAAAGCGACAAAAACTGTCAGTCTTAGAGCTAGGTAGAACAGGAAACGGGCTAAGTGCGAGCTAATCCCCCTGTCCTTCAGTGCAGGTCTCTAAGGCGCGGTCAGGCGAAACCCTGACGAAAGCCTGACGAAAGTCGCCGTCAAAATAAATCACTCCAATTCAGTGAGATACGGATTTTCAGCTCGAAGCAAGAACGTACTAGGCCGCCAGTTTCGAGTCAAAAATGTGTCTGCCGTACCATCGAAATCGTTGCCCGTATCGTGTCAAATGGTACAGGTGAGGCGGTCAACGGACCAGTAGGGCAGGCAGCCCACCCAAGGAAAACCGGCAGCCAAAGGCAGTGAGAGCCGGACAGAGGAAAGAATTCAGTAGCAAAGCAGTCGGGACCAAGGCCCAGAATGGACAAGCTAATGAAAAAGACAGACAAAAGCCGAAAGTGGATGTGGTGGTTCCTGGCAATCGTCGGGGCTACGCAGCTCTACTTCGTCCAGGAGTTGTTGGCGGCGTTTGCTCTCTTCGCGGCAGTGTTCGCGGTGATCGGCGGCTTGGTCGCCGGCGGATATTTGCTGCATAAGGGTTGGGTGGTTGCCATCGAGCGCGTGGCTGCAAGCAGCCGTCCGCTGGTTTCGATGGTCAAGCGCGGAGCGGACTCGGTCGAAGACCTCGCCGGTCGCCCGCTGCGGCGCCCTGTTTCGGAAGCGGCAGTGCAACAGTCAAGCGCTGTCTAAGGTATACTTCGCGGACGTTTTCGATGTTGCGGTTTTGTTTTACCAGAGCACACGCGGGCTGGACCTGAGAGACCCAAACCGCTGAACATAAATACAAAGGGCCAATCGGACTTGAGACCGGTTGGCCCTTTGTTTTTTCTGTGGCGCTTTTCCGCTTGCTGGCGGCGACTCCCATCCACCTTCGCTGTGGTACTCTTTGCGCCCGTCGGGGGCAGAGATCATCATGAAATTCAATCCGAGAGTAATGCTGGCCGTATTCGTTGCGGCGATTCTTCTTACAACTGTGGGTTTTGCGGCTTCTGGCCAAACCGGCAAGAAGGAAGCGACGCCGAAACGCGTTGCCATTCGCGCCGGCCGGCTGATTGATGGCAAGAGCGACTCCGCGATTCAGAACGCCGTCATTGTCATTGAAGGCGACAAGATCGTTTCTGTCACGCCGGGAGGCGCGGCGCCCGCCGGCGTCGAGACGATCGACCTTTCGAAGGCGACGGTGATGCCCGGCTTCGCCGATGTACACACCCACGTTGTACTGAACGGCGACATCACGGCGGAGGACTACGATGCGCAGCTCTTGAAGGAATCGATTCCATACCGAGCCATTCTCGGAGCGCGCAACGCCAAGATTGCGCTCGATCATGGATTCACATCAATCCGCGATTTGGAGACCGAGGGCGCGATGTACGCCGACGTCGATGTGAAGACCGCGATCGCGAACGGCGAGGTGCCCGGGCCGCGCATGCAGGTCGCGACGCGCGCGATGACTCCGACCGGGATGTACGGGCCGCTTGGCTATTCTTGGGAGCTGAAGGTGCCGCAGGGCGTTGAATATGTCGATGGCGTCGACGGCGCGCGCAAGGCGGTTCGCGAACAGATCATGTACGGCGCGGACTGGATCAAATATTACTCGGACCGGAAGTATCATTTCGAAGCCGACGGCGTGCTGCACAGCATGGTGAATTTCACCGACGAGGAAGCGAAGGCGATTGTCGATGAGACGCATCGGCTCGGGAAGAAAGTCGCGGCGCACTGCATCGGCAGCGATGGAATCGCGGCCGCGTTACGGGCGGGCGTGGACACCGTCGAGCACGGCGACGGCTTGACCGACGCCGAAATCGATGAAATCGCGCGGCGCGGAATCTATTGGGTGCCAACGATTACGGTCGGAGCGTACGTGGCGCCGGGTCGCGGCGGCAACTGGACGAAGATGGTCGATCTGGAAAAAGTCGCGTTCCAGAAAGCGCTGAAGAAAAATGTGAAGATCGCGCTCGGTACCGACGCGGGCGGCTTCGACTGGAAAGAAGTGAATCAGGCGAAGGAGTTTGAGTATTACGTCGACTACGGCATGACGCCGTTGCAGGCGCTACGCACGGGCACAACGGTAGCGGCCGAACTGCTCGGCTGGAGCGACAAAGTCGGCACCGTCGAGGCAGGGAAGTGGGCTGACCTCGTTGCCGTGAGCGGCGATCCGCTCAAAGACATTACAGAGGTCGAGCGCGTGAAATTCGTGATGAAAGCCGGCGTCGTCTACAAAGACGACATACGTTAACGACGGTTCGTTGACTACCCCTTTATATTATTGGCCCTCCGCCGTGTCCCAATTCCATAACGAGTTCTTCGAATTTGATCGGGCCGCCCCCATGCCCAGTGGCGACCTGTTCAGTCCGGTCGAGCACTGAATAGTGATATTCCTCCTGGGCCTCGGAGGTGAATGCAATCGTGTGTCCCGGCAGCACGAAGATCTCAATCGCAAGGTGTCGATGCGCGTGCTTATGCCACACCGCTACCCGATATTCCTGATCGTCGTCGTTCTTAAATTCGACTCTGCCCTGCCGGGCGACCACGACAACCTCACCGGACGGTTTAGGGTCGTGATGGCTGATATGGATGGTCACCAGTTTCTGAGGTTCAAGTTTTTGTCTCGGTTCCGGACTCATAGCAAGTTCTCCTTTCGAATCAGTCGACTTTTACTTGTTTGCTTCCTTGGGGACGAAAATTGGGATCGGCCAGGACCGGCAGGAGCTTCGGTCGCTCCTTAAGGTCGGCCAAAGTATTGCCGTACTTGATGCTTTCTTCTGCATACTGAATGGCGCGTCGCCGGTCGCCTAAGAAGTTGTATGTTTCCGAAACGTCGGCGAGAATGTCGGGATCTTTGGGTGCAATCGCTAGCGCCTTGTTCGCGTGTGAAATTGCCTTTTCCCGCTGCTGATCCTCACCGTAGAACGTGCTCAGCATCGATTGCACCGGCGCTTCTTTCGAATCGAGCAGCGCATATCGTTCGAGCACGCTGATTGTCTTCACGCGTGCTGCCGCCATCTTCGGCTCGTCATTCAGCCAGGTGTAATCCAACAAAAGATTTGCCCACACGCGCCAGTCCTTGTCGTCTAGCGCCAGGGCCTTCTCGGTTTCCGCTGCTGCTTCCGCATAGCGGTGTTGGCCAAGGTAGAGCCAGCCTAGATTCGCGTAGGCGCGATATGTGGGCGCGATAGACAAAGACTTCTTAAAGGCCGCCTCTGCATTCGCCGGCGCCTGTGCATCGTGCATTCCGAGATAAACAACTCCGATGTCGTTGTACGCTCTTGCGTTGTCGGGCGTCAGATCGATGACTCGTCTATATTCCGCGATTGCGTCGGAAGGCCGTTTCTGCCGACTGTAGAAATCGGCCAGATTGTCGTAGCCCTCCCAGTAATCAGGACGCAGTGCGATCGCGCGTTTATACGTAGCCTCAGCTTCGGCCGGCCGCCCGGCATGCTCGGAGACCTCGGCCATACCGATGACGGCATCGGGGTTCCTTTCATTGATCTCCAGAGCTTTCTGAAATTCGCGCAGTGCAATGTCATCCTTGCCCAACGTCGCGTTGAGCCGTCCAAGAGTGACGTGAGCATCGGCCATCTGGTCATCGATCTCGATCGCCTTCTGGCTGTTTGCTGTCGACTGTGCAACCCACTCTGGATGGTGATCGGACTCAAACTTAAGCCGATATGCTTCGCCCAATGCGGCATAGCCCCGCGCGAAATTTGGATTTTTCTGAAGCGTTCCCGCAAGCGTTGAAATCGCGAGATCCAAATTCCCAGGTTTATCGTTGCGTTGCATGTAGCCCAGGGCCTTTAAATACGAAGAATAGGCATCTGGCGATGAGTTCTTGCTCACGTTCAAGCCCCCGTCAGACAGGCGAATCTTCATCATGCGAGCCAAATGCGCCACTGCGTCATTTTCCAACGCCGACAAGTCTCCCGTATCACTCTGCAAATCGACCGAACCGATCTGTCGAACTCGCTTTGCGTCTACCAAGCCGGCCGTTAGGTGAATGGACGAGCCTTGGCGTCGAATGACCCCTTCGACGGCCATCGTCGCGCCGAGTTCGCGAAAGGCTGTCGCTGCGTCTGATACCTTGTGACCTCGGACCGCGCTCGAAGGCACGACCCAGAGGGATTTCTGTGCGGCTTCCAGATTCGACAGATCGTTGGTTAACGAGTCGCTGAAGCCCTGAACAGTCGAATCGAAATCGAGATCGCCCCCGATCGATTCAAACGGCAGCACCGCGATGTGTTTTTCGGTACTCGCGTATGCAAGCCCAGCGATCTCTTCTCGCACGGGTGGGATCAGCAAAATCCCAGTGAACACAAGTAACAAAATCATGGCCACCAGCGCGGCGCGGGTCAGCCACGGCGTCGTGTTCTCGCTCCATGCTGGCGTCGACGCGTTTTGCACCATCTTCTTCAGGTCGCGCGGGCTGAGATTACGTGTCAGTGTCGGATGCTCTGGTGCCGGCGCCGATGAGGTGATTTTTGTGCGGGCTTCTTCGAGGTCGGCGAGAAGTTCTGTCGCGTTCGCCTGCCGATGCTCTGGCTTCTTTGACAAGGTTCGATAAATGAGAGGCTGAACGGCGTCGGGCACTGCGTCCAACGCCGAGGGAGGCTGATTCAAAATTGCGAACGTCATGGCCGCGGTGTTCGGGCGTACGAACGGATGGCTGCCCGTGATCATCTGCACCAGCACAACGCCCAGCGCCCAGACATCCGAGCGCTGATCCACCGGATCGCCCAAAATCTGCTCCGGCGCCATATAGGGCAGCGTGCCCGTCAGCGAAATCGACTGCGTTGCGCTCGCCGAAGCTACTACTCGGGCCAAGCCGAAATCCACAATCTTCGCGACGTTATCCGGCGTAATGATCACGTTCGACGGCTTGATATCGCGATGAACAATATTGTGCGCGTGAGCTGCGCCGAGTCCGCGCGCGATCTGAATCGCCAGGTCAAGCGCTTCGCGGATCGGCACGACGCCGCGATCCAGCTTCTCGGCCAGCGTCATCCCCTCGTAATAGCCCATCACAATGAAAAATTGCCGGTCTTCGGTTTCTTCCAGCCCGTGAATCACGCCGATGTTCGGATGATCCAGCGTCGAAGCAGCCCTCGCCTCGCGCAGCAATCGCTCGCGATCGGCGCCCGTCACGACCATATCTTGTGGAAGGAATTTGAGTGCGACCGTTCGCTCGAGTTTCAGGTCGGTCGCCTTGTAGACCACACCCATTCCACCCGCACCCAGCTTTTGGGTGATTCGGTAGTGCGAGATGGTTTGCCCGAGCATGGTGGTACCAGTCTGCAGCGAGTGGACGTTGCAGAAATTCTAGGGTGACATCACAGGCAAGTCAACGAATCGATTAGCCCTCAGAGGAGTAAAGCGAGGAAAAGTACTATCGCAGTAAAACTAGATACCTATTACTTAGAAATACTCATCGAACCTATGCACAACAACGGAAAATCGCGCGGAGAACTTTTGCTCTCCGCGCGATTGAAAAGCAAACATTCAACAGTTTGCGAATCTAGAATCGAAACACGGGCCCGAACGCGACCCGCAGGTTGTTGTGTGACCCGTTGTTGAAGTAAATCTCGTCGCCGACGTCGAGCCGCAGCCCGATCGGTCCGATATGCGTCTGCAATCCGCCGCCCGGATAGAACACTGGACTCACGTCGCTCGATCGGAGATTGCTCACGCTGCTGATGAACGTCCCTACTGTCGCCGGTGCGCCATCGATCCGGAAATTAATGAAGCCGCCTTTCACGAACACAAACGGCTGGATCGCGTGGTGACCGATATTCACCCTCGGTCCAAACTCGCCGTGAAGCGTTCGAAGATTCGTCCGCGAAAACGTAACCGAACCGTCGCTCGGATTGGTGAAGCCCTCCGTAAACGTCTGCACGAAGTCATAGCTCATTTCGCCTTCGAGCTTGAGCTCCTTGTAGAGTTGAAAGCTTCCCCGCGCCCCGACTCCGCCAAAGTTGTTGCTTGTCTGATCGAGCCGCAAATAATCCGCGAACACGCCGACTTGCACGTGCTCGTCATCCTGAGCTTGCGCCAGCGGCACGACACACCCCACCAACAGCAGTAAAATTGCTAAACGCTTCATGGTCCCTTTTCTCCTTACGGATGGTCTGACTAACGGCCTTATGAATAAGCGATGGAGAGTTCTCCGCAGTCCCCTGAATCCCGCGGCGAAGGTCTGCCAACCATTCCGAGTTCGATGCGGTGCTTTCCGGAGTCGTTGCCGCGCGGAGCGTTTGCGCTTTCGAAATGAGGATGTTTACGAATCAATCTACATAGATTCGATGCGCGTCCATACAGTTTTTCCTGTAGTCAGTTCCTTCCATTTCCTTTGTATCTGCTTCAGATCGCTCCGTTTGTATGCGATTGAAGAAAAGATCGATAGATAATTGCGGATATTGTTCGCTTGGCGTCCCAGCCATGGGAACGACTGTCTGCCATTCCCAACTTGTGGAGGAACCACGCATTGGCAACGTTGAAAGTGCGGCATAGCGAGAAGGAAAAGCCCCATGCGCTTGAGAAATCACTGACGGGCATCGCTGGCTTTGATCAGATCACCAACGGCGGACTCCCCAAGGGACGCCCCACCATCGTCTGTGGCGGTCCAGGCTGCGGCAAAACGATGTTCGCGATGGAATTCCTCGTCCGTGGCGCCACGGAGTTCAACGAACCCGGCGTCCTCATGACCTTCGAGGAAACCGGCGACGAGATGACGAAAAACGTCGCATCTCTCGGTTTCGATCTCAAAGCTCTCGCCACTCGCAAAAAGATCATGATGGATTACGTCAAGATCGAGCCCGCCGAGATTCAGGAAACCGGCGCCTACGACCTCGAGGGACTCTTCGTTCGCCTTCAATATGCCGTCGATAAGATCGGCGCCAAGCGCGTCGTGCTCGACACGCTCGAAGCAATCTTTTCCGGATTCGCCAATTCCGGCATGTTACGCGCCGAGATTCGCCGTCTTTTCCGATGGCTCAAGGATCGTGGCCTCACCACGGTTGTCACAGCGGAACGCGGCGACGGCTCACTCACCCGCTACGGCCTCGAAGAATACGTTTCTGATTGCGTCATTTTTCTCGACCACCGCGTCACCGACCAGGTCTCCACGCGCCGCCTCCGCGTCGTCAAATACCGCGGCACCTCGCATGGTGCCGACGAATATCCATTTCTGATCGACGACCAGGGGTTCTCGGTGTTGCCAAGCAGTTCGATGCGGCTGAATCACACGGTTTCGAACGAGCGCATTTCCAGCGGCGTTCCCGACCTCGACGCCATGCTCGAAGGCAAAGGCTACTACAAAGGAACTTCGGTATTAGTCAGTGGTACCGCAGGCTCCGGTAAATCGAGCCTCAGCGCGAGTCTCGCCAACCGATCGTGCAGCGACGGCCGCAAGGTGCTTTACGTCGCATTTGAAGAGTCGTTCGCACAGGCGGCCCGTAACATGCGATCGATTGGCATCAACCTCGAAAAACACCGGAAGAGTGGGCTGCTCAGATTCGAGGCGTGGCGCCCGACGCAAAGCGGTCTCGAAATGCATCTCCTGCGTATTCACAAGCTCATCGAGGAGTTCGACCCTGAGGTCGTCATCATTGACCCAGTTTCGAATCTCATGATGGGAAACCCTCATGAAGTGCACTCGATGCTGATGCGCTTGATGGATTTCCTGAAGATGAGACAGATCACTGCCATGTTCACCTCGCTCACTGAAGGTTCACGGAAAGAGTTCGAGCAGACTGAGGTCGGCATCTCTTCTCTCATCGACACTTGGATTCTCGTTCGTGATATCGAACTCAACGGAGAACGCAATCGCGGCATCTACGTTCTCAAATCGCGCGGTATGGCGCACTCCAACCAGGTGCGGGAATTCGTTATGTCCCAAAAGGGCATCCGCCTGCTCCCCGTATATATCGGTGTAGGCACGGTCCTAACCGGTTCGGCCCGTCTCAACCAGGAGGCTCGCGAGAAGGCAGATTTGCTTATTCGGCAGCAAACGGTTGAAGAAAAAATGCGCGCGCGCGAGCGGCGCCGTAAAGCCGTAGAAGGTCAAATCGCTGCATTACGTCTCGAGCTCGCCGATGAAGAAAACGAATCGACCCTTCTTGCCGCCGAGCAGTTGAATAAGGCCGAACGCATGGCGCAGGATAGATTCGAGATGTCGGCACTTCGAGGGGGAAAATCCAACTCTGCCGGTCGGGCAACGAAGGTTGGATAACTTCATGAAATCAAAAGCTTCCGCAAAACCGAAAACAAAGAGAGCTGCGAGCAAGAAATCGGTCGCAGGGAACGGCTACTCCGGAATGGTCGAACTCCGGCTGTATGTCGCCGGGCAGACTCCCAAATCGCTGGCGGCTCTCGCAAACCTGAAAAAAATCTGCGAGGAGCACCTGACGGGTCGTTACAAGCTTCACGTCATCGATCTTGTCAAGACTCCGCAGCTCGCGCAGGGCGACCAGATCCTCGCAATCCCAACTCTGGTCCGCAAGCTACCGGTTCCCATCCGCAAAATCATTGGCGATTTGTCCGATCTGGAAAAAGTTTTGGTAGGACTGAACCTACGGGAGACTGGAATCGTGAATTGAAACGGCGAAGTAGTCCGGCATCTCAGAAGCGCGGCGCGAAGCGCAAGAAATCGCGTGTCACCGAGAAGCCGAACTACGTCCTTCGTCTTTACGTCACCGGGCAGACTCCTCGTTCGCTTAAGTCCGTCGAAAATCTTCAGCGGCTGTGTGAGAAGCACTTGCCAGGACGTTTTTCTCTGGAAGTGATCGACATCTACCAGCAGCCCGCGCTCGCCGCTGAAGGGCAGATCATCGCCGCTCCTACACTAATCAAGGCGATGCCACTGCCGCTGCGCCGTCTTGTCGGTGATTTTTCAGACGCCAACCGCGTCGTGCTGGGCCTCGATCTCAAAGAGGCCTAGGAGCCAGTATGAAGAACAAACGGACCAAACCCTCAAAGCGCTCCAAAGCCCGATCGAAGCGGGCGACGCGCCTTTCGACCAGACCCACGGTCCTCGACAATATGCGTGAGCGCGTCAACGAACTCGAAGAGACGCTTCGCGCCATCCGTTCCGGCGAAGTCGACGCCGTCGTCGTCAGCGCTTCAAAAGG
>Ga0209006_10001383_pt1 | contig 22020 bp, 17 predicted proteins | sample JacPin_JW_Ref_O2_FD_188567 | JGI IMG/M metagenome (GOLD analysis project Ga0209006, IMG submission 188567) | Forest soil microbial communities from Algoma, Ontario, Canada - Jack Pine, Ontario site 1_JW_Ref_O2 (SPAdes) (version 2) | ecosystem: Environmental > Terrestrial > Soil > Boreal... | reverse complement strand
CAAGCATCGTCGCATTGATGTTGGAGATGACCTCCGGGATCGGGAACGAGACGATGTAGCCGATGATGCCGCTCTTCGACATCTTGGCGGCAATCTGGCCCTGGATGTAACGGCCTTCATAGAAGCGCGCGGCGTATGTGCTCATGTTCTTGGCGCGCTTGAATCCGGTGGCGTGCTCGAAGAACACGTTCGGGTATTTGTTGGCGACCTTCAGCGTCGCGTCCATGAAGCCGAACGACGTGGTGAAGATGAGCTTATGGCCGGTGCGGGCAAGCTGTTCGATCGAGCGCTCGGCGTCGGCGCCTTCCGGCACATTCTCCAGATAGGTAGACTCGACCTTGTCGCCGAGCGCCTTTTCCATCTCCTTGCGGCCGAGATCGTGCTGGTAGCTCCAGCCGAGGTCGCCGATCGGGCCGACATAGATGAATCCGACTTTGAGCTTGTCGGCCGCGTAAGCGTGGAACGTGACGGCGGCAAGCCCGAAGGCTGCAGCCATTCCCACGATGTTCCATTTCTTCATGATCTCACTCCGGGTTAGCCGAGACGGAGGCTTTAGCGTTTCCATCTCGTTTCAGTTTCTCCGCTGCGCACAACGCCCGCAGCACATTCAACAACAGCAGCGTTGGACGAGGTTTAGCTCATCCGCCCCTAGCCTTTCGTTCGCGCATGATCTTGTCCGAAAGCCGTTCTCCGTTTTTCGGGATCATGATCTAGCGGTCGGGCACAAAGACCTGACCAAGTGACGCAGGCGCAGCGGACCCGGCGGTGCCGCGCGTCCGCGAAATCAACACGAGAACGATGACCGTGGCAAGATAGGGCAGTGACGACATCAGCTGCGAGGGAATGCCCAGGCCGAAAGCCTGGGTATGAAGCTGCAGGATACTGACCGCCCCGAACAGATAGGCACCCGCCACCAGCCGGCCCGGCCGCCACGACGAGAACACGACCAGCGCCAGCGCGATCCAGCCGCGGCCCGCGGTCATGCCGGGGATGAAGAACGGCGTGTAGGCAAGTGGCAGGAAGGCGCCGCCGAGACCGGCGCAGGCGCCGCCGAACAACACTGCCAGCATACGGATGCGCAGCACCGGGTAACCGAGCGCATGCGCTGACGCATGGTTATCGCCCACTGCACGCAGCACCAGCCCGGCGCGGCTGCGATAGAGGAACATCCAGATGGCGATAACCAGCGCCACAGAGAAATAAACGAATGCGTCCTCGCCGAACAAGATGCGGCCGATGAAGGGTATGTCGGTCAGATAGGGCAAATGGAGCTGGGCCGCCGGTACGATCTTCGTGCCGACAAAGCCGGCACCGATCAAGCCGGACAGCCCTACGCCCAGAATGGTCAGCGCCAAGCCGGTGGCGACCTGATTGACGGCGAGCCCAAGCGTGAGAATGCCGAAGATCGCTGCCATGCCGGCGCCGGCCAGAATACCGCAGAGCGCACCAACCAACGTCGAGCCGCTCATATAGGCGCCGGCAAAGCCGCAGGCCGCGCCCATGATCATCATGCCCTCGACGCCGAGATTGAGAACGCCCGAGCGCTCGACCACCAATTCGCCGGACGCCGCCAGCAACAGCGGGGTCGAAGCGGCGATCACCGACAGAATGATGGCTTCGATCAGATCGAAGTGCTCAAGAAGCGGCATGCGCCACCTTCCGGACGCTCCGCAACAGGCGGATGCGATAGACAATGAGCGAATCGCAGGCGAGCACGTAGAACAGCAAAATGCCCTGGAACACCTTGGTGACGTCGAGCGGCACTTTCAGCGAGATCTGTGCGCCTTCGCCGCCGATGAAGGTGAGCGCCAGAAACAGGCCGGCGATCAAGATACCGCCCGGATTGAGCCGCCCCAGAAAGGCAACGATGATGGCGGTGAAGCCTAGGTTCGACGAGACACCGGGATCGAGATGCCCGATCGGCCCCGCGACTTCGATTATGCCCGCGAGCCCGGCGAGCGCGCCGGAGATCGCGAAGGTCAAGAGCACCAGCCGATCGGCATTGAACCCGGAAAAGCGTGCCGCGCGCGGCGCCGCACCGACCACGCGAATCTCAAAACCTCTGATCGTTCGCCCGAGCAGAACCGTTGCCAGCATGACGACGATCAGGGTGATGATCGAGCCGACATGCATGCGACCGCCCTCAAACAAGGTCGGAATGGACGCGGCCGGATCGAACGCGGCGGTGGTCGGGAAGTTCAGCCCTTGCGGATCGCGCCAGGGGCCGCGCACCAGATAATCCATGCCGTAATTGGCGACGTAAACCAGCATCAGGCTGGTGAGGATTTCGCTCGCGCCAAAATACACGCGACAGATGGCCGGGATGAGGGCGTAGAGCGCACCGCCAAGCGCACCGAGAACGAGCATCGCCGGCAGCACCCAATGGCCGACATCGGTGCCGTTGGTGCGCACCGCGAGCCAGCTTCCGCACACGGCGCCGACGATAAACTGGCCTTCGGCGCCGATATTCCAGATGTTGGCGATGTAGCAGAGCGCAAGGCCGACCGCGATCATCACCAGCGGCGTCGCTTTGACGGCGATCTCCTGCAAGGTGAACGGGTCGGTCAGCGGCTCGATGAAATAGACATAGATCGCGACGAGCGGGTCTTTGCCCATGATCGCGAACAGCGCCGCGAAGGTCACGATCGTCAACGCCACAGCGATCAAAGGCGAAGCGATCGCGATCACCGCCGAGCGTTCGGGACGGCGTTCAAGCACCAACTGCATGCTTGGCCTCCTCTTCGTCCTCGCGCGCCGCCGGATCGGCGCCGCCCATCAGCAAGCCCAAGCGCTCGCGCGTCGCCTGCGCCGCCTCGAGCGGTGGCGACAACTTGCCGTGAAACATCACCGCGATGCGGTCGGCGATTTCGGTGAGTTCGTCGAGATCCTGACTGATCACCAGCACGGCGGAGCCGCGACCGGCGAGATCGACCAAGGCCTGGCGAATGACTGCAGCGGCGCCGGCATCGACGCCCCAGGTCGGCTGGCTGACCACGAGGATGCCTGGATCGCGCAGGATTTCGCGCCCCACCACGAATTTCTGCAGATTACCGCCGGACAGGCTCACGGCTTCCGGATCGCGCTTCGCCTTGCGCACATCGAAGCTTTTGGTGGTGCGGTCGACGTGCGCCAGCATGGCGATCTTGCTGATGAAGCCGCCCTTGACCATGCCGCTCGCCGCGTGTCCGGTGAGGAGCGCATTCTCGGACAGCTTCATGCGCGGCGCCGTGCCGTGGCCGAGGCGCTCTTCAGGAACGAAGGCTGCGCCCATGCGGCGGCGATCGTTGACATTGAGGTGGCCCGCAGCGCGCCCGTCGATCACGATCGCGCCGGCGCTCGCCGCATGCCGTTCGCCCGAGAGCGCAGCAAACAATTCGTCCTGGCCGTTACCGGCGACACCGGCGACGCCGACAATCTCGCCGCCGCAGACCTCGAGCGTAATGTCCTTCAGCCGGGTGCCGTGCGGATCGTCCGGCTCCAGGGTGAGCTTATGAATGAGAAGGCGCGGGGCCGCGGCGGTGCGCGCTGCCGGGACTTTGACCTCGCCAATCTCGGCGCCCACCATCATGCGTGCCAGCGACGCCGCCGTTTCCTGCCGTGGATTGCAGGTCGCGACCTTCTTGCCGAGACGCAGGATCGTCGCCGTGTCGCAGAGCCGTTTCACCTCTTCGAGCTTGTGGCTGATATACAGGATAGCGCGGCCTTCGTTCTTGAGCCGCTCGAGCACGATGAAGAGCTGATCCGCCTCCTGCGGTGTCAACACCGCGGTGGGCTCGTCAAGAATAAGTAGCTTCGGATTCTGCATCAACGCGCGCACGATTTCGATGCGCTGACGCTCGCCCACCGACAGCCGCCAGACCTCGCGTTTGGGATCGAGCGGCAGACCGTAGAGCCGTGCGGTTTCCGCAAGCCGCGCCGAGATGGCGGCAAACGACTCCTTCGGCGGCAGGCCGAGCGCGACATTCTCGGCGACGGTCAGATTCTCGAACAGCGAGAAATGCTGAAACACCATACCGATGCCGAGCGCGCGGGCTTCGGACGGGCCGGACAGCACGACCTTCTGCCCCTTCCAGCGCAGTTCGCCGCCGCTCGGCTGGATCAGGCCGTACATCACCTTCACGAGGGTCGATTTGCCGGCGCCGTTCTCCCCAAGGAGCGCGTGGATTTCCGCCGGAAACAAATCGAGGTCGATGCCATCGTTGGCGAGAAAATCGCCATAGCGTTTGCTTATCGAAACGGCACTCAGCAGCGGCGCCGGCAAGGAAGAACCCGCTTGTGAAGACACATCAAGCATTGAGACCGCTGCGCATACTCTCAATTCGGAAGACTTGTCGCGGGCTTCACTGCAAGGATCGTTCCATGATCGACCCCTTGCGCTCGCCACATCCGCCAGCATCATCCGACAAAATCGGCGCCGGCAAAAGCGGGCAGGCAAAGAAAGTTGCCCAAAACGACGCCACCGCGAGAGGCTTGCACTTTCCATGGCGGGTCTGTCATGGTGAATCCGCCGTGGTCGAACGAGGAGCCGACGTAGGGAGCCCATGCGGGAGCGCATGTAGGGAACCCACGTCAGGTGGAGCTAAGTCGTGGAGCTAATACTCGCTGAATCGGCGAGCGCCATCCTTCGCTGGCTGCATGTCATCGCCGGAATCGCGTGGATCGGCAGTTCGTTCTATTTCATCCACCTGGACTTGAGCCTGCGGCCGCGGCCGGGCCTGCCGCCAGGCGTCAAAGGCGACGAGTGGCAGGTTCATGGCGGCGGCTTTTACCACATGATGAAATACCTGGTGGCGCCGGCGCAGATGCCGGACCGCCTGACCTGGTTCAAATGGGAAGCCTATACGACCTGGCTGTCCGGCTTCGCGCTCCTGGTATTGGTTTACTATCTCGGCGCCGACCTGTTCCTGATCGACAAAGCGGTGCTCGATCTCACCGCCGTGCAGGCAGCTCTCATTGCGTTCTTTAGCCTCGTGGTGGCGTGGCTCGTTTACGAAGGTTTGTGCCGCTCGCCGCTCGGCAAGCACGAAGTGGCGCTGGCGCTGGTCGGCTACGTATTCCTGGTCGCGCTGACGTACGGCTTCACCCGCGTGTTCAGCGGCCGCGGCGCCTTCACGCAAATCGGCGCGCTGATCGGCACCATCATGGTGGCGAACGTGTTCGTCATCATCATTCCCTACCAGAAGAAATCCGTCGCTGCGATGCTGGCCGGCAAAACGCCCGATCCGCTCTGGGGCGCGCTGGGCAAACAGCGTTCCGTGCACAACAACTATCTGACGCTGCCGGTCGTCTTTCTGATGCTGAGCAATCATTATCCGCTGCTTTACGCGACGCGCTTTAATTGGCTGATCGTTGCCATCGTGCTGGCGATCGGTCCGGTGATCCGGCACTTTTTCAATTCGCGGCATGCGGGCAACGGCAGCCCGTGGTGGACCTGGGCGGTCGCCGCCGTCGGGATGGCCGCGGTCGCGTGGCTGTCCGCGGCGGGCCCCCGCACGGTGACCATCGGCACGTTACCGCCGACGCCCAAATTCGCCGATGTCAGCACCATCGTAATGTCGCGCTGCGCCATGTGCCACGCGGCCGAGCCGGTCTGGGCCGGGCTCGCGGCGCCGCCGAAAGGCGTCTTGCTCGACACTGACGAGCATATCTACCTGCACGCGCCGCTAATCGCCGCCGCCGCCGTGCGCTCGGATGCGATGCCGCCCGGCAATATCACTGAAATGACGCCCGACGAACGTCGCACCCTCGCATCGTGGCTCGCGGCCGGCGCGCCGGCGCAGTGAGCATGGAGTGGGCTCTTGGCATAACAACAAGGGCGTTTCCCGGGCGCAATGCAGCACGGAGCGAAGCGGAGTGTTGCGTTGCTGACCCGGGATCGCTGCGGACCGCAGAGTTTGCAACGATCCCGGATCTGCGGTGCACCGCTTCGCGCCGCACCGCGTCCGGGAAATGTTGATGATTCTGGGGTTGATTTGAGGGGGCGAAAATAAATTGCGCGCGATCCGTGGCCGGCTCTTGAGCTTCCTGCGCGCACCGAACGGCGTCGGCGATGCGCAAAGCTACACCTACATCGGCGACGGCATCGTGCTGGTGAAGGACGGAAGGATCGAGGCTGTGGCACCGGCCGCGCAACTCGCCGCAGAGCTTCCGGCCGAGGTTCCGGTCGAGCACTTTCCCGACCAATTGATCATGCCGGGTTTCATCGACCCGCACATCCATTATCCGCAGACCCAGGTGATCGCGTCCTACGGCGCGCAGCTGCTGGAATGGCTTGAGAAATACACCTTTGTCGAGGAGCAGAAATTCGCCGACCCGACGCACGCTGCGCGCAACGCCGAATTCTTCCTCGACGAATTGGCGCGCAACGGCACCACCACGGCGGTCGCCTATTGCAGCGCGCATCCGGGCTCGGCGGAAGCGCTGTTCGCCGCCGCGCACCAAAGAAATGTCGGCATGATCGCCGGAAATGCGGTGATGAACCGCAACGGGCCGCCCGGGCTGTTGGCGGCCGCACGCAGCGCCATCGCCGACAGCCGCGACCTGATCGAGCGCTGGCACGGCAAAGGCCGGCAGCGCTATGCCGTAACGCCGCGCTTCGCCATTACCTCCACCGAGGAACAGCTCGCCGAACTCGGCGCGCTGCTGGCCGAATTTCCGACCGTGCTGATGCAGACGCATCTTGCTGAGAATCTCGACGAAATCGCCGCGGTCAAAAAACTGTTTCCGGACGACCCGAGCTATACGGCCGTGTATGAGCGCTTCGGCCTTCTCGGCCCGCGCTCCCTGCTCGGCCATTGCATTCATCTCGGCAAAGACGAAATCGCTCTGTTGCGCGAGAGCCGCTCGGTCGCGGTTTTCTGCCCGACGTCGAATTTGTTCATCGGCAGCGGTCTGTTCGACTATGATGGCCTTGCTGCCGCTGGCGTGCGCATCGCGCTGGCAACCGACGTCGGCGGCGGCACCTCGTACTCGATGTTGCGCACCGCCGCGGAAGCCTACAAGGTGATGCAGCTCAAGGGCCAGAACCTGCCCGCGCTCTGTGCCTTCGATCTGATGACCCGCGGCAACGCGGCGGCCCTCGGCCTCGAGAACGAGATCGGCGGCATCGTGCCCGGCGCATTTGCCGATCTCGTGGTGCTGGATGCGCGCGCCACGCCGGCGATGGCGCACCGCATGGAGACGGTGCGCGACCTCGAGGAAGAGCTTTTTGTTTTGATGACGCTGGGCGACGACCGCGCGGTGCGGCAAACCTATATCGCCGGCGAGCCGGCGCTATGAACTTTACGCGGCGGCTTCCAGCAAAAGCGCGGTAAGTTCATTGGGCATTTCCATCTGCACGATGTGCGTGCATGGCAGAGTGTGCATGTTCCAATCCGGATCGTCCTTCAGCTTCTCGTAAAACTGCGTGAAGGTCGTGGGTGCCGGAACGTTGCAATAGATGTAGCTTTTCTTTTTGACCCTATCGATGCCGCCGTTGAGCGTCAGCGCCTGGGTGAAGCAAGCGATCGGCATCGGCGTCGTGCGCGCATCGACTGCTGCAGCCACCTCCGCGCTGGCACCAAAAATGCTCGCTGGCAACGGCGCCAGCGTGTATTCGCTCGCGAATGTCGGCGGCGGACTGCCCGGCGGCACGAAGTTGACCAGCGCATCGCCATTTTTCGGCACAAAGGCGTCGAGATACACCAGAGACGTGATTTTGTCGGGCAGCGCATCGGCAACGCCGGTCACCACCATGCCCCCATAGGAATGGCCGACCAGGACGACGTCCGACAAACCCTCTTCCTTGATGACGTTGACGACATCGGTGACGTGGGTATCGAGGGTGATGTGCGGGCTCATCAGATGGATGCGCTCGCCCAACCCGGTCAGCGTCGGCGCATAGGCCTCATGGCCGGCCCTGCGCAACGCCTGCGCGATCGGCCGCCAATACCAGCCACCGATCCAGGCCCCGTGCACCAGAACGAAATTTGCCATGCAAGCCTCCCCGAAAGCGGCACGCCCATCGGCGTTCGCCGGCCATTATGCAGAAGCCCCGTCGGCAAGGCCAATTTACCGTGTTTCCCCGCCGACGAAGTTAGCCTAAGACCATTCGCTCAGTGTGACGCATGGCTGCGCACATCCGCAGCCCAATACGGTGGGGAATGACTTTTGACGACGTTCGTCTTTCGCCGGCAAATGATTGTCGAATTCGGTCATTGCGATCCGACCCGCATGGTAACGCCAAAACACTTGTTCGAATACTTCGATAACGGCACCTGGTCGCTGTTCGAGGCGGCGCTCGGCGTCGCCCGGCGGGACTTCCTCGACGTCTTCGGGATTTTGCCGCTGGTCGACGTACGGCTCGATTGCCGCAAGACCGTTCGCTTCGGCGACGAGATCGAAATCGCCTCGCGGGTCGCCGAATTCCGTCGCTCGAGCTTCGACGTCGAGCACCGCGTCTTAAGCGGCGGCGAACTTGCGGTGCTCGGCGGCGAGACGCGGGTCTGGGCGGTGCGCAACAAGGACAATCCCGAGAAGATCAGCGCGCGTCCGCTGCCCGACGAGGTCGTCGCGCGCTTTGGCTAGTGCGCTAGGCGCGGCCAGCCCGATTTTGCGGTGCAGCGGCCGTGCCCGGCGCGTAACAAAAAATTAGCCAAGCGCCGCGTCGCCGTGCGGCACTTTGTCGGCATGAAAACCAACGCTCAACCAAATCTGGTAAGTCGGGCAGGTGGGCACGTGTAGCTCATCGGACCACCGCGCCTGCGCGCTCGATTTGTTAACAGGTCGCATCGCATAACAATGCAAGGGCGACGACCTTAAGACGGCATATTCAACATGAAAACGATGATGCATCAGACGGGTGCAGTCGTCCGCCGCGCGTGATCATGGACGGCGTTGGTCTCCTCGAATCGTCGCTCTCATGGGCGGAGTTCTGGGCCACGATGGCGTGCGGCGCCGTCGCGCTTGGTCTCGTGATTGAGTATCGAGCGGAGGTCCTGAAGGCGCTTAACGAAAAAAACCTGAAACTGCTGCCGATCGGCGCGTTGCTGGTCACGCTGGGCGTAATGTTCGAATTCGCATTCCAGGTTCGGACCTCGCTCTTGGTCACCGAGGTTCGCAGCATCGAACAGCAGCATGTGGCCGCCGCACACGAGCGCGCCGCCAAGGCCGAAAAAGAAGCGGCCGAGGCAAAGCTCGCACTGGCACGGCTGAACGCGCCGCGCAAATTCACCGCCGAACACATGGAGGCGCTAGTCGCGCAGCTCAAGCAGCACGCCGGCAAGAGCTTTTGGATCATGACGCAAAAGTCGCCGACGTCGCGATTTGGCGAACAGACCGACTTCGCCAGGCAAATAAACGAGATCTTCACCGCGGCCGGCTGGAAAAAGAATCCGCATTTCAGTCGCAAGAACCGTGAGGATGAAATGCCGGAATTCACCGCCGCCAGCGATCGAGGCTGTCTGCTGGAAGGTGCGCAACCGGAACTGATAAAATTCGTGCGCGATCAACTGATGGCCGCCGAAATCCACTGCGATACGGTGGAAAATCCCGACTACGAGCGGGATTTCGTCTTCATCGAAATCGGCCTGCGTTAGCTATGGCGTCGCCCTAAGCCGAAACCGTCAGGCCAACGGCGCCAAGCCCTTTGACATCAAAACGATAGGATGCAGGCCGGTCAGGAAATTTGGTGGTGACGAGACTGCCGGTCATGACGATATCGCCGGCGCGCAAACCGCTACCCTCTTTGGCAAGATGGCTGGCGAGCCATGCCACCGGGTAGAAGGGATGGCCGAGCACGTCCCCGCCCGATCCGCGATCAAGCGGAATGCCATCGACGGAAATCAAGCCTCCGATCGTCGCCAATTCCGGCCAGGCCGGCACGAACTCGCCCAGCACGATGCCGGCATTCCAGGAATTGTCGGCGATCAATGACAACACGTCCAAGGCGCGATAGTCGGCGCGGCGATCGTCGACGATTTCGATCGCCGCACAAACCGCGTCGACCGCGTCCGCAACCTCGGGAAGCGACGGCACACCGTCGGGCGCCAGGTCGCGCTTGAGCCGCACGGCAATCTCGAATTCGAGGCCCATTCGCCCATACGCCGATGCGCTCACGCTGGCGCCCGAGGCGTGAACACGATCCGAAAGCACGACACCGGCGATCGGGCTATCGATTCCGCACATCTCCTGCATGCGTTTGGAAGTGAGACCGATTTTGTATCCGGCCGCGCCGGTGCCGCGCGCCCGCATTTGCAGCCCCACATAGTCGCGCTGCACCGCATAGGCGTCGCTGACGCTGGCGATGCCGAAAGTGCTGGCAAACGGCGCAAACGGCGCGCCATTGGCGTGCGCCGTCATCAGCATTTCCGCGGCCTTGTTTGCATCCGGTGTCATCGTGCGTTCATTCCGTTTTTGCCTTCACGGCCAACTCTTCGGACAGCAATCCGGTCCGGCACTTCCCGGCCACCGGATGGTTTGCTAGGCCTCAACATTCTGCCTCACAGAACGCGCTTGCGCCACGCGCGGGAGAACGAAAATGCCCGAGAATAACGCGCTGATCAAACGGCTGCCGAAATGCGAGCTGCACATCCACATCGAAGGAAGCCTCGAACCGGAACTGATGTTTGGGCTGGCGCGGCGCAACGGCGTCAAGCTGCGCTTCGACTCGGTCGAGGCGGTGCGTCGGGCGTATCAATTTCGCAATCTGCAGGATTTTCTCGATATCTACTATCAGGGCATGTCGGTGCTGCTCACCGAGCAGGATTTTTACGATCTGGCCTTCGCCTATTTGCAGCGCGCGCATGCCGACAATGTGCGGCACGTGGAGATGTTTTTCGATCCGCAGGGCCACACTGCCCGCGGCGTCGCTTTCGACACCGCGATTGGCGGGCTCTCGCGCGCCATCGCCGACGCCGAAGCGCAATTCGGCATCCGCGCCAGCCTGATCATGTGCTTTCTGCGCCATCTGGACGAGGCCGACGCACAGAAGACCTTGGATTCCGCGCTCGCGTTCAAGGACAAGATCGTCGGCGTCGGCCTCGATTCATCGGAAGCCGGCAATCCGCCGAGCAAGTTCAAAAATGTCTTCCGCCGTGCGCGCGAGGCGGGCTTCTTTCTCACCGCCCATGCGGGCGAAGAAGGGCCGGCCGCGTACGTCTGGGAAGCGCTCGACATCCTCGGCGTCGGGCGCGTCGATCACGGCAACCATTCGTTGGACGATGATGCCCTGGTGGCCCGGCTCGTGCGCGAGCGCATGGCGCTGACGGTCTGCCCGCTATCGAATCTGCGGCTGCGCGTCGTCGAGGACCTCAAAGCGCATCCGCTGCGGCGGATGATGGATAAGGATTTGGTCGTCACGCTGAACTCCGACGATCCGGCGTACTTCGGCGGCTACGTGAACGACAATTACCGCGCCGTGTCCGACGCTTTGTCGCTCGACCGCGACGAAATCGTCGCCATCGTGCGCAACGGCTTCCACGCGTCGCTGATAAGCGAGGCCGAGAAGCAAAAAGCGCTGGCTGAGGTCGACCGCGTGCTGGCTGGGAGCGCGTGAAAGACTTTCAGATATCGGTCATGAACTGAGCCGTCATGCCCGGCCATAGCCGTTCGAAGAACGGCGTCGCTTCGCTTGCCTACGTGCCGGGCATCCCGATAGATGGTGCACGGCCTATCGGGATGGCCGGGACAAGCCCGGCCATGACGCAAAACGGTAGAGGCCATACCAACAAAAGACGCGCCTACGCCGGCTGCATCGCCGGACTGGGCTGGCGGGTGGAGACCTGTTCGCTGACGATCAGCAATTGCGCCGCAAGCGCCGCCGCGATCACGGCGGGCTCCTTGCCCTTGATCTCGGTAATTCCGATCGGACAAACGAGCCGCTCCAAGTCGCTTTCGGGCAGACGCATCTGCCGCGCGAAGCTCCGAAAGCGCGCGCGTTTGGTCTCGGACCCGATCAGACCGACAAAATCGAAGCTGCGCCGGCGCAAGGCCGCCAGCGTGATGTCGAAGTCGAGCGGATGCGAGTGCGTCATCACTACGATCGCCGCGTCGCGCGGCGCCTCGGCTAATTCGTGCGCGACCGCGTCGGTGCGCAGGGTGACGACATTATGCGGCACGTATTGGGGAAACTGGTCCGGGCGTCCGTCGATCCAACGCACCGTGAAGGGCAACGGCGCCAACGTCAGCACCACGGCGCGCCCCACATGTCCTGCGCCGAACAGAAGAACCGGCATCGGCGATTCGCCGAAATGCTCCCAAAAGCCTCGGCCGTCGAAGGGCTGCTGCACGTCGTCCGGGGGCTTATCTGCGCTGGCGATCCGTCGCGCCACGCGGCCGTCATTATCGACCCGGCTGTCGGCGACGAAGGCCCCGGCTTTTTCCGCGTCTTCCAGTTGCCGGACAAGCGGCATGTCGCGCGCATCGAAGGTTTCGGCGAGTGTCTTCACCGCGCCGCCGCAACATTGTCCGAGATTGGGCCCGAGCGGCCAATCGCGCAACACCGCAGCGCCGCGTCCCGCCGCCAGCGCCGCGCGGGCGGTGGCGATGGCTTCGTATTCGAGACGGCCACCGCCGATCGTCCCATAGAAGCCGCCGTCCGGCTGCAACACGATGCGGGCTCCGGCTTCGCGCGGAACGGAGCCGGCAGCACCGACGACGCTCAAGAGCCCGGCCTTGCCGTGCTGCTCGATCGTCTGCCGAATACGGGCCCAAACCTTGGCCATCTGCCGTTGCTTCCCAGTGGGGCAAGATTCCTGTCGGAACAAGCCCCATATCCTCGCTGCGGATCAGGCCAGCACGCGCCTACCCTTTATGCCCGTGCGCCCGGCCCTCTTATCACATCGTACGCACCTACGAAGTTACAAGCGGCGCCAGCGCCGCGACGGCATCGACCGGACCCAGCGCTTTGAGGATCGCCTCCGGCGTCGCCGGCGCATCAAGCGCCACGCCCCGGCCCGGACACGCCGCGTGGATGGCGTCGGCAATCGCCGCGAAAACCGCAATGCCCAACATCAGCGGCGGTTCCCCCACCGCCTTCGAGCGATAAATCGTGGCCTCGCGGTTGGCGCCGTCGAACAGCGCCACGCGAAAATCCACCGGCACGTCGGACGCCACAGGGATTTTGTAGGTCGAGGGCGCATGGGTCAGCAGCCGGCCCTTGTCATCATAGACGAGCTCTTCGGTGGTCAGCCAGCCCATGCCCTGGACGAAAGCGCCCTCGATCTGGCCGATATCGAGGGCCGGATTGATCGAGCGCCCGACGTCATGAAGGATATCGACCCGCCGCACCGTCATTTCGCCCGTAAGGATGTCGATCGCCACTTCACAGCAGGCCGCGCCGTAAGCGAAATAGAAGAACGGCCGCCCTTTGCCCTTGTCGCGGTCCCAATAAAGCTTCGGCGTCTTGTAGAAGCCGGCAGCCGACAGATGCACGCGCGACGCATAAGCCTTTTTGGTCAATTCGCCGAACGGAACGCTCTCGTTGCCGACAAAGACACGATCGTCGCGGAACGAGATCAGATCCTCGGCGACGTTCCAGGTCTCGCTGGCAAAACGCGACAGCCGCGCCTTGATCTCCCGCGCCGCCTGCTGCACCGCCATGCCGTTGAGATCGGTGCCCGAAGATGCCGCCGTCGCCGAGGTGTTCGGCACCTTGTCGGTCGAGGTCGCGGTGATGTGCACCCGCTCGAGCCCGATGCCGAACTCTTCCGCCGCCACCTGCGCGACTTTCTGAAACAGGCCCTGGCCCATTTCGGTGCCGCCATGGTTCAGGTGCACGGAGCCGTCCTGATACACATGCACCAGGGCGCCCGCCTGATTGAGATGTGTGAGCGTGAAGGAGATGCCGAACTTTACCGGCGTCAACGCGAGACCGCGCTTGAGAATAGGCGAGCGCGCATTGAACGCGGCAATCTCCTTGCGCCGCTGGCGATAGTCGGACGAGCGCTCGAGCTGCTCGATCAGCACCGGTGCGATGTCGCAGTCCTCGACGGTCTGGCCATACGGCGTGAGATCGCGGCCCGGGCCGTACAAATTGGCCTTGCGGATGTCGAGCGGATCCTGGCCGAGATTCCAGGCGATGGCATCGATGACGCGCTCGATCGCCATCATTCCCTGCGGCCCGCCGAAGCCGCGGAAGGCGGTGTTCGACACCGTGTTGGTTTTGACCCGGCGCGTATAGATGCGCGACTCGGGGAGGAAATACGCATTGTCGGAATGAAACATCGCGCGATCGACGACGCCGATGCTGCAATCGGCCGAACAGCCGCAGCGTGCGTCGAGATCGAGGTCGAGAGCGCGAATACGGCCGTCCGCGTCAAAGCCGACCGAATAGGCAACCGCGAAATCATGCCGTTTGCCCGTCATCGCCATGTCGGCGTCGCGGTCGAGCCGGAATTTGCAGGCCCGGCCGGTGATACGCGCGGCGAGCGCGGCGAGCGCTGCCCATTGGGTCGCTTGCGTCTCTTTGCCGCCGAAACCGCCGCCCATGCGGCGCACCCGACAGGTCACAAAAGAATCCGGCACGCCGAGCACGCGCGCGGTCACGTGCTGCACTTCGCTCGGATGCTGGGTCGAGGAGTGGACCAGAACCGAGCCGTCCTCGCCCGGGACAGCGAGCGCGATCTGGCCTTCCAGATAAAAATGCTCCTGCCCGCCGACGTGAAATTGTCCGCTCGCGCGCAGCGGCGCCGCGGCGATCGCGGTGGCGGCATCGCCGTTGACGAAGGCGTAATCGGGCATCACGATTTCGCCCGCGGTCCGGCCTTGCTCGACCGACACATTCGGGGCTTCGGCGTCGATCTCCATCTTGGCGCGCAACACGGCGCGGCGCGCGGCATCGCGTGACGTGGCCGCGACCGCGAACACCGGCTGATGATGGTAAAGAATGACGTCTTGCACCAGCACCGGCTCGTCGGCGCTGCCCGGCGACACGTCGTTCTTTCCTGGAATATCGGCTGCGGTCAGGACCGCCACCACGCCGGGCGCGCTCCGCACCTCGGTGAGATCGAGCCGGCGCAGCGTACCACGCGCAACCGGCGTGACGCCGACGGCGATATGCAACGTGCCGATCGGCTCGGGGATGTCGTCAATATATTCGGCGCTGCCTTGCACATGCTTGGCGCCGCTGTCGTGCGGCAGCGGCTTGTACACATGACGCAACGGCGCCTCGATCACATCGCTATTCGGCGGCATCGGCGAGCATCCGGCGATCGGCGACGCGCGTGACCTGCGGGCTCACACCCGCGATTTCGGCGAGCGCCTTGATGACGAGGTTACGGGCGACGCGGCCACGATAGGCGGCGCTGGCGCGCAGATCGGTAAGCGGCTTGAAATCGTCACCGATCGCATCGGCGGCCGCCTGCCAGCCGCGCGTATCCGCAAGCAGGAGGCCGCGCAATTTTTCTTCGACCGTTTTGGCGCGCTTGGGCGTGCCAGCCATGCCGCCGAACGCGACACGCGCCGCGCCGATACGGTCGCCATCGACTCTCATCCAAAAAGCCGCCAGCACCGCGGAAATGTCCTCGTCGGGACGCTTGGTGACCTTATAAGCGCGGAAATGCGACCCCGAGGAAAGCTTCGGCACCAACAGACGACGCACGTATTCGCCCGGCCGGCGATCCTGCTTGCCGTAGTCGATAAAGAAATTCTCCAGCGGCAGTTGGCGCACATCGTCGCCACGGCGCAGTTCCAAGGTGGCGTCGAGCGCGATGAACATCGGGGCGATGTCGCCGATCGGCGAGCCGTTGGCGATGCTGCCGCCGATGGTGCCGGCCGCGCGCACCTGCATAGAGCCAAAGCGGCGCAGCACTTCGGCTACGTCCGGATCGATCGCACCCAGCACCGGCATCGCGCGCGCGAGCGAAACGATGGCGCCGACGGCGAAGCCTGCCGCGCTTTCTTCGATCGCGGCGAGCTCGGCGACGCGGCCGATCTGAATGATCTTCGCCAGCGGCGCAAGCTTCTTGGTGATCCACAGCCCGACATCGGTGGCGCCGGCGACGATGGTGGCGTCCGGGTGCCGCATATAGAGTTGCGCGAAAGACTGCTCGCTCGCCGGCGCGGCGAAGAACGCCGTCTCATCGCCAACAAAAACATCCGCCTTATCGTCGAGCGCCCGCACCGCCTGCAGCCGCGCCGCCGCCGTGCGGGTGAACCGATCGTCGGCGCCGGTCTTGCAGACTTCGAGCGCCGAATCCACGATCGGCCGGTAGCCGGTGCAGCGGCAGAGATTGCCGGCGAGGACATCGTTGATGATGTCACGGCCCGTGTGACCGCCGCACGAATGGTAATGCGCGAACAGACTCATCACGATGCCGGGCGTGCAGAAGCCGCACTGCGAGCCGTGCAGCCGCGCCATCGCGTCCTGAATAGGATGCAATGCGCCGTTCTCGGCGAGGTCCTCGACGGTGATCAACTCGGCGCCGTCGATCTGACCGAGCAGCGTGATGCAAGAGTTCACCGACTCGTGCACAAGGCGGCCATCCCGCTCACGCGCCATCACCACTGCGCAAGCACCGCAATCGCCTTCGGCGCATCCTTCCTTGGTGCCGATGGCGCGCTCCTCGAGCCGCAACCAATCAAGCAACGTCGTGCGCGGCACAAATTCTGTGATCTGCACGCGACGGCCGCTTCTGATGAATTGCACGGCGTTTCGGGTCATCTTGCCTGTATCAACGCGCCGGCCTTGGGCGCGTTTCCCGCCTTTAGAAAGCACTGCATTTGCGCACAACCAACAAATGTAGGCAAGTTATGTGCCAGCGCTAGTCGGCTTGTGCCGCGCGCAGTACGTTTTGCCAGCCTCATCATTAGCCGCCAAAACAATTAAGAATGGACGCTGCCATGCCGCCGCCCGATCACGAAGCATTCCTGCGCCGCTCCTTCGCGGTGGCGGAGCGCGCCCGCCGCCACGGCAACCACCCGTTCGGTGCGATTCTGGTCGGCGCCGGGGGCGAAATTCTGCTCGAGGTCGAGAACGGCTATCTGCCGGACCGCGACATGACCGGCCATGCCGAGCGACTTCTTGCCACTGCGGCCTCGAAGCAATTCGATCCGAAATTTTTGGCGGACTGCACGCTCTACACGTCCGCCGAGCCGTGCTGCATGTGCGCCGGCGCCGTCTACTGGGCCGGCATCGGGCGGGTGGTGTACGGTCTCTCCGAACGACGGCTCAAAACCATTACCGGCAGTCACGCCGAGAATCCGACGCTCGATTTGCCCTGCCGCACCGTGTTTGCCGCCGGACAGCGGCCGGTGGACGTTATCGGGCCGCTTCTGGAAGACGAGGCGGCCGCCATTCACGCCGGTGCGTGGGGCTGACTACGCGTTACCGAAGAGACCGCTCTCCCTCCAGCGTTCGTGGAACGTCATGCGTCGCCCTCTCCCCAAGGGCAGAGGGCGCAGTCGGAATCGCCGCGTTTTGTTGCTGCGCCCCGATACCGCGCGCCGCGGGTGCCATGCATCGCGGGAGGACCAGGGAGCGTCGCCAAAGCTACGTCGAATGAGGGCCGCCACGCGCCGCGATCACCTGCTCGGCCGCGCTGACGCCGGTGTGCCAGCCACCGTGCGCGGTCGAGAAGTCGTGCACCGAGCAAGCTTCGCCTGCAAAGAACAAGCGGTCGTCGACCGGCGCGGCGAGCTTCGGCCGGTCATCGGCAAAACTCGGCGACGCGAACGAATAAGAACCGAGCGAGAGCGGATCGGCGCCCCATCGGTGCACAGCGATGGGCCTGATGCGCGCCGCGAAGGCGCTGCCAAAAAGGCCGACAAGCTCGGACACGGCGCAATCGAAAAACGCGGCCTCGCCGCCGGCTTCCAGCTCCGCCGCAAAGCGCCCGCCGAAATAGACCTCGATCATCGGCCGCCCAAGCGGACGGAATTGATAGATCGCGGTCGCCGCGCGATCGGTGCGTCCGAAGACGCGGGTGTCATGGTCGAACTCCTCGGCGCCTTGCAGCGACACAAACAATTTGTCGGCAAGCCCGAGCGGCAGACCGTGCGCGGCTTCGGTTTTGTCCGGCAATGCCGGCGTGAACAGGATCCGTTCTGCCGCGATGAGCGCGCTCGGGATGGTGACGATCACCTGATCGGCGGCGATCACGCCTTTGGCGGTCTCGATGCGCAGGCGCTTGCCGCGATGATCGATGGCGCGCACCGTGCAATCGAGCTCCGTTGCCAGCGCCTCGCCGCAGGCGCTGATGAGCGCGCCATAACCCTTGGCCACGCGCCAGTTCACGCCCGTATCGTGATAGCGATCGAAATCCTTGGCCGAAACCCGGTCCCACTCGGCGCCAGCGATATAGCTGCCGAGCGCATTGATCAGCCCATTCCAGCGGCCGCCGGGCTCGAGAAAATTCGCGGCCGGAACGTCGCCGTTGTGATCAGCAGCGCCATCCACGCGCGCATAGAACGCATGCATGGCGGACTGAAAATCCTGTTGCTCAGCCGACGGAAAACCGACGTTCAAGGTGCGGCGTGCCCAGGGCGGCCGCGACGTATCGATCTCGGAGCCTTGCTCCTCCGCGATCTCCACCCACGGATTGCGATCGGCCGAATGCAGCCAGCCGCAGCCGAGATCGAGTGCAAATCCTGACGGGTCGATGATCGTCCAGGCGCGGCCGCCAAGCCGCGGACGCGCTTCGACGATGAGGCAGTCGATCGCCGCGGCGTGCAGGCGCCGCGCCGCAGCCACCCCGGCGGCACCGCCACCGACGACGACAACATCGACCTCGCTACGCGGCATGAATACCTCGCGCGGCGACACCAACGCCCTCCCGCGCGGCCATCAGGCACGCTAGTGTCAACTTAGAATCGCTACGAACGAGGCATTCTCGCATGGGCGCCCGGCGGGATAACGGGTTGGCGGTTTACGCTATTGGTGACAAGTTGTCTCGCACACTTTGAGACCTCGCCCTGTCAGCACATTGAAAAATCCTGCCGGGTTCCGCAATCAGCAGGCTGCCGCCCCAACCCGAAAAAGCCCCTTGTTGAACAAACTGCCTCCGAACGGCTTGGCAACCGCCGCGCCGACACAACGCTCGTTTGCCGCCATGCGGCATTCGGGCTTCCGCGTTCAGTTCGTCACCTTCGTATTCGCGATGATGGCCGACAATATCGAGCACGTCATCAGCTACTGGGTGATGTTTCAGAAATTTCATTCGCCAGCCTTGGCCGGTTTCGCGATCGTCTCGCACTGGCTGCCGTTCCTTTTGTTTTCTGTCGCAGCCGGCGCTCTCACCGACCGTTTCGATCCGCGCCGGATCATCCAATGCGGCATGGGGCTGTTTATTCTGGTCTCGCTCGGCTGGGGCTATTTCTTCATCACCGGCACCCTGCAGATGTGGCAGGCCATGGTGCTTCTGGTGATCCACGGTTGCGCCGGCGTGCTGTGGTTCACCCCCGTGCAGGTGCTGCTTTACGACATCGTCGGACCGGCGGACCTGACCAGTGCGGTGCGGCTCAATGCCACCGCGCGCTATCTCGGCGTGCTGGTCGGGCCGGCAGCGGGCGGATTTATTTTGCTCGCGCTCGGACCGCCCCACGGCATCTTTCTCAATACGATTTTTTACCTGCCGATGGTGCTTTGGCTGGTGAACGCGCCATACGGCCCGCGCTTTCGCACCGGCGCGCCGCAGCCGCAACGCGCGGTGCGCGGATTGGCCGATATCACCCACACGATCCACGCGATTCGCGACCACTCCGTCATTGTCTCGATGACGATCCTGGCCGGAGCCGCGTCGTTCTTTGTCGGCAATGCCTACAGCTCGCAGATGCCGGGCTTTGCCGAGGACCTCGGCCACGGCGATCCGGGCCTGTCCTACAGCATGCTGCTCGCGGCCGACGCCGGTGGTGCGTTCCTGGCGGGCGTGCTCCTTGAAAGCGGCGGACTGTTGCCGCCACGGCAACGCACGGCGATCGTGCTCGCGATCCTCTGGTGCATCGCGCTGGCCGGCTTTTCTTTGTCGTGGAATTACCCGCTCGCCATCGGCTTGTTGTTCGCGGCCGGGTTCTTCGAGCTGTCGTTCAACACCATGGCGACAAGCCTCGTGCAGATCAACGCGCCGCTGGAGAATCGCGGCCGCGTCATCGGCCTGTTCGCCATGGCCAGTTTCGGGTTGCGTGCCTTTAGCGGCGTGTCGGTCGGGCTTTTGGGCAGCCTGATCGGCGTACATTGGTCGCTCGCGGCGTCGGCAATCGCCATGCTGGCGACGGCGGCGGCGCTGCTGGCGTTGCCATAGCGCGGCGTTAGCTCTTCGCCTGCTGGCGCTTCAAAAAGACTTCCAGGCTAGTCGGCGCGCGGCCAAGCAACCAGTGTAGCGTGTTGGGATTGCCGATCAAGCCATGCTCCGCATAATAGCGGAACATGGCGCTGAGGGTCGCCAACTCATATTCACCAATGCCGGCGGCACGCGCGCGCACCTGCCAGGCCGCAAGCGGCACGTCTTCGGCACGAACATCGCGACCGAGCGCGGTGGCAAGCAAAGACGCGACCTCGCGCTGGCTGAGCGCCGGCGTGCCCACAAGCTCGTAGGTGGCGCCGCCATGGCGATCTTGGGTCAGCACGATCGCTGCGACCTCTCCGACATCGTCCAAATCCACCAGGCTCAGCCGCGTTGCCGGCGGATAAGGAAACCTGAACACGCCGTCGCGGACGATGTCGTCCAACACGCCGAGAAGATTCTGCATGTAAGCGGTCGGCTGCAGCACGGTGAGATCGAAACCGGATGCAAACAGCATCTCCTCGACCCGCATCTTCTGCCAATGATGCGGCATCGCCTCGATCTGCGAATGCAGCACCGAGTGATAGACGAAGCGCTTGACGCCATGCGTGCGCGCCGCAACCGCGACTGCGCGCGCGTATGCGACCTCGTCGCGGCTCACATTCGGGCAGATGTGATAAACCGCCTGCGCGCCTGCCGCAGCCTGCGCCAGCGCCCGGGCATCCTCGAAACTGCCGAAGCTGACTTCGGCAACGCCGAGCGCCAAGAGCGAACCGGCATGGTCCGGATTGCGGATGAAGGCCCGCACCCTCGCGCCCTTCGCCGCCAGCGCTCTCACCACGGCCTTGCCGCTCTTGCCGGCCGCACCGGTGACGAGAATCATCGCACCGTCACCACATGCTTCATCGCAATTTGGCCGTCAGCTCGAACAAACGGCCGGGGCTGAGTGGAATCTCATTCAGCTCGACTCCTTTGTCCAGCAGCCCCAGCGCATCCTCGATGGCCTGCGCGAACATCGGCCCGACCGGGATGGCGCCGGCCTCGCCCGCGCCCTTGATGCCGAGCGGATTGAGCGGCGATTCCGTCACCGTGTGGGCGAGCTCCATATGCGGCACTTCCAGGGCCGTCGGCAGCAGATAATCGGCGAGCGAAGCGTTGAGCAATTGCCCGTCCTCATCGAACACGAGCTGCTCGTAGAAGGCATTGCCGATGCCCTGCGCCACGCCGCCATGGATCTGGCCGGCAAGGATCAGCGGATTGATCACGGTACCGCAGTCATGCACCACCACGTATTTGAGGACGTTGAGCGCAAAGGTCTGCGGATCGACCTCGACGATCATGGCGTGGACGCCGCTCGCGGTGGCGCCGCCGGCCGGACCGAAATACTGGGTCGATTCCAGCCCCGGCTCGGTGCCGGGCCTCACCGCGCCGCGCATCGGATTGGCCTTGACCGCCAGCGCTCCGAGCTTGATCGCCTGGCCGGGTACGCCGACCACGCGGACTTCACCATCGGCAATTTCCAGATCCTCCTCGGCGCATTCGAAATGCTCGGCGGCGAGCTTGAGAATTTTCTGCCGCACCGCCTTGGCGGCTTCGTTCATGGCATTGCCGGCGACCACGGCGCCGCGGCTCGCGAACGTGCCGGCACCCCAATAGAACTGATCGGTGTCGCCGGTGACGATGTCGACATCCGTCACTTTGACGCCGAGTTGGTCGGCGACGATCTGCGCGAAAACGGTGAAATGCCCCTGCCCCTGGGTGCCGATACCGGTGGCGACGCTGACCTTGCCGCTGGCCTGCACTTGAACCTTGGCGCCCTCATAGG
>Ga0209006_10001382_pt1 | contig 22024 bp, 24 predicted proteins | sample JacPin_JW_Ref_O2_FD_188567 | JGI IMG/M metagenome (GOLD analysis project Ga0209006, IMG submission 188567) | Forest soil microbial communities from Algoma, Ontario, Canada - Jack Pine, Ontario site 1_JW_Ref_O2 (SPAdes) (version 2) | ecosystem: Environmental > Terrestrial > Soil > Boreal... | reverse complement strand
CTGTGTCTGAGCCTGTTTGCGCAGCGAAACCACTTCCAGCCATGCGCTGGTCGCCATCACCAGCAATTCGAGGGAAGCCTGGTCAAGCAGGTCGTTCGAGCCGCCGTCGGCGTAAAGCAGCGCGGCAACTTTATCTTTTAGCACCAGTGGCAGAACCAGCAGTTGTTCATTCTGCGGACCGCCGAGACGCTCGACGAAGCGGCGATCCATTTCAGCAATGTTGCCCGGAGTCACGACACGATTCTGATAAGCGTGCGCGGCGGGGCCGGCAGTCATTTCAAGTGGAAGGTCTTTAACGCCCTCGTCATTTTCAAAACCGCGGCCCTGCCATCCATGAGCCGCGCCAGCTTTCACAACGAATAGTGCGACGCGCGATCCGTAGGCGCTCCCCGCATCGAGCAATGCGCGCAGAATTTCTTTTTGCGTGGAACCCGCATGAACACTGGCGACCGCCTGCACCAGATTGCCGGCGCCACTCTCGGCGGCAGCGGGTGCGGGCGCCGGCAACTCCGCGGTCACTCGCTCAACCAGCTCCGCCTGCAGTTTGGGTAATTGCCGCTCGAGAACCTGCGCCACCGCGCGCTCAACGATTTCGTGGAGTTGTTTGCTTTCTGCCATGCTTCGAGAACCGCTTCCCGAGATCAAGTTCCAACGCGCGATTTCCGCGAGTCAATCGCCGAGGATCAACACCCCGAAGATCAACGGCCCGTCCCGTTGAAACCATCGGCAACTGCCCCGCTTTAACGCTGATTATACGGCACTTGTATGGAGGCGGCAGGGTACTATAGTACCTGCTCAAATGTGTGTGTACCCGGTTTGATAAGGGGGCGGTAGCATCGCTCCACAACGAACCTCGGCTGGCCTACCCCGCGCGATTTTCGAAGGGTGGGAAAGATGCCGACGGTATCAAGCGATTTTCCAGATAGTTATTGGGGGACTGAAGATCTCACGGTGTGTATTTGAAGATGGTCCCGCATTCGGCAGGGGCGTTGTTCGTGCAACTCCCGCTCCCCCGTTCAGAGTAACGCCATAGATGCTCCTTTCCACGCCCAGAGTTAAATTGGCCGGCACCGGGATCGGCGCCATCTGCTGCGGCTCAACCGGTGGTCCTTCGTCCTCCTACCTCTCGCGTAGTTGCGGGTTTCGATGGTGCATCTGTTGAGCCGACCTGTGTAAGGATTGGGCAAAAGGGCAGGTTACCAAGTAGAATAAAAGTCGCTTTCGCCAGTGCGTTACTCGCGAGCGCTGTCTTTTTGCTGCACCCGAAAATACTGCATCGATTAAACAATGGGAGCCATCCAAAACAAACTAGTAGGGCCTGTTACGGATGAGCTGGCGCTCGTCCAGGCCGCCAAGAAGGGCGATGATTCCGCCTTCGAGGAACTGGTTCGGCGTTACGACCGGAACGTGTTCCGGATCGCGAATCACATCACGCAAAACCGCGAAGACGCGGAAGATGTGGTGCAGGAAGCGTTCCTGAAGGCCTATAGCAACCTGGCGAAATTCCAGGAGCAGTCGAAGTTTTATACGTGGCTGGTGCGCATTGCCGTCAACGAAGCGTTGATGAAGTTGCGCCGCCGGAAACCGGAACGCACGGTTTCGCTGGACGAAGACATTAAGACGGAAGACGATTCACTGCCCCGCGAGATCGCGGACTGGAGTCCGAATCCGGAGCAGCAATATACGCAGGCTGAACTGCGAGAGATATTAAGCAAGACCATCCAGGGGCTGCCCCCGGGCTTCCGGACGGTATTTGTACTGAGGGACGTGGAAGGACTTTCGACCGAAGAGACCGCGGCTGCGCTGGAATTAAGCGTACCTGCAGTAAAATCGCGGCTGTTGCGGGCCCGCCTGCAACTTCGCGAGCGGTTGGGACGCTACTTTCAGAAACGCGAGAAGAGTGGAGATGGCGACCAGTGAAATGCTCTGAATTCCTGCACGAGCTGACCAACTATCTGGATGGCGTGCTCGACGAGTCCACCAAGACCGAGTTGGAGAACCATCTTTCCTGGTGCCACAACTGCTACGTTGTCTGCGACACAACCAAGAAGACCATCGAGATTTACCGCGACTCCCAGCTCTACGAACTGCCCGAAGACCTGCGTTCCCGCCTCCGTTCCGCGATCATGAGCAAATGCCAGCAGCACAAGAAGCGCGGCCCCCAGAGCGTGTGAAACGTTTTTCCACTTCCCGTAACTATAGATAGTTCAACAGGTTCAAAACGGGCCTGGAACGGTTTTGCCTTCGTACAAAATGCGAAACTCTTCGCTTTGTTCTTGAATCTAACAATCCAGGTGCAGCGTACACTGGTATCTGAGGCGCGGCGCTTATTCCCAGGGCTTTAGAACAACTTGGTATCCAAACATTCGGTATCCAAAGATTGGCATCCACAGGGGCTCGAGAGAACCCGCTCGAGCGTGGGAGGTAGGTATGATCGCAAAATTGTATGAAGCGGTATTTGGCTGCAAGCATTCCCATTACAGTTTTCCCGTGACCATTCGCGGGGCCAGATCGCGTCCTCAGGCAGCGGCCTTGACCGGGACTTACGTTGCCTGCCTCGATTGCGGCCGAGAGCTTCCCTACGACTGGCAGGAGATGAAGGTTGTCACCTCGATCGAGGATCACCGCGAACATCTGGCGGCGCTCGCGAAACACGCCGCGTAAATTGGTCGGCAACGCTGAGCCGCAGACGTGCTGGCGAAGCACTGCGCGGCGAATCTGCCCGCAGTTCTGCATTCTCTCTCCCTTAACGCTCCCTACCCTGCAAGTTTGACCACGGACCACGCAGGCGCTCTCGTCCGCCCCGAGCGAAGCGAGCAGGTCGGCACCCGGCTCTCATCCCCAACTGTTGTGGCGCTGGCTCCCCGGACGGGGCGTCCGGGGCTATGTAAGTCGTGGTGGAAAAGCGAAACCGGCGGTTGCGGCCGCCGGTCCGTTCTTTAGGAACCAAAAGTTCAAAACCAGCCGAGGCGGCTGTCTCTAACCACCCTAGTTCGAATCATCGCGGCGCTTCAGCGTCGGACGATCGTCATCCGGCTTGCTATCGGTCGAGGTGTCGCTCGAATTCGAAGTCCGGCGCAAGCTGGGCTTGTTCGAATCTTTTTCGTCCAGCACCTTGTGTTTGTTCTCGATCGCCGCTAGCCGGGCCTTGACTTCGTCGAATTCTGACGTGGTCACGACATATTGTTGCTTGGCCGGAAGAATCTTGCGAATTTCATCCTGCGATTTCTCGATCCGATCCGGAGTCTGCGGATGCGTATCGAAGGCTTTCGATAGCGTGCCGGGCTTCTTCTTCTCCATCGCCTGAATCTTTTCGAAGAACGACACGAACGCGGACGGATCGTACCCGGCGCGATACATGTACTCGATGCCGAGATAGTCAGCCTCCGCTTCGAAGCCGCGTGAAAAGTGCAGGAAGGTGAGCGGAATGCCGAGGCCCATGCCCTCGTAGATTCCATAGCCCAGCGCGCCGCCCATAAAGATTGCGGGGAGTGAGGCCATCTGCAGCAGATTCATTCGCGTCATTTCACGGCCATAGTGGCAAGCCGCGACGTGTGCGATCTCGTGGGCCATCACGCCCGCCATCTCCGCTTCTTCGTCAGCCGCGAGGATCAGCCCTGAGTTTACATAGAAAAATCCGCCCGGCAGAGCCATCGCGTTGACTACATCGGAATCGATGACTTTGATGGTGAACGGAACCTGCGCGTCGGAATTGCGCACCAGATTCTGGCCGATCCGGTTCACGTATTCGGTGATCACAGGATCGTTGACCAGCTTGATCTGAGCCTCAATCTGCTGGGCGTACGCGCGACCCCGCGCGACTTGGCCTTCCACGGTGTACCAGTTCCCTACACCGCGTCCGCATCCCACATTGCGGTTCCCCACAGCATCGACATCCGTCTTGCCGCCGTCATGCTTGATTTGGCTGTCGTCGGCGGTAGGCAGAGCGGCAGGTTTTTGCGCGGGCGCATTCTGCACGTCTCCGGATTTCGGCTGGTCTTTATCTTGATCTGAAACTTGTGCCAGCATCCACGGCCCCGCGCTGAACGCGGCCAATGCCAGTGCGCTTGCCAGCCATTTTTGACTCGGAGGGCGATTCGTGCGGGGTTTCATAGAGGGTACTCCTGTTACGCCTGATTATACGCCGGGTCCGCGCGCAAGGTCGCCGAACTTTTATCCTTGCGGTTAGACGTGGGGAACCGGGGTTGGGGTTATCCGAAGGCACCAGGTACGGCTCTTTAAATTCAGGGACTTCCCCGCCGGGACCTCCGCCAGAGCCCCAAAGCGGCGGAAGAATACAGCCCGCAGCGCTCGCCGCGGGTGCGAAGTGGGAAAATGACCGGAGCCCTGAAAGGGCGAAAGAGATGCTGCGAGACAGACTCGAGTCGCCACCCGAGTCCTTGTCCCGCCTCGAACTCAGTCGTAATACTCCAGCCCCAGGTGCGTGATTAGATCTTCGCCCTTCAAGTGTCTCAGCGTATTTTTCAACTTCATCGACTGAATGAACAGATCGTGCTCCGGATATAGGCCGGGCGCAGTCATCGGAGACTTGAAGTAGAAGCTTAACCACTCCTGAACGCCCAGGCCGCGGAGCTGCGAACTGCGTTGCGCGAGGTCGAGGAAGAGCACGAGATCGAGCACGATGGGTGCGGCGAGGATCGAGTCGCGGCACAGGAAATCGACTTTGATCTGCATGGGATAGCCAAGCCATCCGAAGATGTCGATGTTGTCCCATCCCTCTTTGTTGTCACCGCGCGGCGGATAATAGTTGATGCGGACCTTATGGTACATATTGCCGTAAAGTTCGGGATACAAACCGGGCTGCAGAATGTGTTCCAGAACTCCAAGCTTCGATTCTTCCTTCGTCTTGAACGACCCCGGATCGTCGAGCACTTCCCCGTCGCGATTGCCCAGGATGTTAGTGGAGTACCATCCGCTCAAACCGAGCAGCCGCGCCTTGAACGCGGGCGCGAGCACGCTCTTGATCAGCGTCTGGCCGGTTTTGAAATCTTTGCCGCAGATCGGCGCTTCGTTCTTGCGCGATAGTTCGAGCATCACTGGCAGGTCAACGGTCAAGTTCGGAGCGCCGTTCGCGAAGGGCACGCCTTCCATCAGCGAAGCATAGGCATAGATCATCGACGGCGCAATCATCTCGTCGTTCTCCCGCAAAGCCTTCTCAAACGACTTCAACGACTGATGCGCGGCCGTCGGCTCGATATACGATTCGGTCGACCCGCACCACATCATAACGAGGCGGGTTGCGCCACTGGTCTTGCGGAATTCGCGAATGTCGTCGCGTAACTGCTCAGCCAGGGCCATCTTCGTCTTGCCCTTCTTCACATTGGGGCCGTCGATCTTCTTTACGTAGTTGTGATCGAACACTGCGGCCCGGGGCTTGATCGAAGAAAGAAACGGTTTAAGTTGCTCGAGCAGCCGGTAATCGAGCACGCCGGCGTTGGAAGCAGCTTCGTACATGTTGTCTTCGAAGATGTCCCAGCCCGTGAAGACCAGGTCGTCGAGTCCGGCTAGGGGTACAAACTCTTTAACTTTGGGAGAGCGGCCCTCGGTGCGTTTACCGAGGCGGACCGTACCCATCTGCGTGAGCGATCCGATGGGTTTGGCCAGCCCTTTGCGGATGGCTTCCACTCCCGCGACGAAAGTGGTCGCCACCGCGCCCATGCCAGGGATCATGATCCCCAGTTTGCCCTTCGCAGGCTCAATGGTGGCGCTATCTGCCTTCGAGCGCGGCCGCTTTACGCTACCGGTTCTCGCCAGCTTCATCTCGCGGCTGGCGCGTTCCGCATGCGCCAGAGCAGTCTCGCGGTGCTCATGCTCCCGTGCCGCCGCGGAATTCGCGAACTGCTTGCGATGGCGACGGCCGTCCGCATCCCACCAGTCGGCCATGAACGCTCCCGGTTTCTTCTGATACATGACGTCCTTTCGCAGTGACGGTGGCTTGCCACCGCCACCAGATAGATAGTCTCATGATGTTTCAGAGCCTGACAAGCCTGGGCGGCCGAATGCCGAAAAATATCGATCCGATGGCATGCAGGAAACAACGAGTGGCCGCTCACGTTCTGCCGGGCCCCAGGTCGATGATCCAGACGCCCGGCGTATGATCGCGTGGCAAGAGGCCCAGACGCAAAATGCCAGACTCAGACAAACTTTGCGACCAGTGCGGGATCCGGTCTGGTCATGGGCTGATCTTCTGCAAGAAATGCGGAGCGACACTTCGACCGCCTACTTCCCTGATCAAATCTGTTGATGAGGTCACCCCTCATGATGTGATCCCGAATATCGTGAGCCCAGTCAAACGGTTTGCGGCGAACGTCGTTAAAGTGATTGCTGGCATCGCAGGGGCGGTGGCATTTTTATGCCCGCTTAGCACAGGGACACAGATTCTCGTATTTGCCGGTTCTATTGCTATCGTCTCATTTTGTCTGCTCCTGCTCTATGAATTGGACGATGGTTATGTCTCGAAGATGAAGGGTGGTTATTGGCCGGCGAAGCCGATGGATTGGAATCCGCGTCCCAACAGACGCGACCCTGGCGAAGGTGCTAAGGACGCTAGCTGAAGAACCGCGTTCGCAATATCGACCGCATTCCCTCAGCAGACGTAATGTCACCAAAGTTACTCCCTCGCACAAATGCTCTCCATAGATTATTTGCGTTGGACTGTTGCACCAGATTTGTTGCATAGTGAAACCACTTCAAAAACCAGCTCTGCAGCCGGATTTTTGAAGCAGCTGTTTGCGTGCCGTCCGTGTAGGTGGCATTGCAAATCTCCGACCTCGTTGATCTCCACTCAAATCTGAGCCCATGCCGCCTGCACCTTTGCGGGGAGCGTGCTCGTCAGACTTGCCCTGACGTCGAGGGTAGAACAGGAGATTCCATGACTTCCATTCGCAAATACATCTACGCTGGCTTGCTGGCGTTCACCACCCTGAACCTGTTACCCAGCCTCGCTTCGGCGCAGGCGCCGGCAAAGGGAACGTTTACCCTCACTCACGAAGTGCGCTGGCAGAATGCCGTCGTGCCTGCGGGACACTACGGATTCAAGTACGAGTGGGATGGCGTAGCAACCGTCCTGACTCTCAGCAAGCTCAGCGGTGCGCCTACCGGGTTCTTGTTCCTGGTGCACGACACCGAAGAGTCCATAACATCCGGCTCGAATCAACTGGTGCTGGAGAGTACGACGGCAGGCAGCTACGTGCGTGCCATGAAGTTGCCAGAGTTCGGCATGACGCTGCACTTCACCGCACCGGCACTAACCGTGGAGAAACTGGCCATGGGTGCAACCACAGCCGGAACGTTGGCTTCGCGCTAGTTGTTTTGAACAATCTAAAAGGCGGATACCGAATGGGTATCCGCCTTTTTTGGTTGTGAGCAGGTTGTGAGCAGGTTCTGAACAGATTTCTTGTGGAGCCCCGGACACCCTCGTTCGGGGCGCAGCGCTACAAACCCACTGGCTGGACGGACGAGGGCCGTCCACGAGTTCGTCTTAACACCCGGTCCGCTTAACCCTAGCCTGAGTTCTCGCTATGAAGGCCGCGGCGAGTCGCTCTTGACCTCGTCGCTTAACACGATGGCTTCGGCGATCTCTTTCATCGGCCTCCGTTTTTGGCGGCTCTGACGCTGCAGCGTCAAATAGGCCTGCTCTTCGTTCAAGCCGAGGTCGCGCTGCAGAATACCCTTGGCGCGCTCCACGACCTTGCGGGTCTGCAGTTGGTCAGCCAGGCTTGAGTTCGCTGTTTCGAGTCGTGCCAGTTCGATCTCAGCGCCCATGAGAAAGCCCACGGCAGAGATCATGCGAATCTCACGTCGGCGGTAGACATGGTGCTGCCGATGCTGCAGGTTGATGACCCCCACGACCCGGCCACGGCACATCAGAGGCACGGACAGAAACGCTTCGTAACTGTCTTCCGGCAACTCGTGGAAGAACTGGAAGCGAGGGTCGGTTCCGGCTTTCTCAGGAATGGCAACGGGTTCGCGGTGTTCGGCGACCCATCCGGTAATGCCCTGCCCGACGCGGAGTTTCAGGCGGTCGACAGCTTCCGAATGCGGGTTCTTGGAAGCGCGCAAAACCAGCTCATCGCCTTCGAGAATGTAGACCAGGCAGGAATCGCATTTCACCAAAGCGGAGGCAAATTCAACTACGCGGGTAAGCACTTCATGAAATCCATCGCCTGTTCCCAGGCGCACGCCAATTTCATGGAGTACATCAATGTGTGAGTCCTCAACAGATATTAAGTGATCCATACGCTACCCTAGCGAACTACTCGGCTTGATGTCTAATTCCAAATTTCGATGACCGCGATAGAGGATTTCCGGTGCCATTGTTACGAAGGTTTAACATCTTTTCTGCACCTGCCGCATCCGACGCGAATTAGGTCATCTTCAGAGACCTTGGTCAGAAACCTTTGTCGTTCCGAAATGAAACTTTGTCATTCAAATAAAACTTTGCCATTCCAAATAAGACTTTGTCATTCTGAATCGGGCGAAGCCCGGTGAGGAACCTGCTTTTGGCGTGCAGCTAAATGGTTTGCTGAAGAACTCGGTTTTGGGTGGCGCAGCGCTTTCAGCGCAGCGATAAGGCCTTGCTCGAGACAGGCTTTAGCCTCCGAGGCTTAGACTCTTTTTTGCTGTCTAAGGAATTGCGCAATGGACACGGAAGGTGACGAGCAGGAAATTCTGAAGCTGTTTGAAAGAGGCGATTACGCCCTGATCTCCGCTGATCCCGCCGGACTCGATCTCGTCTTTGCCGACGACTACGTGCAGTATGACGAGTCGGGCAGCCAGTCGACCAGGCAGGATGTGATCGATAATCTCGTCTCGGGTAGGATTCGGTACGTTTCGATGATGTCGACCGGACGGCAGATCCGATTGCTGACGGAAAGTATCGCTATCGTTCACGGCTCAGAAGATGACGAAGTCGAGCAGGATGGCAGGCGCTTCCCTGTTCGCTATGTCTATATGGATGTCGTTATCAAGCGCGCCGGAAGATGGCAGATCGTGGCGTCGCAACTGGCCAGAGTGATGTCTACTTCCAGTGAAAGATGAACCCCACTGTGGCCACGATTACGAACATCGTGAGGACCACCAGCAAACCGCACAGCCACAGCAGAACTTGATCGCCTAGCTTTTTCCAACCGTGACGTTCTGGGTGACGATGTACTCTTTCGTACTCGATCTCGTGCGCAACGACCAGAATGTTCGGCCACATGGATCGGTGCGTCATTCTCTTAGCCCAGCCAAGTGAGTTTCCGAAGGACCGGGGGTCCGACTCGAACTCGTCTTCGGGTTCCTTGATTAGCAGCAGGCCGATGATCATCCTTAGCCCTTGTCGGGCGCCATCCGGTAGTGGTCCAACTTTTGAGAGGAGCACTTTCTCGGGCTCGGTGAGCGGTTGACCGTCCCGCTCAGCCTCACGCGATACCGAAGCGATCAGGTGAGAGATGACCTCGTCCGCATCCTTGAAGGGATTCGTAACTTTCAAGAACAAAGGCATATCGATGTCTATGGGTCAGTGCTCACCCATTTGCTCGGCTCACAATCCGGTTCTGCCAGTGACTCCACACAAAATAGACGGCGCCCGCAACCAGAATCACTCCAATCACCGCGTCGAACTTGTGGAAATACTTTCCTAGATCGCGCCAGTGTTCGCCTAGCTTCATGCCAAAATACGCCAGCGCGAAGCACCAGGGCCACGATCCGAGAAACGTGTAGATATGGAACCGTCCGCGCGGCATGCGCGCAATTCCCGCTGGCAGCGCGATGAAGGTCCGGATCACTGGTAGCAGGCGCCCGATGAATACAGCGAGATATCCCCAGCGTGCAAAGAAGCGGTCGGCCCAGTCAATCTCGCGACGCCCCATGAGGAGCCAGCGTCCATAGCGCTCGACCAACGGACGGCCACCATAGCACCCAATCTCGTACGCCACTAGCGATCCCAGGTTGCAACCAATCGCCCCCGCGGTCGCGACCCAGAAAAGTTTGAAGGTGCCCTCGAAGACGAGGTAGCCACCGAAGGGCATGATCAGTTCCGACGGCAAAGGAATGCACGCGGACTCGATGGCCATGAGCAGTGCGATGCCGCCGTAGCCCGTCACGGCGATCACCGACTTGATGAAAAGGAAGATCAGGGTGAGAAGTTTTTCAGTCATTCAGGAAGACAGTTCTCGGTCAGTAGATAGTCCTCAGTTCCCAGGAAGCGCAAAGCGTATTGTATGGAAAGCTGAAACTTGCGAATCAGTCTACCGGAAATTAACGAAGCGAGGTTCGCGTGGCGCCCAGGGGTTCGCGTCTAGCGCGGGTCGAACCTAGCGCGGGTCGAACCTAGAACGAGCCATCCTGCGTAAACGCGTAGCCGGGGAGGGTCGCGCCCGCGGGACTCTTGGCGACCTTCACTCGCACTGTAGGCGCGTCCGGGGCGGTAATGCCCGCCGGACGCAGCATGGCGAACTGGCTGAAAACTTCGCTGTAAACCTTTGTGACGAGGTAGTCCTGGCCGTCGGAATCGCTACGCCACACCTGCCCAAGCTGGATCAAATTGACTGCCACGGGGTTTTTCCTGATTGCAAGATTGATTTCAGACTACCGGGCGGCACGGACGTGCGTCAATTGCCGCGGAGGTTACCAAGGGACAGGGCGTTGCCGGACGATTTTCGATTTTCCCAGTTGCAAGATTGGTAACCGGCGATCTGCAATTGCTATGATGGCTCGCTGCCGGTGGCAGCGAAACACAGCCATCAGGAAAGGATTCTCATGCCTCGCGGCTCCGTCCCGCGCCAGCCTGCCCGCACCGGACGGCAAGATAAAGTCCGTGGAGTGCAATCTCCGAGAAAAAAGAACGCTCGTGTGGGAACGGGCGCATCCGTGAGCCTGTCCCAAGCGAAGTCGAGAGGTCCAGCCTCGAAGGGGCGCCAGAAGCCGAAGGCACGGGCCGCGCAAGGTCCCACTTCAAAAGTAAAAGGCTACAATCCCGTCGCCCCCGAGCGCGTGGCCGAAATCCTGAAGCGGCTCGACCAACTTTATCCCGACGTCACCTGCGCCCTCACACACAAGAGCGCATGGGAGCTTCTGGTGGCCACGATACTCTCCGCGCAATCGACCGACGTAAATGTGAACCGCGTGACGCCCGAACTCTTCCGCAAGTATCCGACGGTCGAAGCCTTTGCCGCGCTGACTCCTGAACAGCTGCAGCCGGATGTGCGTTCCACTGGCTTTTTTCGCAACAAGTCGAAGTCAGTGGTAGGCGCAGCGAAAAAAATAGTCGCTGACTTCGGGGGCCAGGTGCCCGACGAAATGGATCAATTGCTGACACTGCCTGGCGTGGCGCGCAAGACCGCAAACGTCGTGCTGGGCTCGTGGTTCAAGAAAGCCGTGGGGGTCGTCGTGGACACGCATGTACACCGCATCTCCCGCAGGCTCGAACTCACCGCACAGAACGATCCCCAGAAGATCGAGCAGGATTTGATGAAAGTGATTCCGCAGGAAAAATGGATCTTGTTTTCGCACCAGATCATCTGGCACGGCCGCAGGATTTGTTACGCACGCAAGCCGAAGTGCGCCGACTGCGCGCTGGAAAATGTTTGCCACGCCGCCGATAAGACGTGGAGCACAGTGGAAATGCATCCGGGAGCGAAGGCGTAGAATTTAACTGCGTGCATTTTGTGATCCTGGTCGAGTTGCACAATGAGAACAAGAAGACTCCAGTCCGCCGCCCTACCGTCGAGTCTTATGTATCAGCTCTTTTCAATTCTCACTTCAGAAATCGCCTTCCAGCTGAAAAGCAAACGCGTCACGGAGAAGGACGTGATTAAGGATTTTGCCCTCTGGAAAAAGACTCGTCATAAAACGCCGACGCTCGACATCGACATCTAGGGAGAGATTGGTGGCTCTGCCGTCAGGCCTTGAGACAGTTACCGGAGCGCGGGAACTTTGCGACTGGTTCGGATACTGGCCTGACTTCCACGACGCCGAAGTCATCCAGTTTCGATTCGACTTAAGCGGGCCTTGCTCTCTGGTCGCCCACACATGGGAAATGACCAACCAAGTCGACGCCAAGGGGTACTACGAGCTGATCAAGCACGTGGTCGTGGAATTCACCATGGAGGAAGTATCCAGCTTGAATCTCCATGACCCTTGGAACCATAGCGTCCTCCTCGACCTTGGTCTCAATAAGACGGAGACGGGATTCCGGTTGAGTTTTTCTGCCGCCTATGGCCTCACTGGAACGATCGATGCCAAAGAGTTATCTCTGCGCATCGTACGTGGGAAGCCATCCCCTGATGTCTGAATATCGCTCTGCTACACTTTTTCCTCGACCTTCTTCGAAACTCACTCGAATGCGCACTCACGTCTTGTTTGCTATCGTCGTAGTTATGAGCACAATTGTCGCTGAAACTGCGCCTGCCCAGACTCTGCCTGCCCCTGCAGCTATCACCGACCCCAAACAGATTTCATCCAAGCCGAACGCGCAGGTTGAAGCGCGTGGCCTGACCATTGAAAAGCTTTGGATGACGCGGCAGATTGGGCGCCCAACCTGGTCGCCGGACGGCAAGAGCATCGCGTTCATCTCGAACCTGAGCGGCAGGAACAATCTGTGGCTCGTCCCCGCCGAGGGCGGATGGCCGGTTCAGCTCACGGTCAGCGATCAGCGCCAGACATCGCCAGCATGGTCCCCCAACGGAAAATGGATCGCCTATCAGTCCGACTATGACGGCGACGAGCAGTGGGACATTTTTCTCGTCGCGCCCAAGACCGGCAAAGTCGTGAACGTGACGCAAACTCGGGAGATCGCCGAACTCAATCCGACGTGGTCGCCTGACGGACGCTATCTGGCCTATGAGGTGAAGCCAAAGACTTCCGCCGCCTACGAGATCGACATCTACGACACCGTCATGCGGGAACTGAAGCACGTCACTACCAACACTCCGCAGGACAAGGGGAACTCGGGACCCATCTGGTCGAAGGACGGGAAGTACATCGTCTATACACAAGAGCAGGCGAAGGGCACGGACTCGAACATTTTTATCGCAGATGTAGTGGCCGGTCAGAGCACGCCCCTGACGCTGCACGAGGGCGACCAGCGTTTCACAGCGAATGATATTTCACCAGACGGCACGCGGGTTCTGCTGACCTCGAACGCCCCTAATGGCTATGACAACGTCGGGCTGCTTGATATTGCGAGCAAGAAAATCACGTGGCTGACAAAAGACAAGTGGGAGATCCGTGCGCATGAATTTTCGCCGGATGGCAAGAGCATTACGTTTAGCGCCAATGTCGACGGCAACGAAGATATCTACCTGCACGATCTCGCGACCGGCAAATCAACCGCGCTGGCGATCCCCAAAGGCGTGAACGAGCCGGTGGGCGGGCATTCCGCCTTCAACAAAGACGGATCACGCCTGCTCTACATGCACAACGGTCCGACGGCTCCGGGTGATCTCTGGGTCTATCACATGGCGACGGGCAAGTCGCAGCAGATTACGCATTCGCTAATCGCCGGGGTTCGTCCCGAGGATATGGTTGAGCCGTATCTGGTTCACTATCCCAGCCGCGACGGCAAGTGGACGATCTCCGCATTTCTCTACGTACCCTTCAATATGGCGCGCAACGGGCAGAACGCGGCACTGGTTTACATTCACGGGGGGCCGACTTCGCAGACGATGAACTCGTTCAACCGCTTCATCCAGTACGCGGCCAATCAGGGATACATGGTGCTCGCGCCGAACTATCGCGGGTCGACTGGATACGGAAAAGAATTTCAGCAGGCGAACCTGTTCGACATGGGCGGCGGTGATTTGCAGGATGTACTCGCCGGCGTCGACTGGATCAAACAAACCGGTCACCTCGATCCGAAAAAGATTGCCGTCATGGGCGGAAGCTACGGCGGATACCTGAGCATGATGGCTGTAACGAAAGCTCCCGAAGTGTGGGCCGCGGGCATCCCAATCGTGCCGTTTGTAAACTGGTTCACCGAGATCGAAAACGAAGATCCCGTGTTGCAGCAGAGCGATCTGGCCACCATGGGCGATGTGGTGAAAAACAAAGCACTTTATGAAGATCGTTCGCCGATCAACTTCATCGACAAAATTAAGGCACCGCTGCTGCTGCTGGCCGGTGGGCATGATCCGCGATGTCCGAAGTCAGAAACACAGCAGGTCGTCGATGCCATTAAGAAGCGCGGGGGCACCGTCGATTCCAAAGTCTACGAAAATGAAGGCCACGGTTTCGCGCGCGTCGAAAATCAGATTGACGCTTATAAGCGCGTGGCAGATTTCCTGCTTGCCCATGTCGTTCCAGCGGACTGCAGTTGCACGCTAACCGAATAGCAGTCTTCCTGATTTTGTTTTTCTTTGCGGCCTTTGCGAAGAAGAAATCTTTTCCTGCCAGCGTTTTCAATGACTTGGGGCTAACTCATTGATTCTGCAAGAAGCACGTCTTGATAGAGGCTGATTCTACCCTCGCGATTCGCCCGGACGTCTTCCCGGCTCAGGACAGAACCGATCGTCCATCCTAGGGCCGTTCCCGCTTCGGGAAATGGCATCCTGGCGAACAATCCTGACCGCAATTACGTCGGGGTCGCCTGGCTATTGCGTGACTTTAGAATCAGCAAGTTAGCTCTAATCCCTTGATTCCATTGAACTGCCGAAAATTCGTGCGGTTCAATCATTTCCATTGCCTCCAGGCGACATCGCAGTTTGCGCAATCGCCCGGACTAATCCCGGGATCGTGAATTCGCGGGCCTCGATGTGAACGGTCAGTCCGTGCTCGCGCAGAGTCGAAGACGTCACTGGTCCGATTGAGGCAAATCTAATCCCTGCTAATCGCGCATTGTTTCGTACCGGTTTGCCTCCACCATCGAGCAATATCACGAAGTTGCGAACCGTGGATGAGCTGGTGAACGTGATCACGTGCGGACACTGCTCCGGATTTTTCAACGCAGCGCGCAGCCGTGTGTGGGACAAGCGCGGAATCACGGTTTCGTAGGCCTCGACCACGTCGACCCGAGCTCCGGCTTTGCGCAGTTCCCGCGGGATTACATCGCGGGCAACTTTGGCGCGCACCAGGAGGATGCGCTTTCCTTTCACGTTGTTCTTCAGGCTGTGGACGACGGACTCGGCGATGTATTCCTTTGGGACTATGTCGACTCTCATTCCGCGTTGTTCGATCGCGGCTTTCGTGGCGGGGCCGATGGCGGCGATTCTGAGATGTACGCCGTCAGCGGCCGAAGAGTTCGCCAGGATACTCGCCGTGGGGTGGCGCAGCGCTTTCAGCGCTGCGCCAGAGCCCTTCTTTTCCGCAAAGCCTTTAGCCGCTAAGGCTGAAAGATTCAGTTTCTCCATTCGCTGCCACATGGCTTCGACGCCGTTTACGCTGGTGAGAATGAGCCAATCGTAGCTGCCAAGATTTCGCAGCGCAGAATCAAGTGGACGGAACGAACTTGGCTTGCGAATTTCGATGAACGGGATTTCAAGGACATCCGCACCCAATTTGCGGAGTTCCGCAGACAACGCGCTGGCTTGATGGCGGGCGCGGCCGACCAGCACTCGCAGGCCAGTCAGCGATGAGTTCCTCGGTGAGTTGGATTTCACGCTCATGGTTAGGGTTGGACGGCAGGAGTGCCCCGCCCCACACGATGCTATTCGTCTGTTTTCCGGATCACACCCAAGCCTTGATCGCGCATCATTTGGGCTACCCCGCTGACTGCTGTGTCTTCGGCCTTGTCGAGCGCGGCGATCATGTTCGCCTGGTCTTCGCGGCTTCGGTTCTGGCCCAGCTTGAACTTGGCTTCGAGTTTGGTCGTGGTGATTTCGAATCCGACGATGTGGGTAAGCATACGTTTTCTGTATTCCGGATCAAGCGAGGACCATTGTTCGGCATACGCGGGCTCGAAGACACCCATCAAGTCGTGAAGAACGCCGAGCATGTCATCGGGTGTGGTGAAGACGCGCGCGTTTCCGTAAAGATGCACGGCGCCGTAGTTCCACGTGGGGACGCTTTCGCGATTCGTATATAAAGTGGGCGAGATGTACGAGTGCGGGCCGTGAAAAATCGTGAGGCACTGCGATTGTTGCTCCAGATAGCGCCAATGCGGATTGGCCTTGGCGAAGTGGCCGCGAACGATCAGCTTATTCTCGATTTCTCGAATGACTACCGGGATGTGGCTGGCAAAGGGGACGCCGTCATCCGCAGGGGAAACCAGAATCACGAAAGGATTCGTGCGCATGAATGCGACGGCATCGGCATGGTCACGCACGCGGAAGTGTTCAGGGATATACATGGGTTCAGTTCTTTTCGCCCTTTCAGGGCCGGTCGTCACTTAGCTTACTTTACCCGCGTCTCACGGTGTGGGCTGTATTCGTTCGCCGCTGGGCCGCTGCGTAAGACTAGGGTTGTTGCGGGGCAACGAGGCCGCGGCTGAAGACAGCTTGCAGAATTTTGTCGCCGCCTTTACTAAGCAGTGCCGCACCGGCGTCGTTGCCGATTTTTTCTGGATTGTCTCCATTGCGCGAGTCGCGGATAAGTTTGGAGCCATCGGGATCGGCAACGATGGATTCCAGATACAACCTCCCGCCATGAATTTCCGCGAAGGCGCCAATGGGAACCTGGCATCCTCCGCCCAGGCGATTTAATACTGCCCGCTCGCAGGTCGTGGCTGCGCGAGCGCTCGGATCGTCGAGAAATTCCAGATGCTGGCGAACGTCGGAATCGCCTGCGCGGATTTCAATGGCGAGTGCTCCCTGGCCGGCGGCCGGGCACATGATTTCCACAGGCATCATTTGCTGGATCAGTTCAGTCTTGCCCAGACGCTTCAGTCCTGCCGCGGCGAGGATTATCGCGGCGTACTCACCCTGCTCGAGTTTGCGTAATCGCGTGTCGACGTTGCCGCGCAGGGCGTGCGTTTCGAGATCGGGGCGGATGGCTTTCAGCTGCGCCTGGCGGCGCAGGCTGGACGTGCCCACGAGCGCGCCTTGCGGCAGTACTTCGATATTTGCGTACAGCCGGGAGCAGAAGGCGTCGCGCGCGTCTTCTCTTTCAGGGATCGCCGCGATTTCGAATCCCGCGGGGAGTTCGGTGGGCAGATCTTTCAACGAATGCACCGCCAGGTCAACGCGTCCCGCCGCGAGGGCTTCTTCGATTTCTTTGGTGAAAATTCCTTTGCCAACTCCGCCCTTGGTTCCGACCATGGCCAGGGGGACGTCGGTGATCTTGTCTCCGGTAGTGTGAATGATTTCGATTTCAACTTCGTGTCCGCGGGCGCAGAGAAGCGCGGAGATGTGATTCGCCTGCCAGAGCGCAAGTTGCGAGCCGCGGGAGCCGATGCGGAGTTTAGACATGGTGGACGACACGAGGCAGGATATCGCTCATGCAGGGCGGATTCGGACCTTAGGCGGAAGTGGCATCTCGATGAAACGGTAGCTCCCCGGTGTTACTGCGCCGACCGCGGTCGCTATCGTCGCACCATGGGCGCGGACGATTGGCCAAATGTTTGATCCCAGTACGATCAAGGCCAGTCGACGGCCGGTAAGGTCTTGCTGATGCCTGATATTTTGATCGGACGTGATCATTACATCGAACGCGGCGGTTTCCGCACCCTTCAGCAGTTCCCCATTTTCTAGTTGAGGCGTCCAGCGCATTTCCATGACAGTCCGGACTTCATGTTCGCGCAGAAAGGCCCGCACGCCAACCGGAACGTTATTATCAAACAGGATGCGCAACGCGATGACTCTTGGCGTATGTCAGCACCGCTTCGACACGATCCGGAGATATCTCAAATTGCTCGGAAATCTCCGCGATGCTTACGCCATAGGCAAAGTTGTCGACGATCGCGCTGACTGGCATCCGAGTACCACGCAACACGGGAGCGCCGCTCTGGATATTAGGATTGACCTCAACCAGGGAACACTGCGACCAGTCAATTTGCTCTGCGGTACGCATCACGACCTCCCAGCACTATGATTCCACGTTCCGACTCAAAACACCAGATATCAGTGGCGCGACTTGAGGTACCGGGCCAAAAACGAAAGGCGGCTGGTTAGGCCGCCTTGAAACTGGCGTTGCACCGTGCTTGAGAACCGACCTGAAAATAGCATCGGACGCTGAGTAAGTCAACGACGACTGGCGCGTTAGGAGAGGCTAATCTCCCACTGTTTCGACTAAACCTAATCTGTTGCTCGGGACCGATGCACAACCACGAGGAAGCATAGTCTTGAGGATCACAATGAAATAGACGAGGAGAGACACATCGTAGAACCAAGACTGGAGCGACGCTAGTCGAGTGTGCATATCATGAGTAGGTTCCAGAAAAAGTATCAGCGTCCCCAGGCTCGCAGAGACCGAGACCGCCAAGGCTAATACGCGGATGGCGCTGGACAACATCGAATAATCCTCGGAGGACAGTTCATCAATGCCTAGACCAAATCTAAGCAGAGCAGTTTCGGCAACGACGACAATTAGGAACAAACAGGAGAATACCGAGAACAGAATAATCTGATGCGGCTTGCCGTTAACTGAGAACTGGCGAAGGCTGAGGTCGGATAGTCCTTCTAAAATAAACGCCGGGAGGGCAGGCCCGGCGGCAGCTAGATAGTCCTTCGCTCGTAGCTCACCTTGGGCCCATCGAGCTGAGATGGATCTCATCACGATAAAAGCCACCACCAGCCATCCCATGTCAAATCCGTGGTGCCACGTTGATAAAGACCAAAACCATCCGACAACCAAGAAGCCAACCGCACCAACCATCGACATGGCAACATCGAAAGGTTTGTTCACGCCCTGCCCTCAGCCAGCACTAACCATATACCTATAAGCAATCGAGTACCGAGTGGACCACGCTACGTCAGTGTAATTTGCCAGTGGTGGGCCCGCTGCCGGCGAGTTACACAGGTCCTTGGGCGCAAAGCGCGCGCGCTTCACGATGACAAGTCGTCTGAATGTGTTTTCGAATGAGTTTTCTTCTCGCTGGCTTGCAGGTTGAATAGACGTCTTACTACATCAACGATTGTCGTTACCTCAGCCTCTTTCGCGGCTGTCTTCAGCGTCGTAATCGGCGTGTGCATGACTTTGTTGATGATGCCGCGGGTCAGGGCTTCGACAGCAACTTCCTGCTCGGGACTTAGCTTGCCCAGGCGGCCGCGCACACGATCGATTTCGGCCTGCCGGATGGTTTCCAGATGATCCTGCAGGCTGACGATGGTTGGGACCACGTCGAGCGTATGGATGCGAGCTTCGAAACGATTCTTAAAGTTTTCTACTTCGCTGGCGATGATGGCTTCGGCTCGCTCGGCCTCTTTGCGGCGGTCGGCGACGTGGCTGGAGACCGCTTGCTGCAAGTCGTCAATATCATAGGTAAAGATGCCGTCTAGTTTCGCCATCTCCGGTGAGACATCGCGGGGCACAGCGATGTCGATGAAAAACATGGGACGATTCTTGCGGCGCGATAGGAACTGCTCTCCATGCTCGCGGCGGAAAATCGCATGCGGCGATCCGGTCGACGTGATGACGATGTCGGCGCGGTCACAAGAGTCGTACAAGTCATCAAACTTAATGGCCTGACCATTAAACTTGTGCGCCAGGCCGACGGCGCGGTCGTAGGTGCGGTTGGAGACGAAAATAGACGAGCAGCCATGGGCCATCAGATGGCGGGCGGCCAGTTCGCTCATCTTTCCCGCGCCGACCACGAAGACTGTCTTGCCCTCCAGCGTCCCGAAGATTTTCTTGGCGAGTTCGACCGCGACCGACGCTATGGACACCGAGGACGAGCCAACTTCGGTTTCAGTGCGGACGCGCTTGGCGACTGCGAAGGCGCGAGTGAAAAGTTGATCCAATTGTCCGTGGACTGCGCCTACGGCGCGGGCGGTGGCATAGGCCTCTTTCACCTGGCCGAGAATCTGAGCCTCTCCGACCACCATCGAATCGAGGCTCGAAGCCACGCGGAAGATGTGGCGTACGGCATCCGTCTCGCGGAATTCGTAGAGGTGCGGATCGAGTTCTTCGGGCTTCAGTTGAAATTGGCGGTGCAGAAACCCGCGCAGGTCGGCGTGGCCGTTCACCGTGTGGGTCACAAGCTCGACTCGATTGCAGGTCGAGATCACCATGCCTTCTTCGATTCCGGGATGTGCGGTGAGATCGCGGCATGTGTCGGGCAGGCGTGACTCAGGGATCGCCAGGCGCTCGCGAACGTCCAGGGGAGCGCTCTTGTGATTTACGCCAATGAGCTGGAATCTCATGAGGCCGCAAACCTGTGGATGGTGGAGAAGTAGTTCGCGGCCCAGGCCACGACGGCGGCGATGAAGGCGCACGTAGCCAGCACTGCGGCGCGGCGCCCGCGCCATCCTGAGTTCCAGCGGGTGAAGACCATCAGCATGTAAACGGCCCACATCAGCAGTGACAACAGGAACACGGGATCGAGAAAATCGACGCGGCCATAAGTAGTCGCCGCCAGGATCGTGCCGGTCAGCAATCCCAGCGTCATGAAAGGAAAGCCGAGGAGCAGAGAACGATAGCCGATCTGGTCGATCACTTCGAGGGCGGGCAGAAAAGAAATCAGGTTCGCAGGCTTCTTCGACTTTAGGCGACGCTCCTGCACCAGGTAGAGCAGGCTGGCGCCGAAGCTGAGGACGAGTGCGGCGTACCCGGTGAAGATCAGGATAATGTGAGCGACCAGCCATCCCTTGTGCGAAACGAAGGAGGTCAGCAAGACAGGTTGTTGATCCACGGCCGCCACGAATGTAAGAAAAAATACAACGGGAAATACCGCGACGCCCGGAGACGTGGTGTGATAAATCGCATAGATAACCATGAAGAACGTCATGGACAAGAAAGCCAGCAGCGATTCTCCGTTATGCACAGAGCCCCATACCACTTGTCCGGAGAGGAATAATTCCACCAGCGAAACGAAATGGAAGACCATGCCCAGACTGGCGGCATGGAGAGCGATGCGGCTGAAAAGGTCACTCGTGCGGCTGAGCGCCACGAAGGCATAGATCAGCCCAATCAGGTAGCACGCCAACGCGAAGCGCAGCCAGAGCAGTGACATAAGTCTCTAGAAGGAGGGATCGGCCATCCGGCCTTTCGGCTTCCGGACATGCTTTTCCCGAATCAACGAGTTTACTCCAACCTGTGCCTCTGGGACTGAAACGCGAGGACATCCGATAGTGGCTGGTTTTGAATTTCTCTGGGTACTCTGCGGCTTTTCTCTGCGTACTCGGCGGTTAAGGTCTCTTGACTCATCCGCAAAAGCAGCAGCCTCTAACCGCGTAGATCGCCGAGTGTCCTCGCGGAGTTCGGAGAGATTCAAATCGAGCCACTACCGCACATCCGTGGCGAGCCCGTGGCGAAGAAGTTCGAGGGTCCATCCCGTATAATCGTCCGTCACCCAGAGAGGATCCATTGCCCTTCGACGACCTCCGCCAGTGGGTTGCCGCGCTCGAGCGCGCCGGCGAACTGAAACGCATACAGTCCGAGGCCGATCCTATTCTTGAGATTGCCGAAATCACGGACCGCGTTTCGAAGAGCCGCGATGCGAAGGGTAGACGGGGCGGTCCGGCTCTGCTCTTTCAGAACATCAAGGGCCATCCCGGATCCAAGTTGCTGATCAATCAGTTTGGCTCCGAAGCGCGCATGAAACTTGCTCTCGGAGTGAATTCATTTGACGAGATCGCAGACCGCATCCGCGTATTCATGGACGTCAAATCTCCGCAGGGCTTCCTCGACAAAATCAAGATGCTCCCCATGCTTGCGGATATGGGGAAGTTCTTTCCCAAGACGGTCTCCACGGGGCCGTGCAAGGAAGTGATCAAGCGCAACGGTTTGTCGCTCCTCGACTTCCCTGTTCTGCAATGCTGGCCCAAGGATGCGGGACGCTTTATCACTCTGCCCTGCGTGACCACGCGCGATCCGCGCTCCGGCAAGCGCAACCTGGGCATGTATCGCATGCAGGTATACGACGAGCGCACGACCGGGATGCATTGGCAGAGACAAAAGGTGGCGGCCGAGCACGCTCGCGAACGAATGC
>Ga0209006_10001380_pt1 | contig 22029 bp, 21 predicted proteins | sample JacPin_JW_Ref_O2_FD_188567 | JGI IMG/M metagenome (GOLD analysis project Ga0209006, IMG submission 188567) | Forest soil microbial communities from Algoma, Ontario, Canada - Jack Pine, Ontario site 1_JW_Ref_O2 (SPAdes) (version 2) | ecosystem: Environmental > Terrestrial > Soil > Boreal... | reverse complement strand
GTGGCGGGGCAGAAGGGTGGGGAGTAGGGCGGGGAGTGGGGCTGGCTGGCAGTAGGGAAGAATTCCGCGCGGGCTTCGCCCTGCGCGGGACGGGCGGGGCCCGTCGCCACATGAGCAGATAGGGGACAGGCTAGGCGTCCGTCGCATCATCAAGCAGAGGAGGGGAATTACGATGAAGGAAACTGCGCAGGAGTATACGCTGCGAATTGTTCGGCTTATGGAAGGGAAGAAGCCGCTGGCGGTGCAGGCGGCTACGGCGAAGAAACTGGAACGGCTGATTAAGGGCGTGCCGACGAGCAAGTTGCGCAAGCGTCCGGCGCCGGATAAGTGGTCGGTGGGGGAGATTCTGGCGCATCTTGCGGAGGCGGAGATTGTGGGCGGGTTTCGCATGAGGCTGATTCTGGGCGCGCCGGGGACGCCGATTGTGGCGTTTGATCAGGATGCGTGGGTGATCAGCGGACACTATGCGAAGCGCGATCCGCGAAAATCGGTGGAACAGTTTCGGATGGTGCGCGAGGCCAATCTCGCGCTGCTGAAATCCTTGACGCCGCAGCAGTGGAAACATTACGGGATGCATTCGGAGCGTGGGCAGGAATCGATTGAGCACATTGTGAGAATGTTCGCGGGGCACGACCTGAACCATTTGCGGCAGATCGAGGCGATTCTGCAATAGAGCTGCGGTTTGGTTGCGAGGGCTAAGGGGAATCGCGACGCACAGTTTAATTAGAAGTGTAAACTTCCACGATGCTGGGTGCGACGATTGCCTCGCCAGACCGACAAGCTCTTCGCCTTCTCGGAATCGCAATCGTGGTTTCGGTTGTGCTCGCGTTTCCCATAGAGCAGGTCACACACACCACCCAGGCGCCTGGGTTTTATTGGATCCAAAATTCGTGCGAGAGCGTTGAGTCTGTTCTGAATCTTGGTCTTATCGTCCAGGCGATTCTGGCTCCGCTGGTAGTCTTTCTCCTGCCTGGGCCGGGATCTATTTTTCGGGGGAAGGCCAGTTCCTCCCCTTCGTCTGTTTCTTCAGCTCACCTTTCTTCCCTTCCTGTCGTGCGAGCGCTGGCGCGACCGGAGGATCATGGCGGCGCGAGATCGCGGAGGACTGCCAGTTCCGTCGAGTTGCGATCTCTCATCATGGTGATCGCGGTGGTCATCGGGATCATTGGGCTCTTGATGTTTCTGAGGAGCGGCTTAGTCTTGACGCACACTCAGTTTTTCTCCGACAAGCAGTCCCATTCCACGTGGGTGACGTTCCTGCGATCGGCGGTTTTTTCCGAAACCGTGATCGAGCTAATTGTCGGTCTGGCGGGAATCGGTGCGGCAATCTATTTGTTGTACCTGTATACGCCGTCCGAACCCGCGTTGTTCATGCTGGTAGGATGGCTGTCGGCTGCGGCGGTTCCGTTTGTGTGGTGGTACGGGGTTCGGGGATACGCGGGGCTTCATGGAGAGTGTGCGGCGCTGTTCGACTCGAGCCTTCCAGTGCATGTTTTTCAACCGGATTTTCTGGCGGACTGCGCGCATTACTTCAAGTATCTGAGCGGATTCTCTTCAGTCTGGCTGGGGGTGACGGCGGGCGGACTGCGTCTGCAATCCGCTCGCGCGGCTGAGGGGAATTCTTCCGGCAACGAATTGCGTCTGTTCCAGATTTTTTTTTGGGTCTATCTGCTTGGTTGGGCGGTGCAATATCGTCTGGGCCAGTGGTTCACGGTAGCAGCGATCCACACTAATCAGGAGTGGGTTACCTACTCCGTGGTGAGCTTTGTTTATCTTATTGCCAGTTCCTTGTGGTCGCTGGCGTTCATTCGTTTCTTCTGGAACTTGAAAGCTCGAACCCGGGTTGCGAATGTCGTCGTGCTATTTTGCGGGACCTTCGTGATTTGCTTGCTGACCGCGCTCACGTTTTTCTGGCTCATGATGTGGGCTGGGCCGGCCCTGGCACCGCTGGTCGCGCTGAATCTATCGGGCGCGGCATGGGCCCTGACCGTGGGCACGTGGCGGTGGCGTGCATTGCAGAAGCAAGCTCCGATACCAGTTGCGGCCGCGGACGGAACTCAGCCGCAAGAGAAGCGACCAGCTCTTCTGGGTTTGCGGGCGATTGAAATCGTGGGCTTGGCCGTCGGTATTTTTATGCTCATCGCGGCGGTCCTTGGCTTCTTGGCTTTTTACTACGTAACCCTTCGGTTCCAGCATCATCAATAGGGAAGACTTGCCGCCGGAGCAGGGAAGAATTCCGCGCGGGCTTCGCCCCACGCGGGACGGGCGGGGCGCCCGTCGTCACCTGAGCAGGAACGAAAGGTGCGAACCTTAAGGTGCCAACTGCTTCCACCGTGCCTTGAGATGCTTCGGCGGATCGACTGTAAACAGGATATAATTAAGACACTTAACCTCGAAGACACTTCAGCAGAGTTTACGCCTTCGCGATTGAGAGATCGAGAGGCGCATTCCTTGGATTCGCGGGCGCTCCCAAGTAAACCACTCTGTTATCCGACAGGATATGACCTGACGGGTTACGACTGGTCAGGACACGAGTGGTCCATCCAAAGACGTGCAATTTGAGAAAATTCATAACGCTGTTCACGGTGGTGACACTGGCGGCGGCGGTGTTGTGGCGATCCTCTCCTGACTACCGGATGGCGGTTGAGGTGGTGGTCTCCGTGGGAGCGATCGTGCTGGCGGTGTCGGCTCTTTCCGCGCACAAGATTATCTGGGGACTGGTTTTCCTGGGACTTCTGGGGGTTTTTACACCTTTCCGGAGCAGCCAGTTTTCGAGCGCTCTGGTTTCCACGTTCGACATGTTGACGTTGGCGCTGTTCGCGGCTTCGCCGATCATGTTTAGAAAATCGCCGATCGGGTTTAGAAAACCCGGAACACCGTAAGCGCAAGTGCTCCCGTCCGGGAGCGTTTTGGCAACTGGTAAAGTTCGTCCACTAACCCGAATTACAGGAGTTCATCATGTCCGGAATCAACGGTGACAAAGCCAGATTTCATCGGGAGCGCAAGCAGCGGATCGCCAAGCGGAACCGAAATCGAGAACTCTTGAAGAGCCTGATCGAACAGACGAAGCCGGCGGCGCCGGGCTCCGGGCTGAAAGCCAAGGCGGTGGCGGAATGACTACGACCATGGTTGCAGCGGCGCAGTTGGAGCCGATCCCGAATGCGCTCAAGAAAAGGCGGGTTCTTCTGGTGGATGCATCGGCGACGAAACGCGAGTTGCGCGCCGAGACGATGCGAAAGCTGGGCATCGATGTGGACTGCGCGGCCGACATCAGCGAAGCGCGCTCCTGGTGGAGGGCTGCGCTGTATAACCTGGTGCTGATGAGCGTGGAAAATGACCTGGGACACCGGGATAAATTTTGTGATGACGTGCGCGGTGCGACGCCGCCGCAGCAACTGGCATTCCTGGTGGGAGGGCCTGATTTTCTGGCGCATCTGCCGATGGTGGACGAAGATCCGTCGGTTCGGAAGAATGGGGACTACTCGAATACTGGCGACGTGAAGGCAGCCATGACTGCCGACATTGCGGGACACCTGGGGCAACGCTGGGGAATTCTGGAGGCGTCGCGGCGAATCTCGGCAGTGCGGTCCCTGTCGCACGCTCGTACCCGGGCGCTGCGGGAGAGACCGGCGCCGCCGCGAGATTCTGAAATCCGGCTGTCGAAGCGGGCGGGTGAACCCCGGTCACTGGATGATTTACTGAGAGAGGAAATGCAATGAAGAATCTTTATGTTGGCAATCTACCCCACAGCACGACGGAAGCAGAACTGCGCACGCTGTTCGAGACTCACGGAGCGGTGGAAAAAGTGAGCGTCGTTACGGACCGGGAAACCGGGCGGGCTCGCGGTTTCGGGTTCGTCGAAATGACCAATGCGGGCGAGGCCGAGAAGGCCATTGCCGCATTGAATGGAACGCAGTTGGGCGGACGCGCGTTGACCATCAACGAAGCGAAACCGAAGACCGACCGCCCCAAGAGCAGCGGTGGCGGACAGCGGTTTGGCGGTGGTGGTGGAGGCGGACGGGGACGCGATGATTATCAGGGACATGCGCGCCAGCCGCGCGAGCCGCGCTGGTAAGTTTTGCGGCTGAACGTTTTGCGGTGCGGCTTTTGCCGGCTGAGCATTGTTCGGCTGAGCATTTCCGGCGAAGCCCGTGAAATTCGTCCGGCGGCGCAGCTTGCCGGACCTTGCTGAACATCGACTGAGAAACTAACGAGATTGGGAGACTGGGTATGCCACGAGGCCGATCGACATTTACGAAGCGCCAAAAGGAACAGACGCGCCAGCAGAAACAACGGGACAAAGCGGAGCGCCGGGTGCAGCGCAAGCAGGACAAGCCGGAAGGCAGCGTTGACGACATGGACGACTTGCAAGAGCATGCCAGGGCGCAGGCGGCGCTGTTCAACATTGGGGTTGAAGAGCCGAGCGCGGAAGAACCTGCTACGGACAGAGGAAACGAGCGCCAGGGCTAGGCTGAGCAGGGTCAAGAGCTTGCGGCAAGAGTGCCCGCACCACACCAACAAAACCAACGTCAAAGGCGACGGACAGGAGTGCCCGTGCTACACGGACGATTTCTTCCTGCTTGGTTTGGTCTTTAGCGTCTTGGCGTATTCGTAGCTGAGCTCGAGATACTTCTTCAGTTCTCTTTCGTTCCTCAACAACGTGGCGGGGACGGCTACGTACTCTTGCATCACGGTCCCGTAAGCCTCAAATAGCGTCGTCTTGTATTTCTTTAGAAACTCCTCCCGCCTATCCTCGGGCAGTCGGATTGCCAAGCGCGATTGGTGTAGAAGCGTGAACATGTTGCCGTTCAGGGACGTGTAGGGATTGGCTGCGCCTTTGCGTTCGATGCTGGGAATGGTGGCGATGAGGCGGTCGTAGAGAGCTAGTTCCGGGGAGGCAGTTTTCTTCGGCGGGGCCATGGTTTTCCTCGGTGGCGGAATCGCGAATTCGAGGGCATGAGGATACCTCATTCGTCATGGCGGAGTGTCAACGGAGTGGCGGGGCAATAGTGTCGACGATGTGCGGACGTCAAAATCTCCGCCCTGTTTCTCCTAAGAACGGAGAAACAAGGGCGGGGCACGGAGATTCAAAAGCCAAGTCCAAAGCGACGGACAGGAGTGTCCGTCCTAGACGAACACTTCGCCGGGTAACGCGGTTAGGGTGCGGCTGGCCAGGGTGTTTTGGATTACTGGTCTTGGGCGATCTTGTGACGATGGGTCGATTTGCATCCGTTCGATGCGGAGCTTCAGGGTGCGCTCGATGTCGCGCAACTGCAGAATTTCAGCGGCTGCGACCAAGGTGGTGGCGTGGCCCTGGGATCCGGCGCGGCCGGTGCGGCCGACACGGTGAATGAAATCCTCGGCCATTTTCGGCAGGTCGTAGTTGATGACGTGGGCCACGTCGTCGACGTGCAAGCCGCGCGACGCAATGTCGGTAGCGACGAGGATCTGGTGGCGGCCATCCTGGAATCCACTCAGGGCTCCGTTGCGCTGCGACTGCGAACGGCCGCCGTGGATCAGGGCTGCCGAGAAGCCTTCCCGCGACAGTGTCTTGGCCAGGCGTTCGGCGCCGCGCTTGGTGCGGGCAAAGATCAGAGTCTGGCCGGGTTGAGATTGCAGCAGCTGCCGCAGGACGTCGAGCTTTTCGCCCGGGCGCACTTCGTAAGCTTTCAGCTGCACGCTTTCCGCAGGCTTCAGCACTGAGCCTAGGGCCGCGCGTACCGGCTCGTGTGTGTACTCATGCACCAGGCGGGCGACGGAACTCTCCATGGTCGCGGAGAAACACAGAGTCTGGCGTCGCGTGGGCAAGGCGGAAACAATGCGCTGGATGGCGGGCAGAAAGCCCATATCCAGCATGCGGTCGGCTTCGTCGAGCACCAGCATTTTTATGTGGCGCACGTCGGCGAGTCTGCGATCCATGAGATCCTGCAGACGGCCAGGAGTTGCGATCACGAGTCCGGTTCCGGCACGCAGGCCGTCGATCTGGGCCTTTTCCGAAACGCCTCCGATGACCAGCGCTGCGCGCGGCAGAGCTTTGTCGCGGATGTTCTCGTAGGCTTCGTGGACTTGCATGGCCAGTTCCCGCGTGGGCAATAGGACCAGCACGCTGGCGTTCCGCGACGGTTCGCGCCGCAGCAATTCGATAGCGGGAATCAGAAAGGCGAGGGTCTTGCCGGTGCCGGTTTGGGCGGTGCCGATTACGTCTTTGCCTTCAAGGGCCGGAGGAATGGCGCATTCCTGGATAGGGGTTAAGGTGGTGAATTGAGCTGCCGCCAGCTTCTGCTGCAAGGCAGAAGACAAGGGCAGTTCTGTGAATGTAGTCATTAAAGTTTGGTTCTTTCTGGAGGGGCCTGTTGTCACACACACTCAGACACACGTCTGGAGTTTTCATGCCGCTCGCATTTTAGATTGGCGCTGAAAGAGACGGCAGGCAGGAAAGGCGGAGATGAAACTGATCCCAGGAGACTAGCTCAAGAAGACCACCGCGTGACGAGCAGACCGCAGTAAAAGCGTCAACGACAGTATAGCAGATAAATGACGGAATACGCCGTGTAAGCGTTATCGACTTGCGCGCGCCAGGTAACAAAAGTAATGGTGGAGAGGGAGGGATTCGGAGCCGCCTGATTCAAAACGCCTTATCTTTTCCAACAACACCGTGAATTACGCTATGTCATAACTCACCGACATCAAGGTACTTCCACTACCTCAGGAAGTCGATTTCACAGTTTTGTCGACAAAATAAATAGCTCAAAGTGCCGACCCCCCTCCCAGTCGCTCGCGATCCCCAATATCTCGGCGCCGAGACCGGCTTCTTTAGCGTGCTTCACACCTGGAATCAATAACTCGAACATCCCCCATTGTGTGGTCCCCGCCGGAGCATTGTCCCTCGATCCCGCGCGTTGGATTTCGTCGCGCGCTGTCGCTTCTTTCCTTCTTTCTTCCCATCCCCGTGCTCCGAAGTTGACGGTTGCTGACTTCCCAAAGGGCGACTTCTATACCGAGGATATGGGGAGGTGGGCGAAGGTGAAGAGGGCATGACGATTGCGGGACATGGTGCGGGAGCGTCGCTGCGCTCAGACACGAGGCGACCTATGGGAATCGCTAATGGCAGCGATCCGGTTGACCTGCGTGGAACTGAGCCAAGGTTGGTTGCAGTTCTAACTGTCGCTGGTGGGTACTTCATCTCGCCGATTGCATCGACACTCCGATAGCATGATCTGAGTGTCCAACGCGGACCTACGAAGCTCCGACGGGAATCGAGGCTTTTCTGACGTCGGCGCGGGTTCGTCGTCCAACTCTTCTTCTACCTCTTTAATCGCCGACCTCGGCGTCGACGGTCTGGGTGAGTGACACATTGTGAAGGCTCAGCGCGGACACGATGATTCTTACAGTGCCAGGCGTGTTGCCCGCTGTATAAGTGACTGACACTTCACCATCACTGTTGGTGGTGGCTGGATTTGGACTGAAGATACCCCCTGCGCCCTGATCTGTAAAGGAAACCGAAACCCCCGCGACACCATTGTTGTACGCATCATGCACCCGCACCACCAGCGGATTCGGTAGCGGTGTCCCTACCGTTGTCGTCTGCTTGTTTCCGCTTTTGATTGCCAGAGCGGTCGGAGTGCTCGCGGTCCCAGTTTCCCTAAAAGTCGCCGAAGAGTAGCCACTAGCGCTGGCCGACACGGAGTAGGTTCCGATTTTCTCGGGCAGTCTGTACGTAGTCGAAACCGCGCCGTCAGCGTTCGTCACGCCCGTTGGGCTCCGAAGAGTTCCTCCGTCTTTCCCAAGGGTAAAAGTGACTGTAACTCCCGAAAGCCCTGACCCTGTAATCGGATTGACAATCTGCGCCTCCAGCGCGACGGGCAAGGTCGTGTCCACAGTTCCTGTTTGTCTGTTGCCTGCCACTGCACTGACTGGCGGAAACAGTCCATACACAACCAGGCCATCCAGCGTTCCAACGAAAACTTCTCCGTCGGCTACGATCGGGCTGCCGAAGTGCGCATACGGAGGCAGCGTGTCCCGTCCGTTTGCTGCTTGATTACTGGTGTAAAGCTCATGCAGATTCAGCGCATTCAAAGCGGTGAGATGATTTCCGTTGTTGAACCAGACAATTCCGTTGGCCGTCCCATTCGACGTGATCACGGGATGGGTGATGTGTCCTATCGTCGCCGAGATCGATGGCGTCAACAGCCCGTTATTCAGCGTATATATCTGAAGCTTGCTCGATCCGGTGATATACACCGAACGGTTCCAAACCACCGGCGTATAACCCATAATGGCCACCTTCAGCAGTTCCTGCACGATTTGCGTGTCGCTGCCGTTACAGGAAGAGCAAAGCTGCCCCATATTGTCCCGGTTGAGCACATAGATGGTGCCCTCTTTTCCCAACGTGATCGCTTCGTGGGGAACCGGCCCGCTCTGATCGGGAAGAATTACGACTGCGTTGTTGATGTCCACGTCGTTGGCGGACAGATAGGCCCAATTCCACGGCGTGAACCAGTCCGCAAGAGATAGCTGACTGCCCGAGGGGGCCAACTTGAAAACAGTGATCGCCAGGTCTACCCCGCCTACCATCCCGCCTTCGCCGGTGTCGGCGTAGACGTAGCCGTCGGAATCCGCCGACAGGCCCGCTCCCTTCTGCCACACAGAACCGAACCGATTGCCCGGCTCCAGATCAAGGGCCTCTTGCTGCGCGGTTAGCGTATTAAATGACATCACCCAACCCTGATCTCCGCCGTTGCATCCGGGCGAGCCGAACCCGGCGTACACGTATCCATTGTTCAGCAGCAGCCCCGGCCGATTCATTTCGTGCGTATCGACAAAAGTGTATGTCTGATTGTCATAGGTGTATCTCGCCTGAATCGTTATCGGCCAGCCTCCCACTTCTATACCGGTCGTAACGTCCAGCGCATGCAGCCGGTGAACGACTTGTCTGCTTTCATAGGTTTCGGCGAGCAGATAGATGACATCCGCGATCGGATCGATGACAGGCGTCGAGATTACACCTGTCTGCGGCCACGCCACCGTTGTCCCGCATCCCTTCACCGCGATCGGTACGGGCGTGGCTCCGGGAGGACTGTAATCCAGCAGGCTCGTCGTCCACAGCGCCGGCAGGCTCCCCGAGTTCGCGTCAAACGCGTAGACCGTATCATTCATGGTGGCCACATAAACAACGTTATGCACACCTTGTCCGGGGATCGCCACTCCGGGCAGATAAAGCGGATGCCCAACGATGATTCCATCGACCGGCTGGGTAAACTGCTTCCCGAAGTTCGTGGAGTTCACATTTGCGGGCGTCAGGACCGTCTCAGTGGTGTTCGCTCCCGACCTGACGTTGTCATAGTGCCAGGTCGTGATCGGAGTTTGTGCCCAGGAAACAGCGGCAGCCAGCGCGCCGCAGGCGAAGAAAGTTTTCAGGATGTTCGCAAGTCGAACCGCACCAGAACGGCGGAGGAGCGGCGACATGAATCCACCTCACAGGGACAGGATTCTCGGGGGGAGTCGCTGCTGACGCAATCTGAGATGTACACCAGCTCGGCAGCCAACGGCTCACTGAGCGCCAAAACGGTCGGATTATACCTCGACTCTTACTTTCTGCAAAACTGCTGTCCCGGCCCGCCCGGCCCGGGTGCAATTAGAAGCGTAAGGGGGGCCTTTACCTTGACAGATCCGCGAGATCGGCTGTCGCTTTGCGGGCAATCAATCGAAAGCTCTTAGAACTGGCTTCGGACTTGACCGCAGTCAATTCGGCGCGAGCGGCAGAGAACTGGCCCAACTTGGAAGCTATCTCTCCTTGCAGCAGACGAGCCTCCAACCCATAGCCCGCGGATCGGAACTTAACGGTCTCAGCCAGGATCGGGGTTAGTTCTTTGCGTGCATCGGACAGCTTTCCGGTGGCTTCATCTGTGCGGGCGACTGCTAGCGCAGACTCAAAACGCATCCATACGTCCCCACTCGCCCGCGCGATCTTGAGCGCTCGGTTAGCCGACGCTCGTGCCTCCTGAGTCTTTCCCTCAGCCAGAAGCGCTCGAGCTAACACCGCATAAGAGAGGGCATCGTCACCGAGAGCGTTCTGCTTATCAAGAACATCGGCGGCAGAACGAGCAAGGGATTCTGCTTCGGCGGGTTTGTCTTGCTCCAAGAGGGTCTCGGCCAGCTGGATGCGGCTCTCCGCTATTTGGACCCCTCCATGGATCTCTTTCCGTATCTCGATCGAGTCTTCCGCAGCAGTTCGCGCATCACCCAGCCGGTCTTGCGCAGTCAGAACTCGGGCTATATCCACCAGGCAGTATCCAACGCCGCGTTTATCGCCAAGCTGCTGGGCCCCGGCCATGGCCTCTTCATACTTTGCGCGAGCGTCGGTGAGTCGGCCTTGTGCAAACAGAACCTCTCCGATATTCAATGTTGTCACCCGCTCGCCAAACTGGTTGCCGATGCGACGAAATATTTCGAGAGCCTGCTCCTTCACGCGGAGAGCGCCTGCCGGATCTCCCATACTGAGCATGACGTTTCCAATGTCGTCGAGGTCGCTGGCTACACCCCGTTCATTCTTCATCTCGCGCTGAATCGATAGCGCTTCTTCGAGGTGCATCCTGGCCTGCAGTAAATCTCCTTGATTGGTCAGAAGCACTCCGAAATTATGGGAACAGGAGGCCAAATTCCCCATGTCTCCGATTTTCCGGAATTCTTGAAGGGCTTGGTCGAACGCCTTGCGCGCGCCGACGAAGTCACCCTTATCCCCCAGCAGATTGGCGATTCCGCCCAAAGCGGCGGCGGCACCCCGCTGATTGCCGCCAGCCATCCAGAGCTCGCGGGCTTTCGAGTAAGCTGCGAACGCCCGGTCTGGATCCCCCAGACGTGCCGAAGCCCAAGCCTCTCTGGATTTAGCTGCGGCCAATAATAAATGGCTCCCTTGGGCATCGGCTCGCGCAGCGGCCGCGGTGGCGGCCTGTTGGCTGCGTCGGAAGTCGCTCAAAGCCTCGGCCGCCGAAGCTTCGGCTATGTCGATGCGTGCATCTTGGTTGGCAGGTTGGGGAAGACTGCGCATGAGAGCCACGGTTTGCAGCGCATCTTTTCCCTGTCCGGAGCGCGATTGTGCGCTGGCCAATCGAAGGGCATAGCTCAGATCGTCCGGAAAGAAGGTTCTCAGAGTGCGGTAGATCTCGATTGCCGCGGGAAGGTCGTTGGACAATTCTCGACAGCGGCCTTCGATGGAAAGCTGCTCCTCGCGCGACAGGTTGTGAGAAAGGCCAAGCGCGATCGCCGCTTCTGCCCGCGCCTTGCTGTCGTAGCCCAGCCCTGCCCACGCTTCGGCGAGCTCCGAGTGCGAGAGTGCGTGCTTCGGATCGGCAGCGGCCGCCTTTTCCAAAAGATCTCGGGCGGCAAGCGCGTCAAAATTCTCAAGGCTGGCCAGGCCTTCCGCATACAACCGCGCTGCCTTAGGATTGGACGGCAAAGACGACCGTACTTGCGCGGCCTGCTCACTCGAAATGTTGCCAACCGCCAGGCGCTCCCGCATCCGGGTCCCAGCTTCGGAAATCAGATCAAACAGCTCAGCCTCATTTCCGGTGACCGCATCTTCCGCCACGGTCTCTCCCGCGACCGCGTCTTGCAGTCGAAGATCCAGCCGGATCCGCCTCCTATTTCCGTCTTGCAAAATCGTGTAGGAACCAAGTGCCACATAATCGGTTCCCAGGTTCGATCGCAAGCGCAACAGAGAGTCTTTGGCAAGGGTGTCAGCTTCGCCCCACGGCACATCGCGGCTGGCGCGAGCGATTTGCTCACCAGGAACAATGCGCAGGTGTTCTCCCGCCGCCAGTTCAGTATTCAGCATTTCCGCCAACGCCACGGAAAGCCACTTCGTATCCTCGCGTCCGCTAAGATTGCGAAAACCAAGCACCGCGACCGTAGGTCGCATCTTCACCACGGGAAGACCCACCACGGGCCCAGTTCGCTCCGGGCTCCGCCCAACCCGAGATCGATAGACTAGAGCCCCGACCCCCATTAGCACTGCGATCACGAGCGCGGCTGCCGCTCGTGTTCCAATTCTGACTTTCCGTGGAACAATGTGTTCGACCACGACCCGCGCCAGAGAGCGGCTCTCTATTCGAAAAGTCTCTTCCACTTCTTGTTCTTGCGTGGTCCCGAGTGGCGCGTCCTCGACCTCGCGAACAGCTTCGGAGAACTGATAGCCCCGCCCAGGCAAATTGACGATATATCGCTTCTCTTGGGAAGAGTCGCCCAGCGCTCTCCTGAGCACGAAGACGTTCTGGCTTAGATTGGACTCTTCGACGAAGCTGTCGGGCCACAGCATCTTCATCAAATCATCTTTTGAAACCACTCGCTCCCGATTCTCAATCAGCACTACCAGCGTTTCAATCACCTTTGGAGTCAACGGGACGGGGTCGGCGCCGCGCGTTAAGAGCCTTCTTTGAGGATCCAGACGAAATGGTCCGAACTCGTACAAGTGATTGATCTGGCTAGGCTTGGTGACCATCAAAAAGCCTTTGAGAAGTTTTGAGCAGCGTTTTGAAGACTACTGTCTGCGCCTTCATGCATTCTGCACCGTGTTTGAAGGGGATCAAGCGGCGCAATACCAAAGCCGGAAGACTCTATCACTGATTTCCCCTCCAGGCAACGAGGAAGTCCGTTGAGCCGACGCAAGGTTGTCACGGAAATCACAATCGAGACCCACCAGGTTCTGGTGATCAAGAGAAGGCAAGTCACCCGATCCAGGTGGAGTGGATGTGCGAGGGAGGCCGATTTCGTGCCAATCGACAAGGTAAAGGTCCCGGCGGCTGAAACAAGGAACCGCCAGGGCGTCGAGGCATTCCCCGGTACCCCTCACTTTGCCGGCGCCGCAGACGGCTACTACGCGCTTTCTCTGCGGTTCTGGCGCGGCGCAACGACGCTTGCACAACGATTCCCTAACTTTTTAAGACGCGGCAGCAAATGCGAAAGCCAGACCCCGAAGTGAAAGTCCAGAAATCCAAAGGTGTTGACAAGGTGTGAGTTTGTCGTTGGCTCGTGGGCGAATCACAAAGCGATGAAGGAGTGAGTTAAATATGTCTGACAAGTTTCGTGCTATTTCTTTCTTGCGAAGAGTGCGTCAGCATCTTCATGCTTCGGTTGGCGGCAGACTGCGCATCGTGACGTGTCTTGTTGGCTTAGTCATCCTCGCCGCAGGCACCGCAGTCGCCGACGTTTACCTGCGCAACCTTTTTCCGTTTCTCGACTTCACCGGTTTTTCCGGTACGTACAGCAACACCGGAAGCGTCGATTTGAGCGGCCCGTTCTTCCAGAGTCTCGGCACGAACGGCAGAACCTGCGAAACTTGCCACCAACCCAACAACGCATTCGGATTGAGCTCCGCCGACGCCAAATTCCGATACTTCATAAGCCGTGGCAAAGATCCGCTGTTTGCGCAGATCGATGGCTCAACTTGTCCGACCGGTCCCGTAGACAACAGTCTAGTCGTGAACAACGGACTGATTCGCATTGGACTGACTGTCCCGCCGAACAGCACGGACGCATCCGCGCCGCAATATACGATCACGGCCGTGCAGGATCCGTACGGTTGCGCTCTCACCACCGATTCCCAGGGAGTGCAGACCGTTTCCGTCTATCGTCGGCCGCTGCCAACGACAAACTTAGGTTTCCTGAGTGCAGTCATGTTCGATGGCCGGGAATCGCTCACGTTGCCCCTGAACAACGGGCAAACCTTCCCCGCCAATCTGAATGCGGACCTGACCCAACAGGCAATTGACGCAACCCTGATCCATGCTCAGGCCGGGCAATCTCCTACCAGCGCGCAACTCAGCGACATCGTGAACTTCGAACTCGCTCTCAACTCTGCGCAGTTGTTTGACTTCGCCGCCGGAGATCTCACGAAAAAGGCCCAGGGAGGAGCCCAATTCCTCTCTACCCAACCGTACTATCCGGGAATCAACGACTCCCTGGGCGCCGATCCGCAGGGAAAGCAGTTCACTCCCGACGTATTTACGATCTACTCGTCCTTCCTGAACTCCCAGAATACGCAGCAAGCTTCCATTGCGCGCGGCGAACAGCTCTTCAACACCCAACCCCTGACGATCAGCAACGTCCCCGGACTCACTACCGGCACTCAGCAGATTGCGGGAACCTGCACCACCTGCCACGATACGTTTAACGTGGGAAATCATTCCTTCCCATTACCGCTGGACATTGGAACCAGCCGCTCTCCACTGTATGAAACCGACTCGAACATCGTGGCCGGGCTCAAGGAACTGCAAATGCCGGTCTTGCCGGTGTTCGAGTTGGTCTGCACCCAAGGGCCGCTCGCGGGCAACACGTACTACACCTCCGACCCCGGCAAAGCGCTGATCACCGGACAATGTAGCGACATCGGTCGAGGAAAAGGTCTGATCTTGCGTGGTCTAGCCGCGCGTGCACCGTATTTTCATGACGGAGTAGCAGCCAATCTGCAACAAGTCGTGAATTTCTATAACCAGCGCTTCCAGATAGGCCTCACGCCGCAGCAGATGCAGGACCTGGTCAACTTCCTGCAAACGCTTTAACCTCTGCCACCGCGGGAACTGGCACCGACTCCGGCGCCAGTTCTGAATTTCCCCATAGGACCGAAGTGGATCTACTTCAGGTTGGCCGGCAAAATGGACTCAGTGTAGGTATCACCCGCTTGCAAATACAAGGTAAATAAAGTTCTGGCGGAGAGGGAGGGATTCGAACCCCCGATACCCGTTAAGGTATGTCCGCTTTCGAGGCGGATCGTTTCAACCGCTCACGCACCTCTCCGGAGAACAGCTGTGGCTATCCGTGGAACGCGCCCGCCCTGGGATCGCCCGCGCCGTAGACCGGACGCTGGTTGCGGGCATGCAGCAAGGCGTCCGCACACATCGCTCACGGCTCAATTGTAGCAAACAGTCTGCAGTCTTCCAGACGGTGGTTGCCGATGGCGGCGCCCTCCTCGCGCAGGGCGAGGACTTCGGCGTGCACGGTGGGGTCGGAATCGTTGCGGTTGATGTTGCGGTTCCCGTCCAACTCATGAGGGCCCTCAGCGACGAAGATTGCAGGGATCGAGATGACGATCGCGAGGGAGTACGATGGCGCCGGCCCGATTCGCCGCCTCGAGCAACTGCCATGCGCATCTACGGAGAACCCACTAGGGTTCATCGGGTACGGCGAATTTCCCGGTCAGCGCGTCAATTGTTCATCGAATGCGCGTCGGACGATTACTGCTACCCCTCGCAACGCTATGGCGCGATTGAAGATCGACCCCTCCACAGTAGTTTGGCAGGCCTGTTGCACCTTCCTCATGCGGCCATAATTTTTCATCAAGGAGGGCCAGGACTCGTGAGAAGACAAATCTTGCATCGCAGTTCTATGCTGACAGTCTTGACGTTGGTGGTGATCTGGGCGGCCGGACTCGCACATGCCCAGACCGGCCAGACCCCGACAATGACTCCGGCCAGTCCGGACGTCACCCGCCAGCAGCTCGCTGATTTCAGCACGTTCTTGAATGATCACCCCGAGCTCGCGGGCCAGCTTCAAAAAGATCCTTCTTTAATGGATAACCGCGAATTCGTCGACAGTCGTCCGGAGCTTCAACAGTTTCTGCAGAGGCATCCCGAAATTCGCGCAGAAATTAACGAAAATCCCAACGAGTTTATGCGTCGCGAAGACCGCTATCAACAGCAATTGGGCGACCGCAACGTCACACGTGGCGAACTGGCGACCATGGATCGCTTCCTCGATAGCCACCCCGAAATCGCCGAGCAACTCCGGAAGGATCCTACACTCATCGACAAATGGCAATTTGTTGACAGCCATCCCGAACTGAAGGAGTTCATGGCGCAACATCCGGAGCTTGCCGACCAGTTTAAAGAGCACCCCGACGCGTTTATGCATCGCGAAGACCGCTTCGACCAGCACGAGGGCGATCGCGATGCCACACGTTCGCAGTTAGCGAGCATGGACCGTTTTCTCGATAGCCATCCCGAAATCGCCGAGCAAGTGCGCAAGGATCCCGCGCTGCTAGACAACAAAAAATTCGTCACTGCACATCCCGCCCTGCAGGATTATCTGCAGCAGCATCCAGAAGTTCGTCAGGAAATCGACGCAAATCCTAACGCCTTCATGCGGGAGGAAGATCGTTACGATCACCAACAAGAAGGCCGTTACGATCGCCAACAAGATGGTCGCAATCGTGACCTGAATCGCGGCGAGTTGGCGAGCTTCCACCAGTTTCTTGGCGAGCATTCGTCGATTGCGGATCAGCTCACAAAGAATCCCGAACTAGCCAAGAACGATGAGTACATGGAAGGTCACCCCGAACTGCAGCAGTACCTCCAGGCGCATCCCGGCGTGCGGACGGAATTGACCCAGAATCCAAAGGTCTATATGAATTCCGCGCAGCAGCTCGACGAGAACGGCGCCATGCCTGCAAAACAGATGACTCCTAAAGCCCCGGGTCTCGACCCGAAGCCAAAGCAGTAGTCTCGGAAACCGACCGCGGCTGGAGGGTGCATGCCCTCCAGCCCCGTGTTTTAGGGGTGGACGACGAAGCAAACGGCGCGCGCTGTGCGGGACGCACAGTCCCGTCAAGGTGTCGAGAACCTGCTGGGTGGTGCGGCGCATTCTTTCTTTTATTGGCGGAGGTGCTATGAAGATCAAAAGTTTTATCGTCGTTGCGATAGTGCTGCTTTCGGTTTCATCCTTGAGCGCAGGTGACAAGAAGAAACATCCTGACAGAGGCATGCTGGAGAAAATGGAAGCCGTGCCTTGCGGAGCCAAGGAGAGGGGCCTTTCGGGCCTGGGCGCTCTTTACGGGTCGGTAGGAATCACGCACGTAAATTCAGACGAAAAACTTTGTCCTCAGTATCTGCTTCGAACCGACGAGATGGAGTATCACATTCGTCCAGTTGACGGCAAGCATCCAGTGATTCTCCCGATTGGCCATGAAGGCGAATTCAAGATCAAGAAAGATCATCTCTACCTGAAAGTGCCCGACGGCGACCACAAAACGCGCGCTTACCAGGTGGTGTCGATGAAACCGTTGAATTCGACTACTGAGGCTCAGAGCTCGACCTATCAGCCACCTCCGGATAAGCCGGTTGGGCATACCTCGACCCAACCCACGGAGAGGCCCATTGCAAAAGGCTCTGGCACTCCGGTCGATCCGCCTCAGTGAGGCCGCTCCCGACCAACCGACACAAGACGACGGCTCTTAAAGAACGTCTGCAGCAACTCCGCGCAACGTCCTGCCAGGACGCCGCTGCGGACTTCGACGCGGTGGTTCATTGCGGGGTGACTCAATACCTGCAAAACTGAGTGGACCGCCCCCGCCTTAGGATCATCTGCGCCGTATGCCAGCCGCTTGATGCGGGCATGCAGCAGTGCACCCGCACACATGGCGCACGGTTCAATGGTTGCAAACAACTCGCATTCTTCAAGACGGTAGTTGCCCAAGGCGGCGCCGGCCTCGCGCAGGGCGATGACTTCGGCGTGCGCGGTGGGGTCGGAATCGGCGATGTTGCGGTTCCAGCCGCGGCCCACGATGCGTCCGTCGCAGACGACGACGGCACCTATCGGGACCTCGCCGGCTTCGAGGGCGCGCTGGGCCGCGCGCAGGGCTTCTTCCATCCACAGTTCGTCGGAGCTGGGGGGCGCGGGGCCGGGCTTTTTCGTCTTGGTTTTCAGGGTTGTGCGTACCATCGACAGTATTTAAAAAGCGTTTTCACCACCGAGGCACCCTTCGGCTTTGGCAAGGCCAAGCTTCGCACGGAGAAGGCAAAGGCGAGGGCAGAGTAAAGATCAAGAACTATCCCGGTTTCTTCTCAGTGTCCTGGACAACATTTTAGCTGTTTGCTGCGGGAAGGGTGAGGATGGGCCGCGGCTCGGTTCATCCGCGACAAAGTAAGAAACCGGTCTCGCTTCGCTCGGACAGCCAAGGCGGGCTGTCCCGACATGAGCATTGGTACTCCGGCATTCGTACTTCGGTCGCTGTTGCGGCGCTCGTTACAGCAAGCTCAAAACTGCGCGAACTGATTCCGGCACGACTGCCTGAAGAACGGCGGGCACGACTAGCGTTACCACGGGATAGGCGAGCGCAACCAGAGGGATTGCCAGCAAGGTCCAGACCGTCGACGACCGACTGTTGAAATTGGTCTTCATACTGCCTCACGGATAAAGGTACGAAACCAGCGGCGGAAAAGTTCCCTGGGTTGCGATGGTGGCCTCGGCGCTGGATCAGTTGCGGACTGGGGTCTGCCTTTGGCTGCGGGTCTTGGAATCTCTGGCGGGATGCTGCGCGGCAAGTTGCATCAGGTCGCGGGCGACGCGGGCGGTGTTGTGGCGGGCGACTCCGTCTTCTTCTAGGTAGTCGCCGAGCACGGGAATGACGCCGAGTTTCTCGATGGCGTCAAGATCGTTGGTGATTTGGCACGCACCTTCAAGCTTGTACTTAGTCAGGAGTTCCGGGGAAACCGGCGTGCGGTTGATGAACGCGTAATCGAAAAGCTGTTGCTGGGCGTGACGGTTGAGGGCGCGGATGTGGTCGGCCGCGGTGAGATCCAGGCTCTCGTTGGCCTGGGTCATCAGGTTGCAGATGTAGACCTTGATCGCCTGGGAGGCGACGATTGCCTCCGAAATGCCGCGCACCAGCAGGTTGGGAATCAGGCTGGTGAACAGCGAGCCCGGACCGATGGTGATGAGATCCGCGTGGGCGATGGCTTCGAGCGTTTGCGGCATGGGCTGGACGTCAGGAGGAACGAGGAACAGTTCGCGGATGCGTCCCTTGCTGGCAGTGATTTTTGTCTCGCCGCGCACGCGGGTGCCATCTTCCATCAGAGCCTCGAGTTCGATGTTGGAAGTGGTGGCGGGATGAATGTGTCCGCGGGTGAGCAGAATCTCGGAAGACAAGCGCACGGCTTCGGAAAAATCGGACGTGATGGAAGTAAGCGCGGCGAGAAACAGGTTGCCGAAGCTGTGGCCTTCGAGCCCGGAACCTTTTTCAAAGCGATGGCGGAAGAGTTTCGAGAGCAGAGCTTCGTCTTCGCTGAGGGCTACGATGCAGTTGCGGATGTCACCGGGCGGCAGCATGTTGAGCTCTTTGCGCAGGCGGCCGCTGGAGCCCCCGTCGTCGCTGACGGTGACGACGGCGCAAAGATCGCGGATCATGGCCGAGTCGGAGATTCCGCTGGGAACTTCGGCGGGCGAGAGAACAAATTTCTTCAGTCCCTTGAGCAAGGTGGAAAGGCCGGTCCCGCCTCCAATGGCGACTACGCGCAGACCACGCTCGCGCGCACCTTTCTCCGCGATCGGGGCTGTCCCGGTTTTAATTTCCATCAGCGTCGTCCATGCAGGCAGGAGCTAGACGGGTTCGTCTTCAGGGAAACCCGCGTCGGGCGAGTCCAGGTCGGCGCCGGGATCCGGATACAACAGCTCGGTGAAACGGGGATCCTCGGCCAGGTTGTGGAAATCGGAGTCATTGCGGGCCTGATACCGCAGCTGCGGATTCAGTTTAAGGGATTCGTCCAGGCGGCGCAGCGAGTCCTCAACGTGGCCGGTGAGACAGTCGAGGGCGGCAATGCCGTAAATCACGTAGTCCGCCTTGGGGGCCTGCTTGTGCAGCTTCTCCAAATGCTCGCGTGCGGTCACGTAATCGCCTACGTTCATCAGCGAGACGGCGTAATCGTAGTGCTCTTCCGGCGTCTTGAACTGGTTGGCGGTGGAGCGTTCCAGCTGATGGTTGCAGGTGTTGAGATGGACCGAGGCGCGGTCCGCCAGCTCTTTGCTGGGACCGGCGATCACCTTCTGGAAATGGGGCTTCGCCTTGTCGAACTTGTGCTCCTGCATGGCGCGCAAGCCTGACTCGTAGCTCTGCAATGCTTGCGTATAACGAGGGTCTTCCGGAGCCGCCTTCTTCGCCGTAGGTTTCTGAGCCATGTGCAAAACTCTTCCTGTACTTTTTGTAATAAGAGGCTCCTTGGAATCGAGCTGGAAACTAAGCACTATAAAGTATCACTCAAACGATGGGTCGAGGGCAATTCCGAGGGCGAGCACCGAGTACCATTACTGCAAGACCGGGTGCCGCTGCTCGAGTTCGCTGCCCTCTTTGTGCGGTACCAAACCTGGACCCTACGGACGAATCCAGCGACGCCGATAACGAGGCCAGGCGACACCGTGGACTCCGCTTATTGGCGTGGGATTTGGCGTGACACCTCGCCCCCAGCCATGGGATCGACGGTCGCGCTGGAGAAGGATGAACACAGCAGCGGCGATCCCTGCCAAGAGGAAAATCGATGTCCACATACGCGCCGGACGGAATCTGCGTTTACCCCGATTGCTTTCTCCGTGGGATTAGACCGTAGTTCCGGATGACGCCCTCACATAGAGCGTCATGTAAATCAGAAATGCGACGAAGTAGCCGAACTCAACAAATGGGAACCCTTTGGGCAGGTGATGCGATCTGACAACATAAAGCAGCAGAGAGGCAAAAGGGACCATCCAGACGAGCAAAATAAGCCGAAGCTTCCGCCCGGGATTCATCTTGGTGTAGACGACCCCCTTTGACGTTCAGTTGACGCTGGCCGCTGATTCCAGGTTAATCTGCTTCCATTCGCCCCGGATAATCCCGGCGCGTATCTGGGTAGCGGTCTTGCCCTTCTGGTGTTGCTGATAGGAGTAGTAAAGCTCCTTCAGACAGGTGGAGCACTGCGCGCCGTGAGTGCTCTCGAAGCAGCTGTGGAGGCTGTTGTGGCCCATGCGGTCACAATAGCAATAGCAAGGTTGCTGATGCAGCACAGTGGGAATCTTCGCGGCCAGGTCATAGGCGTGGGACTGGTAAGGATACTGCGCGTCGGCGCCCCAGAGCTGGTCCCGGGTGAGGATGGCGGGCAGCTTCGTTCCCTTCGGCGGCGGGCCGGCGTTGTAGGCGGGGATGGCCCCTTCGTCCTGCGTTGTAGCCCACTGCGCCGACATGGTCAGCGCCATCAGCGTAACGAAGGCGAGGGTGAGGCTGCGGTCCACGAACTGCTTGCGAAACTTGCTGCGAAATAGGCGGCGTCGGTCCATAAGATCCCCGGGAATTGGTTGATTTCTCTATTGTAACCTGCGGCGGAGCTGAGCTGGAAGCAGTGCTCTCCTGCAGGAAACCCGAAGTTTTTCGACGGCGGCGGGGATCGGCGGCGCGAGCACGGGCAACTCGCAACTTCCGGCGCCGCTTCTGTATACAATGGAGAAACATGCCAGAGTCTCAGGGCGAGTTACGGGATTCACCGCATCCGGCGGGCGCTTCGTCGGCCGCCGCGGTAGTGGCCGCGCCGGTATCGGCTGCGCCGGCGGTTGTTGCGCACCCGCGGACGTTGCGCTGGGAGTTGTGGCTTCGCGACTTGTTCATCTCTCTGGCGATCGCGGCGTTTATCATCATCTTCATCTACCAGCCAGTGAAAGTGGAAGGCACCAGCATGATGCCTTCGCTCGCCGACCACGAGCGCATCTTCGTCAACAAATTTGTGTACCGCCTGGAGCCCATCGAGCGCGGCGACATTGTGGTGTTCCGCTACCCGCGCGATCCTTCGCAGAGTTACATCAAACGCGTGATTGGCGTGGCGGGAGACCGCATCCACATCGACGGCGGGCAAGTGTACGTGAACGACCAGCCTCTCGACGAAGACTACGTGCCCCCGGCCTATACCGATGTGCAGTCTTTGCAGGAGATGGTGGTTCCAGCACAGAGCTATTTCGTGCTGGGCGATCACCGCAACATGTCCCGCGACAGCCGCGATTTCGGGTCGGTCAACCAGAGCTACATCTACGGCAAGGCCGTTTTCGGATACTGGCCCATGGACAAGCTGGGGCGGCTGCGGTAGCCTCGCGAATTCTTTCGCCTTTAGCATTCCGTGCTTGGCCGCTGCGAGGTTCCCTGATAAAATTCTGAAAATCCACTCCCTGGAGCGAGAATGCAGGCTATCCTTGCGCTGGAAGACGGGCGAGTCTTCCGCGGCAAAGGCTACGGCGCCAAAGGCGAATGCT
>Ga0209006_10001379_pt1 | contig 22039 bp, 8 predicted proteins | sample JacPin_JW_Ref_O2_FD_188567 | JGI IMG/M metagenome (GOLD analysis project Ga0209006, IMG submission 188567) | Forest soil microbial communities from Algoma, Ontario, Canada - Jack Pine, Ontario site 1_JW_Ref_O2 (SPAdes) (version 2) | ecosystem: Environmental > Terrestrial > Soil > Boreal... | reverse complement strand
TTTAATCGAAATTGGCCCGAGACGCAACCGGTCCAGCTCTTCGCTTTTATATCGCCCCGAGAAGCTGAAACCCCGGCCGTTATCGTCTACGACGAGTGAGACTTTCGCCTCGTCTTGTTCTAGTTTTACCACGACGTGGCTGGCCGACGCATGCTTTTTTACGTTGTTAAGTGCTTCCCTGTAAATCTGGAACATCTCCCGGCAAATGCGGTCAGGCAGGCGCAAACTGCGGTCCTCTATAAAGAGGTCCACGGCCAGGCCGGACTCGTTGCGATATCGTTCCGCAAAACCGAACATCAGTTCCCGCATATCCGCGCTCTCCACCCGTACCGGCCGCAGATCGGTAACCATCCTGCGCAGCTCTTCGCTTTCCTGCTTAATGGTGGCTTGTAGCGTTCCCAGTTCCTTACCGGCCTCTTCCGGAGCCCACGGGAATTTGCGCTGCAGCACGTCGAGCTGGATATTCAAACTCAGCATGGTTTGAAGAATTCCGTCGTGCAAATCTCGTGAAATTCTACTGCGTTCCGACTCGACTGCACGCGCGCGCAAATGCCGCAGCCGGAATACATTCTCCATCGGCAAGGCTATATGGCGAACGATCTGCTCCAGCCAGCGCAGATCAGCCGCCTTGAATCGATTCTCCGGATTGATGAGCAAAACTCTTCCGGTGGGATGTCCAGCGGCGTCGATCGTAACAGCCAGCAGCGAGCGAGCGCCAAACTCTTCGCGCGTCGAATTCGGCGGCGCCAGCAAGGAACGGACGCGATGGCCAGTTCGCCGGTCCCACCCGAATCCGGCATTTTTGCCGTCCTTGTATTCCCAGCACATGGACACTTCGAAAGCGTCAGTAAGAAAGGTATCCGAGCGTGATGGCGATAAGGTTTCTGGCCCGGAAGGCTCGGTTTCTGCAGCACGAACCTTCCATACGAAAATACGTTCGAGCTCATCATCACGAATTGCCAGGCAGGCTTGTTCGCAACGAAATTCCAGCAGCAACTCACCAAGCGTCTGGCGGATGGACTCGGTCAAGCCGCGGTCGAATTGCAGGAGCTGCGTGGTCTTTTCCAGGAATTGGCGGCGTTCGAGATGGCTTCTTTCTCGCGCGCCCAGAAACCCCATCGCCAAACCGGATATCAATGTCCCCAAGCCAATCGACAGCCAATGCCAGAGTGCCCACCAGCTGAACGATTCGGTGGAGGCCACTCGTAAAACCACGCCGATGGCTGCGGCGCTTACCAAGCCCAACATCGCGCGCGTGTTGCCGCGCGTGGCCAGTGCGAACACCACGAACAGAAATAAAAACCACGCTACCGAGGCAGGTGGATTGAGAATCAGGAAGAAGGCCAGCGCGGCAACATCCGCAGCCAGTGGAACCTGCAAATGTGCTTCGTTCACAACGCGCTGGTACAAAACTACAGCGAGCGCGACAAGCAGATAGACGGTGAGAAACAGTACGGATCCGAACCGTTGCGGTCCACCGGACATTTCCAGCTGCGCTACCAGCGCGAGAGCCACAAGGACAACGCGAGCCAGGGTGACCTGGCGCTCCAGATACAATCGTTCGGCGCTTTCGAGAGCCATCGTGGCGGGCGATTCAATCAAGTCTAACAAGCAGACAGCGCGAGCCGAGCACAGCGCGCAGTCCAATGTATGCTTCTAGTAATCGGCGGCGAACAAGATGCGCCTGTGGAAATGTGTGCATATCCACACAAACTGGTTCACACGCCGTTTGACAATGGGTGCATAATCATTCGCAGAAAGTGTTCTAGACGGTGGGGGCTGGGCGCTTGACGAATCGCTATACCCGAACAGAAGCCGGGAGAATTCTGGGACTTGAGACGAGCCGTCTGCGGTATTGGGAGCGGCTGCGCCTCGTTCGTCCCGAAGCGCGCTGGGGCGAGCGTTTCTATAGTTTCGGCGATTTGGTGGCGTTGCGTTCGATCCAGCGAATCACACAGAATCGCGTTCCCGCGCGAAAATTGCGGCGGGCCGTCGCGCTGATTGAAAAACAATTTGGCGGCTCTTCGCTCCCGCTGCAAGAACTACATCTGGTCGAACTTGGGCGCGACGTGTTGGTCGTACCTCCCGGCTCAGAAACACCATTCAACCCGATTCAAGGCCAATGGGCGTTCCCTTTCGACATTCCCGCAAGGTCCGCTAAATTACACTCGATGGCCGGTCCCACGCCGGAGCAGTTCTTTGAGACCGCGCTCAGTTGTGAGACCAAGCAGGAAATGCTTCCTCAAGCAATTGAGAATTACCAGCGTGTGGTGGAACTCGCGCCGGACTGGATCGAGGCGCACATCAATCTGGGCGTGGCCTACTATCAAATGGGACAGCTATCCGACGCGCGCGACGCTTTTCTTGCCGCAGTGGCGCTCGATCCTTTGAATGGTATCTCGCGCTATAACCTCGGTTGCACCCTGGAAGAACTAGGCGAATACGACGAGGCCATTGACCATTTGCGCCGCGCGGCTCGTGCGATGCCTGCCCATGCGGACGTGCACTTTAATCTAGCGCTGGCCTATGAAAAAAGAGGCGAACGCCGTGCGGCTCGCGACCATTGGACGCTCTATCTTCGCTACGCGCCCAACGGCGCTTGGGCCGAACAAGCTCGCGCGCGACTGAAACAATCATCAACTCGACGAAAGAACGTTGCGCCAATTCCCTTCCGCCGTCCCAGCTAATTTCATGCTGCCGTTCATTCGAAAGGAATAACTATGAACCGTGTAATGCTTTTTCCGTTTTGCGCTACTCTGTTGCTCGCTATTGTCGCCATGCCTGCGAATACACAAGAAACAAATTCGCAAACGAAATCATCTGCCGGTCCATCTGCGCAAAAATTCGCGGAGTTGAGCGATCGATTCATGAAAGACTCTCTCGCGCTTTCTCCCACCAGCGCCTCGCAGGCCGGCTATCACAAGCACGTTGACGCAAAGACCGGCAAGACTATTGAGCTTGACGCACTCCTCGACGACCTTAGCTTGGAATCAATGGCGGCACAGCGCACATTCTATGAACAGTGGCGCGAGCGATTTCGCAACGAGACTCCGGTTTCATCCCTGGACGCACAGGACGCCGCTGATTGGCAGCTCATCGACGACCAAATCGGCTTAAACTTGCTCGAGTTCGAAAAGATTCAGAATTATCGCCACAATCCGACAGTAGCGGTCGAGCTGATCGGCAACGCGCTTTTTCTGCCGCTTACACAAGACTACGCGTCCCGCGACATTCGAGTAGGCCATGTGCTATCGAGAGTCAGCGCCATCCCGCTTCTCTTAACGCAGGTAAAGCAGTACCTCAGCGATGCGGACCCAATTTTCATTTCCACAGCAGTCCAGGAAAATGACGGCAACATCGACCTGATCGAAAACACGATTGCTGCGGAAATCCCCGCCGGATCGCCGTTGAGAGCGCAATACGACAAAGTCGCTCCCGCAGCAATCGCCGCGCTGAAAGATTTTTCTCTTTGGCTGCAAAATGATTTGGCCAAGCGCCCCGCGCATCGAACCTGGAGGCTGGGAAAGGAACTCTACGATCAGAAATTCAAGCTGGTGATGGAAACCGATGTCACCCCAGAACAAGTTCTTGCAGACGCAGAAGCAGGATTGCAATCGGTGCGAGCCGAAATGCTGCAGCTGGCGCTGCCCATGCATAAACCGATGTATCCGGACCACGGCGATCACTCGGAACTCGGCGTCCACGAACGTCAGAATTTGATCATCACCGAAGTGCTACACAAAATATCCGACGAGCATCCTCGCCCGGAGGATTTGCAGAAAGCTATCGAGGCCGACCTCGAAAGCATCAAGCAATTCATCCGCGAGAAGAAGATTGTTTCACTGGGCACCCGCGACAACCTAAAAGTGATCCCCACACCCATGTTCGAACGCGGCATTTATTCCGTCGCGGGATTCCACAGCGCGCCGCCTCTCGAGCCCCAAGCCGAAGCAGAATATTGGGTGACTCCTATCGATCCCAAAATGCCGCCGGACAAAGCGGAATCCAAGCTGCGCGAATACAACAATTACACGCTGGAGTGGTTGAGCATCCACGAAGCGCTACCTGGGCATTACGTTCAATTCGAGCACTTGAATAATATTCAGCCGGAACGGCGCCGGCTGCTCCGCTCGCTTTTCGCCAACGGCGCTTACGTGGAGGGCTGGGCCGAATACATCGCGCAGGTGATGATGGACGAAGGTTTCTTGAATAACGATCCGCGTTTCCGGATGGTGATGCGGAAAATCCGCCTGCGATTGCTGGCCAATACGATTCTCGACGTCAAGATGCAGACCATGGGGATGACCGACGACCAAGCCATGGATCTAATGACCAAAGATGCGTTCCAGACTCAAGCGGAAGCCGAAGGAAAACTGGTGCGAGCAAAGCTCAGCTCCACTCAGTTGCCAACCTACTATGTTGGACTTCGCGAATGGCTCGCGCTCCGCAAAAAATATCAGGCCGCAGCGGGAAAGAATTTCGACATGCTGAAGTTCCACGACCTTGTGCTGGACCAAGGACCGCTACCCGTTCCAGTGGTCGAAAAACTTGTAATGCCAACGGCCCATCAGTAAGTTCAGACCAGCCATCGGTAGGTCCAAATGTAAAAGTTGGACTTTTCGTGACTTCTACTGCCGGTTGCAACTAGCAGGAAACTTGCGTAACATTCTGCTTATAAGCAGTGGTGAGCGTAGCTCAGCTGGTAGAGCATCGGTCTGTGGCACCGAGGGTCGCGGGTTCAAACCCCGTCGCTCACCCCAACACTCACTTTCATCCGCTGCGACTTGATTTTTGATTAAGTCTGGAATCTCGCCTTCCTTGCGGTATCTCGGGATCCCTCGAAAAATCGCCGTAGCTCACCGTCAGCCTCAAAGCGGCGCCTGACATAAGGGTCTTCAGGTACGGTGCGCAAGCGAAAGGAAATAGCAAAAAAGGGAAAACTGTTCGGATATGCGGTTCGTTCGGTACCGTAACCTCTTTATTTTCATAAGCAGAACCTGGCTGGTTCTGGCCAACTGTATGCAATTCCAGGAGCACCGAACCCTTGGTCGAAGTCCCGTTCTCAATTGAAGACACTGGTTTTATTGGCGTTAATAGCATGAACCCTCAAGATGTTCTCCAAGGGAGACATTTGTGATAGTTTCTCCGCGCACGAAGGTTAAACCAATGAGCCTGAGTACTACTCCAAGTTGGGGCGAATGTGTGCAAGGTCGCTCACCCTTTCCTTCTCCTGTTGATGGCATGCACGTAATCGGTGTATTTGAAGGAGAAGGCAGCGGGCCGGAAGTCATACGTGTTTGTCTAGAAGTCCTAAGCGCTCTGGAGTCTGTGGGCGGCGGCAAATTTCGTCTTTGCCACGGAGGTCTGATTGGACACGATGCCGAAGCGCGACACGGTGCGGCGCTTACAGCCGAAGCAGATCAATTCTGTCGAGATGTGTTCGCTGAAGGCGGCGCCCTGTTGCACGGTGCGGGCGGCGGGCGCTTCGTATACGAGCTTCGCAAACGCTTCGATTTGTTTTGCAAAATCAGCCCAGTGCGAGTATCTCCGGAGCTGAGGAATGTGGTACGGCTGAAACCCGAGCATGTCGATGGGATCGATTTCGTTATCGTGCGGGAAAATTGCGCTGGGATTTATCAAGGTAAGTGGCAGGAAACTTTCGATGTCAATGGGATGCGCGTCGCGGAACATTCTTTTTCTTACACTGAAACAGAAGTGCGTCGCATCGTGGAAGTAGCCGCTCGGATAGCCCGGCACCGGGGCGGAAATCTGACCGTCGTCCAGAAAGATGGCGGCGTCCCAACCATCAGCAAACTCTGGCGCGACTGTGCGCTGGAAATAGCAGACGCCAGCGGGATTGCGGTTCAGTTTATGAACGTCGATTACGCCGCTTACTATCTGGTTCAGCATCCGAGAGAAATCGATGTTATGGTCGCGCCGAATATGTTCGGCGATGTGATGATTGACGTGACAAGCGTTTTGCTCGGATCGCGGGCACTGGGTTATTCCGGAAATTTTTCCGCGGATTCGGCCGCCGTCTATCAAACCAACCACGGCGCCGCTCATGACCTGGCCGGGAAAAATGTGGTCAATCCAGTAGGGCAAATCTTCGCGCTGGCAATGCTTCTTCGCGAAAGTTTCGGAATGTTGGAAGCCTCTTGCCTGGTGGAACGAGCCGTAAGCCAAGTGTGGCGCCAGGGGTGGCGCACACGCGATTTGGAGGAACCGGGATGTCGCCTGGCCGGCACGCGAGAAATGGGATCACTCGTCGCGGATGCCGTGGTGGGCATTTCTCGCGGAATTAAAGTCTGATGAGACCTGCGCTGGTCTTGCTGGATTTGCAATACGACTTTTTGGACTCTCCTACGTTGCAGCCTGCGGTCGGTGATTTGATTAGTCGCGCCGCGTCTTTGCTCCAGCGTTGCCGCGAAGCATCTCTGCCGGTCATTCACGTTTGGACTACCGTGCGCCGCGAAGACGATAGGCGCATGCCTCACTGGAAGGAAATGGACAAATGGATTTGCGTCGATGGCACTCCTGGCCATGCTACCCCTCCGCCTCTTCGCCCTCAGTCATCCGAAGCCATACTTCATAAAACATTCTTTAGCGCGTTCGAAGACGGCAAGTTGGAAAAAGTTTTAAATCATCTTAGTGCCGACACAATTTGGCTTGCAGGCGTTCATCTCCACAGTTGCATTCGCGCCACGGCGCTGGATGCCTATCAGCGTGGATTGACCGTACGGATTGTCGCCGATGCGGTTGGCAGCTACGACTCGTTGCATGCTGCGATCACACGGCGGTACCTGGAATCGCGGGTTGCTTCTTTTGTTGCGGCTGGCGATTTATTTGCCGCGCTGGCCAGGCCTAAAGAGTCCACGAAGGATGAGATCTCGCGAGCGACTGCGAACGCCAGAATGGCTTGGTTGAACTGGCGCGATTCCTCGTTGGACTCCAGGGTGGAATTGTTAGGCGGCATCGCCTCGTCAATCGAATCGGTCGCACCGGCATTGGCAACACACATTGCAACCGAGGTCCACAAGCCGATTCGCTACGCACAGGGAGAAGTCAGCCGCGCCGTGGCGCTCGTAAAAGCAGCCGCGCGTCATCCGGATGAGCCCCTACAGCGTAAGTGCGGCGAGCATTCAACGCTTCGCTACAGGCCGCGTGGCGTGGTTGCAATGTTGACGCCCTGGAACAATCCGATCGCGATTCCATTCGGGAAGATCGCTCCGGCTCTGCTTTATGGAAATGCGATCGTCTGGAAACCTTCGCCGGCGGCCACTTCAACGGCCAATCGCGCAGTGAAAATCCTCGAATCTGCGGGCTGCCCCGCCGGTTTAGTTAACGTCGTACACGGCGGCAGCGCGACGGCAGAACATTTGTTGGCAGACGGAGGCGTTGATGCGGTCATGCTTACCGGTTCAGTGTCCAGCGGATCCAGCGCTCAGGCAATCTGTGCCGAGCGTCACGTGCCATTGCAGGCCGAGCTGGGCGGGAACAACGCTGCCATCATCTGGTCAGACACAGATCTGGAAGCTGCCGCATTTGCCGTAGCGGAGGGCGCTTTCGGTTTTGCGGGACAGCGATGTACCGCGAACCGACGCGTCATCGTCGAACGCTCTTGCCTCGATAGGTTCGTCAAACAACTGGAGCGGGCCGTGAGCTCCTTGTGTTGCGGGGATGCGTTGAGCCCCGAAACGCACGTCGGCCGCGTGATTTCAGCAAAGAAACGAGAACAAGTTGCCGAGCTTGTTTCGCGTACGGAAGACGCCTGGCCAGTGGTCCTGCGTGGACATTCGTTCGACGATTCCGCTTTTTATCCTCCAACGGTGATCTGCTGCGACGACCCGCGTCATGAAATAGTTCAGGAAGAAACCTTCGGACCATTGATGGTGCTGCAACCTGCTTCGTATTTTGATCATGCGCTACGTTTGTGCAATGGAGTTCGATACGGACTCGTGGCTGCATTATTCAGCGACAATCCCGATAGAAGGACGCGTTTTCTCGATGATGCTCAAGCCGGCATTCTGAAGATTGATAGCACCACTGCAGACGCCGATGCGGAGGCTCCGTTTGGAGGCTGGAAAGCATCTGGAATTGGTCCGCCCGAGCACGGCCGGAGCAATCGCGAAGTTTACAGTCGTACCCAAGCGGTTTACACAGCAACTAAATGACAGCTGTACCCCATTCCGGCGTTGGGCTCATACCGTCCCCACAGGATTTGATTCAGGACGTCCCCGCGCGATCTTCTGGCGATTTTGTTCCTTTCGAAAAGTCGGACCTCGACAAATCCATTTCCGAACGTTTTGAAGAGCAGGTGCGAAAGCATCCCGATCGCGCCGCGGTAAAAGTGGAAAATCGATTGGTCACTTACTCCGAGCTAAATCAATTCGCGAATCGAATCGGGCGCGCCATTCTCGACCAACCCGGCGGCAGTGCCGCGCCCATCGCGTTATTGTTTCCGAAGGATGCGTCGATGATCGCGGCGATGCTTGGCGTTCTAAAAACCGGCCGAGCGTATGTGCCGCTGGATCCCGCGCATCCCCAACAAAGATTTCAGAGATTGCTGGACGATGGCGGGATTGAATTGGTCATTACAGACAATCGATGCCGCCATTTAGCCGAAAGGTTAACGAACGGCTCGAGGCGTTTGCTAAATATTGATGAAAATACTTCGCATTTTTCGACGGACAACCTCGGCCTCGCAGTCTCCGGCGATACGCCGTGTTACGTGATCTACACGTCCGGATCCACCGGGCAGCCCAAGGGGGTTGTTCAAAACCACCGCAGCGTCCTCCACAATATTAAGTGGCACACGAATAGTTTACGGCTTTGCGCCCATGATCGTTTCACTCTTCTTGCTTCTTGCGCGGCAGGCCAGTCGGTCACCGACATATATGCAGCCCTACTCAATGGCGCAACGCTTTACCCGTTCGATATTCGAAGGGAAGGATTCGCCAGTTTGGCCGCCCTGCTGGCAAATGAAGAAATTACTGTCTATCACTCGAGCGCGTCTGTGTTTTCCTATTTCGCCGACTCCCTCTGCGACGATGAGAAATTTCCGAAACTTCGATTCATCAAGCTCGGAGGCGAAGCAGTCTCAAAAAAGGAAATCTCTCTTTACCGAAAGTATTTCTCGGCTGACTGCATTTTGGTGAATACGCTTTCGGCTACGGAGAGCGGGACCATCTGCCAGTACCTTCTAGATAAGAACACGACACTCTCCGGAAATATCGTCCCGGTCGGCTACCCGGTTGATGACAAACAGATCCTATTGTTGAACGAAGCCGGCCAGGAAGCTGGCCCCGACGAAACGGGTGAAATCTTCGTCGATAGTTCCTACCTCGCCATGGGGTATTGGCGCCAGCCGGACATAACTTCCGCCGCGTTCTCTACAACTGCGGTTGACAGAGAACGGCGCAGATACCGCACCGGCGATCTTGCTCGCAAAGGCCGGTCGGGTTGTATCACTTACCTCAGCCGAAAAGACTCGCGTGTGAAAATTAGCGGTCATACGATTGAGCTCGCGGAAGTTGAGGCAGCGTTGCGTGGGCTGGCTGGAATAGCGGACGTAGCGGTTGTAGCCCGCGAACACTACGGTGAACAAAGATTGGTAGCTTACGTGGTGCCCGCGCTGAAGGCGGACTTAAACCCTAGCGCTATACGCAAGCTTTTGGCCGACAGGTTGGCCGACCACATGGTTCCAGCGAGTTTTATCACTTTGGATGCGCTGCCCAGAACACCAAATGGGAAGGTCGCTCGTGAGGAGCTTCCCGAACCCGGAGTGTCCAGGCCCAACTTGGATACCGCTTTTATAGCGCCGCAGTCACCTGTGGAACGGACCCTCGCAACAGTTTTGTCTGAAGTACTTGGGATATCTGAAATAGGTGTGAACGACAACTTCTTCGATCTCGGTGGTAATTCGCTGATGGCTGCACGAGCCATGTCAAGATTGCAGAAATTGTTAGGCGTTGATATTCCGATGCGCGCTTTTTTTGAAACTCCTAACTTGGCGGGTTTGGCTCAAGCTGCCACTCAAATTAACGAGAAGAAAATTGACGAGACAACTCGTCTGCGCGCACTCAGTCAGCCGGAAGATTCATCTGACGGAAACAACCCCGCGAAACTCTTCTCTGAAGAATTTGTCCCTCCCCTGAGGCGTTTTGAGCCGGAAGCCTCGCCCGCTTCCTTAAAGCGCGGACCTATTCCCCTATCTTTCCCACAGGAGAGACTCTGGTTTCTGGCTCAACTTGAACCAGCCAGCCCGGCTTACAACATTTCCCGTGCAGTACACATTAAGGGCGTATTGAATCTGGACGCTCTCCATAACGCTCTAAGCGATCTGGTGGCCCGCCACGAGCCACTGCACACGGTATTTCGGTGGATTGACACCCCCACGCAAGAAGTGCTCCCAAAGTTCGATCTGGCTATCAATACCGTGGACTTTTCCGGTCTCGACAGTCAGCGGCAAAAAGAAGAAGTCTGGCGCTCGCTGACAGCGGATGCCCGGCGCACCTTTGATTTGTCTAATGACTTACCGATTCGCGCTTCAATATTTCAGTGTTCTGAACAGGAACATTGGTTACTGCTGGTGATCCACCACATCGCCACCGATGGTTGGTCTATGGGAATTTTGTTCAGGGAGCTAAGCGAACTCTACGAAAGTTACTCAAATGGTCGTGCACCCCGATTGGCTGAACTGCCCGTTCAATACACCGATTTCGCGCGATGGCAACGCGAGTCGCCTCGAGATGAGTTTCTCGGAAAAGGTCTGGATTACTGGAAGGGCCGCCTCGCTGGCGCGCCTCCTCTTTTGGCACTCCCCGTCGATCATCCGAGACCAGAACTCCAGAATGGGGCTGGCTCGAGCGAGTCGCTCGCGCTTTCCACTGGATTGACTGAATCTCTGCGCGCTCTGAGCAAGCGCGCGGGAGTCAGCTTGTTCATGACCCTGCTCGCCGCTCTAAAAGTTTTGCTCCAGCGCTACACTGGCGAAACGGATATCTCAGTCGGAGCCGCGGTTGCTAACCGTCCGGAAGTTCAACTCGAACCGTTGATAGGATTTTTCGTAAATACTTTGGTTCTTCGAACCGACCTCTCCGGAGAGCCAAGTTTTCTGGAACTGCTCCAGCGCGTGCGCGAGGTGGCCCTCGAAGCTTACGCACATCAGGATGTCCCTTTTGAGAAAGTGGTCGAGGCGCTGCAACCGAACCGCAGTCTCAGGAACTCCCCGTTGTTTCAAGTGATGTTCATCCTCAACAACACACCTCGTAACAGCCTTCGTGTGTCGGGAGCGGACACTGAGGATTTCAAAATCGAAAATGGCTCCGCCAAGTACGATCTAACACTCTCCATCACCGACGCGGGCCCAAATCTAACGGGCCATTTGGAATACAGCACGGAATTGTTCGAGTCGGACACCATCCGGCGCATGCTCCGTCATTATCAGGCGCTGCTGCAAGCGGTGGTTCGGACCCCGGATCAATCAATTTCCACTTCGCCAATCCTGCCGGAGGATGAGTGGCGGAAAATCTCGAGCGAGTGGAACAACACCGAGAAAGAGTATGCGCCGGTCTGCATTCACGAACTTTTTGAAGCTCAGGTAGCCCGCGCTCCTGACGCAGTAGCCGTGCGTGATGAAAACGTGAGCATCACCTACATCGAATTGAACCGGCGCGCCAACCAACTCGCTCGTCATTTGGTGTCGTTAGGTGCGGCGCCCGAGACGCTGATAGGCGTTTGCATGCAGCGCTCGGTGCAAGCAGTTGTTGCATTACTGGGTATTCTGAAGGCAGGCGCGGCTTACCTGCCTCTCGATCCTATATTTCCGGAAGAGCGCCTTGCGTTTACGCTCGAAGATTCCGGCGCCGCTATCTTACTCACTGAGGCGGCGTTGACGGCAAAGTTGCCCAATCTCACGGCCCGCATACTCTGTACTGATACTGACCGCGCAGCCATTGCGCAGCACAGCGCTGAAGACCTTGCTAGTCCAATCAGTCCCCAAAGCCTGGCCTATACAATTTACACTTCGGGCTCAACAGGTAGGCCCAAGGGCGTTGAAGTCACGCACCAAAGCGTCGTAAATCTTCTTTCCTCGATGGCCGCGAACCCCGGCCTGAATTCGCGAGACCGTCTTCTCGCCGTCACCACGTTCTCGTTCGATATCGCTGGCCTGGAAGTTTTTCTGCCCCTCGTTGTAGGTGCGCAGGTGATCCTCGCAAATAAAGAAACAGCCTTCGATGGGAGCTCGTTGCTCAAGCTTGCTTCCAGTTCCGGCGCAACTGTAATGCAGGCCACGCCGGTAACTTGGCGACTCCTCCTCGAAGCCGGATGGAACGGTCAGCCCGCCCTGAAGATGCTCTGCGGCGGCGAGGCGCTATCGCGTGAACTCGCAAACCAATTAGCCGGATGCGGAGAAGTTTGGAATATGTATGGTCCGACCGAAACCACCATTTGGTCGGCGGCCTCTCGTATTATGGCCGGCACCGGTCCGGTTAGTATCGGTCCGCCGATCCAGAACACACAATTTTACATTTTGGATCGACAGAATCAGCCGCTACCCATCGGGGTTCCCGGCGAACTTTATATTGGCGGAGACGGCGTAGCGCGCGGCTACCGAAATCAGCCGGAATTAACTGCGAAGCATTTCATCTCAAATCCGTTCCGCGACGAAGCCGGCGCTCGCTTATACAAGACGGGTGATCTCGCCCGCTTTCTTTCCGATGGCAGTATCGAGTTTCTTGGCCGGCGTGACGATCAGGTCAAGATTCGAGGATTCCGCATAGAGCTTGGCGAAATCGAGGCGGCGTTAGCCAGACATCCGGACTTGAGAACAGCGACAGTGGTAGTCCGTGAACAGCTCACTGGGGAAAAACGGTTGGTGGCCTTTGCCACTCTGCGAGGAAACTCAGCGCCGACGCCCAAGGAATTGCGCAATTTTCTTAAAACGAAATTGCCCGAGTACATGATGCCGTCGAAATTTGAATTTCTGTCTACCTTGCCACTCACTCCGAGCGGAAAGATTGACCGGCGCGCCCTTCCTGCTGCAGATGGAGATCCTAGTCCGGCCGGCAGCCAGGTATTTGTCGCTCCACGTACGGGTCTGGAGAAAAAGCTCGCACGAATCTGGGCGGACGTGCTGAAACTCGATCGAGTCGGCATTCACGATAATTTCTTCGATCTAGGAGGATACTCGCTGCTGGCCGTGAAACTTCTCAAGTCAGTCGAGAGGCTATCGTCGGTAAATGTATCACTCGCTTCTCTCTTCAGGGCGCCCACCATCAAGGAGCTTGCTGATCTTATTTCAGCTCCCCACATTCAAGAAGGGGTTGCCGGCGTAATTCCGATCCAGCCCCATGGATCGAAACCACCATTCTTTTGTATCGGTGCCGGTCCTTTATATAGACCGCTCGCTCTTCGTTTGGGGCACGACCAGCCGTTCTTGAGTGTCGGCGCGGTAAAAGCGGATATCAAAGCTTTGCCTGAGCCCTTTCGCTTGGAAGATATCGCGGCTTGCCTGGTCCGCAAATTGGTTTCCGTTCAGCCAACCGGGCCCTACTTCGTCGGTGGATGGTGCTATTCGGGGTTGCTCGCTTACGAGGTCGCTCAGCAGTTGCGCGAGAAGGGGCAGGAAGTGGGGCTGCTGGTGTTGTTGGAGACACTAAACGACGTTAAGCGCCGCGAGCACCTAATATCGCAAGGAGTTCGCAGCCGGTTCCAGCGTCAGGTTCGTAAGTTTAGGCGCCTTCTTACCAGCATGTCGAAACTCGATCGGAAAGAACGATGGGAATACTTCTCCATTGCATGGGATTCACTGCAGAAAAAACTAAGAAGAAAGCTGTGGTATTCCTACTATAGGTCTCGCTTCGCCATCGGCGACAGGTTCCGGGATTACTTTAAAGTTGGGTACTTCGCAATTCGCAACTACGTGCCGAAGCCGTACGCCGGGCGCATTCTTCTGATTTGGAGCGCTTCCGAGATCGAACAAGACGTCAAGAATCGCGAAATCAGCTGGCGCGGTCTCTTGGGGCCCGACTCAGAAGTTCATTACATTCCCGCGGGCCATAGAGACATGTTTCTTGAACCGAACGTTGGCGTTTTGGCGGACATTCTAAATCGTTCGCTTTCGCAGGCCCGGAGCTTGGGTGAATCTATTTCCGGCGACGGAAGAGATGCAGAACAGCCGAAAGAGAATGCCAATACCGGCTCTGACCAGCCCGCGCGTAGGACACCGCAAGGTGTTGGCGTTTCGACTCGATAACACGACTACGGATTCTCGGCCAATCGAAAACTCAAGCGAGCACAACCGTCACAGACCTCGTAAGCTGTAAATTCCATGCCCACTCGAAATAGCTCGAACACTCCAGCACGGGCAAAATTTGATTGGAAGTTACTGCCGGATGTCCTCGCACTTCTCAAACCGCGGCGCGGTGTGATTGCTTTGGGCTTTAGTCTCATGGTTGTCAATCGCGTTTCAGGATTGATTCTGCCCGCTTCCACGAAGTATCTCATCGACGATGTCATCACCAAGAGACAGACGAGCTGGCTGACTCCTATCGTGTTGGTCGTGGTTGCCGCAACGATCCTTCAAGGCATAACCTCTTACTCGCTCACGCAGGTAGTCTCAAAATCTTCCCAACGGATGATCACCGACCTGCGCGTGAAAGTCCGAGCTCACATTGGCCGGCTCCCAGTGTCGTTTTACGATTCGACTAAAACAGGAGTCCTCCTGTCGCGAATTATGGGAGATGTCGAAGGTATTCGAAATTTACTCGGCACCGGCCTCATCGAATTCGTTGGTGGAATCCTTACAGCGCTTTTGGCGCTAGTGGTTTTGCTGCGAATAAACGTCATCATGACCATCACGGCTCTCGCTATCCTGATGGCTTTTGGCGTCGGAATGAATCGCGGATTCAGGGTCGTCCGTGAAATCTTTCGGGCGCGGCCCAAGATTAATGCGGAGGTCATCGGCCGTCTAACCGAATCTCTCGCGGGCGTCCGCGTCGTTAAGGGCTACCATGCGGAGAGCCGGGAGGCGAAGGTTTTCGCCGCGGGCGTCCGGCGCCTGCTCGACAATGTCTTGAAGACCCTTACCACAACCTCCCTCATGACCCTTTCGGCCACAACACTCATCGGCCTGGTAAGCGCGGCCGTCATGTTTCTCGGCGCGCGCTACATTCTCTCGGGTGCCATGACGCTGGGCACCTTTATCACTTTTACGATTTTTCTCGCATTGCTTGTAGCTCCGGTATTTCAAATCGTGGGAATCGCACCTCAAATAACTGAGGCGCTTGCCGGACTCGAACGTACACGCGAGATTCTTAACGAGAAATGTGAAGACGAACTGCCCGGGCGAACGCTAAAGCTTGGCCGTGTTGAAGGCCGTTTCCTTTTCGAGAATGTCGGCTTTGCTTACGACTCCGGCAAAACTGTCTTACACCACATCAGCTTCGAAGCAGAGCCTGGCACCGTAACCGCCCTCGTGGGACCATCCGGGGCCGGCAAATCCACCATCATCGGCTTAATCGCTGCATTTTATGTGCCCACCGACGGCCGGGTTCTCGTGGACAAATTCGATCTAGCCCAGGTTGATTTGGATTCCTACCGCACGCAACTCGGCGTCGTGTTGCAGGACACGTTTCTATTCTCCGGTACCCTCCGCGAAAACGTAGCCTTTTCAAGGCCGCAATCCAGCGAGGAAGAAATTCTGGCCGCATGCCGCATCGCACGGGTTGATGAGTTTGCCGAATCTCTGGAAAAAAAATACGACTCGATTGTCGGCGAACGCGGCGTCAAGCTATCGGGAGGCCAGCGTCAGCGTGTTTCAATTGCCCGAGCGATCCTTGCTGATCCCCGCATCCTGATTCTCGACGAGGCTACTTCCAGCCTCGATTCCGAATCGGAAGCCTTCATCCAACAAGGCCTTCGTTATCTGATGCGCGGCCGAACTACTTTTGTTATCGCGCACCGGTTGTCCACCGTGCGTCAAGCCGACCAGATCCTCGTGCTTGATGCCGGGCAGCTCGTGGAACGCGGAACCCACGAATCTCTGTATGCCGGGCGCGGCCGCTACTACGACCTTTACGCCAAACAGCACGGCATCGAATCGCCCGATTCCTTCGATGCTACTGCGTCAGATTTTGCATCAACATGATCCCCGACGTTTGCCCTTGTGGATTGGCTTGAATAAACAGCACGGTGTTGGGATCAGCCATGTAGAAAATTTGCTTCTGATTCTGGTTGTCGCTTGCATCCAGAGCAATCACGAAGGTTCCGGTGAAACGACCTTGCCCCGCATTTCCCGCTCCCACAAACGTTCCGGTTAACGGATCGCCGAGGGATACGTTCTCCTCCTCATCGAACAAGTCCACCGTCCCGGTGAAAGCTCCCACGCCATCCGCGGCAACCACACCGACGGCATCTTGATCTGTGAAACCTGAACCGGCCGTTGCGTTCGTAAAGTTCATCGCGTAATTCCCGCTAAAGTTTGTGGTGGTGATGCTCGCCGGTTGCGGCAAAATGACGCCAGTGGTGGCAAACCCGGTATCGAGCTCCATCAGCAGCAGGCCATTCTTTGCCGTCGGGTAATAAGCAAAATCGCTGATCCCGACGAGTGTTGACGTCACAGTCAAGGTGCCACGGCCGCTCGTTGGAGAGGTGATAGATCCCGTGAACGCTGTGCCCACGATTGCCAGCGCCCCGTTATCATTGACGTCGATAATCCCGTTGCTAAGAGCGCTTCCGCTCGCGGTGAACGCTCCGCCCGCGGCAACCAGTCCGTTACCCAATTGGTTGTTCAGAGTTCCGTCCACCCCGGCTGTCGTGAACACGAAATTTCCGGGAGTGAAGGTACCCTGCGAATACGCGGAACCTATTTCAACGAAGTTGTTTCCGTCGTTCTCGAGAAACTTTATCTGGCCCGCATTGACCACGTAGAACACATACGAAATACCCGTTGCAGAGTCGGTCGCCGTACCTCTCCCGAAGTTGTCCGGCGCGCCAAAGGTCAACGTCAGCGAGGACTTCGTAACCGTTCCGAGCCCTTGATCGTTTACGTCCTGCGCAAAGTTCATGCTGCTTCCGCTGACCGTCATCGTGCCCCCGATGTTCGTAGTGCTGAGGCCGGTGTTCACGTTCGAATTGTTTATGTCGAATCCGTCGAAAACGAACGCATAGCTTCCGCTAATCGAACCTAGCCCCTTGGCGATGTCGGCCGTGTCTTGCAGGTCTAGACTTCCGCTTCCCGCGTTATTGTCCAATTCGCTTACCAGTGCCCGCGGCGCTGAACTGCCGGGAGCATTCGCGATCGTAAAGCTCAACGTCTGCGTGCCGTTTGCCCCGAAGCAAGTGTTTCCACCGGTGTCTATCGTCATAGTCCCGCGCCCGTCGGAGCCCACCGTGTAGCTCCCTGTGACCGGAACAGTGACCGGGCCGCACGGAGGCGCCGCATCTTCTTCACCCGTGATGCCACCTTGGCCGTCCGCGATGATGCTTCCCAGAACACCTAAGAATTGGTTAGGAGCCTGTCCGGAAATGTTAAGCGCGTATTGGCCCTTCAGCAGCCCCGAACTTACATTGGCCGTAATCGTGATCGCCGGTGTGCTCGCCGACACGTTGCTTTGAGCGGCAGAAGTAGCCGTAATGATCACTGTTCCGCCGGTAGGTATCGCGGTCGGCGCCGTAAACGTAGTGGCGATTCCGCTGAGCGTGTTAACCGGGTTGAACGAGCCGCAAGGATTCGTTCCGCTCCCACCGGTGCAGGTCACGCTCCAGTTCACCCCCCCTGGTGGCGTCGAATCGTTTGTCACCGTGGCGATAAAACTCGTATTTGTACCCGCCTCTATCGTGGTGGGTACCGGAGGATTGATGGTGACGGTGAGCGTCGGCGCCTCGATCGTCACCATTTGGGATACAGTCGGATTTGGCGCCGCCTGTGCCGTCGCCACAATGGTTACCGGCGTCAACGGCAGCACAGTCGGTGCCGTGTACGTCGTATTCAAGCCGTTCTGAGTCGGGTTGACGCTGAACGTCCCGCAAGTTCCGCCGGTACCGGGTGTGCAGTTCGCCGCCCAACTCACTCCATTGGGCGCTGTCACGGGATCGTTCGTCACCGTAGCGCTGATATTGGCGGGCTGACCTAGCGCCAAGCTGGCTGGCGGAGCTAGCCCGGGCGTAAAGGCGATCGAAACGGAATTAGCCGCTGTGATCGTCACCATTGCTGTCGCCGTGGCCACAGGCGTGGCAACTGTTGTAGCCGTAATAGTCACCACTCCACCCGCGTTGGTCGGGATAGCAGAAGGTGCCTGAAACGTGGTGACCATGCCGCTGGTTGTTGCCGTCAGACTAAACGACCCGCAATTGCTTCCTGCCGCAGCTGTGCAGTTTGCCGACCAAGTCACGCCTTTGTTCGCGGTGTCATTCTGCAGCGTCGCGACTAACGGCGCAGTCGTGCTAACTGGCATCGAAGAAGGTGGCTGCCCGGTGATGGCGACTGAGAGCACCGGGTTGGTAATATTCGAACTAGCATTTGCGACCGCGCTTGGCACATCCGTGGACGCCGCAGTAATCACCACTGGTAGTCCACCTGCCGGCACCGTAGCGGGCGCGGTGTAAGCAATGGGAACGCCGCTTGCCGTGTGAGGAGGAATCGCAAATGTCCCGCATTGTCCGGCAGCCGCCGAATTGTTACAGGTAACGCTCCAGTCCACTCCTCCCGCTTGTGGATCATTTGAAACTGTCGCCGCAACATTTACGGATGTACCCGCCGGAATGTTCCCCGGCGGCCCTGGGCTGAATACCACAAGTACAGATGACGACGGATTGACCGTAATACTCGTGGAAATAATCTGGGTAGGATCGGCCAACGGCGTGGCTTGGATGACCGCAGTGAAACTAGTGCTTACGCTTGCCGGAGCCGTGTAGATCACTGCCGCGCCGCTGGCAGTCTGCGGTGCGCTAAGCATGCCGCAGTTCGCCACCCCGCAGTTCAATGACCAGCCCACTCCTAACGGCGGGTTGTTGGGATCGCCGGACACCACTGCGGTTATCGTGGTCGTATTTCCCGCTCCCAACGGTGACGCCGGAAAGCCGGTAAGTTTGATGGTCACATTCGTGAAGATAGTCACATTCACTACCGCGGTTTGCGCGGGCAACGCCGAAGCCCTGGCAGCAAGGTTCACGCCACCTTGCGGCGCCGTACTCGGGGCGGTATAGACCGTCGGCTGCCCACTAATTGTGTGAGGAGGATTGAAGCTGCCGCAGCTTGTGCTGGTGCAGCTCGCGTTCCAGTCTATCCCCATCATTTTGGGATCATTTGTAACATTCGCGATAAGCTGGGCCTGTCCGCCTGCCTGGATCGTAGCCGGCGGAAGCAGCTGAAACGATACTGCCGGCACTGTGGAGGGAGCGGCCGTCTTCGTCACGCAGGCCGAGAGCGCTGTCAGGCTAAGCGCTGCGGCAATCAGGAGTACGATCGCGCGCGCCGATGCGAATGTGCCGGCATCGCAAGAAACCTTGGAACCTTTCGAATCTCTCATCACTCCTCCACGTCCTTCGCACTTAAAATTTTTCTTGCTAGCCTTGCCGGCACTATCCGTAGTGCGCGCCGCACATACTGCCCTCGGCCTCGAGTCCAATCCTTCACTTTGCGGCTCTCTCTTTGGAAGCCGGTTGGAGTTGATCTTTAATCCATTCGAACATGTTGTGATTGCGCCCGTTCAACGCTTCAAACTGAGATTCCGAGTCATCCCATCGGACGATTTTCGCCGAGGCACGCGGCGCCGCTGCTTCTATTTTTGTCTTACAAATTTCAGGAGTCCACGGATCGTCCATGACGCTCTGAATTCGAATAGGGCGCGAACCTAACTTGGGCAGCCACACGATTGGGTCGAGTCGTGCGATCTGTTTCTGGAAATCCGCGGTCACGTACTTCGGGCGTTCCGCGTCCGGAATTCGCGCGGACTTGGCCATCCAGTCCGGCCAGTCGCCCCAGGGATTAAGCGCATCCACCGCTTTAATCCGCGGATCCACCGCGGCTGCTAGGATCGTAATCGTGCCACCTGATCCTTGTCCAAACATCCCAACTCTGTTCATGTCCATGTCGCTGCGCGAAGAAAGGTAATTGATGATCATTTGCACGTCATGGGTCGACTTAATCAGCGCTTCTTCCAGTTCGCCCACGAACCACTCTTTCATTGGCCGGCTATGGTAGCGATGTCCTGTTAGCGCGGAGACAAATCCGACGGCAGCGAATCCGTCCTGGGTGATCCGCGTACAAAATCGATCGTCGCGGAAGCGGTCCGTCTCGGACGGATAACCGTAGAGGTACAAAACAACCGGCGGGTTCTCGACCCCGTGAGGCCGAATCACCCACAGGTCGATCGGGTCTCCCACACGCCATTTAATCTGGATCAGTTCTCGTGTGAACTCCGGCGTTTCGTCCTTCGCGCCAATCAAGGGTGGATCAGCATGCAGGTCGCTATCTGCGATCGAGAGCGAGTCCCAATTCTCGTGATCCACATTCGTGGTGACAGAATCCTGACCCTTCTCCGTTTCTTTCAAGGCCGGTTCTTTGGACAAGGGAACCGTATCCTGAGCGTAGAGAGCCTGAGCCTGCGCAAAGAAGCTTAAGATCGACAACGCAATCAAAACACAATGCAACGCCGAAGTTCGCGTCACTCCAAACTTCATTTCGTCTCCCAATGGTATTATTCCGACCGGCCACAGATCCCGTAGAGGACAACTCTGGCTTATCGAGTGATACGGGAAAAGGCAGGCCGCCAGATTCGGCAGCCTGCCTCATTGTCCCGCGTTAAGGTTTTACTGTTTGAATGCAGTCAGTTCTGCCGCCGCGTCCGTGTTGTAGTCCAGTTCCTGTTGAATCAGATACCGGGCGCCGCCCACGTCGCTTCCGCATTCATACTGAACTGCAGCTCCAGTAACCGGTGCGAATCCGCACGGGGTATTGACGACTCCAGTTCCGTAGTGTTTGTAGCCGTTGTGCGGGGGGAAGGTAACTGCCGGAGTTCCGCCTGCAGCGAACGACGAATGTGAACGGAATGCATCCATTTTGGATATCGGAACGAGGTCCGGGATAGTCGAGAACGATGCTTGCATCGCCAGCACCATCTGGCATACCGTCGCTCCCGCTACGCAACCCGTCACTTGATTGCCCGTTACTGTGTACCCGCCCAGAGGTCCTGTGGTGACTACGCGCAGGAAGTTCCAGAGCGGATACGAACCGTTTGCAATGTTTGTCAGCGACACACCATTTGGGCAACCAGTACCGGTGCACAATGGCAAAGCGCCTGAGCCTATACCACCCGGGTTCTGGTTAGGACCGCTGCCGCCATCAAACAAAGGATCCACGCCGTCGACCAGCAAATACTTGGCAGCGCCAACTGCGCCCTTCACGTTGCCAAAGCTGAAAAAGGCATAGCCGATCTGGTTTGTTAGAGTGTTCAGGCCGCCGATATCCGTCAAACCGTTCGTATCGATGGTCGAAACCATTTCGCCGGTCCCGATTACTCTGACCTTCAATCCATTAGTCGCAGTATTCTTCCAATCCAGCGGATTGCCGGACGTGCCGCCGTTCTCATTCACCCATCCCGTCGGTGCTGCAATGCCAATGCCGTTGGCGATTAGGCCACCGGATTTGTTCGTCAGGTCTTCCTGCGTGTGGTTCCACTCGAGAGTCCGAGTAACCTGGAACTCGAAGGTGTTGAAGGTTCCAGACAGTGGTTCACGAACCAGTGCGGTTAGCGGTTTCGTAGCCAAAGTTGTGCCGCCAATCACGTCGCGAGTCCGCGTAGCGCCACCGGTAAATACACGAGCGAGGTCCGGGCGGTTGATATTGTTGAATGTGGTAGATCCGAAACCATTGACGGTCGCGTCGTGTGTATTTACAAGCACGAGGACTGCTTGTCCGCCCCCGTTGATGCTTACCCACGGAGCACCGTCTGCACCAGCCTTGGAATGTACAATTTGCGTGCTGGTGATCGGGTCTTGCCCGCTAATTGCGTACTCCACGGTCTGAACCTTG
>Ga0209006_10001378_pt1 | contig 22043 bp, 25 predicted proteins | sample JacPin_JW_Ref_O2_FD_188567 | JGI IMG/M metagenome (GOLD analysis project Ga0209006, IMG submission 188567) | Forest soil microbial communities from Algoma, Ontario, Canada - Jack Pine, Ontario site 1_JW_Ref_O2 (SPAdes) (version 2) | ecosystem: Environmental > Terrestrial > Soil > Boreal... | reverse complement strand
CGACGAGCCACACGGCCAGCCGCTTCTGCGTGCCCGCCTCGGTGAGGTCGAACCCGGGCGCCTCCCCCGGTGTGCCGAGGTGCACCCGCAGCGCGATCGGTCCCTTGCCCGGCCGCAGCGGCGCAGCCGCCAGCTTGTCCGACCATCGCAGCCAGCCCGCGCGCGACAGATGTGTGATCAGGTGCAGGTCGCCGACCTGCATGCCCAGGTACTTGCCCCACCGGTTCGCGCCGGTCACCGGCTGGCCGTGCAACGCCGTGACGGGCGGGTCGAACGTTTTGAGCACCGAGAACGCCGACACGTCGATACGGCCGATGGTCAGTCCGACGGCATGGCGGCGCAGGTGGTCGGCCAGCGCTTCCACCTCGGGCAGTTCAGGCATGTATCCAGTGTGCCGGTCACTTGCGGCGGGTGCCGCTGACGTCACGCACGATCAGCGACAGCAGCCAGCTCACGATCGACAGCAGGATCGCGGCCCAGATCGCCGTCCACCAGAAGTGCTCGATGTACAAACCCCAGTGGGTGGTGTGTTCGGTGATCCAGGCGGTGATCCACAGCATGAACGCGTTGATGACGATGTGGAACAGGCCGAGCGTGAGGATGTAGAGCGGGATCGACAGGATTTGCACGACCGGTTTGATGACCGCGTTGACGAGCCCGAAGATCACCCCGACGACGAAGATGATGCCGATCTTCTGCAAGGGGGTGTGGTAGCCGACAAAGTAGATGCCGTGCACGAACAGCGTGACCACCCACAGCGCGAATCCGGTCAACCCGGCGCGGATGAGAAAGGGTCCCATACGCGCTGATCCTGCCACGGTGCGCCCGCCTTCAATGCGTAATTGAAAGCCCGCCCGTCCAGGTACGTGCCACACAACCGCCGCATTCTTGGCGGTGACTACGAATCATCTGAGAAGCCAACACTTCTCGCGAGTCGCATGTGCATCCGCGTGGTCGGCGAACCTACCGGACGGCTTCAGCCACGACCACGACTGGTGGGAGTAACAGCACGTGGCGCAGATCGCAGCAGGTAGGTGTCCATGATCCAGCCGTGCCGCGCGCGGGCGCGGTAGCGCAGCTGGGCGATGCGCGTCCCGACGTCACCGACCGCCCCGGCCACCAGCAGCTCGTGCTCGGTGCCGAGGTATGCCCCCCACCAGATCCGGGTGTCGGGCGGACACTTTCGGAACGCGCAGTCGCCGTCGAGCATCACCACTACCGTGCCGCTGAACTCCGGATCCAGTCTGCGGCCGGTGGTGATCAGGACAGGCTCGCCGATATCGTTGAGCGGCAACCGATGTCGCGCCGTCAGTGCCTGGATCGCGGTGACGCCCGGGATGACGTCGTAGTCGACGTCGAGGTGATGGCCGACGACGTCGAGGATCCGAAGAGTGCTGTCGTACAACGACGGGTCCCCCCACGCCAGAAACGCGCCGACCTCGCCGGGTCCCAGCTCATTGGCGATCGCCTCCGACCAGAGCTGTGTGCGAGCGGTGTGCCAGTCGGTGACCGCTGCCCGGTAGTCTGCGGTGCCGGCACGGGGCGGATCGGGCAGCTCGACAAATCGGTAGCTTCGGGCCGGGTCGATGAACCGGGCGCAGATCTCCCGCCGCCACGCCACCAGGGCGCTTTTCGCCTCGCCTTTGTCCACCACGAAGAACACGTCGGTGTCGTTCAGCGCCGAAACAGCCTGAGCTGTCACGTAATCCGGGTCACCGGCCCCGATCCCGATGATGTGAATGCGGCGTGTCACGTCGCAAGGTTAGCCGCGCCGGCTTACGCGCCGGAACCGTTACGACCCGTGGTAGTACTCAGGGTATCCGGTACCCGGGGTATTGACTACAGGCCGTCGGCAGCCTTAGCGTCAGTGCAGGACAAGCCAGCATTAGCGTCAATGCAGGACCAGCAACGAAGGGACGTCATGGTGACTCCCCAGGTCAACGCGCCTCGCGACGGCGGCCCAGCACCGACGCGCGAAGAGTTCTCGGAGCGGTTGCTCAAGGGTTCGGTCAAGAAGTCCTACGAGCCGGTCGTCGACATCGACTGGGACGCGCCGCTCGACCCGGACAAGTTCTACCTGCCGCCGAAAGCGATCTCGCTGTACGGCACGCCCATGTGGGACGCGATGGGCAGGGCCCAGCAAATCGAGGTGTCCCGGCAGGAGTTCGTCAACACGCTGTCGGCAGGCATCTGGTTCGAGAACATGCTGAACCAGTCGCTGCTGCGCGACATCATGCACAAAGATCCGACGGCCAAGGCCACGCACTACGCACTCACCGAACTCGGCGACGAGACCCGGCACATGGTGATGTTCGGCAAGGCGATCGAACGCGTCGGCGCCAGGCCGGTCCAGCCCCGCCGGTATCAACGGATGGTCATCAACATGCTGCCGTTGGCCTTCCGCGGGTCGTTTCTGTGGGTAGCCGCGCTGATCGGCGAGGAGATCTTCGACGCGCTGCAGCGTCAGATGATGGACGATCCGGAATTGCAGCCCATGGTGCAGCGGCTCATGCGGATTCACGTCACCGAAGAGGCGCGCCACATCCAGTTCGCCCGCGACGGTCTGCGCAAGCGCGTCGCCGAGATGCCCAGGATCAACAGGATCTGGGTCGCCAACATCAACGGCCTGGGCGGCATCCTGTTCCGTCGCCTGTTCACGAACCCGGCGCCGTACAACCGGGCCGGACTGGACGGGCGCCAGGCACGCCGGGTGGCCCGAGCCAACCCGAATTACCAAGAGGCGCAGCGAGTGGGCTTCGCGCCGTTGGCCGCGTTCCTGCAGGAGGTCGGCCTGATGGGCCCGATCGCGCGGCGCCTGTGGAAGCGCACCAAGTTCCTGTGATTGATATCGCGGTGATCGGCGCAGCGGCTTGTTTGCCGGACGCGGTCGCCCTCGACGACGACATCATCGCCGCCGTGTTCGACGATGCCACCGACACCTGGCTGCTGCGGAGCCAGGCCGGCGCCGACGTGCGGGCCCGCGTTGTCATCGACACCGCGCGCAGGCTGCATCAGCCTTCGCCGCCAGAGTATCCGGGCCGCGATGAGTTTGGTGGCCCGTCGTGGCTGTGGGCGGACCGGGCGCGGGCGGTCGACCCGGCAGGCCAGCGGGTCGCGGTGATCGGCCACCGCGCCGCCCACCTCGTCGGGCGGCTCACCGAATGCGAGGTGCAGCTCTTCGACTGCCCCCCGAACTGGGAGACGCGAAACACCAAGCGGCGCCGGCTGCCTCGTGTCCGGGGGCGGGCGCGGCGACCGGAGGCCGTCATGTCACCTGTTGACCGGATCACCCGGTCGGGAATCCGCACCACCGACGGCGCGGACCACGGCGTCGACGCGATCATTTACGCCGCTGGTTCCGCGGTCGTCGACGGACTCGGAAAAGACGCGCTCGTCGGATCCCGCGGCCTCACCATCCAGCGCGCCTGGAGCGACAGCGCCACAGCCTATTTGGGCGTCGCGGTGCACGGCTTCCCGAACTACTTCATGGTGCTGGGTCCCGACTCACCCGTCGGCGATGGCGAAACGGTGATTGACGGACAGATGCGCTACATCGCCGAGTGCCTGCAGCGGATGCGACGCCGCGGCGGCACGCGGATCGAGGTACGCCGCAGTGCGCAACGGCAGTTCACCGAGCGCGCTCGCGTCAAGCCGCCGTGGTCGGCGTTCGAAGTCAGTTCGAACGACACGGACCACCAGATCTACGACGGCCCAGCGACATTGACGCTGGGTGCCGGCGAGCACGCCGTGCGTGTGCGCCTGACCGGTCACCTCGACCCGATCGACGGCAAGTACCATTGGCAGGGAATGATTTTCGGCGCAACAGTCGAGTTCCCCACCGGATCGCGTCCCGTAGATCTAGCGATCGACTCCCACACCACACAGGCGCGGATCACCGAACAGACGCCGTGGGGCAGCTACTCGATCGCCGGCGTGGGTGCGCCGCCGTTCGACCTCAACTAACCGACGTAGCGACCGAACCAGTCCTGCACGTTCTTCCACGCGTCGGCGGCCGCGGTCGGGTTGTACCGCGGACCGGTGTCATTGAAAAACGCGTGGTCGGCATCGGGTTCAACGATCACCTGGTTGACCAGACCGGCACGGTTCAGCGCGGCCACCGCCGCGTCCTTCGTCGAGGTGACCCGGTTGTCCAACGCGCCGTAGATGGCCAGCACCGCGGCCTTGGAACCGGAGAAGTCCGGGTTGTCGGGCAGCGGGCCGTAGAACGGAACGGCGGCCGCCAGCTGCGGCTCACCCGCCGCCAGCAGCTGCCAAACCATTCCGCCGCCGAAGCAGAACCCGACCACGGCCACCTTCTTGTCGCCAACACGGGCCTGCAGCTCACCGACACCGGACTTCAAGTCGCCGACGAACCTGGGCGGATTTACCTTGCCCAGCGCGGCGGTGGCCTGGGCCGGATCGGTGAATGTGGCCGTGCCACCTTCCTCCGACAGCAGATCGATGGCCAGCGCCGAGTAGCCGACGCCGGCGAACCGGCCGGCCACCGAACGCACCCAATCGTTGAGGCCCTTATTCTCGTGGATCACGAGCACGCCGCCCCGGGGGTCAGCCGCCTGCGCCCACGCGCCCTGCAGCTGGCCGCTGGGGCCAGCCCACGTCACCGGCTGGGTGGGCAACGCCTTGTCCATGCCGGGCGGCGCCGAGGTCGCCGCCGGTGTTCCCGTGGTCGGCGCGGTGGTTGAGCCGGTGGTTGGCCCACTGGTCGGGCCCGGTGGTTCCTTTTTTCCACCGGCGCCGCAGGCTGCGATCAGTGCACTGGCGGCGGCGGTACCCAATCCCAGAAGTGCCAGCCTGCGCATGGCTTCGCGCCTCGACAAGAGTCCATCGACGTGGTCGATGGCGATTTCTTCGGCGATGTAACGCTGCATAGGAGTCACGCTCGCGAGTATGCGCCCGAATCCTGAAGCGGAGTCTGGACCCTGGTGACTGCGCGGTGAGCCACAGTAGTGTCCGCACCGGAACGCGGGGACAAAACGCGGGGACAAGGAGGTTCGAGGTGCGGTTCACCTATGCCGAGGCGATGACCGACCCGACGTTCTACGTCCCACTCGCCAAGGCAGCCGAAGCCGCCGGCTACGACGCGATGACGATCCCGGACAGCATCGCCTACCCGTTCGCGTCGGACTCGAAATATCCGTACACGCCCGACGGGAGTCGAGAGTTCCTCGACGGCAAGGCATTCGTCGAGGCGTTCGTGATGGCGGGTGCGCTGTGCGCGGTCACCACGTCGCTGCGTTTCAACTTCTTCGTGCTCAAGCTGCCGATCCGGCCGCCGGCTCTGGTGGCCAAGCAGGCCGGCTCACTGACCGCCGTGTTCGGCAACCGACTCGGGCTCGGCGTCGGAACGAGTCCGTGGCCCGAGGACTACGAGTTGATGGATGTGCCGTTCGCCAAGCGCGGCAACCGGATGGATGAGTGCATCGCGATCATCCGCGGCCTGACCAGCGGCAACTACTTCGAGTTTCACGGCGAGTTCTACGACATCCCGAAGACGAAGATGACACCGGCCCCCACGCAGCCGATCCCGATTCTGATCGGCGGGCATGCCGATGCGGCGCTGCGCCGCGCCGCGCGGTGCGACGGGTGGATGCACGGCGGCGGCCCGCCGGAGGAACTCGACCGGCTTCTGCCGCGGCTCAAGCAATTCCGCGAGGAGGAGGGCCGAGAGGGTCCGTTCGAGATCCACGTCATCTCCGTCGACGCGTTCACCGTCGATGGGATCAAGCGCCTCGAGGACAAGGGCGTCACCGACGTGATCGTGGGCTTCCGGCTGCCGTACATCACGGGGCCCGACACCGAACCGCTGGACAAGAAGATCCGCCACCTCGAGAGGTTCGCCGAACGCGTGATGGCGAAAGTGAACCGCTAACCTTCGACGATCGTCGCGTCGGTGTTCGCGGTCAGTACAGCAGTTTCCGCTGGTTGTCTTCGCGGTAGTAGTCCTCGAGCTCCGCGAGATCGGCGCCTTTTCGGATTGTCTGGGCGATCTGGGCGGTGCTCGGCAGTGCGGTCGGATCCCACGTTTCGGGCTTCCACGCGTCGGAGCGCAGGAACGCCTTCGGGCAGTGGAAGAACACCTCCGCCACGTCGATCTCCAGCGCGAGGATCGGCCGGTTGCCGTCGACCGCCATGGCGTCGAAGTAGTCGGCGTCGGCCACGATCGTCGCCCGGCCGTTGATGCGCAACGTATCGCCGCGTCCGGGCACCACGAAAAGCGTTCCGACACCAGGCTGCTGCAGCACATTGAGGTAGCCGTCCGCGCGCCTGTTACCCGGCCGCTCCGGGAGGGCGATCGTCACCTCATCGATGACGTGGACGAACCCCGGCGGATCGCCTTTCGGTGACACGTCGATGCGGCCGTCGGCGTCGGTCGTGGCCACGAAGCCGAGCGGCGAATGCGCGAGCCAGTCGCGGTGTATGCCCGACAGGCGATCGGCGACCTTGTTGGCGACGTAGGGTGCGGGGTGCCCGACGATGTCTCGCAGCTGCTCTTCGTTGGTGATCTCCCGGCGCATGACGGTGCCTCTCCTCGCTCCAGGGACCGGCAGGGCCCCGAGTGTGCATTCTCGTACGCGGCGTGTCGGGTGCGAAACCGCACGGTCGCGCACCTCACGTCGTCTCGACGCTGACCTCCGCCGGCGTCTTGTCCGATCGCATGCCGCGCCAGCTCGGGTGGCGCAGGCGCCCGTCGCTGGTCCATTCCCCGTAGCGGACCTCACCCACCAGCTCCGGCTTCACGAACGTCACACCCTTGGCCTCTTGGCCGGAAAGTGGTTCATTGAATGGTGATTCGGCGGTTTGCAGGGGCGCCAGGATCGCCTTGAGCCGGCCGAGCTCCTTCTCGGTGAAGCCGGTGCCGACGCGGCCGACGAGACGCAGCTTGTCGCCGTCGGGAATGCCCATCAGGAGCGCGCCGATTTGGCTGGTGCGTCCCCCGGTGCCTGCCCGCCACCCCCCGATCACGATCTCCTGGGTCTTCCAGTTCTTGGCCTTGATCCACGAGCGCGAGCGGCGTCCCGGCTGGTACGTGGAGTCCCACCGCTTGGCCACGACCCCCTCCCACCGCTTCTTGCGGGATCGCTCCAACGCGTCGGCGCCGTCACCGGGCAGCAGGTCGTGGACGATCAGCTCGTCGTGGGCCGCCGCGAGCGCCGCCAGCGCACGCCGCCGGTCGCGATACTTTGCGCGCAGCAGCGACGTGCCGTCGAACAGCAACACGTCGAAGGCCCAGAATTCGATTCGCGTCGCGCGAGCCCGGTTCTGCATCTCGCTGAAGCTGGGGACTCCGCCCCCGTCGAGCGCAACGACCTCGCCGTCGAGCACGACATGATGGTCGGCCAGCGCATCGGCCACCGTCTGCAGGCCGGGGTACTCCTCAGTGACGTCGCGGCCGCTGCGCGACATCAGCCGCAGGTGGCCGTGATCGGCCTCGACGAGCAGCCGGTATCCGTCCCACTTTCCCTCGAACGCCCACTCGGTGTGCGTGAGCCGGTCGACCGATCCGGAGGTCGCCAGCATCGGCGCCAAATCCTTGACGGTCGGCGCCGCCTGATCCTTCATCCGGTGCGCCAGCCATTGGTCGCCGTCGGTCTGAATCAGGGCGTACCGCCCGGAAATCCGCTGTCCATGCAGCGTCATGATGACTTCGTTGTCGCAGAACTTCTCAGCGTCGTATGTGCCGGTGTCCCAGACGACCATCTTTCCGGCGCCATACTCCCCCTTCGGGATCGTCGCTTCGAACGTCAGGTACTCCAGCGGATGGTCCTCGGTGTGGACGGCCAGGTGGTTCACCGACGGAGTGTCGGGCAGGTTCTTCGGTACGGCCCAGCTGACCAGCACACCGTCGCGCTCCAGCCGTAGGTCGTAGTGCAGGCGCCGGGCATGGTGTTCCTGGATCACGAATCGGTTGTTCTTGCCGGGCTTGGGTTCCGAAGCCGGCACGGGCTCCGGCGTTCTCGACGCGTCGCGCATGCTGCGGTATGTCGTGAGCCGGTCGGACGTCGAGACGTCCGCATCCAACGGCGCCAACAGGTCTCCGTGGATGGCGACGCGCTTCAGCACCTCGTCGAACCGCAGCTGGCACAGGTCGGGGTCGTCGAGTTCCTCCCAGGTGCGCGGCGCCGCGACGGTGGGTTCGGGACGGCCGCGCAACGAGTACGGCGCGACCGTCGTCTTCGACGCGCTGTTCTGGCTCCAGTCGACGAAGACTTTGCCCTCCCGAACACTCTTCGTCATCGTCGATGTGACCGACTTCGGCGAGGCCTGTTCGAGCTGCTGGGCCACCTTCTTCGCCAGCGTCGTGGCACCGCGGGCGCCGAGCGGCTTGGGGAGCGGGACATACAAATGCAGGCCCTTGCTGCCGCTGGTGACCGGGTAGGTGTGAAGGCCGATGTCGGCCAACATGTCTCGCACTGCCCGCGCAACGTCGGCGAGCTGCGTCATCGGGACGTCCGGACCGGGATCGAGATCGAACACCAAACGGGTAGCCGGGCCCGGCTTTGCCGGGCCCCCTGCTCTTCGCGCAAGCGGCTCATCGACGAAACGCCATTGCGGCACATGCACTTCAAGCGCCGCCTGCTGCGCTATCCATGCCATGGCCGCCGGGCTGTCGATGATCGGGTAGGTGGTGGCGCCGGACCTGTGCTCGATGGTGGCGCGGTTCAGCCAAGCAGGAGCCGACTCGGCGAGCTGCTTCTCGAAGAACGAGGCCGCTTGGACCCCGTTCGGCCATCGTTTGCGTGTGGCGGGCCGGCCCGCAATGTGGGTAAGCATGTGCTCGGCGATGCTCGTGTAGTACCCGAACACCTCTTCTTTGGTCGTGCCCGTGACCGGGTAGAGCACCTTGTCGGCGTTCGTCAGGCGGACGTGGGGGCCGGGCTCGTCCTCCGGGGGCCATAGATGGGGTGTGCGGGCCATGGAGCGTGGGTTCCCTCGAGGTGGCTAGGGCTAGAGATTCTCTCTTCGCGCAAGCGGCTCATCGCCGTGCTACCACGGTATACGGCGGTCGCGTGCCCGCCACCTGCGCGCTCGCTGCGGGCCGGTGGGCCATACTGGCGATATGCGCTCCATCTGGAAGGGCTCACTTTCTTTTGGGCTGGTGAACGTCCCGGTCAAGGTCTACAGCGCCACCGAAGACCATGACGTGAAGTTCCACCAGGTTCACGCCAAGGACAACGGCCGCATTCGCTACAAGCGGGTTTGCGAGGTGTGCGGCGAGGTCGTCGAATACCGCGACATCGCCCGCGCATACGAGTCCGACAACGGTCAGACGGTGATCATCACCGATGAGGATCTGGCGACGCTGCCCGAGGAGAAGAGCCGCGAGATAGAGGTGCTGGAATTCGTCCCGGCCAGCGAGATCGACCCTTTGATGTACGACCGCAGCTACTATTTGGAACCCGATTCGAAGTCGACGAAGTCGTATGTCCTGCTTGCCAAAACGCTGGCCACCACGGATCGGGTGGCGATCGTGCACTTCGCGTTGCGCAACAAGACCCGACTTGCCGCCCTGCGGGTCAAGGACTTCAGCAAACGCGATGTGATGGTCATCCACACCCTGCTGTGGCCCGACGAGATCCGCGATCCCGACTTCCCGTCGCTGGACACGAAAGTCGAGATCAAACCCGCTGAACTGAAGATGGCGGAGCAGGTGGTCGACTCGATGGCAGACGATTTCAACCCCGACCAGTTCCGCGATGACTACCAAGAGCAGCTGCACGAGTTGATCGAAGCGAAACTCGAAGGGGGCGAGGCATTTCCCACCGAGGAGCAGCCGAAGGAACTCGACGTCACCGACGACGTCTCTGATCTGCTGGCAAAGCTCGAGGCCAGCGTGCGCAAGCGGCGCGCCGAATCCGGTCCCGCGCCGAGCAAAGGCTCATCGAGCGCTACGAGAGCACCCGCGAAGAAGACACCGGCCAAGAAGGCGGCCGCCAAGAAGGCGCCAGCCAAGAAGGCCGCAAGCAACAAGTAACGGACTGTTCTGCGGTCGCCGAGATCGTCGGGCGCGGATCCGGACGTATCCCTCGGCCCGCGGTGACGTTAATCTGCCCGGGTGATCCTCGACAGATTCCGACTCGACAATCAGGTAGCAGTAATCACGGGAGCAGGGCGCGGCCTCGGCGCGGCCATCGCGGTCGCCTTCGCGGAAGTCGGCGCCGACGTCGTCATCTCGTCACGCACCGAAAGCGAGCTGCACGACGTCGCCGAACAGGTCCGTGGCCTGGGCCGTCGCGCTCACGTCGTCGTCGCCGACCTCGCCGACACCGAGGCCACCGCGGCACTCGCGCAGACGGCGGTCGACGAGTTCTCCCGCCTCGACATCGTGGTGAACAACGTCGGCGGCACGATGCCCAATTTGCTGTTGAACACCAGCACGAAGGATTTGAAAGCCGCGTTCACCTTCAACGTGCTGACCGCCCATGCGTTGCTCAGTGCGGCGGTGCCGCTCATGCTGGAGCACTCCGGGTCGGGCAGCGTCATCAACATCACGTCGACGATGGGCAGGCTTCCCGGGCGAGGCTTCGCCGCATACGGCACCGCCAAGGCCGCGCTCGCCCACTACACACGGCTGGCCGCCCTCGACCTGTGCCCGCGCATCCGGGTCAATGCGATCGCACCGGGATCGATTCTCACCTCCGCGCTCGAAGTCGTCGCCGGCAATGACGAATTGCGCACGCAGCTGGAGGAGGGGACACCGATGCGAAGACTGGGCGAGCCGGCCGACATCGCCGCCGCCGCCGTGTATTTGGCATCACCGGCGGGGGCCTTCCTCACCGGCAAGACGCTCGAGGTGGACGGCGGCCTCATCATGCCCAATCTCGAGCTCCCCATCCCCGACCTGTAAGGACGCATCGATGGCAATCAGAGTCGCCCAGATCGGAACCGGCAACGTCGGCCGCCATGCGCTGAGCGGCATCCTCGCCAACGCCCAGTTCGAACTCACGGCGCTGTGGGTGTCGTCGGACGCCAAGGCGGGCCGGGATGCCGCAGAACTTGCCGGACTGGAGAAGCCCACCGGCGTCGTCGCCACAAACGACCTCGCCAAAGTGATTGACACACAACCCGACTGCGCGGTGTACACCGCGCTTGCCGACATCCGGCTGCCCGACGCACTGGAAGATTACCGCCGGCTGCTGGAGGCCGGGATCAACGTCGTCGGCAGCGGTCCGGTCTTCTTACAATGGCCATGGGATGTCATCCCCGACGAACTCATCGCTCCACTGGAACAGGCTGCAAAACAAGGTAATTCGAGTCTGTTCGTCAACGGCATCGACCCGGGCTTCGCGAATGACCTGCTCCCGATGGCACTCGCGGGCACCTGCCAGCGCATCGAGCAAGTGCGCTGCATGGAGATCGTCGACTACGCGACATACGACAGCGCCGCGGTGATGTTCGACATCATGGGATTCGGCAAGCCGATGGACGAGATACCGATCCTGCTGCAACCGGGAGTGCTGAGCATGGCCTGGGGTTCGGTGGTGCGTCAGCTCGCCGCAGGCCTCGGCATCACGCTGGACGAAGTCGTCGAGGTGTACTTCCGTGAGCCCGCCCCAGAGGATTTCGAGATCTCATCCGGCCCCATCGCCAAGGGCACGGCCGCCGCGCTCCGGTTCGAGGTGCGCGGACTGATCGACGAACGCCCCGCGGTGGTGCTGGAGCACGTCACCAGGCTGCGCGACAACCTCTGCCCCGAGTGGCCGCAACCGGCCCAGCCCGGCGGCTCATACCGCGTCGAGATCACCGGTGAGCCGTCGTATGCGATGGACCTCTGCTTGAGCAGCCCCAACGGCGACCACAACCACGCCGGACTGGTGGCCACCGCGATGCGGATCGTCAACGCCGTCCCGGCAGTGGTGGCCGCCGAGCCCGGCATTCGCACCACACTCAACTTGCCCCTGATCACCGGTAGGGGGTTGTACGCTCCGTAAACAGGGGCTATCGAAAGGACTTTGATGCGAATCAGATTCCGGTGCCTGATGGTCGCCGGGGCGGTTGCGGCGGTTCTCGGCGCTCCCGCTGCCGCCGCGGACGACAGCCCGGCGTGCAGCAACACGGGCGGCGACACTGTGTGTTCGACCCCCGGCAATGTGCAGATCAACGACAGCCCGCCGGTCGATGAGTTCACGCTGCCCTACTGGGACGAAACGTTCGGCGGGGCATATCCGGGCCCGTACCCGGTGCCTTACGGCGAAGGCAGCGGCGATCTCGGCGGAGGACGCCGCTAAGGGGTGTCATGCGGAAACTGGGGCTGACTATGGCTCTTGGACCGACGATGGCTGTCGTGGTCGGAGCGATCGGCTTACCCTTCGTCCTAGCCCTCGTCGGTGCGCCCGCCGCCCCAGCCCTTCCGGACTGCGGCACCGTCGCGCCGTGGACGATGCAGTGTGAGCGCGGCACCCACACCTCGATCAACACCTCGCCGAACGTCATCGTCAACACCGGCCCGTTCAACGAATATCCCTGGTTGTACCCCGGCTACCCGGTCTTCGGGATCGGCGGCTGGGCGGTTCCCTGAGGCGTAGGCTTGTGCTACCGGCCCCTCGACGGAACGACGGCCTCGTGAGATTCACGCCATCCGCCCTAGAGCCGTTTTAATCGCCGTCGCTTCAGGAAGTCGATCGCCATGTCGGCACTCGTACCGTGCGTTGGGGTGATCGTCGCGGCCGCGGGCGTTGTGGTCGGCATCGTCGCGGCCCCACCGGCCGGCGCGGTCCCCCAATGCACGAACACCTCACCCACCACCACCCAGTGCGAACGACCGGGCAATGCGCAGGTCAGCACCTCACCTCCGTACAACACCAACTACCCCTTCGGATGGCCCTTCTGGGGTAGCGGCGGTATCACGATCGGCCTGGGTGGCCTCGGTATCTGACCGGCGCTTTACCCCGGTGCTCGCGCCGCGGCCTGATTTTGGCTAACCTAACTTTCCTATTCGCATACCCGGAACTCGGGAGGAAAGTTGGCGGTGGCGCAGCACACCGACATTGGGCGGCGGGGAAGCTGGTATCTGCTCGGCCCCGCGTTCGTCGCGGCGATCGCGTACGTCGACCCCGGCAACGTCGCCGCGAACGTCAGCGCGGGTGCGGCGTACGGCTTCTTGCTGGTGTGGGTGATTCTGCTGGCCAACGTGATGGCGGGGCTTGTGCAGTACCTGTCGGCGAAGCTGGGCCTGGTCTCCGGCCAATCGCTGCCCGAGGCGGTCGGCGACCGGATGCGCCGGCCCACCCGGCTGGCCTACTGGGCGCAAGCCGAGCTGGTGGCGGTGGCCACCGACCTGGCCGAAGTGGTCGGCGGAGCGCTGGCGCTGCATCTGCTGTTCGGGTTGCCCCTGCTGGTCGGCGGCGTGATCACCGGCGCCGTGTCGCTGCTATTGCTGATGATTTCCGACCGGCGCGGCCAACGGATGTTCGAACGCGTCATCACCGGGCTGCTGCTGATCATCGCGGTCGGGTTCTTGACGAGCCTTTTCGTCAACCCGCCGCCGATCGGTGACGTGATCGCCGGGGCCATCCCGCGGTTCCACGGCGGACAAAGCGTCCTGCTGGCCACCGCGATGCTCGGCGCCACAGTGATGCCGCACGCCGTCTACCTCCACTCCGGGTTGGCCCGCGACCGTCACGGTCATTCCGAAGGCCGCCGGCGCGCGCTGCTGCTTCGCGTCACGAAGGCCGACGTCGCGCTCGCGATGGTCGTGGCCGGCGCCGTGAACGTCGCGATGCTGCTGGTGGCGGCCACCAACCTGCAGGGCCGTCACGACACGGACTCCATCGAGGGAGCGCACACGGCGGTGCGGGACGCACTGGGGCCGACAGTCGCGCTGCTATTCGCAATCGGGCTGCTGGCATCCGGACTGGCCTCGACTTCGGTCGGCGCGTACGCCGGCGCGATGATCATGTCGGGCCTGCTGCACCGATCGATCCCGTTACTGCTTCGCCGGTTGATCACGCTCGTGCCGGCGTTGGCGATCCTGGCGATCGGGCTCGACCCGACGCGCGCGCTGGTGTTCTCCCAGGTGGTGCTCTCGTTCGGGATTCCGTTCGCGCTGATTCCGCTGGTCCGGCTGACCAGCGACCGGTCGGTGATGGGCGCGGACACGAACCACCGCGCGACCACCGCGTTGGGCTGGATCGTCGCCGGACTCATTATCCTGCTGAATGTGGGGCTTTTGTACCTCACCGCACAAGGGTGACGAGGAGCAAGTCAAGGGACGCGAGGAACGAGACAAGGGGTGCACGCCTACTTCGCCTACGGCTCGAACCTGTGCGTCGCGCAAATGGCGCGGCGCTGCCCCGGCGCCGGTAACCCGCGCGTGGCGACGCTGGCCGACCACGACTGGCTGATCAACCAGCGTGGCGTCGCCACCGTCGAACGGTTCGCCGGAAACCAGGTGCACGGCGTGGTGTGGGACCTGACCGATCGGGACGTGGCGATCCTGGACAGCGCCGAGGGAGTGCCGGTGCGGTATCGCCGGGACACGCTGACCGTGCACACACTCGACGGGCCCGCCGACGCCTGGGTGTACATCGACCACCGCGTCGAGCCCGGCGTCCCACGGCCGGGCTACCTGGAGCGGATCATCGACGGAGCGGTACACCACGGACTGCCGCATCGGTGGATCGAATTTCTGCGACGCTGGGACCCGTCGCACTGGCCCAGACCGACGATGTTGAGACACGGTGGGCCGCAATCATTCTCCGAACTGTTGCGACAATCAGGCATCGACGAGGAAAGCCGGCTGCGGTCCCGGTTCGGATTCCTGGCCATCCACGGCGGCGGGCTGGAGCACATGACGGACGTGATCGCGCAGCGGGCCGCTGACGCGGCGGACGCGTCGGTGTACGTGGTGCGGCACCCTGATCGGTACCCGCATCACCTGCCGTCGGCGCGGTTCCGCACCGACGAGTCGACGACGCTCGCGGCGTTCCTCGACCACGTGGACGTGGTGGTCTCGCTGCACGGCTACGGCCGCATCGGGCGCAGCACTCAGCTGTTGGCCGGCGGCTGCAACCGCGAGCTCGCGGCCCACCTCGCCCTGCACCTCCATCTGCCGGGGTATCACCTGGTCACCGACCTCGACGCGATTCCGTCCGAGTTGCGCGGCTTGCACCGGGACAACCCGGTGAACCGCGCCCGCCACGGCGGGGTCCAGCTCGAACTGTCGCCGCGGGTTCGCGGGATCAGCCCGCGCAGCCAGTTGCCCGGCGACGACGGCCTGTCACCGGTCACGTCGGCGCTGGTTACCGGCCTGGCTGCGGCGGCCCGCAGCTGGGTCTGACGCCGCCCCAGGCGGGCTCTTCCCGGTTCCGGATACCCGTTCGCCGCCGAGCCGGGCACCGGCTCGGTGAACCCGACGGGTCAGGTGTTCGCCGGGCTGCCTGAAGGCTGACCGCTGCGTCGTTTGGTCGGAGCATCGGGCTCGACACTGTCAACTCGCTTCACGAGATCTACGGCGAGAGTGGTGATTTCGCTTTCAACTCTGATTGCAATCCGATGCCGATCAGCGCCGGACAGCATCCCTGCGCAAAAATCACCTCGAGTGCTGACCGCATTGCTAGGGATGGTAGTCGGCATGAGGCTCGGCTTATTGTATGTATTAGTTGCTAAACGGACAGCGGCCATGAAGGAGTCGTGGAGAGCTTTCAGGAACGAATTGCACCGAAACGCCGCTCAGTCCGACGAGCCTTCGTACTCGTCGGACTATTTATAGTGACCGTTTCAGCCGTTGCGGCTGGGGCTTACTTTTTCACGGTCCTCTCGAAGCCCGGTCCGAAGTCGGTGAGCAAGAGCGATATCGAGAGCCAAATCAGCCAAAAAATGACCGACCCAGCCGGCAACAAGCCGGAATCCGTGTCCTGCCCAGACGATCTGAAAGCGACGGTCGGCGCGAAGCTGGACTGCAACATGAAGGTCAAGGGCCAGACCTACGGCGTCAACGTCACCGTCACCGGCATCGAAGGTTCCACCGCGAAGTTCGACATGGAGCTAGCGGTCGACAAGAAGGATGTCGCGCAAGAGATCAGTGACCAGCTCCAACAGCAGACCGGCAAAAAACCTGACTCGGTGACGTGCCCGGACAACCTCAAGAGCCTCGCAGGCGCGACGCTGCGATGCACACTCGTCGACGCCCGACAGACTTACGGCGTGAATGTGACCGTGACCAGCGTCGAGGGCTCCCACGTGAAATTCGACATCAAAGTAGACCACCAGCCGATCACAAGCACGAGCCCGACTCCGTAGCCTGATCTATCCCTGAACACTCTGGTCGCTCGTCGAGGCGGTCGACGGCCGCGCGGTCCGTTCGCGGCCGGTGCCGTCGCGTCAACGGGAATGGCCAAGACCGTCGACATCGTCGAGAAGAGCCTGACGGTTCCGATCCTCAACCGCTCTGAAGAGGCTGGGCGCCGACAAGGTCAAGCTTCGTGCGTCGCTGTGTGCGTCACAGCTCGTCGGCCTCGGCGTCATGCGCTACGCGGTGCGTGCGGAACCGATCCACTCGATGGACGTCGACACTCTCGTCGACGCGGTGGCTCCGACGTTGCAGCGGTATCTCACCGGCGAGCTCTCCTGACGCGACCAGCAAGTGGACACAGGGAGTCAACAGCGCTTTCACAGGCGAAAATTAGTGCAATCGATGCGGTTTCAGGACAGCGCCATTCGAGGCTGCAAGTCATCAAAACTTCGCCGTGCGCTCTCAACTACGTCAACCGACGCTGCTACGGTCATTGTCCTGATGACCGCCGTACCTCCGTCGATCGACTGATGCCGTGTCTGAAACGAGCAGGCGCCGTTTCATGGCGGGTCTGGCGGCGGCCATCGTCGGTGGTGTCGGCGGGGCGCGATTCGCGGCCGGCGGCTCAATTCATGTGGGTGCCGCGACGGCGAGTATGCGAGGGGCGGCGCCGAGTTCTGCAGTGGTGGAACCGCAGGCGATGACGGCGGAGCCGGTGTTACCGCCGCCGCCGCCGAGTACTGGAGTCCAGCTTCCCGGGAAGGGCGTTCTCACGGTGCTGCCGGGTGCTTCGGACAGGCTCGCGTTGACTGTCGACGACGGTGTCAGCAGCGACGTGGTCCGGCTTTACACGCAGTTCGCGAAGGACACCGGCGTGCGAATGACGTACTTCATTAACGGCACATACCGGTCGTGGACCGAGAACGCGGAGTTACTGCGGCCGCTGGTGGAGGCCGGCCAGATTCAACTCGGCAACCACACCTGGTCGCACCCGGACCTCACCACCGTGTCGCGGTCTCGGGTGGCCGACGAAATCAACCGCAACAGCTCATTTTTGATGAAGAATTATGGTGTCGACGCTCGGCCCTACCTGCGTCCACCGTACGGAAAGTACAACGCGACGGTGGCTGCGGTCGCCGCCGACCTCGGCTACCCGGTCACAACGCTGTGGTCAGGTTCACTGGCCGACTCCACCGTGGTCACCGAGGACTACATCGTCAAAATGGCCGACCAGTACTTCAAGCCGCGGAACATCGTGATCGGCCATCTCAACCACGCGCCCGTCACGCACGTCTACGACCGGCTCGTCGAGATCATCCGCGACCGCAACCTCCGCACGGTCACCCTCAACGACGTATTCGCCTAAGGATCGCGCGGCGCTTCACATCCACGAGCCGACGAAGCGCAGGTAGCACTTCTTGACCAGGTGCGCCGCGAGCCCATAGGTACAGACGACCGCGATCAGCCACAGCGCGTATGAGGCGGGTAAGGCCGCCAGACGCAGCGGCCCGGCCAGCGGGGTCAGCGGAAGCAGCAGCCCCAGTGCCGCGGCGCCGGCGGCGGCGGCCACCACGCCGGGGCTGGGACGTGCCCCGCGCCACGGCAGCTTGGGGCTTCGCAGGACCAGCACCACGAGGAGCTGAGTCAGCAGCCCCTCGACGAACCAACCGGTGTGAAACACCGCGGGCGCCGCTAGTGCTCCCGCTTCTCAACCCGAGCCCAACGAGCTGGGACGCTTTTCGCGCTGTAGCACTCCGCTCTTGAGGCGTTAGCTTGTCCGCTCGCGCCTTGCCGCCCTTCAACCCACCCCTCCGGCCCAGCGAAACGGCGCCTGGGTCTTTGCCGTCGTTGGGTTCCAGCTCTGGTGTTTCGTCGGTAGCATCGCCCACGATCGACGCGGCCAGCGAGTTCAGATCGCGTGGACGCTTGCGTGAGCGGTCAGGCATACCGCCGTCATCCCACAACGCCCCCTAGCAGGTTTGTCGAGGACACAATGGTGCCTCCCGACGATGACGTCGGGTGGCTGACCGACGGCTCACGCCCGCTGTGGGCACAGGTCGACCGTCGCGAAATGCACCACCTGAGCCCCTGCGTCCGGTGGGGGAAAAGCATACGACGACGTGCGAGTATTCAGGGAGCCCGCGATGAAATGGCCGCGCTGCAGCTTCACCACTTCCACGTCAGGCGGGGTGCCACGCCCCAGGTCGGCGCACACGGTTTTGCCCAGGTAGGCGCTCACTGCGCCCAGTCTCACCCCGTGGACCAGCAGATCGTTCTCAAACCTGACCTCTGGGGCTGGCGGCGGATGGTGCAACGCCACCACCACGATCACACCGACCGCTGCCAGTCCGACTCCCGCGCCGAGCAAGCGCCACCGAGCCCCCATGGGCACCGCAGCCTAGCAGCAAGGGAAAGCACATAAGCCTGTCCACGAAAAAATCAAATCAAACTGACCCACTACCCAGGAGTGTGAAGCCCACGCTGCGGACGCCCCGGTTGAAACTGGACACGGGGCGCAGCATGTCGCCCGCACGTGCCAGCCCGCCCGCATAGGTGTGCGTACCCGTGGCGACGACAACCGCGACGGCGCTCCCTGAAACCACCGACGTGCCCGAGAAGCACATCCCCGGGGTGTCGGCCACCGGACGCCGGGCATCCGGGCCCGGTGGCGCAGAGGACGCTTCGGACGCTTTGGCCGCTTTGGCCGACGGTAGCGATTCCCCGCTCAGGCATGACTGATCGATGACCAGATCCGATGAAGACACAATGCGTAGATCCGCAGGGATCACGTCGCCGCTACGCAGCACGACGACGTCGCCGGGCGCCAGATCCTGCGGCGGGACCTCACGTTCCAGCGGCTCGTCATCACTGGAGGCGCGGCGGCGAACCGTGACGGTCGAGATGACGAGGTGCCGTAAGCCCCGCGTGGCGCGCACCGACCGGGTTCTCTGCCAGATTCGCAATGCGAGAGCGGCCACCACGATCACGGAAACCATTGACGCGCCCCGCGCGTCACCGACCGCAGCGAACACAGCACCGAGACCAACCAGCAGGATCACGAAGGGGCTCCGCACCGCATCGCCGACCCGAGCCGCGAACCGCTCGTCGGTCAGACGGGGAGGTTCGTTATCACCGCACTGGCGCAGACGGTCAGCGGCGTCGCGTTCGGTCAGACCGCGCGGCGTGCTGTGCATCCGGCGGAAGACCGTGAACACCGGCGCATCCACCAGATCCCGCCAACTCGTATCGTCGGTGAACGAAACGGCGTGCTGCCCGATCCGGTCGACAGCGGTCTCGGTCATCGTCGTTCTCCAAGGCGGGGTCGTTCTCCAAGGCGTGGCAATACCTGCGTTGCAGGCGACGTCACTTAGGCTAGGCAGCACAACTGGGGCCGACTCGAACATTAAGAGAAATCGCATCGGGCTGCATTACTCAAATATTCGTGCAAGTATCCTTCGACACGCATGTGACGGGGAAAGGACATGTTGTGCCCGAAAAGTTCCCGGCCGGCGCGGAGGCGCTGCCGGAGTCAGTGTTGCAGGACACCGCTGCCCTGTTCGGGCTGATGTCGGCGTCCGTGCGGCTGCACCTGCTGTGGTTACTGAGCATCGGCGAGCACGACGTCGGCAGCTTGGCCGAGATAACAGGGCAGAGCCTCGCGACCGTGAGCCACCATCTAGGCAAACTGAAATTGGCGGGCCTTGTGCACGCGCAACGACTCGGAAGGCGCCGGGTGTACGTGCTGTCCGACGCCGACGCCGCCGCGATGGTGCGGCTGGCCATCACGCGGCGGCTCGAGCCAGTGCTCGCGAGCGACCGACGGCGCCGCGCGTGACATCTGCGCTCGGTTCTCCCGTGACACGCACCGCTCAGAGCGCGCTCGCGCCGTAACCGCAGTAGAATCAGTCACGTGATGACCTGATTATTGGTTGGTTGCTGGGCGGCGCTGTCACAGCTGTCGTAGTTGGAGATTTCGCGGGAACCCGCGCGCGGTAGCGGGGCCGGTGAGATTTAACATTCCGACAATCAACTTGACAGCGATTTCCCAGCAACCAGCTGTCACGCTCAGCCCACACGCGTCGTTGAAAGGAACTGCAATGAGAAGCGTCGCCGGCATGATTGCTCTGATCGGGTCGCTCGCGGCAGCGCCGGCACTGGCGCACGCCGACGCCTGGGAGCCCACTCCACCCACCGTGCCGTACTCGGGCATCGCGTCCTCGACCGAGAAAGCCGACGCTGTGGTCGGCCGCTTCCAGTCGTCGAACTACAGGGTGATTCTGAACAAGATCGGCACCGCTCCTCTCGATCAGTGCACGGTCACATCGATCGCGCCCGGACAGGCGATCACCACTCCGGTCACCGGCGGTGCCAAGGCGATCAACCAGCAAGTGCTCTTCACCACCGTGTACGTGACGGCCGACTGCACCAAGCCGGCCTCGTCGGCATCCGCTTCTTCTTCGTCGGGGTCGTCGTAGTTCAAACAACGGCGTAGTTCAAACATCCGTAGTTCAAACAACGGAAGTAGCAGTTCCTACAAATGGAGGTCGGGTTGACGATGAAGAAGTCGAAGCTGCGCGGCGTTGCTGCCATTGCGGTCGTGACCGGGGCCGGCGCCTCGTCGCTTGCGTTGTGGTCGGCCGCCGTCGCGGGTGCGTCGCCCGATATGACGGGTAAGAGCTATTCCGACGCCAAGACGGCACTGGGCCAGGCCGGATTCACGGCCGTGGCGTCCACCGTAATCGGGGACAAGACGCCGACGTCCAGCTGCAAAGTACTCCGCCAGCAGGACTTCCCCATCACCGCCATCTTCGTCGGTGGTGACCAGCCGACGCTGTACCCCGGTCCCGGCTTCGGAAACATCCCCACCTCAGGGCAGGTAATGCTGACGTTGAGTTGCTACCAGGCCAGTGATGTCGCCCAGTCGCAGGCGACGGGATCGGGTTCCATCACGACGAAACCCGCGCCTGCTGCGTCGTCGTCCTCTTCATAGGCCAAGCGAATGCACTGCGTCGCGCAGATCGTTGCGACGCAGTGCTTTAGCGCACTGTGTTCTGCGACTCCGGATTTCGCGGTATCAGTCAAGCGTCTGTCTAACTGATCTCGCGGGCTGACGATTCGGGAGGGCACGGCGCGCACAAGGCCGTTGTCCTGCTGGGCAAACCACTCGTGGTCGAGCTCCAATTGGGCTGTCAGCAAACGGCTGTCGCGGGGCAGACCAGCTGCGCCGCGAGGCATGAGCCGCAGAAATCGACGGTCATCCGGGGCTTCAACTCTGTCGGATTCACAGGCGATTGTCAGGGGTCTTGCAGGTAGCGCCACTTCCCCGGGCAACCGAACCTGTCGCCTTCGCGGCGGACCGCGCGTCCTTATCATGCTGCAGCCGTAACGCGCCACAGCTACACCCTGAACGTTTCTCCGTCGCTTATCGTTGACACTGTGCGGGGACGCTCGGCCCGCGCCGGTCTTGTTGGCTGACAGACCGGCGCGGGCTGTCACTTTTTACAGGCTATTTACGAAACTTGCATCACTGTTCGAGTTGCTGACCGACGACCGCACAGTTAAGTTTCTCTGGACAACAGATGAGGGCAACGTAAGAAGTCTTGCAACCTTCGGGAACTTCGGACGTCGCCGACGAACAGCTGGGGAGAACATGAAGGTTATCGGTCGAGTACTGGTGGCTCTGGTCGCTGCCCTGGGGGCGTTGTTCGTGAGCACCGCTACGTCGCACGCCGGTTTGGACAACGAGCTCAGTGTGGTGGACGGCGGCGGCGATACGCTGGTCATCCAGCAG
>Ga0209006_10001377_pt1 | contig 22048 bp, 21 predicted proteins | sample JacPin_JW_Ref_O2_FD_188567 | JGI IMG/M metagenome (GOLD analysis project Ga0209006, IMG submission 188567) | Forest soil microbial communities from Algoma, Ontario, Canada - Jack Pine, Ontario site 1_JW_Ref_O2 (SPAdes) (version 2) | ecosystem: Environmental > Terrestrial > Soil > Boreal... | reverse complement strand
CATCGCCGTGTTCACGGTGCCCGGTTCAATGATCACGACGTCGATGCCAAATAACATCAGTTCTCGCCGCAGCGCGTCCGACATTCCTTCAAGACCAAACTTGGAAGCGCTATAGGCGCCGAGAAGCGGGAGAGCAACTTTTGCAACGCTAGAGGTGATATTCACGATGCGCCCTGCGGGCCCCTGCCTCTTCTTATCCGTTCCCAATAGAGGCGCGAAGGCTTGGATTACGACAAGCGGGGAGACCATGTTGACCTCCAACTGCCGCCTGTACTCGCTGGGCCTCAGATAAAGCAGCGGTCCGCTCACTACAATTCCCGCATTGTTCACCAGGCCAACCAAATTCCCGTCGCCTATCATGGAGCCGACCTTCTGGGCCGCTCGATGTATAGCGTCGCCGTCAGTAATGTCCATGATGAGAGGCACAAAGCCGTCCCCGAACTCTTCTTGCAAACGATTGGCGTCAGCCTGCTTGCGTACAGAACCGAACACGCGAAATCCCTTTGAAACAAGCACCTTTGTGGTTCCCCAACCGATTCCGGTGGAAACCCCGGTCACCACGACATCTTTGCCGTTCGCCATCGCATTTCTCCTAAGTTGGATCACTGTTCATCTTCAATATCTTCAAGTGGCTCCCGAAGACTCGACAGGCCGTTTTGCTGTTGAGGGTGATCTCGGACTCGCCGCCGGGACGGCGGCGCTACCTTTCGGTTTCAACCGTTTCTCATTGTTTCGGAGCCTTTACCGAGTATTGCAAATCTACGTCGACCGTCTTGTCGCGAATATTAGGCGTGACATGCGGGACGACCTCCCAATCCAGACTGGCGGGCAGAAGTCTATTGGCCGCGGGCAGGTATTGGTCTAGGTAAGTGGCGTCGTAGACCTCGCCTGCGCGGATCTTCCACGCCTCGCGCAATTTCGCGGTGAGGGCGTTGTCGAGGCCGCGGAATTCGAGATCTCCCATGTGATAAACGTAATCTTCTTTTACTCCGATGTGGATTGTGACCGTGCTGGCCGTGTCGTCGAACTGGGCATCGACCTTAATGGCGGCGTTGACGTAACCCTTCGATCCGTAGAGAGTCCGAACCTCGGCGAGATCTTGCCCCAGGCGTACCGTATCGGCGGGCTGACCGGGTTGCAGATGAATCATGGCTTGCAACTTGTCTGAGGGAAATTCGCTGTTACCGGACCATTCGATTGCGCTGACCTTATATTGCTGACCCTGAACTACAGCGAATTCAAGGTCGATCGTGGTTGTGTTGCGGGTCTCACCGTTCAGGTCCGAATCACTGGAGGCGGGAGCGACCTTAACGACTTTGGGTTGGGGTGGCGCGAACGAGGCTTTTAGAAAGCCGCGGGCATGAAGGATGGGGATAAGATCGCGCTCAACCAAAGTGTTCAGGCGAGTGCGCGAGTATCCACGCTCGGGCAACTTTCGCGCGGCGGCTTCAAGAAGCGGAAGTTCGGCGGGCGCGACGCCCGTGAACTCGATGTTGCGAATGCGAATGAACACATCGGCGACGCTGTAGTTGAAACTCGCAATATCGCCGCCCGGCCCCGGCGTGCGCAGGTACTCGACGCGACCGGCGATGCCGTTCTGCACCAGGAGTGTCTGCAAAGCGTCGGAGACCTCGTCGGCCATGCGTCCGTAGGCAGCAATTTCCCCATGAAATAGGGGAACGTGATAACGGATCGCCTTGTTTAACTGGTCGTCGGAAAACCAGACGAAATCTTCAAAGCGCGCGGGAAGAAACTTGGGGGAGTCGGTGAGTTGTAGCTCCAATTTGGTTCCCACCGAGGAATAAGAAAAACTGTAAGCGATGTCGGTGAACGCACCGGTGTCGCCCAGCGCGCGGGCCGCTTTCTTGAAGTCTTCATCGCTGACGACCCGGCCAATCTGAATTCCGCTGGCGGCGATGACATCCTCGTCTTTGAAACGCTTTGTTCCCTTAACTTTCACCGAAGCCAGAATCCTGGTGGGATCCTGCACCTGCGGGGAAGAGCTACGCTGGGCGGAAAGCGCGAGGCTGGTTGAAGGGAGGAAACAGGGGAAGAAAAAAATAAAGAGCAAAACGAATTTTACGGGCCACGAAAGACTGAGAAAAGAATTGGTTCCATCGTTCTCGGCGATCTCAGCGTGCTCGGGGTTAAACGCCTTGTTCCTCGCCCCCCGCATTCACTTCACATCCGAAATGAGTTCGTCGGTCGATTTATGCATCACCGCGATGTCGATAAACGCCAGTGCTGCCCGGCTGAGAGCTTTGTCCTTGCGGAATACCAAAGCCAGGTCGCGCCTTACTTGCGCATCGGCGATGGGAATCGAGGCCAGAGCCTTGGCGCGGACGTCGGCTACAACGTTGGAGCGAGGAATAAATCCAACGCCCACATCCGCGGCTACAAAGCGTTTCAGCAGTTCGCTGGAGTCAAGCTCCATGGTGTAGTTGGGCTTCAATTTCCGCTCGTGAAGAAGCTCCTCGATGGCATCCCGCGTATGGCCGACCTTGGGTACGACGAGTGGAAATTTCGCCACTTCCGCCACGGTAGCCGATTTCATTTTACCGAGCGGATGCTCCGGCGCAGCGATGATGACGAGTTCGTCACGATGGATCAGCACGACCGTCAGACGGGGGTCGGTCACGGGAAGGGAAATGACACCGAAGTCGACCGAATTGTCGATGACCGATTCCAGAATCTTGGCGTAGTCGGCGCGCTTGATGTTGACGGAGACATCTGGATATTGTTTCTTGAAGTGCGCAAAAACTTCGGGAAGGATGTGCAGGCATGTGCCTTCATTGGCCCCGACAATGATTTCGCCACGGGGGATGCGCTCCATCTCCGCCAGGGCAACCAGCATGGCCTTGCGCGCGATTAATGTTTCTTCGACGTACGTTTGAAAGGCCTTGCCCGGCGCCGTAAGCGAGACTTTGCCGCCGGACCGGTCAAACAGTTTGGCTCCGACTTCTTCCTCCAGCAAGCGAATCTGCGAAGAAATCGCCGGCTGCGTGCGGAAGCGCTTTTCCGCCGCCCGCGAGAACGAAGCGTGCCGTGCGACCTCGAGAAATGTTTCTAGCTGGTCAAAGTCCATAGAAGCAATCAGCTGTCAGCGGTCAGCAATCAGCCAGTCCAAGAGTGGGATAGCGCACCCGAAGCCCAAGGGCTGACTGCCGGACTGCTGATTGCTCAGTATAAATCCTGTTGTCTTCACATCGAGGGTGGCATATCGTCAACGATTCGTTTATCGCAGCTCACGCGCGCAGCCTAGCCTTGACTCTGGTGACCAACAACACGCGGCGAGTTCGGCCGGACCCGGAATCTGGAGATCGAAAACTGGACGGTCCGGGGCTAGTCAGCCGCAGTGCCGCCGCAGCTCGATCTTCACACAGCGAACCGAGAACCCTTCTTTACCAGAAGGCACGGACGGTGGACTTCGACAAATTAGGTTGTGGATTCCGGGCATGTCGGGATTAATGATGTTTCCCTAATTACGCCGGCCGCGCCAGAACCTTCCCACCCCGACCCGCACCTGCACACTGTTCAGCCCCGGATTCGGCGAGGCCAGCCCCGCGTTCGAAATGTGGAGATAGCGGACTTCCAAGCTCCAGTTGTATTTCGCTCCAAGGATATGCGTACCGAATGCCGCTGAAGGAGTGAAGTTCACGGTGTTCGTGTAGGTGGGGATGTTGACGTTGCTGAACAGCGTGCCCCCACTGAGTTCGAGGTATGGAGAAAATTTCCCACGACGCTCGAAATTCCACTTCAATACCAGCGGGTCAAATCCCGCTCCATAACCCATATTGGCAGGCTGAAAGACTAGATAAAGCGGCACCGCATCCACCGCATATTCAAACCGTCCGCGCAACAAGCCCGGTAAGTACGCGCCGGCAATGATCCATCCATAACGCACGCCGATGTCAGCGACGCTGGTATCCTTGGTGCCTCCGGGCACGGAATGCCCGCCCGCGGCCCATACTTGAATTTCGTGACCGCCCTGCTCGGGGCTATCCTGCGCCTGGCCAACGCAGCAGGCCAGCAACAACAAAGCCGCCAGGCCAACGCACCGCATCAGTCGGGCGCGCATGCTTAGCTCGAACCTCGCATCGCCGATGACTTCGAATGCCGGATCGCCAGTTGCAGCAAATCACGCGCTACCTGGCCCGTGCTGTGCCGCGCCACATCACCCTCTTCCAGATAATCGCCCAGTACTGGAATCACGCCCAGCAACTCAATCTCGTTCAGATCGTTAACGATCTGACACGCGCCTTCCAGCGCATACTTTGCCTTGAGTGCATCCGAGATCGGCGTCCGATTAACAAGCGCATAGTCGAAAAGCTGTTCCTGCGCGTGCCGGTTGAGCGCTCGAATATGATCCGCCGCCGTTAGCCCCAGGCTCTCATTGGCCTGCGTCATCAGATTGCAAATGTAAACCTTGATCGCCGACGCCTCCATGATCGCATGCGCAATGCCGCGCACCAGCAAGTTTGGAATGAGGCTGGTAAAAAGCGATCCGGGTCCAATGGTGATAATGTCAGCCTGCGCGATCGCTTCCAGCGTTTGGGGCATCGGCTCCACATCGGGAGGTACCAGAAACAACTCCCGGATTCGCACCTTGCTGGCGGTAATGTTGGTCTCGCCGCGCACTCGCGAGCCGTCTTCCATCAGCGCTTCCAGTTCGATGTTCGAAGTCGTTGCCGGATGAATGTGCCCGCGGGTTACCAGAATTTCCGACGACAGCCGCACCGCCTCGGAAAAATCCCCGGTCAGCGAAGTCAGTGCGGCCAGAAAAAGATTGCCAAAGCTGTGCCCCTCGAGTCCCGACCCTTTTTCAAAGCGATGTCGAAACAATTGCGAAAGCAGCGCCTCGTCCTCGCTCAACGCCACGATGCAGTTGCGAATGTCCCCTGGCGGCAACATGTTCAATTCTTTTCGCAGCCGCCCGCTCGATCCACCGTCGTCGCTCACCGTCACCACCGCGCACAGATCGCGAATCAAGGGCGTCTCGATGCGAGCGCCGGCCATCTCTGCTGGAGAAAGCACAAACCGCTTAAGCCCCTTCAGCAGCGTGGAAAGCCCCGTGCCTCCGCCAATGGCCACCACGCGCAGCCCGCGCTGGAGCGCAGCGCTATCGGCGGACACAGTTTCGGCAGGTTTGGTATTCATCGAGCCCATGTGGGGACATCCGCCAAGCTTGCCCTATGCGAAGTCGAAGGGGGCTGTCCAGCCAGGCTATGCCAGTTCGTCGTCGTGCAGGTCCTCGTCCTCGGTCGCGCCCAGTTCCGCTCCAGGATCGGGATAGAGTAGTTCGGTAAAGCGAGGATCTTCCGCCAAATTCTGAAAGTCAGAATCATTGCGCGCCTGATAGCGCAACTGCGGATTGGCCCGCAGGGCCTCTTCCAGCCGCCGCAGCGAATCTTCTACGTGCCCCGTCAGGCAGTCGAGGGCCGCCAGCCCATAGACCACGTAATCGGCCTTGGGCGCCTGCTTGGTCAGCTTGTCCAGATGCTCGCGCGCGCTGACGTAATCGCCCACGTTCATCAGCGAGACGGCGTAGTCGAAGTGTTCTTCGGGGGTTTTGAATTGCGTCACCCCAGCCCGCTCCGCATGCTGATTGCACGCATTCAGGTAAACATTGGCCCGGTCGGCCAGTTCGCGGCTGGGCCCCGCAACTACCTTTTGAAACAGCGGCTTCGCCTTCTCGAACTTATGTTCCTGCATCGCCCGCAGTCCGGCCTCGTAGCTTTGCAGCGCCTGTGTATACCGGGGATCATCCGCCACGGTCTTCTTCGCGGTAGGTTTCTGAGCCATGTGCAAAACTTTCCCTGTGCTCTTCGTAATGGGGAGCTCCTTGTTGAGAACGCCTCTTTGGTCGTTCCTTAAGTATTACCCAAACCAAGCCCTAAGAGCAATTCGATCTGGTGTCGTCCGATGAACACCGCCGCAACCGCTGCCTCTGCACCAATCGCCGGCCACGCCATCGCCCTGTATTATCGCTCCGTGTATTATCCCGTTAGGAAGCTTCGAATAATGCATCTGCGTTCGGATAAATGGGATTGCGCGGCCTTCATCCTGGCCGGCGGCAAAAGCACCCGCATGGGCACCGATAAGGCCTTCGTAATGCTGAACGGCCGTACCCTACTGCAGCACGCGTTGGACCTGGTCAGCGCCGTAACGGCGAACGTCAGAATTGTCGGCGCAGCCTCAAAGTTCCAACAGTTCGCTCCGGTAGTCGAAGATATTTTCTCCGGCTGCGGACCGCTCGCAGGAATTCACGCTGCGCTGCAGTCTTCGGCATCCGAGCTTAACCTGATTCTGGCCGTAGACGTACCCCTCGTCCCGCTGGATTTATTGCGTTATCTGTTAACCCAAGCGCTCAGCCATCGCGATGCCATAGCGATTGTTCCCCGCACCGGCCAAGGCTGGCAGCCGCTGTGCGCCGTCTATCGCCGCGAATTTTTCCACGCTGCCGAAGCCGCCCTCCGCGCTGGAAATTATAAAATCGATCGGCTATTCAGTAAAATCAGAGTCCTCGCAGTGGACGAGCGCGAACTGGCCGCATTCGGCTTCTCGCCGCAGGCCTTTCGCAACTTGAATACACAGGAAGAACTAATCGCGGCCGGCGGATCGCCTGCGGTAGTTAAAAACTGAATGGATGATACTTCCCAACTAAGCGCCGCACAATCCCCGCCGGAGGCAGCTCCGCTCGTCCCTTACATCGAGTTCCGCGACGTTTCCAAGGCTTTCGGCGACAACGTGGTTCTCAATCACGTGAACTTCGAAGTGATGCCCGGCGAAACCGTGTGCATCCTCGGACGCAGCGGCGTGGGCAAGTCTGTCTCCCTGCACCACATCATGGGTTTTCTCAAACCGGATTCCGGTCTCGTGATAGTCGCCGGCGAAGACATCACGGACTACACCGAAGAGCAAATGGAGCCAGTGCGCAAGAAAGTGACCATGGTCTTCCAGAACGGCGCGCTCTTCGATTCGCTGACCGTCGGCGAAAACGTGGCCTTTCCTCTGCGCGAGTCCGGCGATCTGAGCGAAGAGCAAATGTTCCAGATCATCGACGGCTTGCTGCAAATGGTCGGCGTGCAGGAGATGCGCGATCTGCTGCCATCCGATCTTTCCACGGGGATGAAGCGTTCCGTCGCCATCGCGCGCGCTCTGGCGGCGCGCCCCGAGTGTATCCTTTACGACGAGCCGACCACGATGGTCGATCCCCTCATGGCGCAGTTGCTGGGAGATCTAATCAAGCGCCTCAAAATTCAGTTGCACCTGACCGGCATCGTCGTCACTCACGATATGCGCCTGGCCGAAAAGGTAGCGGACAAAATCGTTTTCTTGTACGAAGGCAAAGCCATTTTCTTCGGCACCTACGCGCAGATGGAAAAAGATCCGCATCCCATCGTGCAGGAATTTCTGCAATTGGACGAACTGAAACTGGAAGCGTGAGCGGAACTTGCGAGATCGATCGCGCAGAATGGGTCAAAAACCCTGCTGCACTAACTCCTCGATCGTCAGCAAACTGCCAGCCTCGCGTCTCATCATTTTCTCCACATATTTCGCAATCAGATCGGCTTCCAAGTTCACCGGATCGCCGACCTTGAGCGAATCGAGATTGGTCGACTCCACGGTGTGAGGAATAATTGCAACCGTGCAGCGATTTCTTTCCAGCCCGGCAGCCGTCAGGCTGATGCCTTCAATACAAATCGATCCCTTGTACACTGTGTACTTCTCAACCTCCGCGGGCAGTTCAATTTCTAGCCACCAGTTGTCGGAGTCCGCAATGCGCTTTAGCTCTATAAGTTTTCCCACTCCATCCACATGTCCCTGCACAATGTGTCCGCCGAAGCGCCCGTCGGCCTTCATCGGCAATTCGAGATTCACCCGTACCCCTTCGTGAACTCGCGAAAACGAAGTTCTAACCCAGGTCTCGGGGGCGAGGTCGGCAGAAAATGATCCCGGCTTGATGTCCACCGCAGTCAGGCAAACGCCGCTGACTGCGATGCTATCTCCGGTTTTCAATTCTTTAGCCTGCGTGCTCGAAATCGTGATCCGGCGGTTTTCCCCGTTCTGCTCGATGCGCGTAATCCGTCCGACTTCTTCGACAATCCCACTGAACATAAGCTCCTCCAGACATTTGCACCAACGGTGGATCTCGCCGTCGTTTTAATCCTCGTACGGATCTTGGATATATCCTTCCACAGCAATATCTTCCTCGAATCGATGAAGGCGCACAGATTTTATTTTCATCGGGAACCTCGATCCGATCAAATCCCCGCGTCTCGTGAAGGGAACCGCGCCAGACTCGCCGAGTATTGTGGGCGCGTAATAAAGAAAAACTTTGTCAACGATGCCTCCCGCTAAGGCCGCGCCGTTCACCTTTGATCCTCCTTCGATTATCAAGCTCGTGACCTGAAGTTGTCCCAGGCGGCGCATGACTTGATGCAGATCGACCTGGCCTCCAGAGTCAGCCGTCAGCGTTTCCATGCGAACCCCAAGCTGTTCGAGGCGAATCGCCTTCTCTTTCGGCGCCTCCGTGCAAAAGACGAGCAGATCGCCCTCTCTAGCGCTCCGCACAATTCTCGAATCGAGCGGAATGCGCAGATGCGAATCCAAAATCGCGCGAAGCAGCGGACGCCGCCGAGCGAGCCCACTGCGATCGGTCAGCAAAGGGTCGTCGGCCAGAACCGTCCCGACGCCGACCATCAGCGCATCGTTCGCATGCCGTAACTGTTGTACGTGGGCCCGCGCCGCCGCGCCCGTAATCCAGCCGCCGCGCGGAGTTCCGGTCGATGCATCTTGAAGTGTTGCAGGCAGGGCGATTTTAGCGTCGAGCGTCATCGCTGACTTCAGCGTGACGAAAGGAACGCCATGGCGAATATAGCGGGCAAAGCTTTCGGTCAATCGCCGCGCTTGTTCCGCAATCGCTCCGATTTCAACCTCTACGCCCGCCGCGCGCAGCTTCTCGAATCCACGGCCCGCGACCGCCGGATTCGGATCGGCTATCGACGCCACCACGCGGCGAACTCGAGCAGCGATCAATGCGTCAGCGCACGGCGGTGTCCGGCCCTGGTGAGAACATGGTTCAAGATTGATGTAGAGCGTGCCACCGCGGGCGTTTTCGCCAGCTTGCTCCAGCGCCAAAACTTCCGCGTGTTTAACTCCGTCATAGGTGTGAGTGCCGGTACCCACGACCGTGCCTTCCACGCCAACAATGACTGCGCCCACGCAAGGATTGGGCGAAGTTAGACCCACGCCCTGCCAGGCGAGATCCAAAGCTTGCTGCGTGAATTGTTGCTCAGCGGCGCGATCAGGCATGAGGAAGAGACAAATGAACTACGCCCGGCGCGGAGGGTATGCCCGATACGAATCGTCTTCCGGTTCCGCGACCGCCGCGCCGCTTCGCCCCTTGGGACCGCGCCGGACGGGTGCCATGCGATACGCGTAGGGATCGCCGGGCGGTGGAGACGGCTTCTTTCCCAACAAGCGACGCAGGCGATCCCAGACACGGGATCCCAACGGTGAGCGTTTTCCCTCGCGACCGGCCATGCAAGCCTCCTTATTCGAAGAGAGAATCCACAAAATCCTTGGCATTAAACGGCAGCAGATCGCCCGCTTTTTCGCCGACTCCGACAAAGCGCACCGGCAATCCCAGTTCGCGCGAAATAGCCACGACCACGCCGCCTTTCGCCGTGCCGTCGAGTTTAGTGAGCACGATCCCGGTCACGCCCGCCGACTCGGTAAACAGCCTCGCCTGTTGCAAGCCATTCTGCCCGGTAGTCGCATCCATCACCAGCAGAGTTTCATGCGGGGCTCCAGGAATAATGCGCTGGGCGGTACGCCGCATTTTTTCGAGCTCCGACATCAGGCTGGCCTTGGTGTGCAACCGGCCCGCTGTATCGACGATGACGTAGTCGCTTTTGCGCGCCGTTGCCGATTGCAGTGCGTCAAACAAAACGGCAGCGGGATCTCCGCCGGGTTTCGTCTTAATCACTTCGGTGCCCGTCCGCTGTCCCCAAATTTCCAGTTGATCGATCGCGGCGGCGCGAAAAGTATCCGCAGCGCAGAGCAGAACATTTTTCCCCTGGGAACGAAACACGTGCGATAGCTTTCCAATCGTCGTGGTCTTCCCCGTGCCGTTGACCCCTACTACCAGAATAACTTCCGGTGTGCCATCAACTTTCCGCACCGGCTGCCCGTTGGATTTGTTCAAGATGGCCAGCAGTTCTTCCTTGAGCAGCCGCTTCAATTCCTGTGCGTCCTTGATCTGCTTGCGGTCGGCTTTATCGCGAAGATGACTCAGAACTTCCTGCGTAGTGGTCGTGCCCAAATCTGCGCCGATCAGCGTCGCTTCCAGTTCGTCAAGCGTGTTGCGGTCGATTTCCTTGCCAAACGAAACAACTTCTTCGATGCGCTCGGCGAGATTCTCCCGCGTGCGCGTGACCGCCTGCTTCATGCGGTCAAAGAAGCCGGTTTTCTTTTCTTCTTCCAGACTGCCGAACAAAGTTTGAATCATAAGTAAAGACAACAACGATTATAGCGGTGAGAAAGGAGGGAACGCGGTCAACAGAGGAGATTTATACGCGGGTCTTTTCGAGTTCGGCTGAGCCTGCGGCCAAGGACACAGACGCTGGACCCGCGCTGATTTCTGGCGGCGGCGCGGCGCCGGCTGCGGCTACTATGGCGGCCGTTACGGGGCGTTTAATGGAGAAACGCTGCAAACGGATTTCGCCGCGCTCGTAAACCGCGAGCAGGGCTGTCACGGCGGCGGGGTCGAGGCGCTTGCCGGCCAGGTTTTGAATAATTCGCAACGCATCTTCCGGACTGTGTGCCTGCTGATAAGGGCGGTTGGTGGTGAGCGCGTCAAAAGTATCGGCAACCGCGATTACGCGGGCGAGCATGGGAATTTGATCGCCCTGCAAGCCGTAAGGATATCCCCGGCCATCAAGCGCTTCGTGATGCAGTTCAATACCGGGCAGCATCTCGGCAAGCTGATGCACCGGCCGCAGAATATTGGCGCCGCGCGTTGTATGCGTCTTCATTACCTCAAACTCTTCCGCGGTCAACGCCCCCGGCTTTTTCAGGATGTGATCTTCAATGCCAATTTTTCCTACATCATGCAATTGTGCGGAAATCTGCAAGATTTCCGTGAAGTCAGAACCCAGTTCCATCTCTTTGGCGATAAGCATGGAATAGCGAGTCACCCGGTCGGAATGGCCGCGCGTGTAAGGATCTTTTTCGTCGACCGCTCCGGCCAGCATTTGGATGGAGCCCATGAATAACGCCCGGTTCTCTTCCGCCGCACGCTTCAGGTCTTGCACGTAGCGCTCGAGTTCGTCCGACATGGTGTTGAAAGTTTCCGCCAGTTCGCCAATCTCAGTGCGGCTCCACAGGCGAACGCGCTGCGAGAAATCCCCGCGGGCCAGTGCGCGGCTGGATTCAGTGAGTATTTCGAGCGGGTTGGTAATGCGGCGCGCGGCAATAATACTGACGCCAACGCTCAGAAAGACGGCGAATAAAGCCAGCATGCGCGCGGTCTGCTGCATTTCGTAAACGCCGCGATACGCTTCCCGCCGGGGTTTCTGCACCACCACCGCCCAGTCCAGCGCCATCACCGGACTATAAGTGCCCAGCATCTGCACCGTGTTTTTGCCGTCTTTGTTCTTGCCGTCGTTATTGCCTCCAACCGAGTTCTTTTCGTCGGTGACGGAAAATTCCATCGTGGGCGCCAGTTGCGCTTTGTTTCCGCTATCCACAAAGTTGCGGACGATTTCCAGGTTCTTCATGTCCTGGCCGGTGGCAAATTCGGATGTCGCCGCGGCAACCAGACGGCCCTGCGCATCCACCACGTATGGCGTGAGGCCGCCACCACTTGCTTCCTGTAGGCGGCGAATCAGAAATTGCAAATCGACCACGGTCGCGATCATTCCCAAGAATCGATTTCCGTAGTTGACCGGCGTGCTGACCAGAAACACAGTACGCGACGACTTGCCCTCGCCTACGCGAAGAGCCTGTCCGTTGTAAACGCGTCCATCGCGGGCTGCGGCATACGCGCGCTCCAATTCGCGCTGCAAAAAAGCGTCGGGAGCGATGCGCCCGGCCGAAATTCCCTTCGCATCGGAGTTCAGCAGGGTGGCATAGGCAATCTCATCGGAAGAAGAAACGAAATTTTCCATCAGCGCGCGCAACTCGGGAGCTTCAATGTTGTTGCCTCCCATATCGCCGCCACTCGCTACCTGAATCGCCGACGATAGATTGGCGAGCATCATTCGCAGAGAGAGTTGATGGTGTGAAAGGTCTTCGGCAAGAGATCGCGTGACCGTGTTTTGCAGCAACATTTCATTCGTCTTGAGACGGTCGCGGTTGATCGCTTCCACTTGCGACGAATAAAAAAACATGGGAACAATGCTAATGATGAGAAGCACGCCCAGGATTACATACAGGATAGGAACGCGCGCCGGGCTGGGTGCTCTGAAAGACAAATGTACGCCTTAGATTGAAAGTGCGTGCGCCGTTGGACGAGGGGATCGGTGCACTCTCCATAAAATTCTAATGGCGAAAAGGGGGGCAGATAACAAAAAGCCGGCAGGGAAGGCATTACCGAAGTACCTGTGACAACGCGCAATTAGCGCCGAGTTTGGCATGCCAAAGCCAGTCAGGCATGTTCGCTTTTTCGGCTGCGCATCATCAATTCCTGGATAGCTTCGCGCGGGGATTTATTTTGGTGCAGGATTGCGTTTACCTGATCGGTGATGGGCATTTCGACGCCTCGGGCGCGGGCCAATTCTGCGGCGGCCATGGTAGTGAAGATGCCTTCGGCAACCTTGCCTTGCATGCCGGCGAGAATTTCCGCAAGCTCGCGGCCGCGGCCCAGTTCCACGCCCACACTTCGGTTCCGCGAAAGAGAGCCGGTGCAGGTCAGAACCAGATCGCCGAGGCCCGCCAAGCCCGCCATGGTTTCAGCGCGCCCACCGCAGGCCACAACCAGCCGCGTCATTTCCGCTAAACCGCGGGTAATCAGGCCGGCGATCGAGTTGTGGCCCAGGCTAAGCCCATCGCAGATTCCTGCGGCGATGGCGACTACATTCTTGAGCGCGCCACCCAGTTCCACGCCGATGACATCGCTGTTGCTGTAGACGCGAAACCTGGTGTCAGAGAACTCCTTCTGAACCGCTAGCGTCAAGTCGGAATCCGTGGACGCGACCGTGATAGCGGTTGGATTACCGCACGCGACTTCCTGAGCGAAAGATGGGCCGCTGAGCGCCGCGATTCGAGGGGTGTATCTATTTGCTCCTTGCAGTGTGCCGGCGATCACTTCTGTCATGCGCAAAAGCGTTTTCTCTTCCAGACCTTTGGTTGCGCTGACGATCGGGATCTCAGGGTGGAGGTGCCTGCGCATCCGCTCAAAGAGCTGGCGGCAATGTTGCGATGGGATTGCGCCGACTACGATATGCGCGCTGGCTACGGCTTTGCCCAGGTCGTCGGTGACGGTAACGGAATCGGGTACGTCGCAACCGGGAAGGAACCGTTGGTTGACGCGAAATCTTTCGATGTTGGCGCAGACTTCGGCATCGTGGGCCCACAGGCGAAGATGATGCGAACCCGTGCGTCCGAGGACAATTGCAAGCGCCGTTCCCCAGGCCCCCGCGCCGATGACTGCAATCTCGCTCATTCCCGCGGCGATCCCGCCGGTTTCGACCCCAGGCGATTTTCCGTCCCGGCCAGCAAGCGGTTAATATTTTCATGGTGCATGGTAATGATGAGAATCGAGGCACAGCAGATCAAGAGCATCGCCACGGGTTCTCCCCCGTACTCCTGCAGAAGCCAGGCAAATAATGGGAAGGCGGCGACTGCCGTGATCGAGCCGAGCGACACGAAACGAAATATCAGAATGACCACGACGAAGATGACGGAGGCAACCAACACCGCTTCCGGAGCGATTACGGCGAATGCTCCCAGGCCCGTGGCCACTCCCTTTCCGCCGTGAAATTTCAACCACAGCGGAAACATGTGACCGGCAATCACGAAGAGCGCGGCGAAGGCAAGTTCCCTCTGCGAACGATTTCCCAGGTGCGTGCGATCCGATAGCAAGTAAGCAAACAGGACGGCAGCCGTTCCCTTGGCCGCATCGAGCAAAAGTGTCAGTGCGCCCAAGGCTGGCGATTTCCGCGCGACATTGGTGGCCCCAATGTTCCCGCTGCCACTGTGCCGCACATCTTCCCCGCGAAAAATGCGGACCAGAAGATAGCCGAAGGGAATCGACCCGAGCAAATAGCTTAGCGCGGCAATAGAGAGAAACATCGACATGTGGAGGCGGCCAGCTTATGTTAGCGGAAAATCGAAGAGCTTTGTGTATCGGGACCCATGCGGCGAGAGTTCGCTCCGATAAAGGAAAAACTCCCGGGCAGTCATGGCGCCAAAATCCAGCTGGCTCATACGAGTCAGTTTTTCCTGAAGGCGGGCGAACGCTCGGTTCGGGTGATCGTCTTTGTTCTTGCGCGGCGCTCCGGAGCCGCCAGCGCGGCGCGCAAGCGTCAGGTGGGGACTGAATGCATGTTCTTCGCGTGCCACTCCCAGTGATACAGTCCGCTCATCGATAGCCGAGGCCAGCGCCGACACTTGCGGGCCGGCCTGAATGCCAATCCAGAACACGCGCGGAGCCTTGGCGGTAGGAAAAAATCCATGGTCGCCGACCGTGAGTTCAAAGCGCTCCGCACGGATGCCTTGGAGAACCTGCTGCATCTCCGCCAATTTGTCGTCGGGCCATTGCCCGACGAACTTCAGCGTAATGTGCAGAGATTCAGGCCGCGCCCAGCGCGCCTCGGGAGCGAACCCGCGAGCGCCTTCCATGAAACCGATAACCTTCTCACGGATTGTGTCGTCGAGATCGAGGGCGATGAAGAGGCGCATAAGCACAGCTGTCAGCAATCAGCCGTCAGCTTTCAGCTCAAATCCCAACTCCCGTCAAGCACGCGTCGCACACACACGTTCTCACGAATTGTGGTGTGAGGCTAGAAATTCGGCCGTCACCATGGCAAAGCTGACTGCTGATAGCTGCTCTACATCAACTTCCTTCTCACCATGTCCAGCGCCATAGTAGACGCGTACCAGCGAATGCGCTGACGGTCGCCTGGATAATTTCGCGGAATCACTTCCGTCCCACTATTACTGGCTACAGCGTGATACACCAACCCTACCGGCTTTTCCGGCGTGCCTCCAGATGGTCCCGCCACTCCCGTGATCCCCAGACCCAGCGTGGAATCGCAGCGATAGCGTATGCCTTCAGCAAGAGCGACTGCCACTTCGCGGCTGACCGCACCATGTTTTTCGATCATATCGGCCGGCACGCCCGCCAGTTCGGTCTTCAGTTGATTGGAATACACGACCGCCCCACCGAGGAAATAACGCGAGCTTCCGCTGACTGATGTGAGGCGCTCTGCAACCAGGCCGCCTGTACACGACTCGGCTACGGCCAGCGTTGCCGTGCGCATCTGGAGCCAATAACCCACGATTTGTTCAAGGGATTCTCCGTCACGGGAAAAGACAAAGTCGTCAAGTTCCTCTTCGACGACATCTGCGACTTCATCCACGCGCTGCTGAGCCGCAATTTGAGTCGTCGCCCGACACTTGAACTGAAGCTGAATCTCGCCCGCATGAGCCAGGATCGTGGTATTGACGTCGGTGTAGCGTTTATAGATGGGTGCGACCCTCGCGTCTACTTGCGATTCTCCCATCATCGCGATCTTTAGCACGCGAGTGGCGAGGAATGCCGGGGGAACTTTCGCACGCAGACGCTCGCGAACCTCAGCTTCAAAGAGCGCTTTCAATTCATGCGGAGGGCCAGGAAGCAGCGCGATGATGCGCTCACGGCCATCGAACTTGCCGCTCATCCATTGTCCGGGAGCGGTTCCATTGGCGTTGGGCAGCACGGTTGCACCCTCTAAAACGTCGGCCTGCTTGGCGTTATTGGCTGCCATCTTCCAGCCCCGCGCGGCAAAGCGCTCTTCGAGCAGCCGCAGAATTTCTGGGTCGCGGCGCAAGCGAAGCCCGATGGCCTCCGCGACCGCTTCCCGCGTCAGATCGTCTTCCGTCGGACCCAGGCCGCCACTAACGAGAATGATGTCGGACCGGAACAAGGCGTGCCGCGCAGCTTCCACCAAGTGGGTCAGGTTATCTCCCACCACGCTCTTGAAGACGACCTCAATGCCCAGTTGATTGAGTTGCTCGGTGAGATAGAGCGAATTGGTGTCCGAGCGGAAGGGAGTGAGAAGCTCGGAGCCTACGGCGATGATCTCGGCATCCACGCTTAGGAGTTTAAACGAAAGCCGTCGCAGGAATGAGTTGCGTCGGGAACGCCCCTGTTAATCGGGCAGCAGCGGCACACCTTGAATATTCCACGAGAGGTGATGAACAGAGTTTGTAGTTGCCAGAATAGCGGAACGGCCGGGGGCGAAAGCCAGTCCCACTAAGCCCTGTCCCGCAACCTCAAGATTGGCCTTGCCGTCAGGCGTAAGTTTCACGATGCCGCGTTTGCCCTTGAGGGACGCGGCAACGTAAAGGTTGCCATCCACGTCGAACGCCAAACCCTGCGGCCTTCCCAGCCCGCGGTAGAACGTGCTTACGGCACCGTGCGGATCGATCTTGTAAACGCTGTCAAAGCTTGAAGTCGTAGGGCCGGTCACAAATAAATCGCCTTGCGGGCTGAAAGCGAAGTGATAAGAAGAGACGCTGGGCTCCAGCGTGGCAAATACGAAGACCTGCTGGTCTTTCCCGATCTTGAAAATTGTTCCGCTGCGATCGCCCACATAAAGATTCTGTTCGCGGTCAAAAGCGATGCCCGTGGCCACCCCCATGCCTTCGGCATAAGTGCTCATAGTGCCGTTGGGAGCTACGCGATAAACCGCCCCGTCATAGCGGGAAGAAACGTACATTTGCCCCTGACGGTCGAAAGCGATGGCGGTTGCATTCATCATCTCTTCGACGAAGGGCTTTACGGTATAGTTCGTGTCGATCTTGAAGATCGCTACGGGAACTTTCTGTCCGCGCGGCCCGGAGAAAGTCACATAGACGTTGCCCTCGGGATCGAGCGCCGGGCTGGTAACTGGATGCAGATTTTCCGCGATAGGGACCGCAATCTTTACCGTCTGCGAATTGCTCACATGGCCGTCAGCGGCAACCATCACGGGTCCGGAGGTCGCACCTTCGGGGACGCGTGCGACCACGAACGCATCGGAACTCACCACTACCGATCCCTCCACGTCACCGAATTGGACCCGGGGACGTTGAAACTGTTGCGGACGCAACCCCGAACCGGTGATGCGAATCTCGCCTCCAGCCAACGACAGCGAGGGGACCACGGTTTCGATGCGCGGCCCTCCGTTTGGATGTTGCCGGCCCAGGATGCGGTCAGAAAAGCCCATGAACTTCAACTTCTCCCCTCTTTGCCAATGCAAAAGCCCCTACGGTACCAGTAAACCAAAATGCAACAGAAGATGCATCACCACTCCGGCGAAAAAACCAGCCGCTACGTCGTCTAATACTATCCCGGTTCCTTCCGGCAGGCGTTCCAGTTGCCGGATGGGCGGCGGTTTAATGATATCGAAGGCTCTGAAAAGTATAAAACCTGCAAGAAGAGTTTTCCACGAGAGCGGGACCGCGATCAAGGTGAAGAGTTGTCCTGCGACTTCGTCGATAACAACGAACTGCGGATCTTTTTTTTGTGCCGCCCGCGATACCCGAGTGGCGGCAGGAATGCCCAAGAGTATTACCAGGGACGTGAGTCCACATGCGACGAGAGTGCGCGCGGCTGGGGGCAACGCAAAAGCCAGCGCAGCCCAGAGCAACACAGTTGCCGCCGATCCCCAGCTTCCAGGGCCGGGATGCAATCTTCCAACCCCGAAAAACGTGGCTGTCAGAGTTGCCCAGGCGGGAGCGGGCCGCTCCGGAGATGCTTCGCCCGACTCGACACTGCTCGTCAATCGTACTGTGGAATTGCCGGTCACGAGCCCGAGTCCGATTCGTCGCCGCGATCCAGGAACAACTCTTCCTCATCGCTGGCCGGCGATGAGACGACATAGCCGCCGCTCGCCCATTTCCCCAGGTCGATGATGCGGCAGCGCGGGCTGCAAAAAGGGAAGTCGGCGTCGGCACTCTTAACCGCCTTTTTGCAAATCGGACAACGCAGCTTGATCGCTCGTTTGCCTGGCATGGAAGATCCTGAGCAGCGCGGACGTATAACTTGGGTCAGACGATTCCGGAATCCACGATTCGCGCCACCAGGTCGTAATCGTGCGCTTCCGTGATCTGGCAGCGATAAAACCGGCCTGGCTCCGGCTGTATGTTCTCGGGCACGTCATTGACGAAAACCTTGCCGTCGATCTCGGGCGCATGCATCTCTGTGCGCCCTTCGAGCAACAGGTCGGTTTCCTCGGAGCTGCCTTCGAGCAAGAAATCGAACTCCTGCCCTACCAGCGTTCTCTTTTTCTTCTTGCTGATCTGGCGCTGGATGCCCATCAGATGCTTGCGCCGGCGCTCAATCTCGCGCGGCGACAGTTTCTTCTCCAATGAATAAGCATCCGCGCCTTGCTGGTCCGAATAAGCGAAAGCTCCCATCCAGTCGAATTGCGCCTCACGGACGAAGTCGCACAACTCCTCAAACTCTTTTTCCGTCTCTCCGGGAAAGCCCACGATGAACGATGTGCGCAACGTGAGATCGGGAATCGCGCGCCGCATCTTGGCGATCGATCGCAAAAAGACATCCGCGCCCCCACCCCGCTTCATGCGCTTGAGCACTGAAGAGGAGGCATGTTGCAGCGGCACATCCATATACGAACAGATTTTTTCGTGTTGCCCGATAACTTCCAGCAGCTTGCCCGTGATCTTGTTGGGATAAGCGTAGAGAAACCGAACCCAGCGTAAATCCTCAATACCCGCGAGCTTTTCCAGCAACAGCGCCAGCCCGTCTTTCAACCCGAAGTCCTCGCCATAGCAGGTCGTATCCTGGCCGATCAAAGTGATCTCCCGAACCCCGCCCTGCACCAGGCGCTCCGCTTCCGCCACCACCGACTCAAAACGCCGCGAACGAAATTGCCCGCGCAACTGGGGAATAATGCAGAAAGTGCAAGGGTGGTCACAGCCTTCGGCGATCTTGATGTACGCCATGTGCCGCGGGGTCGCTAGAATTCGTGGCGTCGCATCGTCGTAAAGATAGTTTGGCAGATCGCCAATCGCTCCATCCCACGACTGGCGCGAAAAACGCCCCTGTAATGCCCGCGCATCGCCCTCCGCGCGGGACGGCAGCACAACAAACGGCGAATCGCTGCGTGGCTGCGCAGGCGCGATACCTGTCGCGGCAAGGATGCTCTCCAATTCGCCCGTGCCCACGACTGCATCGACTTCAGGAATGTCTTTGCGAATCTGATCGCGGAAGCGCTCCACCAGGCAGCCGGCCACGACCAACTTCCTGGCCCGGCCTCCGGATTTATGTTCGACCATCTCCAGAATCGTATTGATCGATTCCTGCTGCGCGCTCTCAATGAACGAACAGGTGTTGACTACGATCACATCGGCATCTTCGGCGCGAGAGGTAAGTTCGGCTCCAGCCCGAGCCAACAGGCCCATCATAACTTCGCTATCCACCAGATTCTTGGGGCAGCCGAGGCTGACAAAGCCCACTTTCTGAGGGCGGGCTGGCGCAGGATTCAGGGCAGATTTCGCTTTCACGCCGTCTTCACTGGGGGAATCGACGACCGGTACGGTGAGCTCTTTGACAGGCATGGAATATGTTTATTTTATCATCAATAGACACCTCAACCGGCCAGGCGAAGCTCCCCACCGAGTCGTTCCGCGCACGCGAAAGAAAAGGATTCACAACTTCAAAATCGTCCCCGCCATGCTAGGCTATTCGGTACCGCCGTAAGACTTGCAATCAATTCTCAGGAGGAGAGATGTCTGAGAAACGACTCTTGCTCGTAATTTTGGCAGTAGTGGCGATTTTTCGGGTATCGGCGGTCGCCCAGGACGAGAAAAACGAGTTAACCGGCATTATCGGTCGAACTTTTATCAGCGATCGCGGCATTATCGGGCCGAATGCCCCTCCGGTGGAAGCCGTAATTTATTCGGGCAAAGGGTTGAGCTTCGAAGTCAACTATACCCGCCGCCTCCTGGTGAATCCGATCTACTCCATATCCGCCGAAGTGCCCGCGATGTTCAACCTGGACGAAAAGCTGAACTCCGGCGGTCCGTTCGTGCCCAAGGATTACCACGAGATTTTCGTGACTCCCGCGGTGCGGGCAAATCTGTTTCCGGCGACCGCTGTTTCTCCATGGGTGAGCTTCGGCGGCGGCTTCGGCCACTTCAGTGAGAACAGCCAACTCATCTACGACGGCGGCGCCAATCCCGGGAAGTCGACGACCTCGGGCGTGATCCAAGGCGGGGTTGGGCTGGACGTAAGGGTGTTGCACCGTTTCTTTATTCGCGGCGAAGCGCGGGATTTCTGGTCCGGGCAGCCGGATTTCCCTCTGGCCGACACCGGTAAGACGCGGCAGCATAATTACTTTGTAGGTGGCGGATTGATGTGGCGCTTCTAGACACGCCTCGCGGGGATTGTTTTAGAAGTTGTTTTCGAATTCAGCCCTTGACCGCCGATTCGATTTCCTCATACAACTCCGGCAAGCGTTGGGCATCTTCCGCCGATTTGCCAAAGCGCGCGGACTCGTAAGCCCCGGTAAACCGCTCTACCCGCCTGCGCAGGTCCGCATTCTCAATCTGGGTCACAAATTCCAGCGGCGTCTGAGTAGAAGATTTGTGTGCGCCGACGCGAGCCACGGACCGCGCCATGCGCTCATACCACATGGCTGCGGCGTGTTGTGGTCCTCGCGCCTTCGCAAGAGCCGGCCATTGTTCCCGCAACCTGCGGGCTATCCATTTCGCACTCTGGAGCCCGGCCAACAACAAGAGAATCGCCAGGCCAATCCCAATCCAATCTCCCGGAGAGCGCTCGATTCGCTCCTGCCGGTGCCGTGCCCAGAGCAGCATGGCCGCATAGCGGAGCCGCACGAAAATTCGCAGCCGTTTCCACACGTCGCGCGTCTGATTGACCGCGCTCTGGCCCAAAACATACTGATGAGACGAGTCGTAACTGACCACCCACTCGCGCCAGAATGATGCTGCCGCGTCCACGTAAAGCGCCATGCGCCCCCATCCCTGCGGCGTTCCGGTGCTGCCCGCCGGAGTAGGATCGAAAGTCTGCCAGCCATATCCAGGAAAATAAGCCTCGACCCAGGCATGCGCGTCTTTGGCGCGTACCACATAATTACCCGTCAGATCGTTGAACTCGTCGCTGCGGAACCCATTGACCACGCGCGATGGTATCCCCAGCGTGCGGAGCATCACGGTCATCGCTGAAGCGAAATATTCGCAATGTCCCTGCCGCCGCTCGAAAAGAAAGTTGGCCAGAGGGTCTTTCACGGGAGCTCGCGGAAGTTGCAGCGTGTATCCATAATGAGTCTTTAGATACTTCTCAACCGCCGCTGCCTTGCTGAAATTATTGCCGGCAGATCCAGCGATCTGAGCCGCCAACGAACGAATGCGGGGATCGACTGCCGGCAACTGCAAATACGCGGACACGACCTGCGGCGGATAATCGCTCCCCGAAGTGCTCAGTTCATTCGGCGACGGCGTCGAGATATCCGATTCCGCTTCGTAGTGGACGATGGGATGCTCACTGTCCAGATCACGCACCGCGCCGCCGGAATCGGCGGAGAGTAGGCGATAGTTTCCTGTCACACGCGTCGCCCACGGAGCCAGAAAAAAGACGTTCGTCCCGATAGGCTCCATGAGCACGCGATAGTGAATGAGGTTTGCGCGTGGCTTTGGCCTGCTGGCTGAATCATCAGCCCGCACCGCATTCCACGACACGCCCGTTCCAAATGGAGGAATTTCAAAATCATTGTCGGCCCGTTTCTCCAGAATGAGCTGCTGCCGCGGATTCGACCACCCACGTCCGTCAAACATGCTCAGAGCCGTGCCGCGCCAATAAAGCCCATGCTGG
>Ga0209006_10001375_pt1 | contig 22072 bp, 21 predicted proteins | sample JacPin_JW_Ref_O2_FD_188567 | JGI IMG/M metagenome (GOLD analysis project Ga0209006, IMG submission 188567) | Forest soil microbial communities from Algoma, Ontario, Canada - Jack Pine, Ontario site 1_JW_Ref_O2 (SPAdes) (version 2) | ecosystem: Environmental > Terrestrial > Soil > Boreal... | reverse complement strand
GGCACCCGCCTCAACGAAATCGAAGCCGTCCTCGGTGTCCTCCAGAGCTTTGACCCGCCCGGCATCTGTGCACGCGATCTCGCCGAGTGCTTGACGCTGCAGCTCAAAGAGCACAATCGCTTCGATCCGGCGATGGCGGCCTTGATCGGGCGGCTCGACCTGTTGGCCAAACGCGACTTCGCCGCCTTGAAAAAGATTTGCGGTGTCGGCGATGAAGACCTCGTCGACATGATCGCGGAAATCCGTCGGCTTAATCCGAAGCCCGGCCTCGCCTTCGGCTCGGCGATGGTGCAGCCGATCGTGCCAGATGTGTTCGTGCGTTCCGGACCGGATGGCGGCTGGATCGTCGAGCTTAATTCCGACACGCTGCCGAAGGTGCTGGTCAATCAGAGCTACTATTCCGAGGTGTCGGCGACGGCGCGGCGCGACACGGACAAATCCTATCTGGCGGAATGTCTGCAGAGTGCCACCTGGCTCGTACGCGCGCTCGATCAGCGCGCCCGCACGATTCTGAAAGTGGCCAATGAAATCGTGCGCCAGCAGGACGGTTTCTTCGCGCACGGGGTCGAGCATTTGCGGCCGCTTAATCTCAAGACCGTGGCCGAGGCGATCAGCATGCACGAGTCGACGGTGTCGCGTGTCACCGCCAACAAATACATGGCGACCAGCCGCGGTATTTTCGAGCTCAAATATTTCTTCACCTCGGCGATTGCCGCGGCGCATGGCGGCGAAGCCCATTCGGCGGAAGCGGTGCGGCACCGCATCAAACAACTGATCGACGCCGAGAACGCAGCCGGCGTTCTGTCCGACGACACCATCGTCGACAAGTTGCGCGAATCCGGGATCGATATCGCGCGGCGAACAGTTGCCAAATATCGCGAGGCGATGCGCATCCCCTCCTCGGTGCAACGGCGGCGCGAAAAGCAGGCTGTTCCGGTCGCCTGACCGCTACGCGCTCGCGGCCGGCGCGGCGTCGTCGCGCGTTGACGCTGCCGATGTCGCTACATAAGTCGATTCAAAGGTACTCGTGGATCGAACCTTGCAAGCCCGCGGAGGTGATCATGTCGTTTCGCGTTTCGGGAAAAAACCTGGATGTCGGAGAAGCTTTGCGCGAGCGCATCAACAGCCGCATCGGCGAGGCGATGGGCAAGTATTTCGATGGTGGCTATTCGGGGCACGCGACGGTCGCGCGCGAGGATTCGGGATTTCGCACCGAATGCGCCGTTCATCTCGATTCCAAGATCACGCTGTATGCCGAGGCCAGCGCGCCGGACGCTTATGCGAGTGCCGACCAGGCGGCGCTGCGTGTGGAAAAACAACTGCGCCGTTATCACCGCCGGCTCAAGGACCATCGCTGCTAAAGCCTTAAGGATCATCGTCGCCGAAGCGTCATGCTTCGCGGCTGCGTTGGCGTGAGCGGTTCCGAAGAAAGACCTTCGCCCGGCAGGTACCGCACCGCGAAATTATTCTGACGGCGCTTTCCCGGCCTTCCTGGAGTCGTTTCCGGCGAATGCCGGGAACTCACCGGTTCAACAGCGGTTGTCGGATGCCCATTGACGCGGTGGTCGGCCCTCCCTATGGTCCGCCGCCCTTGAGCGCGTTCCCGGACGAGGTTTTCGTTCGGGGAAGACAATGCAAAACGTCAGCGCGAGGTCTGGCCTTGCTCGCCAAGTATGCCTTACTCGCCAAGTATACCCCGCTCGCCAAATATGCCCCGCTCGGCAAGTACGCCCTGCTCGGCAAGTCTGCAGGCTGCCGGTGTTCGGTTTGCAGGTTTCCGGCCTGTGAGTATCGCGTTTGCCGGGCTCGACCTTGCACGTTTGAACCAAGCAAATTCTGCCAAGCGTTCACCTTCTCAGGTCCCAACGATGCCGCTCATTGATCTGGTCGCCCCCAACGCGATCCTTCCGGCGCTCAAAGTCAACAACAAGAAGCAGGCGCTGCAGGAGATCGCTGCGCGTGCCGCTGTTCTTACCGGCCAGAACGAGCGCACGATCTTCGAAACCTTGATGCAGCGGGAAAAACTTGGCTCGACCGCGGTCGGCAACGGCATCGCTATACCGCATGGCAAGATGCCACATTTGGCGCGCCTGTTTGGGCTGTTCGCCCGGCTCGATCGTGCCATCGATTTCGAGGCGCTCGATGGCCAGCCCGTTGATTTGATTTTCCTCCTATTGGCTCCGGAAGGTGCCGGCGCCGATCACTTGAAGGCGCTGGCCCGCGTGGCTCGGCTCCTGCGCGATCCGACTATTGCCCACAAGCTGCGGGCGTCGGAGGATGCCGAGGCGCTCTACGCAGTACTGGCGATGCCGTCGGCGAGCGCGGCCTAGAGGCGCTCCGACAACAAATGAATCTAGAGCACATCCCGATTCCCTTTAACCGGGATGTGCTCGGGGTATCAAATAGGTCGCCAGATGGGCATCGAGGGCGTCCATCGTCATCGCATCGCTGGGATCGGCGCGAAAGCCGATGAAGCCGTCCGGCCGCACAAGGACGGCCCCGCCATCGGGTACGTCGGAGGACATTCTTTCGAATTCCGACGCATCGATAATCGAGACAAGCTTGTCCCAGCGCTGACGCAGATTGTCCAAACGAGGCGTGTCGTTGGGCACGATAAGATGGTGACCCGTACCGCGCAGGTGGCGGCATGCAGCAAAGCGGATTCCCGTTGCTGAACCGTCGAGTATTTCGCCGGCCTGCCCCACCAGCACGCTCCCCGCATACGAGACATCGAGCATCGATCGTCGGCGTGCTGCCGCCATATCTGCCGCCGCATTCGACGGCGGAACCGTTGGCGCGCCACCGCCGTGGCACACTGCGACCAGATCCATCACCGAGCTATGAGCCTCGTCCGACACTTCGAGGACGTGTTGGTCTGCCATCCCGCGTTCGATCGCGTAGCTGTCGAGCAGCGACGGCCGCGCCGCGCCGCGTATGACAAGGGCCATTTTCCAGGCGATATCGGCCGCGTCCATGAACGCCGAATTGAGACCCTCGCCCCCGAGGGGGCTCGACAAATGAGCTGCGTCGCCCAACAGAAATCGCCACTCAAACGCTCGGCGGCCCGCTTGTGCATCTTAAAATGAGAAACCCACTGCAGGTCGTGCACATCAACGTTGGTGCCGGCGCGCTCGTTCAGCAGCGCTCCCAACGCATCTTCGGTCGGAAGCTCAGCTTGCGTGTCCGTCCCATCGCGATTGACGAAGATAAGCCAACGCTCGTCGGGAAGCGGTGAGAACAGCACGAACCCGGTCGGCCCCACGATGACGTTTCCGCATTCGGCGGGAAACGGAAGACGAATCTTAGCGTCGGCAACAATGTATCGGCCGTCGTAGGTTTCGCCGCCAAGATGCTCTTGCATGGAATGACGTGTGACGCTGTGGGCTCCGCCTGCACCCAGCACGTAAGCCGCGGCAAGGCGTTCCATTCCGCCCCCGGTTTCGAGGGTCACGTGGAGTCCGGGTGGGCCGTCTTCGATCGATTTCAGCTCCGTGCCGTATTCAATGTCGATACCGACGCCTTGTAGGTGCTCGCGCAGGATCGTTTCAGTGCGCCATTGCGGCAGACTGCATTGAAATTCGTACTTGCAACCGATGCCGGCGAATTTGGTGGATGCGATTTCTCGCAGGCCCGAGCCCAGCATTCGAACTTGTCTTATGCGCACGCCGGCGCGAAGAAACGGTTCGATCAGGCCCGCCCTGTCGATGGTATCGAGCGTTGCCGGCTGCAATGCCGTCCCGCGCGCTTCGTGGTGTGGCGCAAGCCTTCGCTCGACGACGCGCGGCCGAACGCCATGACGAAGGAGTTCGCACGCCGCGAACAATCCGGCGGGACCCGCCCCGACAATCAATACGGTTGAATGCACGGCGGCTCCTCACCTGCAGGTCGCAATTTTGCGCAAAATAGCGAGGCTCCACGCATGCCGCAATCCCCGCCCCGAGCCCACGACCGCCACTGACGCGAACCAATCAGTTAAGCTGAATTTTATGTAGACACGTTCTCGTCAGGAGCGTGCCGTCGAAATAAAAACGGGGCCTCGCGGCCCCGTTCCGATTAGCAAAGCTTCAAAGACCGAACACCTGGTCAGTGAACGCTGACCATTTCGAGCTGCTGGCTGGCCGCATTGGCAATCGCCGCTTCGCGCGAGTCGGTGAGCATAATCGGCGTACCGTCGGCCGCATGCAGCGTGAACAGTTGCAGGCCGGGCTCGATGTCCGGGACCTGCGGAAAGAGCGTGTGCACGTCCTCGGAGCGGATCGTCTTGACATAGGCGATTTCCCCATCGCCGAGCTGCGCCAGCGCTTCGGGAGACATCTCTAGATCCTTTAATTCGGTGCGGCTCAATTCTGACATGGCCGTCAACTCCTTCTTCCGACAACCCTATGCAACACAGTTTAGTTTCCTTCAGTCCGATTCCTTGATCGAGATCGACTTTACAATTCGTTCCGGCTGTGGGCGGACCAGGTCGATCGACAGCAAGCCATTCTTAAGGTCCGCGCTGCGAACCTCCATACCTTCCGCCAATACGAAACTGCGCTGGAACTGACGGGCGGCAATCCCGCGATGCAGGTATTGGCGAGCCTTGTCGTCCTGCTGCCGGCCGCGAATGACTAGCTGGTTCTCCTCCAGCGTCACGTCAAGCTGTTCGCGGGTGAATCCCGCCACCGCCAGCGTGATGCGAAGCCGCTCCGGATTGCCCTCGTCGCGTGGCACGCGCTCGATGTTGTAAGGGGGATAGCCGTCGGCCGCTCGCGTCACGCGGTCGAGCACGCGCTCGATCTCGTCGAAACCAAGCAGAAAGGGACTCGAAAGGGACGAAACCCTGGACATAAAACCAAAGCCCTTTGACAGCGACTTTGCGCGAGGCCCGTACGGCGCCTCCATCAGCCGGACGCCCGAAGCTTCGCCCGACACTTTGGAATATGGCGTTCGCCGATGGGCGCCGCAAGACGGCCAAAATTGCCTGTCCGGACCGGCACTTGCACAGGAGAGCCGGCTACTTCAGCGGTCCCGGGAGGGCGCGCTCGGCCTCGGCGGTGAGCTGAGCCTCATGCCTGCTGACGAAATTCGCCCCGATCGCCAGGACGATGACGGCGATGATCCCGATCGCAATCATCACGGGGCCGGCGACATGTTCGACCTCGTGCCCCAGAAAATAGGCGGCGAAGCCGAAAACGCTCGCCCAGGCAAACGCGCCGACGCTATTGGCGGCAAGGAATTGTAGCCACGGCATACGGTTCGCCCCGGCCAGGATGCCCGCCAGACTGCGCAGCAGCGGGACGAATCGGGCGACGACGACGATCTTGCGGCCGTGCCGCAGGAACAGATATTCGCCGAGCTTTATGCGGCTTTCGGTGACCCGCACGTACGGCCCATAGCGCAGCAGCAGCCGATAACCGAATTCGCGGCCGACCACATAGCCGATGGCTTGACCCACAATGGCCGAAACGGCGGCCACGACCACCACCCAGACGATATTGGGCTCGTGCCGGGTGCCGGCAAAAATTCCCGCCAGAATCAGAACAGATTCGCCCGGAAACGGTAGCCCGATGCTTTCGAGCCCGATGACGACGGCGACCACCAAGAGGCCGTATGTCGTGATGAGATGAGCGATGTCCTGCCACAACACGCTTAAGCACCGATGTGTCGCAATAGCCGAGCCGGCTTTTTCATATAGGGGTTTTGGCCATGTGGCCACACGAGCCGCCGCAGCAAATGATGCTGGCGAAGCCCATACGAAGTTCTTACAACATGCCGGGGGCTGCCGGAGGGCGGCGATTCGTTCGGCAATACGCGCCTAGGCCATTTCCCGATTAGGTGGAATCGGGAAATGGTCGGAATCTGTTTGTTGTCGCATGTCCTTTTCGGAAAACCGATTTCCACTTTTCCGGGACATGCTCTGGGGCCGGGGATTGAGGGGGCGGCGGGTCGATGCGTGTTCGCCGGTGGTCGATGGGCCTCGCGGTCGGAATGGGATTAGGTCTTGGTGCCTGCGCGCACCACAACGGCGCGCCCGATCCGGCCGCGGCCAATTCCGAACTCAATACTCCGCCCACCGACTATAAGCACGAAATCCTCGGCGCCATGCACGCCTATTTCAACGATCCGACTGGCATCCGCGACGCCGCGATCTCGGAGCCGGCGCTGAGGTCGATCAACAACACGACGCGCTACGTCGTCTGCGTCCGCCTCAACGTCAAGAAGCACGGCGGCGGCTATGCCGGCGTCAAGGACATTGCCGCCGTATTCATGGTGGGCCGGTTCGACCATTTTGTCGAAAAGCCGCAGGAAGCCTGCGCCGGCATGGCCTACACGCCGTTCCCGGAGTTGCAGAAGCTCTCAAGGTGAGGTCGCGGCGCTGGCATGCCGAGCCGCTGCCGCGTCACCGGGCCGCGCGGCCTTTTGCGAGGCGGAAGGATAAGCTTGCCTGAAACGGCATCGAGCATGCCGCGTTCTGAGGGTGGGGCGGTCGTTCTTTTGGAGATCGCCGTGAAGAAACTGGGCCTGGTTGCGCTTGCAACCGCTGCGCTTATGGCAGGGATTTCGGTCGCCTCGGCGGGCGCGCCGGTGTCGCGCGACAGCACCGATTTGCCTGGTGCCAAGACGTCCGACTCGAAGACGCCCGCCACCGGCGCGGCGCCGTCGGCCGATGCGCTGAAATTGTCGGACGCGCAGCGTAAGATGGCCTGGCAGGATCTCTATATGGAATCGCTCAACCAGGACACCCCGCCCGGCTTCAACGCAATCGTTGGAGCGACCGTGCCGAACACGATCGTGATCGCCCCGGTGACCGCCCAGGCCGGCGGCGATGTGCCGGCGCTCAAGCCTTATGCCTTCGCGATGGTTCAAAAAAAGCTCGTCATCGTCAATCCGGGCAACCGTAAGATTGCGAACGTCATCGCGCAGTGACCGCCGGCAAGCGCTGGAGAGAAGCGCAAAGACGACGCGCCTCAGATCGAGTGAATGGCGCGCTCGCCGGCAATGTCCGGCTGTTCGCGGTTTCGCCGCCGGCCGAGAATGAGCCAGGGCAGCAGCACGATGACAAAGCCAGCAGGCACCAGCGCGGTGAGAATAATAGCGCGTTGCGGCCATGGTCCGAGCGCGTGAACGAAGGGCGGGATTTCCTGCGCGTCCGCCGGGTTGCCGAGGAAGCCGTAATTCGAGCCGAGCCAGGCGTTGATCGGTGCCACCAGCGCGAGGTAAGCGGCGCTGACCGCGAGGGCGCGTCCAAGATCGGACCAGCAGGGGCGATAGCCGAGCACCACGATGTCGTAAACCGCACAGGCGGCGATCAGGCTGTGCGCCGTCCAGAACGCCCAGAAGACCAGCGACCCCGGGCCGGCAGTCAACGCCGGCTGGATGAAAGCCTGCACGGTCAGGGCGGCGGTCCAAAAATACAAGGTGGCGCGCGCGGGACGCCAACCGGTCAGCAGTGCCAGTGGCGCCAAAAGCCCGTTGACATCGCAGAGCTGCAGCGGGAGGCCGGTGCGTGGATCAAGGCCATGCCAATTCCACCAGATATTGTAGGCGAGCCAATAAGCCACGGCGAGCGCCGCCAGGCCACCGCGCACGATCATTTCCGGCTTGCGATCGAGCAGGTTGGCGATGCCCGCAGGCGTGGCGATCGCCACGGCACAAATCACCAGCGCCAAGGCGTGCAGTCCGCCATACGGAACAAAGGCGTCCATTGCGGCGTCCCCCGTCGCCGGCGTCTTTGTTTGTCCGGCAGTATTTTCGGGCTTGGCAGTTTCGATCAGCCCTGCCGCTGCCTATAATTCAAACAGATGACAGAAATTGCGGGGCAGGTGATGGATGCAGCGATGGATGCAGCACACGGCTGGTTTCGCGCTTTGATGGTCGGTGCGGTTCTTGGTTCCATCGTTGGTTTTGGCTGCGCCTGGGCGGCAGCGCCGGAAAAACCGGTCGCAGGCAAGAGCGTACATTTCGCCGCCGGTTCCTGGAGCGGACTCGCCGAGATCGGCGGCGACAAAAAAGTCCGGCAATGCGTGCTGGCAGCAAAGCGGGCGCGTGGCGCGGCGGGCGAAGAGATCGATACTGTGTTTACGCTGATCATCGGCCGCGGCTCCGGGTTTGCCGTAGCAATCAGCGACGACAAGCTCCCGGCTGAAAGAATTCTCGACGATCAGGCCGAACTCACGGTCGGCGACCGCGCCTTTCCGGCCACCGCCTTCACGGTGCGCGCTGACACATTGGCTATCCATCCGGGCGATGCGGCCGGTGTGCTGACAGCTTTGGAGAAGGCCACCACGCTGCGTTTGCGCTCGGATGGCGCCGGCGTCGCTTCCGGCGCCATAACGCTCGATCTGCCGAGCGACGCGCTCGCCTGGCTCAAGCAGTGCGGCAAGCAATTCGACATTGCGCTCGATCGTCCGACCGATCCGAAGGCGGGCGATATTCCGAGCCCCCGGCCGCGCGCGCCCGAAATCGCCCCGGTGGCGTCGACCGCGGCCGGCCCAGCGGGCATTGAGGACAAACAAAAGATCAGCGGCTGGGATGCGTCGGAGCTGCGCAACAACGACGGCAAGGTCGCCGTCTGTTTCATCCGGCAGCACTACCAGGTCGGAGCGGGAGCCAACGCGCGTTTCATCGGCACGTTTCTGATGGTCAGCCGCGCCAAGGGGCTGACCATGATGCTCAAGGATTCCAGCCTAAATCTGCCCGAGGGGCAGCCGATCGAGGCGACACTCGCCATCGACGAAAAGCCCTTTACCGAATTCTCGGCGCACGGGCTCGGCAGGGACGAAATCGGTATTTTTCCGCAACACGGATTGGAATTGGCGCGCGCCTTGGGGGATGGCGTGCCGGTCACATTCGACGCGCCAAAGCTCGAGAAAATGGAATTTCCGGTGCCGAGCGGCATCCTGCCTTGGCTGCGCGCCTGCGCACGCCGCAGCGGTATCGGCCTCGAGCCGGACGATATGAAGCCGTGAGTTTGGCGATGCGCGCCACCTTCCCCCCGCAAGGGGAGGCAAGGGGAGGGGCGCGCCGAAGGAGCGCGGGGAGGGGTTCGGACCCGCATCCGATCTGCTGGCGCGGATCGTCCTCCCCCTTTTCGGGGGAGGTGAAAAGTTGAAGAAATTAGTGCTTGCGCGATGGCTTCCAGCCGCCGCGCATGCCCGGTCGGCCGAGGGTCGAACGTGGACCGGCTTTTGATGTCCCTGTCGCGCCTTCGGCGCTCCCCGCCTCTTGCCGTCTTCCGGGAATAGACTCAACGCCCGGACCCATTTCATCGAGCGTGGGCTTGCGCGGGGCCTTGCCGGCCGCGCGCGCCGGCTTCACCTCGTGATAAAGCGCGATCCCCATTTCATCGAGATCGGGTTTGTGGATTTTGCTCGCACCGTCCCGCCGTCCGCCGCCGCGCGCGGCGCGCCCACCCGACGGATGGAGTTGCACGATCTTGGCGGTCGGGTCGTCGGTCACGGCGAGCTCGGTGGCGCGCAGCCTTTTGATCTCGTCGCGCAGCCGCGCGGCTTCCTCGAAATCGAGATCGGCGGCGGCGGCGCGCATGCGGGTTTCCAGATCGGAAATCACCGCCTCGAAATTGTGACCGATGGTGGCGGCGTCCTCGAATTCGCCCGCCGCGCCGGCGCCGGTCGCAATCAGCACGTGGTCGCGCTCGTACACGCTTTCCAGAATGTCGGCGATGCCCTTGCGCACGCTTTCCGGCGTGATGCCGTGCTCGGCATTGTAGGCCTGCTGTTTCTCGCGGCGCCGGTTGGTCTCGGCCATCGCGCGCTCCATCGAGCCGGTGATGGTGTCGGCATAGAGAATGACGCGTCCGTCGACGTTGCGCGCGGCGCGGCCGATGGTCTGCACGAGGCTGGTCTCGCTGCGCAAAAATCCTTCCTTGTCGGCGTCGAGGATGGCGACCAAAGCGCATTCGGGGATGTCCAAGCCCTCGCGCAACAGATTGATGCCGACCAGCGCATCGAAGGCGCCGAGCCGCAGATCGCGAATGATCTCGATGCGTTCGATGGTGTCGATATCCGAATGCATGTAGCGCACGCGAATGCCCTGCTCGTGCAGATATTCGGTCAGGTCCTCGGCCATGCGCTTGGTCAGCACCGTGATCAGGCTGCGATAGCCTTTTTGCGCGGTCTGCCGCACCTCGCCGACCAGATCGTCGACCTGCGTGCGTGCCGGGCGAATATCGACCGGCGGATCGATCAGGCCCGTGGGGCGGATCACCTGCTCGGTGAAGACGCCGCCGGATTCGTTGAGCTCCCACGCCCCCGGCGTGGCGGAGACGCCGACCGTCTGCGGCCGCATTGCGTCCCATTCCTCGAAGCGTAGCGGCCGGTTGTCCATGCAGGACGGGAGGCGGAAGCCGTATTCGGCGAGCGTCGCCTTGCGGCGGAAGTCGCCCCGATACATGCCGCCGAGTTGCGGCACGGTGACGTGGCTCTCATCGACAAACACTAGCGCATTGTCGGGCACGTATTCGAACAGCGTCGGCGGCGGCTCGCCCGGCTTCCTCCCGGTGAGATAGCGCGAGTAGTTCTCGATGCCGGCGCAGGCGCCGGTCGCCTCCATCATTTCCAGATCGTAGAGCGTGCGTTGCTCGAGCCGTTGCGCTTCCAGCAAACGTCCGGCGGCGTGAAGTTGATCCAGCCGCTCACGCAACTCGAGCTTGATGCTGGCCATCGCCTGCAGCAACGTCGGCCGCGGCGTCACATAGTGCGAGTTGGCGTAGATTTTCACGAATTCGAATTCGTCGGTCTTCTGTCCGGTAAGCGGATCGAATTCGTGAATCGATTCCACCTCGTCGCCGAACAGCGACACGCGCCAGGCGCGATCCTCGTAGTGCGCCGGAAAAATCTCAATGGCATCGCCGCGCACGCGGAACGAGCCGCGATAGAAATCGCCGGCGCTGCGTTTGTATTGCAATGCCACCAGATCGGCGAGCAGGGCGCGTTGATCGAGCCGCTCGCCCTGCTTCAAGGAAAACGTCATTGCCGAATAAGTTTCGACCGAGCCGATACCATAAATGCAGGACACCGAGGCGACGATCACGACGTCGTCGCGCTCCAACAACGCGCGCGTCGCGGAGTGGCGCATGCGGTCGATCTGTTCGTTGATCGAGGAATCTTTCTCGATGTAGGTGTCGGTGCGCGGGATGTAGGCTTCGGGCTGGTAATAGTCGTAATAGCTGACGAAATACTCGACCGCGTTGCCGGGAAAGAAATTCTTGAACTCGCCGTAGAGCTGCGCCGCCAGCGTCTTGTTGGGAGCGAGAATCAGCGCTGGGCGCTGTGTCTGCTCGATCACCTTCGCCATGGTGAAGGTCTTGCCCGAGCCGGTGACACCGAGCAGCACCTGCGTGCGATCGTGGCGGCGTGCACCCTCGACCAGGTCGACGATCGCCCGCGGCTGATCGCCCTTCGGCTCGAAATCGGATTTGATCACCAGGGGCCGGCCGCCTTCGCTTTTTTCTGGACGTTCCGGCCGGTGCGGCACCCAGATTTTGCCGCCGCCGTCGTCCTGGCGGAATTCCGGCCGCCCTTCGCGCAACAGTTGGTCGAGCGACTGCTGGCTGGCGAGGCCGGCCACCGTGCCGAGCTCGCCGCGAGAGGCGCGCTGGCGCAGGCGCGCCGGGCCCATGTCGGGCGTGATCACGCGCGACGTGTCGACTTCGTCTTTGGTGTCATCCTCGTCGAGGCCGAGCGCGCGCGCGAGATCAGGATCAAGTTCGCCGGGCGGGATTGGGCTCTTCCCGACATAACCCTGCTGCGGTGGCTCATCAAAGCCACGAGCGACCGACGCGCGGGCCCGATGTGCACTGGAAAAATCGGCGCGGCGATCGAACGAGTTGTCCGGCGGTTGTTCGAGTTTCGACGCCGGCGATTCCGCTTGCTCTTCCTCTCCCCCTTGTGGGGTGGAGCCACGGGTCGGGGTCGGGGGGGGACGCTCACGCACAGACGCACGCTGCGGCATACCCGTCAGCAATGGAGACTGTCGACCCGCCTCACCACCCTCCCCCGCAAGGGGGGAGGAAGAGGCGCCGCCGCGCGTGTCGGGCTCTTTGCGAGGCTCGTGCTCGATCCCCGTCTGCGAGCCGACGCCGGCGCGGCCACGGCCGATGGCCGGATTGAGCAATGCGGCGAGCGTCGGATCGAGCTGTGGGGAGTCCGGCCGTGCCGCCTTGGCGCGGGTCGGCTTGGCCGGGTCTTTTTTCGAATGCTTGGCCGGATCGCGCCCCTTCGGCGCGCTCGGTCGGATGGGACCTTTTGCCATTCAAACAATATGGGCCGAACCGTTGGACGAAGGAAGGGCTGCCGGTCGCGGTGATGCTACGCTTGCGACGAGTTGCGCCGGCTAGAAGCCGTGCACCACCTGCTGCACATGTTCGACCTCCGGCGGCGAGGCAAAGTACTGGCCGACGAGACCGCGCCACTCCTGGAACTCGGGCGAGTTGCGGAACCCGACCGTGTGGTCTTCGAGCGTTTCCCAGTTCACCAACAGACGATAACGGCTCGGCTTTTCAAGCGAACGCCGCAGCTCCATGCCGTGACAGCCCTTGGAGCGCTTGAAGATCGGCGCGGCCTTTTTCACCGCGGCCTCGAACTCCGCTTCCTGTCCCGGCTTGACCTCGATCTGTGCAATTTCGGTAATCATGCTGGTTTCAACTCCGTGCTTGCAAATGCCCAGCACACTATCACGAAGCCGCCGCGGCGAAGCCCAACAAAGATGCTTTTCGGCGTGCAGTGCAGTCCTGGCTTGCGGTTAGAGAAGCGGCGGAGGGTCGGAGCGCTCGTCTCCTAAACCACGGAATCTGGGCTGCCGCTTGCCGCATTCAAGGCTTGCGGAACGATGCCAGGAATGCGCCGCGAGCCACTTCCTGGGTGCGCCGGCCGGGCGCTATGCTCCTGTTCTTCATTTCAGCACAAAGCGGGCTTGCCATGATCGATCTCTACTATTGGACGACGCCGAACGGTCACAAGGTCACAATTTTTCTTGAGGAAGCGGGGCTCAAATATAACGTCATCCCGATCAACATCGGCAAAGGCGAGCAATTCAAGGCCGACTTTCTGGCGGTCGCGCCAAACAACCGCATTCCGGCTATCGTCGATCGTGGGCCGGCCGACGGCGGCAAGCCGATTTCGATTTTCGAGTCGGGCGCGATCCTGGTCTACCTGGCCGACAAGACCGGCAAGTTCATCGGCAAGGACTCGGGCAAGGATTTGCGCGCGCGCACCGACGTGCTGCAATGGCTGTTCTGGCAGATGGGCGGTCTTGGTCCGATGGCCGGACAGAACAATCACTTCAGCGCCTACGCGCCGGAGAAAATTCCGTACGCCATCGATCGCTACCGCAATGAGGTCAACCGCCTGTTCGGCGTAATGAACAAAAGGCTAGCCGATCGCGATTATCTGGGCGGCGACTATTCGATCGCCGACATGGCTGCGTATCCGTGGGTTCTGCCCTGGGAGCGGCAAGGCCAGAACATCGAGGACTTCCCGCATCTCAAGCGCTGGCTTGAGTCGATCAAAGCGCGGCCTGCGGTGGTGAAAGCCTACGAGTGGACGGCGAAAATCAATCCGGGGGCGGGCGGTATGCGCACCGCTGAGGAACGCGCCATTTTGTTTGGGCAAACGGCGAAGTCGATCGCCGATGCGGCGGCCGTGAAACAATAAACGCCGACGTTCCGCCCGAAGGCAGGCGGGTATCCAGCTACTGGGTCCCGGCCTTAGCGGGGACGAGCGGAGCGCGTGCGCGCTCCTTCAGTTCTGCCGCACGATCACGTGGGTGCCGACGGGAACCCGGTCGTACAGATCGATCACATCCTCGTTGACCAGGCGGAAACAGCCGGACGACACGGCGTGCCCGATGGTTTCCGGCGCATTGGTGCCGTGGATGCGATAGACCGTGCTGCCCAGATGCATGGCGCGCGCACCGAGCGGATTACCCGGGCCGCCGGCCATGAAGCGCGGCAGATAGGGTTGGCGCTGAATCATCTCCGGTGGCGGGTGCCAATCCGGCCATTGTTGCTTTTGCGTGATCTGCAGCAACCCCGACCAGGTGAAGCCTTCGCGGCCGACGCCGATGCCATAGCGCAACGCGCGGGTTTCGCTCTCGATCAGATAAAGATGTCGCTCGCGCGTTTCGACGATGATCGTGCCGACCGGATGCTGCGAGCGGTAATACACCGCCTGCCGCTGGTACTGATCGGGTAGATTGTCGCTCGTGTTGCCGTGGAAGACGCCGGGCGGCGGCTCCTCGATGGTCGGCACAAAGGGCCGCGGCTGCGTCGATCCAGGCACTGCCGTGATCAGGCAGACGCTCAGAGCCAATGCACCGCCCCAAAGCGCTTTGCGCCAAGGCAGCTTACGCCAAGGCAGATTACGCGAAGCAACGCCACGCGATTCATGTCTGGAACAGATGGCACCCATGGTCCACCCCGTTTGCTCTCTTGGGACGCTATTCTTGTCAGGAAAGCCCGTCGCTTCAATAGCCAATTCCGTCTCCATCGATCCCGGCTATTGGGCGGCGCCGCCGAAAAAGCCGGTAATCTTCCAAGCGCCGCCCTCCTTGCTGTAGCAAAGCTGGTCGGTGCCGAGGCTCGACATGGCTTCGAGCGGCACGTAGCCGGCTTTGCCGGACGGCGTCGCGATGTGCAGAAAGGCTTCCTTGTTCGGGTCATCGGGCGGCACGTTGTCGGCCAATACCCGCACCAGCGTGATGCCGAGCTTCTCGATGACCGACGCATCCGGCTTGCCGGCGCTGCGCACTTCGACGCCGTCCTGGATCGGGTAGCCCCATTCGGGCGGCTGCGTCTTGGTCGCATTGATCAGCGCCTCGAACGCCTTGGGGTCGAGACTGGGCTCCGCCGGCGCACAGACGACGGCCGGCTTGTCCGGCAACGGCTCGCCGGTCGTCTCGTTGGCGTACCCGCTCAGAAACTGCCAGCCGGCACCGTCCTTGGCGCTGAGATCGAGCGCATTGACGAGATTGTCGAGGCCGGATTTCTTTTTGTCGGCTACGTCCTTGTCCTGCATCCAGAAGAAGCCCTGGGCGACCACGATCTTGCCGAGCGCAGCCTTGTCCTTGTGCTCGGCGATCTCGCCCAATTGCTTGCGGAAGGCGACGAAGCCCGGATCGTTGAATTCCTTCGGCAACGTTACGGCCACGGCCTGATACGGCTTGACCGGCGCCATCGGTGGCGGCTTGAAGTTTGGCAGCCCAGTTTCCGCCTGCGCCATGCCGGTCGCGGAAGCCAAAGCCATCATGCCGGCGGCCGCGAGGGCCGTGGTCGCAGCGATGAGGGAATAACGCATCGCGTCACGCTCCGTTTGGGCTTTGGCGCAAAATGACCGGGGGTAATGCCATCCCCGATAAAGGCGAATTGCGACCGTGATGCGGCGATTCTTCCGCCGTTCGAAGAGAAAACCGAGCGCCCGGCCCGATATCGGCGGTCTTCGGTATTTCCGCACTGGTGCCGCTGATTTAGGGGTGCGTGGCGCCGCCATCGACGGTCACTTCTTGGCCGGTCATGAAAGCCGACGCCTCGGAGGCCAGAAACATGACGACGCCGACCAAATCATCCGGCACTTGCGGCCGCGGGATGCTTTGCATGGCGACGATGCGCTGCTTCTGCTCGGGCGTCACGGTCTTGCGGGCGACTTCCGTATAGGTCGCGCCCGGCAAAATGGCGTTGACGGTGATGCCGTCGGCGCCCAATTCGCGGGCCATCGAATGGGTCATGCCGGCGAGCGCCGCTTTCGAGGCGATGTAATGCAGATAATTCGGCCGCCCCAACGTGACGGCGCCGGACGCCATGTTGATGATGCGGCCCCATTTGTTTTTGCGCATCAGCGGCAGCATCGCCCGCGCACACAGAAACGGCCCCGTGATGTTGACGCGCAGCACCTGTTCCCACTCCGGCAGCGGGATCTGATCGAACGGCCGCATCTCCAGCGTCGAAAAGATGGCGGCGTTGTTGATCAGTACATCGGCGCGGCCGAAAGCTTGATCGACGGTCGCGGCCAGCGCGTTGACCGAGTTCTCGTCGGCCACGTCAGTCTCGACAACCAGCGCCTTGCCGTTGCCGGAGGCGATCTCCCGCGCCACGTCGCGCGCCTTCTCGGCATTGCGCTCGGCGATGACGACGCGCGCTCCCGCGGAGGCGAACGCCTTGGCGAACGTTCGCCCGATGCCTTGGCCGGCACCGGTGATGACGACGACTTTGTCGGCGACCGAAAACGTCTCGGACATGTTTCCTCCAGCCCGCTCTTTATTTGTTACGCCGCGCGGCTGATCTTGCCGAGCGCCGAGAGCGCATCGGCCGGCTTCCACCAGAGCTTGGCGCCGAGGTCGCGGGCGATGATGCCGGCGGTGATGTATCCGGCGCCGCCCGAGATGGCGCCGCCCGGATGGCCGGCCGAACCGGCCATGTAGAGATTGGGTATGGGCGTGCGGTAGCCGAAGTGATTGTACATCACCTGCTCGGCGTTGAACGCGCCCATGAAGATGTCGCCATTGCGCATGTTGATCAGTTCCTGGGTGTATTCCTTGGCGGTGTAGATGTACTGCCCGATGATGTTGTCGCGGGTCAGGTTCGGGCAGTAGCGCGCAAACGTGGCGATGATCTTTTCGGCGAATTCGCGCTTGAAATCCTCATAGTCCTGGCCGCCGAGATCGGGTGCGAGCGGCATCACGTGCCAGCAATAGGTCGTGTGCTTGCCGGGCGGCGCCTGCGTCGGGTCGAGCACGCTCAAGGGGCCGGAGCCGAACTGCACGATGCGCGGCACGCGGTTGGCCTTGACGTCTTCGAAGGCGGCGAACAGGTCTTCCATCGTCTCGGCGCCGATGCTCCATTTCAGCGTCCGGTCGATGTTCGGATCGAATTTGGCGGCGGCGAATTTGGGCGCCTCGTGCAAGGCGAGATGCAGTCCGAACAGCGTCCAACCGGTATATTGAAAACCGTCGAGCTTGGCGGCGAAGGCCTGCGGCAGTTCGCTGCGGCCGATCAGATTTTCGAAGGTCTGGTGCACGTCAAGCGTGCTGGCTACGAACTGCCGCGCGCGCACGGTCCTGCCGTCGGCGAGCACGATGCCGCGAGCGCGTCCGCCTTCGATCAGAATGCGGTCGATCGCGACTTGCGGCGCAAACGTTCCGCCGGCGGCGATGAAGGTTTCCATCAGGCCGCGGGCGAGATTGAACGAGCCGCCCTGGCAAAGCTGATAGCCGGTTTCCAGATCGAAAGCCCGGATCACCGAGCCCATCGGGCTCGTCTTCGACATGGTATCGGTCAGCCAGGTGCCGAACAGCGACACCTTGAACAGAAACAGAAGCTTGACGTGGTCGTTCTCGAACAGCTCGTGCACCACGTCGAGCGGCTGCCGGCGGCTGACGGTGAGGAAGTCCCGCCCGATCGCGGTTTTTTCCAGAAGCGCCTCGCGTTCGGCTTGCGACAAGGGCTCGGCAAAACGTTCGGGAAGCAAGATCTCCCTGGTGATCTGCTCGGCGCGGCGATTCCATTCGCGGAAGGTTTCAGCGTCTTTTTTGGAGAACCGCGCCACGTTGGCGATGGTCTCTTCGCGATCCCGCCCGAAAACCAGCGCCGTGCCGTCGCTGTGCGCCTGGCCGAATTCGTAGCGCGGCGTGATATAGCTGACCCGATCTTCAAGCCCGAGGTCTTTGAACCACGGCGTCTCGGAAATATGGAAATGATTGATCGAATGCAGGTTGTGGTAGAAGCCCGGGGCGGTCGCTTCCGTCGTGTTCAGGCCGCCGCCATATTGCAGCCGCCGGTCGACAATGAGAACGCTCAGGCCGGCTTTCGCCAGATAGCTGCCGAGGATGAGGCCGTGATGCCCGGCACCGATGATGATGCCGTCATAGGTTTTGTCCAGAGCCTTGGTCACGCCGTCCTCCCACGCTTATTTGCCGTGCACAGAACAGCAAATTTCTTCCCCTGAGAACCCAGATTTTCGCACTTCACCCCTCTGCGTCGCGCAAGAGGGAGGGCTGGTCAGGCGCTGGCTGTGCTTCAGGGCCTTTGCATCTCCAGCGCGGTGCCGAGCGTGTGATGACGCGATATGCTGCTGCGTCACAGCGACGAGGGCACCAGCGTGAACGAGCCAAAAATCCTCTTCGTCGGTCCTGGCGCCATCGGCGCATCGCTCGCCGCCTGGGTCGCGGAAACCTACCCGGCCGTCTTTGTCATGGGCCATGGGGCTAGCCAGGCGGCCTTGCGCCAGAACGGCATCACCACCTACGCGTTCGATCAGCCGGAGGAGACGCGGCGCACCATCCGCGTCGGCCTGGTGGATCGGCCGCGTGACATCGCCGATGCCGACATCGTCGTGCTGGCGGTGAAGAACTATAGCTTGGCGGCCGTGGCCGAGCAGGTGCGCGGCGATCTCGGCGACCGGCCCATCGTCGTGTCGCTGGCCAATGGAATCGACAATCAGCGCATCCTGCCGCAATTCTTCTCCAAAGTGATCTACGGCGTCGTCGCCTACAATGCGCGGCGCGACGAGCCGGTCGTGATCGGCTATCGCCACAAAGGTCCGCTCGTGATCGGCACACCGGACAATACGTTGCAGGATGCGCTCGGTCTCGTGAAGTCGATCCTGGGCCGCGCGTGTCCGACCGAGATCACCGGCCACTTGCAGGATGCCGTGCACAGCAAGATCGTGATCAATCTCACCAACGCGCTCGACGCCCTGATCGGGCGCGGCGCGCGGCCCATATCGAATCTCGCCGCCTATCAGCAGCTCCTCACCCAGGCCCTCTGGGAGGGCGTCCAGGTCGTGCGTGCCGCCGGCTATCGCGAACACCGAATCGCCGGCATCCCGCCATTTGGGCTTTTACATTTGGTAGCAGCATTGCCCGGCTGGCTGACGCGTCCGCTGTTCGAGCGCCGCGTGCGCGGCATGCGCATGTCGAGCATGACCCAGGATGTGGTGCTGCGGGGCGCACAGGATACCGAGCTTGAATCGATCACTGGCTATATCGTACGGCTGGCCGCCGCCCACGGCGTGGCGGTTCCCTACAACCGCGCCATCTACCGCCTCGGCCGGGAGAAGTTTCGTCCCGGCTTTGCGCCGCTGTCGTCCGAGGCGGTTTTGGCGGCGGTGCAAGAAGAGCGCGCGAAACTTTGACTTGACCATATAGTCTCCTCATATTCGCCGCCGGCCGCCACTGCTGGTACATTTTGCTTGTTATGAAACCCGCGCCCTTCCGCTACGTCGCTGCCCTCTCGCTCGAGCAAGCCTTGGCGTTGAAGGCCGAAATTGGCGACGAAGCGCGTTTCCTGGCCGGCGGGCAAAGCCTGGTGCCGACCATGAATTTCCGCCTGACTCAGCCCACAATGCTGATCGACATCAATCCGCTCGATGAACTGGCTGGCATCCGCAACGGCAGCGACACCCTGCGCATCGGCGCGCTGACGCGTTATCGCAGCCTTGAGCGCGATCCGATGACGGCGGTCAAGTTGCCGCTCATCGCCGAAGCGCTGCCGGTGATCGCGCATCCGCAGATCCGCAATCGCGGCACCATCGGCGGCAATCTCGCGCATGCCGATCCGGCGTCCGAGATGCCCGCGATCGTGCTTACGCTCGGTGGCCGTCTGCATGCGCAGTCGGTGCGCGGCGAACGTTGGATCGAGGCGCGCGATTTCTTTGTCGGCGCGCTAACCACCGCGCTTGAACCTGATGAGATGCTGACGGAGATCGAACTTCCGGTGGCGGCGGCGGATTCGGGCGCGTGCTTTCTGGAACTATCGCGCCGGCGCGGCGATTTCGCCATTATCGGTGTCGCCTGCATGGTGCGGCTCGACGCGCAGGGAGAATGCATCGAAGCGCGCATCGGATTGTGCAACGCCGGCGACGGGCCGGTATATGCTGACGAGTCAAGCGGCTCGTTGGTCGGCAAAAAGCTCGGCGAAGGTGAAATCGCCGAAGCCGCCGCGCTGGTGCAAAGTGCCATCGATCCGGGCGGCAGCATCCACGCCAGCAAGGACTATCAGCGCCATATCGCCGGTGTGCTGACGGCGCGGGCATTGACGACCGCGAACAAACGAGCACGCCGTGAACATTGACCGGCACGAGATCAAGGTGACCGTCAACGGCACGCCATACCGGCGTAGCGTCGAATCACGGTTGCTGCTGAGCGACTTTCTGCGCCACGATCTGTTGCTCGCCGGCACCCATGTGGGCTGCGAGCATGGCGTGTGTGGCGCCTGCACGGTGATCGTCGACGGCGCCGCCGTGCGCTCCTGCCTGATGTTCGCGGCACAGACCGACGGCCGCAGCATCACCACCGTCGAGGGGCTGGCGCCGGATCAGGAGCATCTGCATCCGCTGCAAGAATCTATGCGCGATTGCCATGGTCTGCAGTGCGGCTATTGCACGCCCGGCATCCTGATGACCATGAAAGCGTTCCTCGAGGAAACGCCCGACCCGGACGAAGCGCAAATTCGCGAAGCGCTGTCGGGCAATCTGTGCCGCTGCACCGGCTATCAACACATCGTCGAGGCCATGCAGCTTGCGGCGCAGCGGTTGCGCGGATCGTCCACATGAGCACACGCAGTTTTGGCGCTCCGATCCGGCGCAACGAAGATGCGCGGCTGCTGCGCGGCCAGGCGTTGTTTGTTGATGATGTCGAATTGCCCGGCATGGTCTATGCGGCGTTTTTGCGCAGCAACGTGGCTCATGCGCGCATTCGCTCGATCGACGTATCGGCGGCGCGTGCGCGCGAGGGCGTCGTTGCCGTCTACACCGCCGCCGATCTCGGCGACTATTGGGCGCCGGGTCCGCTGCTCGTGCCGCCGCCGCCGATCAAGGACACGATCTTCAACCAGCGCACCCAGGTGCCGCTCGCCAAGGACAAGGTCCGCCACGTCGGCGAGCCGCTCGCCGTGGTGCTGGCCGACAGCCGCTACCTCGCCGAGGATGCGCTCAGCGACATCGAGGTCGATCTCGAGCCGTTGCCGGCCGTGGTCGATCTGGAAAAGGCGCTCAGCGCCGCCGCAGCGACCGTTCATGACGACGTGCGCGCCAATGTCGCCGCTCATGTCCGCCAACATCGCGGCGATTATGCCGCCGCGCGCGCCAAGGCCGATCGCGTCATCGCGCGGCGCTTCCTGTACGATCACGGCGCCTCACAGCCGATGGAAACACGCGGCATTGTCGCCAATTGGGATGCGCGTGCCAATCAGCTCACGGTCTGGGACACGACGCAGGCACCGGTGTTCTTGCGCAACGGCCTCGCTGGTATGCTCGGCTTGAGCGAGCGGCAGGTGCGCGTGATTGCGCCGTTTGTCGGCGGCGGCTTCGGGCCGAAGATCATGCTGTTCTATCCGGAGGAAGTGGTGATCCCCTGGGCGGCCAGAAAGCTCAACCGTCCGATCAAGTGGATCGAGGACCGGCTGGAGCATTTCTTCGCCACCACCCACGAGCGCGGCCAGACTCACGATGCCGAAATCGCGCTGTCGGCCGACGGTCGCATTCTCGGCGTCAAGGACGTGTTTCTGCACGACACCGGCGCCTACAATCCGTACGGGCTGACGGTGCCCATCAACTCGCAGTGCACGCTGCTCGGCCCCTACGTGGTACCGAACTACGACAGCACCTTCACAGCGATTTTCACCAACAAGCCGATCGTTACGCCCTATCGGGGCGCCGGACGTCAGCACGGCGTGTTCGTGATCGAGCGGCTCCTCGACATCGCCGCGCACGAGCTGGCGCTCGACCGCGCCGAAATCCGCCGGCGCAATTTGATTCCGGCGGACGCGTTTCCCTACAACAACGAGATCATCTATCAGGACTTCGCGCCGCTCTCCTACGACAGCGGCAATTACGAGCCGATCCTCGACAAAGCGATCGAGATGATCGGCTACAAGAAATTCCTTGCCGAAGAGCAGCCGCGGCTGCGCGCGCAAGGACGCCATGTCGGCGTCGGCATCGCCTGCTATGTCGAGGGCACCGGCATCGGTCCCTATGAGGGCGCCAAGGTTCAGGTGCGAGCCAACGGCAAGGTCAGCGTTGCGACCGGCATCGGCACCCAGGGGCAGGGCCATTTCACGAGTTTTGCGCAGATTGTTGCG
>Ga0209006_10001374_pt1 | contig 22077 bp, 19 predicted proteins | sample JacPin_JW_Ref_O2_FD_188567 | JGI IMG/M metagenome (GOLD analysis project Ga0209006, IMG submission 188567) | Forest soil microbial communities from Algoma, Ontario, Canada - Jack Pine, Ontario site 1_JW_Ref_O2 (SPAdes) (version 2) | ecosystem: Environmental > Terrestrial > Soil > Boreal... | reverse complement strand
CATGCGTCTCGGCACCCAAGCGCTGCGAGAGCAGCGGGTGGGTCACGAGCGGCGTCGGCGTCAGGGATTTTGCGAGCAAGCGGCGTGCGGCAACGATATCGTCGAAGTGCACGCCGCCGACAGAGCGATCCGTCATCGGCGTCTGCTCGCTCACTTGCATCTCAATGGGCATAGGCAAGAGCCTCCTCAGGCGCGGCGCGCATTGAGCCACGGCATGCGCGCGCGCAGCGCGGCGCCTACTTTCTCCACCGGATGCTTCAAGTCCTCCTTGAGCATGCGCCGGAACTTCTTCCCTCCAGAGGCGCTCTCGGCAATCCACTGCCGCGCGAACTTGCCGCTCTGCACCTCCTGCAGCACTTTCTTCATTTCCTTCTTGACCCCGGAGTTCACGATCCGCGGTCCGCGCGTCAAGTCGCCGTATTTGGCGGTGTCGCTGATGAACTCGTGCATCTTCTTGAGTCCGCCCTCATGCAGGAGGTCGACGATGAGCTTCAACTCGTGCATGCATTCGTAGTAGGCGACCTCGGGTTGATAACCCGCCTCGACCAAAGTCTCGAAGCCGCGCACCACAAGCTCGGTTGCGCCGCCGCACAGCACCGCCTGCTCGCCGAACAGGTCGGTCTCGGTTTCCTCCGCAAAAGTCGTATCGAGCACGCCGCCGCGCGTGCCGCCGATGCCATGGGCATAGGCGAGGGCGCGCGCACGGGCGTGTCCGCTCGCATCCTGCGACACGGCGAGCAAGCAGGGCACGCCGCGGCCTTGCTGATACTGGCGGCGCACCAAATCGCCGGGACCCTTGGGCGCAATCAATACCACGTCGAGGTCCTTGCGCGGACGGATCTGCTTGAAGTGGATGTTGAAGCCGTGGGCAAAGAGCAGCGTCGCGCCTTTCTTCAAGTTCGCGGCGACCTCGGCGTAGAGCGCCTTCTGCACCACATCGGGCACCAGCACCGCGACGAGATCCGCGCCAGTGACCGCCTCCGCGGGCGCTGCCACTGCAAGCCCCTCGCGGCGCGCCTTGTTCCAGCTCTTGCCGCCCTTGCGCACCCCGACGACGACATCGAAGCCGCTGTCCTTCAAGTTGAGCGCATGCGCCCGGCCCTGACTGCCAAAGCCGAGCACCGCGATCCGTGCGCCCTTCAGGGCTTTGCGGTCGACATCTTTCTGACCTTGCAGTCGCATCGTCACACTCCCAATGGCCTATGGCCTGTCAAACGCCCGCCCGCGCGTGGCGCAGGCAAGCAAAAAAAACCCCGCAGCGGCTCGTAGGCCGGTGCGGGGTTTGTTGTTTTCTCGCGTCTGCCTGATCAGGCGTTTGCGAGTGCCCCGCGCCGGCCGCTCCTAAGAAGGAGCGCCCCGAGGAATAGTACAAGCAGGATGATGCCCACAATCCCGGAGGCCTCCGGTGTGTGCGGAATCAGTTCGCTGCTTGCTTCAATTGCCACGGGTTCGCGGGATCCAAATTCAATAATCGCCCGATGTCATCACAACCGGCGCACGCTTGTCAAATAGGAGTAAAGAACCCCGCCAGCGCCGCGAATTCGCTAGACTTTCGCGACCCGCCGCCTGAGCCCCACTGCGTGTACGCCGAGAAGCCGTCGCTCCCGCCGGCACAGAGTCTGCCCCCGCCTGGAACGCATGGCATCGCGCCGCGCGATCTACTGCTGCTCCTCGGGATCAATCTCATCTGGGGCGTGAATCTCGTCGTGAGCAAGATCGGGCTTGCGCAGATTCCCTCCATCCTTTTCACGCTGCTGCGCTTTTTGATCCTGGCGGTGGTGTTGACGCCGTGGTTGCGGGTGGCGCGCGGACAGATGAGCGCGCTTGCGGTGGCGGCGGTATTCATCGGTGCATTGCCGTTCGCGCTCTACTTCTGGGGCTTGGGTATCTCCACCAATGTCGCAGCGGTTGCCATTGCAAGCCAGCTGAGCGTGCCCTTCACCACATTGCTTTCGGTTGCGCTCCTGGGGGAGCTGGTGCACTGGCGGCGCTGGAGCGGCATCGGACTCTCCTTCGCCGGCGTGCTCGTCATGGGCTTCGATCCGAGCATCGCCTCGCAGTGGCAGAGCCTGTCGCTCGTGATCGGGGGCGCGTTTGTCGGCAGTGTGGGCCTCATTGCGGTCAAAAAGCTGCACGGCTTTCGTCCGCTAGAGTTACAGGCCTGGATCGCGTGGCTCAGCCTGCCGGTGCTACTCGTGATGTCGATCGAGTTCGAGCGCCCGGATCTGAGTGCGCTTGCGCATGTATCGGTGAGTGCCTGGGCGGCGCTCGCCTTCACCGCGCTCGCTGCAAGTCTCGTCGCGCATACGGGATATTTCTATCTGGTGCAGCGCTATCCCGTGACGAGCGTCGCGCCCATCACGACGCTCTCGCCGGTGTTTTCGGTGCTCTTGAGCGTCGTGCTGTTGGGCGAAGTGCTCTCCACACGCCTGATCGCAGGCGGCGTGCTGACGCTGGCGGGAATCGTCATCATCACGTTGCGCGAACGGCGCATCGTCGATACGGGAAGTTAATGTCTGCGATGGTAGTCTTGCTGTTGTTCGATGGAATTTGCGTGAGATGAGCACAAAGAGAATTCACGACACCCGCGAGCACTCCCGCCTGGTCGTCGACGGCCTGAAGCAGACGGCGGCGCGCGCGATGCTGCGTGCGGTCGGTTTCGGCGACGCGGATTTCGGCAAGCCTCAAGTCGGCGTGGCATCCACCTGGGCGCGCCTCACGCCCTGCAACATGCACATCCGCGAGCTTGCGGAGGACGCGGTTGCGGGGGTCGATGGGGCAGGGGGCAAGAGCGTTCTCTTCAATACGATCACCGTCTCGGACGGCATCTCCATGGGCTCGCCCGGAATGCGCTACTCGCTCGTCTCGCGCGAAGTCATCGCCGATTCGATCGAGACTGTGGTCGCGGCGGAGGGGTTCGACGGGGTGGTCGCCATCGGCGGGTGCGACAAGAACATGCCCGGCTGCGCCATGGCCATCGCGCGGCTGAACCGGCCGGGCGTATTTGTGTACGGCGGCACCATCCGCCCGGGCGCCCACCGCCGCGATATCGTTACGGTGTTCGAAGCCATCGGTGCGCGCGCCGCCGGCCGGATCGACGATGCCCAGCTGCGCGAGGTCGAGCTCACCGCCATCCCGGGCGCGGGCAGCTGCGGGGGCATGTACACCGCGAATACCATGGCTTCGGCCATCGAGGCCCTCGGTTTGTCGCTGCCCAACAGCTCCGCCCAGGAAGCGGTCGGCGAGGCCAAGCGCCGCGACTCCCGCCGCGCCGGAGAGGCCGTGATGCATCTCATCGAGGCCGGCATTCGCCCGGCCGACATCCTCACTCGCAAGGCCTTCGAGAATGCCATCACGGTGACGATCGCGCTCAGCGGCTCAACCAATGCCGTGCTGCACCTGCTTGCGATCGCGCGCGACGCGCGCGTCAAGCTGCGTCTGGATGATTTCACGCGGATCGGACGGCGCGTGCCGGTGCTCGCCGATGTGCGCCCGAGCGGACGCTATCTGATGTCGGATCTCATCAGCATCGGCGGCATTCAGCCGCTGATGAAAGTCCTCCTCGACGCCGGATATCTGCATGGGGAGTGCATGACGGTCACCGGCAAAACCCTGGCCGAGAATCTGGCCGACGTCACGCCTTATCCGGCAAACCAGGACATCATCAGACCGCTCGCCAACCCTCTGAAGAAAGACAGTCACCTCGTCGTGCTGTACGGCAATCTCGCCCCCGATGGGGCGGTGGCGAAGATCACCGGCCGGGAGGGTCTCTCGTTCAGCGGTCCTGCGCGCGTGTTCGATGGCGAGGAGCGGGCGACGGCGGCGATTTTGGGCGGTGGCGTGCACGCCGGCGATGTCGTCGTGATCCGCTACGAGGGTCCGAAGGGCGGACCCGGCATGCGCGAGATGCTCAGTCCCACCGGAGCACTCTTCGGCCGCGGTCTCGGCGACAAGGTCGCTCTCATTACCGACGGGCGCTTCTCCGGTGGCAGCCACGGCTTCGTGGTTGGACATATTGCCCCCGAGGCGGCCGCCGCCGGGCCGATCGCGCTGGTGCGCGCCGGCGAGCGCATCAGCATTGACGCCACGCGGCGCACCCTCGACGTCAACCTCAGCGCTGCTGAGCTCAAGCGCCGGCGTGCGGCATGGAAGCCGCGCCGACCCTACGCCACCGGCGGGGTGCTCGCGAAATACGCGCGCCTTGTCGGCAGCGCGTCCTTCGGCGCCGTGACTGATGACTTCGACTGAGCCGACCGATGCGCGTGGAAGTTGTCAGTCTGAGTAGCGCAGGTTACAGTTCACGCACTTCTGCCGGGCAGCCGCTCCCAAGTGATCGCGCCCGACAGAGCGAAATGAGCCAGGGGAAAAACGCAGGCACGCGCCAGATGATTGAGGGCGTGCCACTAGAAGATGGTCCGAGCCTGGGAACCTTCCGCGCCCGGTCTTGGTTATCCGGATACATTATTTCGTAACTTTAACAATGGCCGCCTACGCACAAGACACCGCGTTCATTTCCCGCCGATTCATCGTTCTGATCGCCATTATTGTGCTGCACGTGCTGCTCGCCTACGGGCTGGCGACCGGGCTTGCGCGGCGCGCGATGGAAATTATTGCGCCGCCCATCCAGACGACCATCGTCGAAGAAGTGCAGCAGCACGATCTGCCGCCGCCGCCGCCGCCGCCGGAATTCGAGCGCCCGCCGGTCGAAGTCCCGCCGCCGGACATCAACATCGACATCCCGGCCGAGCCGACGCAGTCGACTGCAATCACCGATGTGACCGACAAGCACGTGGTCGCGCCGCCGCCCGTGGCGCATGCGTCTAACGGCACCAATCCCTCGCCCGGCAAAAACTTCCCCAACACCGCGGACTATTACCCCGCAGCCTCCATGCGTTTAGGCGAGGAAGGCTCGTCGGTCGTGCATGCCTGCGTCGGGCCGAACGGCAAGCTCTCCGAGGAACCGACGGTCGCCAAGACCTCCGGCAGCGCGCGCCTGGATGAAGGGGCGCTCAAGCTTGCGAAGGCCGGGCACTACAATCCGGGCACCGAAGACGGCAAGCCCGTGACCAAATGCATCAATTTCTCCATCAAGTTTCAGCTGAAAAATTGAACACTGCCGGGCTTGCCCGGCTTTTTATTGACCGAGGACAATATGGAAACGCACGCTAATGCAGTCACTGTCGATAACCCCTACGGTCTTGGCGCCTTGTGGGCAGGTGGCGACCCCATCGCTCGCGGAGTGCTCATCATCCTGCTGCTGATGTCGCTGATATCGTGGTACATCATCCTCACGAAGCTTTGGGATCAGCGCAAGCTGCGGCGCGCCTCCAAGCTCGTGGAGAAGAACTTCTGGACTGCGCCTTCATTGAAGGACGGCGTCGAGCGGCTGCCCAAGAACGATGATTTCCGTGGCATTGCCGAAGACGGCCTGCGCGCCGCCTCGCACCACGACGGGCGCCTCACGGATCGCATCGATCTGCACGAGTGGATCACGCTCTCCCTGCAGCGCTCGGTCGAGCAAGTCAATGGCAAGTTGCAGGGCGGACTTTCGTTTCTCGCCACCGTTGGCTCGGTATCACCCTTCGTGGGGCTGTTCGGCACGGTCTGGGGCATCTTGAACGCGCTGGTGTCGATCGGCATCGCAGGCCAGGCGAGCATCGATCGTGTGGCAGGTCCCGTCGGTGAGGCGCTCATCATGACGGCGCTCGGCCTTGCGGTCGCGGTGCCGGCGGTCATGGGCTACAACTGGCTCATCAGCCGCAATAAATCATTGCAGGACAAACTGCGCAATTTCGCATCCGATCTGCATGCCTACCTCGTGGGCGGCGCCCGGGTTGGCGGCAATGACATGGGTGGCACGCGTCCGGCTGCGGCCCCGGCAGCGGCGCTGCGCAAATAAGGCAGCAAGCGCAAGTTTGACGCCCACCTAGCGAAAAGGAACGGTCACTATGTCAATGAGCGTAGGTTCCATAGGCGGGGATGAAGGCCCGTCGGTGATGGCGACGATCAACACGACGCCGCTCGTGGACGTCATGCTCGTGATGCTCATCATCTTTCTCATCACGATCCCGGTGATCACGAAGACGGTCAAGGTTGAACTGCCGCGGGCGGTCAACATCCCGACCACGACCAAGCCTGAAAACATCACGATCGCAGTGGGCAAGTCCGGCACCATCTACTGGAACGACAAGCAGGTCGCATCCCTCACGGACCTAATCAATCAGGTGAAGGGGGTGGCGGTGCGCAAGCCGCAGCCTGAGATCCACATCCGCTCCGATAAGGAAGCGCGCTTCGAATTCGTAGGAAGGGTGATCTACGCAATTCAACGCGGTGGCGTCGTGAAGGTCGGGTTTCTGACCGAGCCTGATCACGGCATACGCGGCCAGCGCTGAAGCCGGAGGATTTAAGCCATGGCTATGAGTACGGCGACCGAAGAAGGCGCCCCAATGTGCGACATCAACACGACGCCGCTAATCGACGTCATGCTGGTGCTGCTCGTCACCCTGATTGTCACCCTGCCGATCATGACGCATGCGGTGAAGCTCGACATGCCGCAGACCAATCAGCCGCCGCCGCCGCAGGATCAGCGTCCCGAGGTCATCGATCTCGAGATCGACTTCGACGGCACGATCGTGTGGAACGGCACGGTGGTACCGAATATCGACACTCTGGAAGGCTATTTCCGCACCGAGTCTGCCAAGGATCCGCAGCCGGAGATCCATCTGCGGCCCGATCGCAGAGCGCTCTACGACACGGTCGCGAAAGTCATGGCGGCCGCGCAGCGCAACCGCATGAAGAGAATCGGCTTCGTCAATACCGGCGAATTCAAGGAATGAGCTCCAACGCGTGTCGGGCATCATGAGGCTCGTTCCCAAGCAGCTCACGGCCGCGCTCCTCGGCGCGGCACTTCTTTTGGCCGGCAACCTCGCCGTCATCACGGCGAGCGTGGCGGCGGATAAACCCGACGACAAACCGAAGATCAGCGCGGCCGCAGGCAAGACTCTCAAAGCCGCACAGGATGCGCTCGAGAAACAGGACTATCCGACGGCGCTGACGCATCTTAAAGAGACCGAGGCCCTGCCCAACAAGACCGAGTTCGACGAGTACACGTTGAACCAGATGTACTTGTTCTACTACTCGCGCACCAATGACATGGCCGATGCCGAGAAGGTTCTCGAATCCCTGGTCGGATCGCCCTATCTCGACAAGGCGGACCTGCCGGCGCGCCTGCGCACGCTGGCGCAGATCAACTATCAGGCGAAGGATTACGACAAGGCCATCCAGTACGGCGAGCGCGCCATCAAGGAGGGCGGCGCCAACGACGATGTCTATACGCTGGTCGATCAGGCGTACTATTTGAAGGGCGATTTTACCGGCGCCCAGAAGTCGATCAACGCGCACATCGACGTGGTCACGAAGGGCGGTCAGCCACCGGGCGAAGGCTTACTGAAGCTCGCACTCAGTACCTGTCTTAAGTTGAATGATAACGACTGCACCACGCGCGCTCTTGATCGGCGCGTGGCGGCCTATCCGACGCCGGATAACTGGCGCGAACTGCTGTACACGATCATTCAGACCCCAGGACAGAGCGATCCGTATCTGCTGCAGGTGTATCGCTTGGCGTTCGACCTCGACGTTTTGAAGGGCCCGGAAGACTACATAGAGATGGCGACCCTCGCCAATGACCAGGGCTCCCCGGGCGAGGCCCAACGGGTGCTCGAGTCGGGCAAGCAGAAGAACGTCTTCCAAACCGCGGCGGTGAAGACACACAGCGCGCAGCTCCTCGAATCGGTCAAGAAGAAGGTGGAGACCGATCAGGCGTCGCTGTCGAAGATCGCGACCGACGCCCAAGCCGCCAAAACCGGCACCAAGGACGTGGCGCTCGGACTTGCCTACTTCAGCTACCAGCAATACGACAAGGCGGCCGCGGCTCTGACCAACGGCCTTGGCAAGGGCGGCCTGAAGAACGAGGCCGATGCGCGTCTCATCCTCGGAATTGCGCAATTTCGCGCCGGCAAGAAGGATGACGCGCAAAAGACTTTCGACCAGGTTAAGGGCGATCCGAAGCTCGAGCGCTTGGCGCACCTGTGGCAGATACGCGCGCACCAGGCGTAGCGTCAGTGCGACGCTTCAATTTCCCTTAGGAGAGCCGATCCATGTCAATCAAGGCGGGCGAGCGCATGCCTTCGGGCACGCTCAAAACCATGGGCGCCGATGGCGCGAAGGATATCAAGACCGACGAGCTCTTCCGCGGCAAGAAAGTGGTCCTATTCTCGGTCCCGGGCGCGTTCACTCCCACCTGCGACGCGAAGCACCTGCCGGGCTTCGTCGCCCTTGCGGATCAATTGAAGGCAAAAGGCGTCGACACCATTGCCTGCATGGCGGTCAACGATGTCTTCGTGATGAATGCCTGGGGCAAGGCCTCGGGAGTGGCCGGCAAGGTCGTGATGCTGGCGGATGGCAACGGCGACTATGCGCGCGCCCTCGGGCTCGAGCTCGACGGCCGTGATTTTGGCCTCGGCATGCGCGGCCAGCGCTTCGCCATCGTCGTCAAGGACGGTGTCGCCGAGCGCGTGAACGTCGAAGCACCGCGCGAGTTCAAGGTCTCTTCCGCCGAGCACCTGCTCAGTCAGCTTTGACCGCGCGGCTGCCGGCCACCAGCCGTTTGAGTTCCGGCACGATCTGAAAGAGATCGCCGACCAGGCCAAAGTCGGCTATCTCGAAGATCGGCGCCTCGGCATCCTTGTTGATGGCGACGATGGTGCGCGCATCCTTGATGCCGGTGAGATGCTGGATTGCGCCGGAGATGCCGATCGCAATATAGAGCTCCGGTGCGATGATCTTCCCGGTCTGACCGACCTGCATGTCATTCGCGGCAAAGCCTGCATCCACCGCCGCGCGCGACGCGCCGACCGCGGCGCCGAGCTCATCGGCGAGCTCGTAGAGGATCTTGAAATTCTCGGCGCTGCCGAGCGCCCGGCCGCCGGAGATGACGCGCGCCGCTGACTGCAGATCCGGGCGGTCCGCCTTGGCTGCGGCACGCGCAACGAAGCGCGTGTGCGTGGGCAGCGCCACCGCGCTCGTCACCGCCTCGACGCTTGCCGTGCCGCCGTCGCCCGCCGCCTCGAAAGATGCCGTGCGTACCGTGCCGACGAGCTTCTCACCGGCTGCGCACTCGACCGTCACGATGGCATTGCCGGCGTAGGTCGGGCGGCGGAAGTGCGTGGCATCCACGACCCCCATGATGTTACTCACCTGCGCGCAGTTGAGGAGCGCCGCGACGCGCGGCATCAGATCCTTGCCGAAGGTGGTCGAGGGTCCGAGGATGTGCGTGAAGTCGCCGGCCAGCGCCACGATCTGCGGCGCCAGGAGCGCGGCGAGCGGCTGCGCATTGGCGGGGTTTTCCAATTTCAGCACGCGTGCAACGCCTGCCAGTTGCGCCGCCTGCGCGGCGACGGCCGCCGCATCCGCGGCGCACACCGCGATCGTGACACTCGCATCGGGCAGGGCGCGCGCACAGGTGACGCATTTGGCGGTGGCAGGATTCAAGCGCGTGCCGTCATGCTCGGCGATGATGAGAATCTTCGTCATCAGATGACTCCCCGCTTGCGCAGCTCGCCGACGAGCTCCGCGGTGTCTTTGACGAGCACGCCCTTTTGACGCTGCGAGGGCGCCTCGAAACGCACAATCTTGATCTGCGCGCGCGGCTCGACGCCGAGCTCCGCGAGGGTCAGCGTATCGAGCGGCTTCTTCTTTGCCTTCATGATGTCCGGCAGCTTCACGTAGCGCGGCTCATTCAGGCGCAGATCGGTAGTGATGACCGCCGGCAGGTCGACCTCGATCGTCTCCAATCCCGAATCCACCTCGCGCGTCACCTTCGCCGTGGCCGCCGTCAATTCGATCTTGGATGCGAACGTCGCCTGCGGTCGATTCCATAGCGCCGCGAGCATCGGCCCGGTCTGGCTATTGTCGTCATCGATCGCCTGCTTGCCGAGGATCACGAGGAAGGGCTCCTCGCGCGCGATCAATTTCAGAAAAACCTGCGCCGCGGTCAGCGGCTCGACCGCGGTGTCGCTGCGCACCAGGATCGCCCGGTCCGCACCCATCGCGAGCGCCGTGCGCAGCTGCTGCTGGGCATCGGCGACGCCGATGCTGACGACGACGACCTCTTCGGCCGCACCGCGTTCCTTGATGCGCAGCGCTTCCTCCAGAGCGATCTCATCGAAGGGGTTGATCGCCATCTTCACCCCGTCCGTCATCACGCCGGTGCCATCCGGGTTCACGCGAATGCGCACGTTCGCGTCTACGACGCGTTTGATGCCGACTATAATTCGCTTCATCGAGAGTCCTGTTCGCCCGGTTCGGGAGCGCAAGTGTACACTGCGGGCGCGCCCGTCAACCCCCACGGCGCCGCCGCCGCTAAGGAGATGCCGCCCGAATGCTCGCGTACGCCGCGCGTCGCCTGGCGGCAATCCCGCCCACTCTCTTCGTCATTGTCACACTCGCGTTCGTCGTGGTGCGCGCGGCCCCCGGCGGCCCGTTTGATGCCGAGCAGTCTCTGCCACCGCAGGTGAAGGCGAACCTCGAGCGCGCCTACGGACTTGATCAGCCGCTCGCGACGCAGTACCTGCACTATCTCACCGCGATCGCGCACGGCGATTTCGGACCCTCCTTGAAGTATCGCGACACAAGCGTCGGCGCATTGATCGCGCAGGGCCTGCCGGTGAGTCTCACCCTCGGCTTTGCGGCGCTCCTGGTCGCCCTAGCGCTCGGAGTGCCGCTTGGCACTTGGGCGGCACTGCGGCGCGGCCGCCCGGTCGATCACGGAATTATGGGCTTGGCCGTGCTCGGCGTCGTCCTGCCGAGCTTCGTCACGGGCCCTTTGCTGGTGCTCATTTTTGGCCTGGGCCTGCACTGGCTGCCGGTCGCCGGATGGCAGAACGGCAACCCCTACTATCTTGTGCTGCCGGTCATGACTCTCGCGCTGCCACTCATCGCCTATATCGCGCGCCTCATTCGCTCAAGCTTGCTTGAGGTACTGCAGAGCGACTTCATCCGCGCGGCGCGCGCCCGGGGCTTGGGAAGCCGGCGCGTCATCTGGCGCCATGCGCTGCCTCCGGCGCTGCTGCCGGTCGTGAGTTACTTAGGTCCGGCCACCGCATTCGTCGTTACCGGATCACTCGTCGTTGAAACCGTCTTCGGGCTGCCGGGCACGGGGCGCTACCTCGTCGAGGGTGCGATCGACCGCGACTACACACTCGTCATGGGCATGGTCATCGTCTACGGGCTCATCACGCTCACATGCAATCTTGCCGCCGACCTCATCTATGGCTGGCTCGATCCCCGGGTGGGACATGCCAGTTGAGGACGGCTCCACGGCGGGTGGCTTCTGGCGGCTCGCCTGGCGGCGGCTGCGTCGCAAGCGTGTCGCGCTCTGCGCGGGCGTCGTCGTGGTGCTCATCGCCTGCCTGGCAGTCGCGGGCCCGCACTTCTCGGGCGTTCGCTACGACAGCCTCGATTGGGATGCGCTTGCCGTTCCGCCGCAATTCGGCGGCGCACACTGGCTGGGCACCGATCGGCTGGGGCGCGATCTTTTCGTGCGCACGCTCTACGGCGTGCGCATCTCGCTCCTGATCGGTCTCCTGGCAAGTGCCGTGAGCCTCGTCATTGGCGTCGTGTGGGGCATGGTCGCCGGCTACAGCGGCGGCCGCACCGATGAGCTCATGATGCGCGCGGTCGACGTGCTGTACTCGCTGCCCTACCTCTTCGTGGTCATCATCCTGACGACGCTCTTCACGCGCGGCAGCCTCATCGTGCTGTTCGTCGCCATCGGCGCCGTCGGCTGGCTCACCATCGCCCGCATCGTGCGCGGTCAGACGCTGGTGCTCGCGCGCACCGAATTCGTCGAGGCCGCGCGCGTCATCGGCGTGCCGCCCGGCGCAATGCTCTGGCGGCACATCCTGCCCAATCTCTCCGGCACCATCGTTGCCTATGCGACGCTCGCCATTCCGCAGATGATTCTGTTTGAGAGTTTTTTGAGTTTCTTGGGCCTCGGCGTGCAGGAGCCGCTGCCGAGCCTCGGCAATCTCATCAATGACGGCGCGCGCGAGATGCAATCTGCACCCTGGATGTTGCTCGTGCCGGCGGCTTTTCTGGTCGTGCTGCTTCTGTGCTTCAGCGTCGTCGGGGATGCACTGCGCGATGCGCTTGACCCGCGCGAGGGCCCAGCATGAGCGCGGCGCCGGTGCTGCAGGTGCAGGACCTGAGCGTGCGCTTTGCAAGCGCACAGCAGGAAGTCGACTGCGTCAGTGATTTCTCGCTGTCGGTGGCGCGCGGCGAATGTGTCGGTGTCGTGGGCGAGTCGGGCGCCGGCAAGAGCCAGGCGTTCCTCGCCATCATGGGACTGCTCGCGAGCGGCGGCAGGGCGAGGGGCAGCGCGCGCTTCGAATCGCACGAGCTCATCGGCGCATCACACGAGGTGCTCGATGGCATCCGCGGCGCGCGGATCGCCATGATCTTCCAGAACCCCATGACTTCGCTCACCCCGCATCTGCGCGTCGGAGACCAGGTCGCCGAGCTCTTCGTCAAACACCGAGGTCTCTCCTGGCGCGCGGCGCGCGCGCGCGCGCTTGAGACTCTCGAGCGAGTGCAGCTGCCCGAGCCCGAGCGCCGCGCACGCCAGTACCCGCATGAACTGTCGGGCGGCATGCGCCAGCGGGTCATGATCGCGACCGCCCTTGCCTGCGATCCTGTGCTGGTCATCGCCGATGAGCCGACGACCGCGCTCGACGTCACGATCCAGGCGCAGATTCTCGCGCTGCTGGCCGAGCTCAAAAGCGCGCAGCGCCTGTCGCTGGTGCTCATCACACATGATCTGGGCGTGGTCGCGGGGCTTGCCGACCGGGTGGCGGTGATGCGCCAAGGGCGCATCGTGGAATGTGGACCCGTGGGCACGATCCTGCGCGCGCCGTCCCACGCCTACACCCAGTCCCTCCTCAAGGATGCGCTCCGCGCCGAGGGGCCGGATCCATGAGCGAGCCGCTCCTTCTCGTGCAGAACCTCGAAGTGCGCTACCGCGTGCGCCACGGTGCGTGGGGGCGCCGGGCGTGGTTGCGCGCGGTGGCGGGCATTGATTTCGCCGTGCATGCGCGCGAGGCGCTCGGCGTCGTCGGCGAGTCGGGCTGCGGCAAGTCGACTCTGGCGCGCGCCATCCTGGAGCTCGTGCCGCATACCGCGGGGCGCCTCGTCTTTGGCGGCCGCGACATCGATGCGCTGACGCGCGCCGAGCGGCAGCGCCTGCGCGCCGATCTGCAGATCATTTTCCAAAACCCGCTCGCGAGCCTCGATCCGCGCATGCACATCGAGGAAATCATCGCCGAGCCGCTGCGCGTGCATCGCGGCGATCTCATGCCGCGCGAGCGCCGCCAGGCGGTGCTCGATCTCTTGGGCGAGCTCGGCCTTGCGCAGGATCTCTCGTGGCGCTATCCGCACGAGCTAAGCGGTGGCCAGTGTCAAAGAGTCGCCATCGCCCGCGCCATGATCCTGCATCCGAAGCTTCTGGTGTGCGACGAGGCGGTGAGCGCGCTCGACGCTTCGATGCAGGCGCAGATCATTGCGCTCCTCGGCGCTGTCAAAGAGACGCACGGTGTGGCGCTGCTCTTCATCAGCCACAACCTTCAAGTGGTGCGCGAGCTTTGCGACCGCGTCCTCGTGTTGTATCTGGGGCGCATGATGGAGCTTGCTCCGGCGCAGCTTCTGTACGCGCGCCCGCTGCACCCGTATACGCGCGCGCTCTTTGAGGCCATTCCGATCCCTGATCCTGAGATTCAGCCGGCGCGCCTCGCGCACACCATGCCGGGCGAACCGCCCTCGGCGCTCATTCCGCCGTCCGGCTGTGTCTTTCATACGCGCTGCCAGCATGTGGTCGCGCTGTGCCGACGGCAGATCCCCGCGTGGGAAGAGGTCGGGGATGGGCGCCACGTCGCTTGTCACCGCTGGCGTGAGATCTGATGACGGCGGGCCGCAGCACTTGCCGATGCTGGGCAGGCCCCAGGCAAAACGCTATTCTCGACATCGATGAATCACGAGCCCAGCGTGCGTCCGAGCGAGAGCCTGCGCGACGTCAAGTATGAGATTCGCGGGCGCCTGGCGCGCCGTGCCCATGAGCTCGAGCGCCTGGGCTACGAGATCATCTCTCTCAACATTGGCAATCCGGGCGCGTTCGGCTTTCGCACGCCGGAAACCATGCGGCTTGCCATCATCGAAAACCTTGCCGCGGGGGAGGGCTACTGCCATCAGAAAGGGATTTTCCCGGCGCGCGAGGCGGTCGTCATGCAGCAGCAGGCGCGCGGCGTGCCGCATGTCACCGCTGAGGAGGTGTTCATCGGCAACGGCGTGAGCGAGCTCATTGATCTTGTGCTGCGCGCGCTTTTGAATCCGGGCGATGAGGTGCTCGTGCCGAGTCCCGACTATCCGCTGTGGACGGCGGCCGTCACCTTGAACGGCGGCCGCGCGGTGCACTATCCGTGCCGACCCGAGAATGGCTTTGTGCCCGATGCCGAGGAAGTCGCAAGCCTCGTGACTTCAAAGACGCGCGCGCTCGTCGTCATCAATCCGAATAATCCGACGGGCGCGGTGTATCCGCGCCGCGTGCTCGAGGATCTGGTGCGCGTCGCCGAGCGTGCAGGTCTCGTCCTCTACAGCGACGAGATCTATGACCAGATGATCTACGATGATGCCGAGTTCGTGCCGCTTGCGACGCTTGCGCACGACACGCTGTGCGCCACCTTGTCGGGACTGTCTAAGATCTATCGCGCCTGCGGCTATCGCGTCGGTTGGGCGTCCTTCTCCGGGCGCGTGCGCCAGGCGGCAGATTACCTCGCAGCGCTCGAGCTCCTAAGCTCGCTGCGGCTGTGCGCCGCAGTGCCGGCGCAATGGGCGGTGCAGACGGCGCTCGGCGGACATCAAAGCATTCGCGAACTGGTGACTCCGGGCGGACGACTGTATGAATCGCGCGCGGCCATCCTCGCAGCGACCCAGGCGAGCCGCTTTCTGCGCTTGAAAGCACCTCAAGGAGCGATGTACGCCTTCGTCGCCACCGACACGCGCGAACTGCCCGGCTTCGACGATCAGAGCTTCGCGCTCGATCTTCTCGAGCAGAAACACGTGCTCATCGCGCCGGGCGTCAGTTTCAACGTACCCTATCGCACGCATTTTCGTGTCACCAACCTGCCGCAGCCGGACGTGCTGCGCCAGGTCTTTGCCCGCATGGAGGAGCTCTTGAGCACTTACGCCGAAGGCGCGCGGTCCGATGGCAGCAGCAATGTGGTCGATGCGCAATCGCGGTTCAAGTAATTTCTTGATAATTCTCATACTAGATTCTTTTGGTTAGAGTTTTATCGGACAACAGCGGCTCGAGTCATACCCTCGTCGTACCCTCTCGGCAACGCGCCGAGGCGCTGCGCCTGGCTCAGGCGCGCGCCGCGGTCGGCGCAGGGGCGCGCGTCTGGGCGACCCCGGACATCCTGGCGGCGAACACCTGGCTTACGCGCGAGGTGGAAGTGGCCGCTGCGTCCTTCGCGTTGCCGCGCCTCTTGTCGAGCGCTCAGGAGTGGCTCATCTGGCGGCAATGCACCCAGCAGTCCACCCGCGACATTGAGCTCGTCGCGCGCTCTGCGCTCGCGGCTGCCCTACAGCGCGCCGACGAATTGGCGAGCGACTACCTCATCCGGCTCACCGACTTCATCCCGAGTAGCGACGACACCGAAGGCAGACTGCTGCACGAGGTGCACAGCGCCGTCGAGGCGCGCTATGCGGCGGAAGGCGTCAGTACGGCGCGCGCGCAAGCCGGGAAGCTCGCCTGCCTGGGGGGCGAGCGCGCGGTGGAGTTCGCAGGCTTCGCCGCGCTGCCGCCATATCTTGCCGAGCTCACGCGCGCCCGGCAGCGCTGTGGTTACGCCACGAGCACGCGCAGCGTTGCCGTGGCGGATCGTCATGCGAGGAAGATCATTGCGCTCGATCGCGGCGAGGAGCTCGAGCGCATTGCCGAGTGGTGCCGGCAGCGCCTACTCACTGACTCGCAGGCGCGCACACTCGTCGTGCTGCCCGGCGCCGCAAGCCTGCGCGAACGGCTCGCGACTCTCCTGCGCCAGACGCTCGCGCCCAAAGAATGGGTCGACGGCGGGGAGGCTGGCACGGAATCCCTGGTCGGCATCGAGGGCGGCGAGCCACTGGCACGGGCGCCGCTTGTCGCGCATGCGCTGACTGCGCTCGCGGTACTGTGCGGCGAGACACCGTTTGAGACTTTGAGTGCTTGGCTGTGCGCGCCGTACTGGCGCGAGCCCAATGCTACGGCGCGTGCGCGCGTGGATGATTGGCTGCGCTCGGTCGCGCCGCTCACCCTTGACCTGCCGACGCTGCTCACGCTTCTCGCCGGTGAGCCGCGCGCGCGCCACCGGGTAAGTGGCGGCGCTGCACGCGCGCTGCGCGCGCGCCTTGCTGCCGCAGCGGCGCATCTGAGCGCCACAGGAGGCACGCCCCGCGAGTGGGCGGAGCGCATTCGCGCCGCGCTCGCGGCACTCGACTGGCCCGGCGATGCTGCGCGTACGAGCGCAGGGCAGCAGACCGTGCAGCGTTTCAACGAGCTCTTGAATGAGTTCGGCGAACTCTCCGTCGCCGTGCGCAGCTTCACGCGGGATCACGCCCTGCAGGTCGTCAATGAGCTGGCGGCGCGCTCGGCCTTCCGGCCCGCCTCGGGCGATGCACTCGTCACGATCACGCCCTTCCTCGAGGATCCAATTATCCACTACGAGGGCATCTGGGTTGCGGGTCTTGATGCCGGGTCCTGGCCGCAGCCAGTGCAGACGAATCCGTTTCTGCCGGTGGCGGCACAGCGTGCCGCGGGCATCCCGGCCGCGAGCGCCGAGGGACGCACGGCCGAAGCGCGAGCGCTCATGTTCGCGTGGCGGGCGGCTGCCGATGATCTTGTCTTCAGCGTCGCCGGCCGCGAGGAGGACCTCGTGCTCCTGCCAAGCCCGTTGCTTCAGGAATGGTCGAGTGCGGCGGCGACGGCAGCGCCGCCTGCCCTGTGGCTGCCGGCGCGCCTGCACCGCGACAATGAACTTGAGAGTCGCATTGACGCGACCGGCCCTGCGTGGCCCGCGGCACAGCGCCTGCCCTCGGGCACCAAGCTTCTGGAGCTGCAAAGCCAGTGCGCGTTTCATGCCTTTGGCGAGTTGCGCCTCGGCAGTCGCGTGCTCGAGGCGCCCGAGCCCGGCGTGCCCTCTCTGGAGCGCGGCAATTTTCTGCATGGCGCGCTTGAGGCGCTGTGGTCTGAGCTTAAGGACTCGCACACTCTGCAGGCCCTCCATCCGCATGAGCTCGACGCCCTCATCGCAAGGAGCGCCGCGCATGCCGCGCATGGGCTGTGGGGCGCAATCCTGACGCGCGCGCAGCTGCGCGAGCGGGCGCGCGCGCAGGCGCTCCTCGGCGCGGTGTGTGAGCTTGAGCGCACCCGCGCCCCTTTCAGCGTGCGCGACATCGAGTTCGAATCGGCCGTCGAGCTTTCGGGTGCGCTTCTCAACGTGCGCATCGATCGGGTGGATGCGCTCGCCGCCGGCGGGGTTGCGATTCTCGACTACAAGAGCGGCGCGCATAAGACCATGGACTGGTACGGCGAGCACTTGTCGCATCCGCAGCTTCTCGCCTATCTCGCGGCGCTCGATGAGGACGTGCGCGCCGTCGCCACCGTCAATGTCGGGGTGCGCGACGTGGGATTTCACGGCATCGCCGCCACGGGCGGGGTGTTGCCGAAGGTGAAAGCCGCCGAGGCGCAGGCGGGCATGCGCGCGAGTGAGGTGTGGCGGCAGTCGCGCGATCTTTGGAAGGCACGCATCGAGGCGCTGGTGCGCGACTTCGTGCAGGGGCGCGCAGTGGTCGACCCGGCGCCGCAGGCATGCCGCTACTGCGATGTGGCGTACCTGTGCCGCATCGCCGACCGGGCGCTGCCCGAGGATGAGGAATTTGAGGTGCCCTTCGATGATTGAGCCTGAGAGCAGCGCCGCCGACGCGCGCGCCCGCGAAGAGGCGACCGATCCCAGCCGCTCGATCGTGCTGCAGGCGCCGGCCGGCTCCGGCAAGACGACGGTATTGACCGCGCGGTTCATGCGGCTCCTGGAAAGCGTCGACGAGCCCGAGGAAATCCTTGCCGTGACCTTCACGCGCAAGGCGGCGGCGGCCATGCGCGCACGCATCGTTGAAGCGCTCGGCAAAAATCCCCCCGCGAGCGTGTGCGCGCGCGCCTGGGACCTCGCCAACAATCCGGGACGCCTGCGCATTCAGACCATCGACTCCTTCAACTTCTGGCTTGCCAGCCAGCTGCCGGTCACGGCCAAGGCGGGCGGCACTTTGAACGTGGATGAGCGCCCGCAGGAGCTGTACGCGCGTGCGGCGCGCGCGACCCTGGTCGAAGGCGAGAGGGATCCGGAGATTGCTTCCGACGTCGAGCTCCTCTTTGAGCGCCTTGATAACCGCTGGAATACCGTCGAGGAGCTCCTGGCGCAGATGCTGCAATCGCGCGCCCACTGGCTGCGCCACGTCATGGGCGATCCGGCGGCACTGCGCGCGCGCATGACGGCGAGCCTGGGCGAGATCATTATCGCGGCGCTCGCGCAGGCTTCGGAGAAATTCCCGCCGGACCTCGCGGCGGCGGCGCAGGCGCTGCCTATCGGCGGGACCCTCGGATGCGACGCGCATGATCTTGCCGCTTGGCAGCGCCTCATTGAGTTGACGCTCACGGACAAGGGCGCGTGGCGAAAATTTCAAGGCGCCGTGAGGGCGGATCGTCAGGCGATCGCGAGTGTCATCGAGGGCATGAGCGCCGTGCCGGATCTGCTGGCCGCTCTGCAGGGGATCGCCGTGTTGCCGCCCGCGGCGCTCGATGCCGAGGATGCCCAGGCGCTCGATGCGCTCGCGCGCGTGCTGCAACGTGCTGCGGCTCATCTGCAGCTCGAATTCTCAGCCGCCGGGCGCGTCGACTACACCTATGTCGCGGGCGCCGCGCGCGAGACGCTGACCTCTGAGCGCCTGCCGACCGATCTTGCGCTGCGCGCCGGACTTTCCTTGAAACACATTCTGGTGGATGAGTTCCAGGATATCTCACTCGGGCAGTTCGAGCTCCTCGAGGCGCTCACCGTCGGCTGGGAGGAGGGCGACGGGCGCACGCTTTTCGTCGTGGGCGATCCGATGCAGTCGATCTACCAGTTCCGCGAGGCTGAAGTCGGGCTCATGCTGCGCATCCGCGATCAGGGCATCGGCGCGCTCAAGCTGCAGGCGCTCAATTTGACGCGCAATTTCCGCTCGGTGGCGCCGCTTGTCGACTGGACGAATGCGCGTTTCGCGCGCCTCTTGCCGGGCAGCGATGATGTGCGCACGAGCGCGGTGGCTTTTACGCCGAGCGTTGCGACGCGCGCCGCCGCACACGCGTCCGCAGTCAAGATCTCCTGGTTCGCACCGGGCGCGCGCGTCGCCGAAGCCGCCGCGATCGCGGCGCGGATCGCGGCGCTCAAGGAAAAATCTCCCCAGGCGACGATCGCGGTACTCGTCAGCGCCCGTGCCCACGCGGGGCCGATTGCCGCGGCGCTCGGCGCCGCCGATATGGCCTGCGTCGGAGTGAAGATCGTGCCGCTCGCCGAGCTCTCGGTCATCCGTGATCTGGTCGCACTCACGCGCGCACTCCTTCACCTCGCCGATCGCGCCGCATGGCTCGTCGTGCTGCGCGCGCCCTGGTGCGGCGCGACGCTGGCAACCCTTGCCGTCCTGTCCGAGCGCAACGATCCGCTCCTGCTGTGGGAGGCGCTCGCCGATGAGGCGCGCCTCGCGCGCTGCGAGGCGGAGGAGCGTGAGCGCTTGGCGCGCGTGCGTGCGGTGCTACGAGGCGCGCTTGCGGCGCGCAGCGATGCGCCGCTCGCGGAGTGGCTCGAGCGCACCTGGGTACAGTTGGGCGGCTGCGATGCCTACTCCTCTTCGGACGTCAAACATGCGCGCGCTTTTTTCACGGCCATCGCCGAGCAGACCGCGAACGGTAATTGGCACGGAGCCGACGACCTTCAAATATTGATGACGCAGCTGTTCGCCGCACCGGAGGCCGGCGACAACCCTGTGCAGATCATGACCATCCATCACGCCAAGGGCCTTGAGTTTGATCACGTGTTCGTGCCGTGCCTGGAGCGCGATTTGAACCGCGGCCCGGAGCCCCTGATGCGCTGGCTCGATCTGCCCGCAAGCGGCGGCGACAGCGACCTCCTGGTCGCTCCCGTGCCGAAGACGGGCGCGAAGGGGGGAGGCGTCCTCGGGCACTACATCAAGGAGCTGATGAAGACGCGCGCGGCGCATGAGCAGCTGCGCCTCCTGTATGTCGCCAGCACCCGCGCCAGCGAAACCCTGCACCTCTCCGCGGCACCGGCGCGCAGGCCCGATGGCACGGTCGTGCCGCGCGCCGGCACGCTGCTGTCGCGCCTCTGGCCGGGGCTCGACGCTGCGGAATTGCCGCCCGTCCTCTCGGTTGCCGAAGAAACCCTTGAGACCCCGGTGCTGCGCCTCAGAAGGCTGCGTGCGCCGTGGCGGCCGGCGCTCCTGCCCGCGAGAGCCGAATGGCAGCGCCTGCCCATCAAGAAGTCACTCGAAGCCGTCGAGTTCAGCTGGGTGGGGGAGACGGCGCGCCACGTGGGAACTGTGGTGCACGCGGCTCTGCAGGACTACGCACGATTAGCGAAGCTTCCAAATGGCGCCGAAATTGGCGCGCAGCAGGAGCACTACCGGCGGCAGCTGGCCCGGCACGGCGTACCGCCGCACGAGCTCAAAGGCGCGGCCGAGCGCGTGGTCGAGGCGCTGACACGCACCTGCGAGGATGAGCGCGGCCGGTGGATTCTCTCGAGAGCGCATCGCGAGGCGGCGAGCGAGCTTGCCCTCACCGGGATCGCAGCGGGGCGGCTGCAGAACGTCATCATTGACCGCTCCTTCGTCGATGAGCACGGCACCCGCTGGGTCATCGACTACAAAACGAGTTCCCATGCGGGCGGCGACACGGAAGCTTTTCTGCGCCAACAGCTCGAGCGCTATCGCGCACAGCTCACGAGCAATTCGCAGCTCGCGCGCGCGCTGGGACCTGAGCCGGTGCGCGCTGCGCTCTATTTGCCGCTGCTCGGCGCGTTTCGCGAGCTTGCCTTTTCAGAAGGTGTTGGCGATCGAGAATGAGCGGCGGCCCTGCGCATCGGGGGCGCCCAGCACTTGCAGTTGCCGCACGAGACTCGCGGAGGCCGTGGAACGCGCCGCGACCTTGCCATCAAGCACGAAGCCCGGCTCCGGCGTCATGCGCAGCGTGCCGCTCAAGTCGAGCGGCCCCCCCAGATCGTGCAGCTCGCCGACGGGAGCTACGCCTGCAGCCGCCGGCGCAAAAGACAGGCCGTAGTTGCCGAGCTCCGTCGTGTTTTCCCCGCTTTGCGCAAGATCGTGGGCTTCGATGCGGCCCTGCAGGTCCACGAGGCGCCCGTGCTCGAGCTCCACGCGGGCAAGATCGGCGCGCACCACGCCGCGCAGCCCCTTAGGCAGTTGCGGCATGAGGGCGGGATTCAAGTGCACGTTGGCATGCACGTCGCTTGCCCAGAGATGTCCGCCGCGCGCGAGTTCCACATCAGCATTGACGAAGTCGCCCGTCTGCGTGAGTTCCACGTGAGTCGCGAGACGGCCGAGAAACAGGCGCACAGGATGCAGCTGCCAGGCAAGATCGCCGATCAGCTGCTGGTGGCGCAGCATGAGCCCGCTGCACGTGCCGTTCCACACGGTGCCGTCAACCGCGTCGCAGGAGAGGCCAGCCGGCAGCTTCCCGAGAACCCAGGCGGCTGGAAAGCGCGCGACCAGAATCAAGGCGAAGGCAACGAGCGCCAGCGCGCCAATCCAGAAGCTCCGGCGCGTCCTCAACGGCTGTGCAGTACGACGCCGGCGTTGACGATGCCGGACGGTCCAGCGCTGTCCATGGTCGCGGAGTCCACCCGGATCCCATCCTGTTCGGACAGGCGCGCA
>Ga0209006_10001373_pt1 | contig 22080 bp, 16 predicted proteins | sample JacPin_JW_Ref_O2_FD_188567 | JGI IMG/M metagenome (GOLD analysis project Ga0209006, IMG submission 188567) | Forest soil microbial communities from Algoma, Ontario, Canada - Jack Pine, Ontario site 1_JW_Ref_O2 (SPAdes) (version 2) | ecosystem: Environmental > Terrestrial > Soil > Boreal... | reverse complement strand
GAGTTCCTCCTCTGCGACACAAACTAGCTCAGATCACCTCCATCGTTGGCCAGCAACACGCGAACGCGTCCGCCGCAACGCGGCTTCGTTCAAGTCGGCATTGCGGAAGTGATCTGCCTCATTCAATGCTAAATCTCCCCGGGTTTTCGGACCTGCCATCAGCCCTCATACTTTCACGGTGGTAATGATTGCGCTAGTTCTCACCTCCCAGACCGCGGAGCAACGGAGCTGATACGGCGACTGTCCTTTAACTGTCCAATAAGGATTCCTTACCCCTACTTACAAGGCTTTTCAAGGGCCACCCGCGTCTTGTAAGTTGTTGAAAACACTAGTGTTTTTGGACTCATAACCCAAAGGTCGGTGGTTCAAATCCACCCCCCGCAACCAAACCTCTCCGCGATTCTTTCCTGCAAGTCTCCCGGATTCTTAAAGTTGCGAGTCGAGCCGTGTGCATGCCTTTCCCCATTTAATGCTGCGTTCTTGTTCCATGTTCCAAAACGTGGAACAACTTGGAACAGATCGCCAAAGATCGCCTCTTCTAAAGCGAGCGCAGCGTTTCGATCTGCATCAGCGGACGTATGCATATAGACATCGGCCGTCGTGCTCAGGTTGGAGTGCCCGAGCAGTTTCTGGACGAGTTTCAGATTGCCAGTCTTCCCGGTTGACAATCGTTGCGGCGGAATGCCGGAACGTATGAAAGCCAGCAGACCGGCTGTGGCGAGCAATCCCGAGCCGATCTAGGGTGGGATAGAGCACGTCCCCTTCTTAGCATATCGGGCTGCCTCCTTGCCTGACAGATTTTCGAGTGTTTCAGATTTGTGCATCCACTTTATCTAAGACCCCAATCGTTCACCGAGTGTTCCATTTTATACAGACTCCAGAGTTTCGAGAATGTACGCTGTTGTAGGGTAAGCGATTTATGGGGCAATTTCTGCGTCTATTGATCGTCGATGATTCCAAAGATGACGCTGACTTGACACTGCGCGCCGTGCGAGCAGGAGGCTATGAACTGGAACACGAGGTGGTGGACACTAAGGCTGCGATGCGCGCCGCACTCGAACTCTATGATTGGGACCTGATCATCTCCGATCACGCCATGCCAGCCTTTAGCGCTCCAGCCGTTCTGGCGCTGGCAAACGAACTACGCCCGGGGTTGCCTCTCATTATCGTTTCCGGCGAGATCGATCTCAATCTGGCTGTTTCGCTCATCAAAGCCGGAGCACAAGATTTCGTGCAGAAAGCGGAACTGGCCAGACTGGTTCCCGTGATCGACCGAGTATTGCGCGAGACCAAGCTTCGTCTTGATCAGCAGAAGATTGAGAAAGCGCTGGGAATATCTGAGATGCGTTATCGCCGCCTCTTTGAAACGGCGCAAGACGGGATATTGATTCTGGATGCGCAGACGGGGCATATCCACGACGTTAATCCTTTCTTAACAAATTTGCTGGGTTATTCCCGGGAACAGTGCCTCGGCAAGAAGCTGTGGGAACTTGGCGCCTTCAAGGACTCAGGAGCCAGTAAGTCTGGTTTCCTGGAATTGAAGGACATGGGGTACATTCGCTATGAGAATCTGCCTCTGGAAACGAGCGACGGGCGCTCTATCCATGTCGAGTTTGTGAGCAACGTTTATCTTGTCGACGACGAGAGAGTAATTCAGTGCAACATCCGTGACATCACTGAAAGAGTGATAGCCGAAGCTAAGGTTCAAGCATTAAACGAGAAGCTGGAGCAACGGGTGCAGTGGCGAACGGCCCAGCTCAAAGCGCTCAACCAGGAACTGGAGACCTTCAACTATTCTGTCTCTCATGACTTGGGTGCGCCCCTGCGCAGGATTCAAGGCTTCATTGGAGCTTTGGAGCAGGACTACGCTGACAAATTCGATACCAAAGGCATTGAGCTCCTCCAAACCATTGTAGCTTCCGCAAAGCAGATGAAAACTCTGATTGACGCTCTGTTAAGGCTGGCCCGCCTCTCTAGTGACCAACTCAGACCGCAGCCAACGAACTTGAGTAAGCTGGCCCATTCGATCTCAGCCGATCTGCAACAGAGCGATCCTGACCGGAAGGTGACATTTGTCGTGGCCGAAAACATCATGGCGAATGGCGACACAGCGCTGCTACGGGTCGTACTGGAAAACCTGATGAATAATGCCTGGAAATTCACGCGCCAACAACCCAACGCTCGCATCGAGTTCGGCTCCGCCCTCCAACCCGATAAGACGGTGGCGAATTTCGTAAAGGACAATGGCGCCGGATTCAACATGAGCTACGCTGACAAACTCTTCGGCGCCTTCCAGCGTTTTCACGCGCAAGATGAGTTTCCGGGAACCGGCATCGGACTGGCCTCCGTGCAGCGCGTCGTTCATCGCCATGCCGGACAAATTTGGGCACAGAGTTCGGTAGGAAAAGGGGCAACGTTCTACTTTACTTTGAATTGCCCAGCCGGATCGGACCAGCACGAGCCATTGAAAGCTCTGCACGCTGTTATCTAGGCCAAGGCGCAAGTACAACGAACCGGAGGAGCAAGAACAGCGGGCCATCGGCACCAGAACGATTTATTTCTTGGAGTATTGGGGGTTGAGCCCTCGTTTAGTGCGCCGGCGCCGCCGATGACACCGCTCCAGCTTGACCTGTCAGTTGCGCAATCAAGGTCAGCAATTCCGTGTCGTCCCATGGCTTCTGCACGAATGCCTTCGCTCCCGCGCTCAAAGCGCGTTGCTTGTTGGCGTGAACGTCCCGTCCCGACACCACGATGACGGGAATGACGGCCAATCTTGTCATGGCCCCGAGCCGGTCCAACACCACAAAACCATCGCCCGCCGGCAGGCCCAGGTCGAGAATAATCAGGTCTGGCTGTTGTTTACGAGCTTCCGCCAGCGCGGACATTCCGTCCTCCGCGAAGCATGTGTCATAGTGGTTCGCCTTCAGGAGGACGTGGTATCCCAGCCGTACGTCGCGGTCGTCTTCAATCACCAGTATCTTTTTGCCGCTCATGATGGTTTCCCTTCTGAATGTATTTCGGACTTGATCAACTTTTCCAAATTCGCCGCAGCCGCTTTCGCAAACTCCTCTTTGCTGTCTGCGGCTTCCTGGGGAAACGGATTCAGCATGGTGTAAGAGACCAAAAGTTTCAGTCCCGCGTGCTTGGAGAGAAGCAGTTGCTCGGCCTGCTGTTCGATCCTGCGGGACAGGACCCTGGCTCCCTGTTCATCGGCAAACGCCAGGATGTAGAAGCGCTCTCCCTCGGCGCCGTAATTCATTCGCGGCAAGAGCAGATCGAGGTCGGGCATCGTGCACCGTCCCACCAGATCCCGAACCTCCCGCGCCCACTCTTCTTGGAATTGCCGCGAGAGCTGAACTCCTCGAAAGCCGGTCTCTACGGTAATAAGGAAAGCTGACTCCGACGGCAAGTTCTCGTTCCTGAGGAGCGGGGCAATCAGTGTGCTCAGCGAAAACACCGGGAGAGTAAACGAGAAGGTGCTGCCAGTGCCGGGCTGGGTGTTGACCCAGATTTTTCCGCCCTGACACGTCACTAACTCTCTGCAAATGAATAAGCCAAGCCCCAGCCCCTTCCTTGACGTATCGCTATCCGAGACCTGGTAGAGCCGTTCGAAAATTTTCTCGGCCACTGGAGGGCTCATGCCACACCCCGTATCGGAAACCTCCAACAACAGGAAATCCGGCTCCTCCGGGCAAGGTCGCGCGCGCATTCGAATTGCGCCACCCCTGGGCGTGAACTTCACCGCATTGTCCAGCAGGATGCCTAAAATCTGCCTCACCCGGACCGGATCGGCGCTCACCATGGGCAACGCCGTCGGCAGATCCAGCGCGAGCTCGATTTCCTTCTGGTGGGCGCTCATGCGGATTGTATTGAAAGCGTCGGAGGCCGGCTCCCCAATGGAAATAGTTTCAGCCTGCACATGCAGTTTGCCCGATTCCATCCGGGTTATTTCCAGCAGGTCGTCGATCATCGCCTGCAACTGCAGGATGTTTTTGAGAATGATTTGCAGAAAGTTCCGCTGCTCCGGATTCACTGCGCCCGCCATCTCGCCTACCAGAATGTTGGTGAATTGCTTGATCGCGGTGAGCGGCGACCGCAGCTCATGAGAAACATGCGATAGGAATTCGTCCTTGAAGCGTATCTGGTTGATGTGGCTTTGTCTTAAAGCTTCTTCCACGTGCTTGCGTGCCGTCACGTCGGTGCGGATCGCGAGGTACTGGCGCGGTTTTCCTTCCGCATCGTGGAGGGGAACGATAGTCGTGTCCACCCAATAGCAGGACCCGTCCTTGGCGCGATTGCAAATCTCGTCGCGCCAGACCTCGCCTGCGGCAATGTTGCGGTACATGTTGTGGAAGAATTCCTTCGAGTGATGGCTGGAATTCAGAATGCGGTGATTCTGGCCGACCAGCTCATTTCTGGCATACTGGCTGATGGCGCAAAACTTCTCGTTCACGTAAGTGATTGTTCCCTGCACATCGGTCGTGGCCACAAGTGCATGCTGATCGAGCGCGAATTTCTGGTCTCTCAGCTCTGCGTACGCGGCCTCCACTTGCGCGGTTCGAGCCGCAACCATGTTTTCCAGTTCTTCGTTCAGCAGCCGGATCTCGCGGTCGTTCGCTCTTGCCCTGGTGACATCGCGGGCGATTTTTGCGGCGCCCACGATCGCACCGCGTTCGTCTAGAATCGGCGAGATGGTGACCGAAATTTCCACCTGGTCGCCGCCTTTGCGGATGCGCATCGTTTCGAAGTGTTCGACCTTCTCGCCACGGGCGATGCGGGCAAGGATGTCGGCTTCCGCGTTCGGTTGGTCGTCCGGCAGCAACACCCGCAGTGATTTTCCCACCGCCTCGGGAGCGGTGTAGCCAAACAGATGCTCAGCGCCAGGGCTCCAGGCGGTGATCGTTCCATCGAGCGTCTCAAGGACGATCGCGACATCCGTAGACTCGACGATGGAGGCAATCTCGGTGCGTCTCCGGATTAGGGCGTCGCGCCCGGCCGGAGCCAGATCCAATGCTTGAGCAGCATTCATAGCGACCGAGCCTTGGGCGCGGGTTTTCTCTGCTTGGGAGGGGCTTCGCAGACGGGATAGAGGGCGGGATGCTTGCTCACGAACGAGGCTGTGCGTTCCGGCCGCATGCCATAAACATCGTCATTTCGCCACGGGCGCATTAATCCGAAAGCGCGCGTGAGAGCTGCCCCGAACCTGATCATTGGACCAAAACGGGAGTGGTCGGTTGGTCCGTGGAAGGCGACAGCGTAGCGTTTAAAGAAGCTCTGATTAACCTAGTTTGTCATTTCGAGCGCAGCGGCATTGCCCGTCTTTACGGGCAATGTCGAGAAGTCGAGAAACCCGCTTTGCGCGCGCCTGTGGACTTAATCAGAGTTTCCTTTAAGCGATCACGTTGGTCTGCTGTGCGATTCGACGTGATGGCCTTAGTGACCTGGCCAATTTTCGCGGAAGAACTCGCCCAGATTGGAAACCGAAATAGAAGGACAGTCTGAGCAGACTGTCCTTTGCGCCGGGGGGTTTCCCCAGATGCTTCTTCTCCTCTCCCAGTTCTGCTCCGCCCGTAGACCGCTAAAGCATCTCAAGCAAAATGCCGATCAACGCTACGAGTCGGACGGATAAAGAGGAGGCTTGTGCAATGAGTGAAACTTTAGAACAGGCAGCTCAGGCGAATGGTCATGGGACAGCTTCACCAGCCGGGGGGATGAAACGGATGGCCGCGCAGAAATCGGGCGGTGCGGGGGCCGCGATGGACGCCCAAGACACGGGCATGAGCCGACTGCAAAGCAAGAAAATTGCCGAGGACAAAACCCGCGCCCGAACCCTGGCCCGCGCACAAGCCGTAGCGGAAAAGCTTTCGGCCGCGACCGAGGAAGTGGCCAGCGCCATCAATGAAGCCAATAGCACGGTGGAGGAACTGGGGAAGACGATGCAGACCATCGCTTCCGGAGCCGAAGAATCGGCGGCGGCGGCGGAAGAGTCAAGAGCGGCGATCAACCAGATCGAAAAAGCCTCGGGCGAAGCCAATACCCAAGCGGCCAGTTCGCTGACCATGGTGGACAACCTCTATGCGCTAAGCCGTAGCACCTCCGACGACATCAACATCCTGATTAAGGGCGTAAGCGACGCCGCGCAGTCCAACTTCGATTCCGCCAAGATGATCGGGGAGTTGGAGCGACAGTCGGAGGAGATCGGAAAGATCGTGCATGCGGTGGCCCGCATTGCCGATCAGACGAACCTGCTGGCGTTGAACGCTGCCATCGAGGCGGCGCGCGCCGGGGAGCATGGCAAGGGATTTGCCGTGGTGGCGGACGAAGTGCGGAACCTGGCGGAAATGAGCGAGAAAAGCGCCCGAGGAATCCAGGAAGTGGTGAACGAGATCCAGGGCCAGGTAAAGATCGTGGCCGGCGATGCCCAGACCGCGGGCAAGAAGGGTCAGGAGGAAGTCGAGAAGGCGAAGGAGATAACCCAAGCCCTAGCGCAAGTGGAAGCGGACCTGAGCGAAATGCGCGAAGGCTGCAAAGTGATCGTTACCAACGCTGGGGAGGCGCTGTCCGGCGCCAAGGAATATTTACAAGGCGCGGTGCTGATTGCCAAGGGGGCTGAGGAATCCAGCACGGCGGTGTTGGAATCGCAGCGAGCGGTACAGGAGCAGGCCAAGGCCTATACCGAAATGAGCGACGCGTCGGGCAGCCTGGCGGAGCTGGCGGAAAAGCTGAAGACTTCAACCAGCGCGCAGAAGTCCGCCGAGGAATTGGCTGCAGCCGCGGAACAGCTCTCGGCCAACGCGGAAGAAGTCAAAAGCGCTTCCGGACAAATATCGAGCGCCATTGAAGAGATCAGCCGCTCGGCGCAGCAATCCGCCAAAGCTTGCGAAGTCGCGGTGGCGTTGGGTGGCCGGCTGGAGGCTGGCGCCAAGGATATGGGCCTGAAGGCGACGAAAAATGTGGAGAAATGCACCAGCGTTTCCGGGGTGCTGGCCACCAACAAGGAAGCCCTGGACTCGATGATCGCCAATATCGGGCAGGCGGCGCTGGATTCGGCAGCTTCAGCGAAGAATGTTCTGGAACTGGAAGAGCGTACGCGGCGCATTGACAAGATCGTAGATTCAATCGTGATGGTGACGGTACAGACGCGTATGTTGGCAGTCAACGGCAATGTGGAAGCGGCGCGGGCGGGCGAGTTTGGCCGGGGATTCTCGGTGGTGGCCGCGGACATACGCTCCCTGGCCAATGAAAGCAGCGAAAATGCCGACCGCATTAAGGACCTGGTCAAGAGCATCCAGGGCCAGATCACCAAGGTCGTCACGGACATTGAAGGCGCCGGTGCCAAAGCCAAAGCAGAAGCCGAGCGGGCCAAGGTCTCGACCGCGAACCTGGAACGTATGGCCAAAACCATCACCGAAGTGCAGGCAGGCGCCAGTGTGGTTGCCGAGGGATCGGAAGTGGCGGTTACGTCGCTGCGGGAAGCGGCCAAAGCCAGCGAACAGATTGCCACTGCCGCCGAAGAGATGAATCGCGCCAGCAGCGAGTCCGCCACCGCCGCCGAAGAGGGCTTGAAGGCGGCGCAGGAGATATTGCAGGCAGTGGAGGAAATCGCATCGCAAGCCGACGATCTCCAGCACGGATAATGGCCAAGAAAAAACAACGTTCACCCAGAAAAGGTAGTCCGGCGATTCCGGACGCGAGGAGGACTGCAATGGCCACGGAAACCCTGAAGCCCACCGCCGAGGCGGGGGCGGATGGAACCCAACTGGTGACCTTTCTATTAAAGGATGAGGAGTTCGGCTTCGACATCATGTCGGTGCAGGAAATCATCCGGCTGCCCAAGATGGTGGAGCTCCCGGACACCCCGGACTATGTGGAGGGCATCTCGAGTTTGCGGGGAACGGTGCTGCCCATCTTCGACATCCGGGCGCGCTTCGGAATGAAACGCGAGGAGCACACCGATCGCAGCCGGGTGCTGGTCATTGATGTGGATGGGAAACAAACTGGCTTGCTGGTGGATAGCGTGCGCCAGGTGACACGGGTGGGCCGCAACGAGTTCGAGCCGCCTCCGGCGGCGATCCGGAGCGAGACCACCGACTACATTGAAGGCGTTGTGAAACTGGACGACGGAAAACGAATCATCATTGCTCTCGATGCGCGACGCGTGTGCAGCGTGAACGGGGACAAGGGCGCCAGTGATCCGGGAGCGCAGGCGGCCGCAAGCGGTGCGACAAAACGCTCCAGCCATGGTGCGGAGGGCGAAGCCAGGCACAGCCACAAGGAGCAGAGCCGGGAGGCAGGCGGCAAAGGCGTGCCAGGTAAGGGAGGCGAAGTGCATCAACTGGTGAGTTTCCAGGTCGGAGGGGAAGAATTCGCTTTTCCCATGGAGCAAGTGCGCGAGATTCTGAGGGTGGATACGCCGAAGGAAGTGCCAGGAGCGCCGGACCATCTGCTGGGAGTGTCCACGGTGCGGGGACAGATCCTTCCCATCGTAGACCTGCGCCGTTTGCTGCGGCAGAGTTCATTCGCCGCGGATCTTATTGCCGCCTGCCATCTGGCGGGCGAACAATATCAAGCCTGGCTGGCGCAAAACGGTTCTAGTACCGGGAAAGAATATCAGACGGGAGCGACGGCGGCGGCCGAACATCTGCGCAAATGGCTTACGGCTTTCAACAGTTCGAGCCAGGCGCTGACCGAGACGCTGGCCCAAGCGCGAGGCTTGAACGAACACGTGAGCAAGCAGGCCACAGCCGCCAGTGTGGACTTGGATGCGAAGGGTCTGGAAGCGCAGCACAAAGACATCGCGGCTTCGGCACAAGCGATCGTTGCCGCGCTGCATACTTTCGAGGAGCAGGTTGAGGGCAACATACGCGAGGACCAGCGCATCATCGTGGTCGACTCCAACGGCTCCCAACTGGGGCTGGTGGTCGATCACGTCAACGAAGTCCTGAACGTGCAAGACGACGCCATTGAGCCTCCTCCGAACCTGGCCCATCATCAAGGTGTAAGCCTGTCGGGCATCGCCAAGCTCAACGATGGCAACCGTCTTATTTTGCTTCTGGCCACGGCGAACTTGCTGGATCGCCAGGTGCTGGAGAAAATCGTCGCGGGGACCGGGAAGGCGACCCCGAAGGGAGAGCCGAAGCCTGGCGACAAGAAAGAAAAAGAGAATGGTCAAGCGGGAGAGGAACTGCAACTGGTGACCTTCCTGCTGGGAGAAGAGGAGTATGGCGTCCCGATCGCCAAAATTCAGGAAATCGATCGCCTGTCGAAGATCACGCAGACCCCGAAGGCGCCTAAGTTCGTCGAGGGCGTTACCAATCTACGTGGCGAAGTCATACCTGTGCTCAGCACGCGGACCCTGTTTGCCTTGGAAGCGAAAGCTTCCGACGATCACACCCGGGTGATCATCGTCGACCTGGGCGGGGCCAAAACGGGCCTGATCGTGGATTCAGTCAAGCAGGTTCTGAGCATCTCTTCCCGCAACATCGCCCCGCCTCCGCCGAGCATCTCGAGTGGCACCGACGGACATTTCATCTCCGGTATCGGCAAAGTGGACGATGGAAAGCGAATGATCATTCTGCTGGACGTCGGCAAGGTCCTCACGCGCGTCGAGCAGAGTGAACTAACGGCTCTAGGGGCGCACGCCTAGCTTACGGGTCACCGGTTATTGGGGTCGTCACCGGCTGCTAACGACGAACGACCGACGACAGCCTCTAAGGCCAAGACAATGAAACCAGGATCGATCATTCGCGTTTTGGTCGCAGACGATTCCGCGTTAATGCGAAATCTGATTGGCCGTTTGCTGGCTAAAGCGCCGGATATCAAAGTTATAGCAACCGCACGAGATGGCGAAGACGCAATTCAAAAAACCCTCGAGTTGAAACCCGACGTTGTGACCATGGACATCAACATGCCGAAGCTGGACGGCATCAGCGCCATGCAGATGATCCTGGGCGAGAGAATATGCCCGGTGATTATGTTCAGTTCTTTGACCCAAAAAGGCGCGGTGGAAACATTCGAATGCCTGGAGTTGGGAGCCTTCGATTTCGTGGCCAAACCGGAGGGAACGGTCTCCGCGAATCTGGACGCGGTGGCAACGGAACTAATCGCGAAGATCCGTTCGGCGGCTGCCTCCGGCCCGGTCAAGCGGCGCCAATCCGTGGCCTCGACGCCGGCCCGGCCAGCGGTCCGGCCAGCGGCCATACCTAGTGCCGAGATGCGAGCCGTCGCCATCGGAATCTCCACCGGCGGTCCGTCGACTATCAGTACTTTTCTTCCCAGCCTCCCAGCCGACCTTCCGGCGGCGATCTTTCTGGTCCAACACATGCCGCCGACCTTTATCCCGCCATATGTCGCGCGACTGCAAAAAGAATGCGCTATCCAAGTGGTCCAGGCTGAGACCGGTGCGCGGGTGCAAAACGGCTATTGCTATGTGGCGTCGGGCGGTCTTCACCTGTGTACCTACCGCAAACAGAACGGCGATATGGTGCTGCGCCGGCCAAGCCAGCCCAAGACGTTGTTCGTGCCCGGAGTCAACGTGATGATGGAATCCGTTCTGTCGGTCTTTGGCAACCGCACCATCGGGGTGCTCATGACCGGGATCGGCGACGACGGAGCCGATCAGATGGTGTGCATCCGCCAGGCGGGTGGCGTCACGATCGCTGAGTCCGAGGAGAGTTGTGTGGTTTTCGGCATGCCGTATCAGGCCATCAAACGCGGCGGCGCGGAGATCGTGTTGCCGAGCTGGGAAATCGCCGCCCGGCTGGTTCGCATCCTGTCCGGCGGGGCGGTGGCAAAAGCGGCGCAGCGAGGGGCGCGGGCATGATCGATAGCAAACTCATCCTAGGTCTTAGCCTGCCGGAGGAATCCGAGAGGCGCAATGCGGCGGAGGAGATCGGCGAATCGGGCGATCCCGAGGCTGCGGCCGTGCTGGTAGAGCGACTGAAAACGGAAGATTCGCGGGCCGTCAAGGAGGCCATTCTCCGCGGACTCTCATCGATATGGACGGCCAACCCCGTGAATGCCATCATCGAGTTGCTGAAAGACAACGATCCTTTTGTCCGGGCCGAGGCTGCGGATATGCTCCAGCGCCGGGCCGGCGACGTGATCGAAGGGCTCAACCATCTGATGGGTAGCGCAGACCGCGATCTGCGCAAATTCAGCGTCGACATTCTGCGCCAGGCTACTATCGGCGCTCCCGACGCCCTATACCTGGCAGCCTTGAAAGACGAGGACCTCAACGTCGTTATCAGCACCGTCGAGAACATCGGTTCGAGGCAGCGGATCCGTCTCATCAAGCCGGTGCTCGAAATAGCGCTGCAAAGCACGCAGGCCATGGTCGTGTGCGCGTGTCTGGAAGCGCTCGCGCTCATCGGAACCAAGGAAACGTTGGACGCTCTTCGCGCCAAGTACCCCGAGGCCTCGGATGCGCCAGGGATTTATTTGCAGTCTTTTCTGAAGTTGCTCGGCCACACCGGCGGGCCGGAGTCGATTGACGAAATCTGCCGCACCATCGAACGCAAGGGCACAGGGGTGTACCGGGCTGGCATCGACGCCATTACCAACGTCGCGGTGCGCCACAATGTTTCGCAGCTAAACTCCTACTGCGAGGATACGCTCTGCGGCATGCTGAAGCCGGAACTGGAGGACGGCCTGCCGTTCCATCTTATTCGCCTGCTGGGGCACTTTACCGGCACCAGCCGCGTAGCCCTTGCGTTGCTTCCCTATATTCACGACCCTGACCGTCTGCTCGGGCTGGCCGCGGTGGAGTCGCTGGCCAACTCTTCCGACGCCGCCGTGGAAAATGCATTGCAAGCCTTGTTGCCGACGGAAGGCGATCCCGAAATCGCCGAAGAGGTTGAAGAACTTCTCAGGAGGCGACCGCGATGGAACTCACCGCCGAGCAGTTCTCCAAACTGAGCAAACTGATTTACCGCAAGATGGGGCTGCAATTCGACGAAAAGAAAATCTACTTTCTCAACAAGCGAGTGGAGCGCAGAATCGCACAACTCAACCTCAAGGACGCCGACGAATATCTTTTCCAGCTGGGATATTGCGATGCCAGTGGCGACGAGATGCAGGCATTGGCCAACCTGGTCACCACCAACGAAACCTACATGTTTCGCGAATTCGAGCAACTGGCGGGCTTTGCCGACGTTTGCCTGCCCGAACTCGTCGCAGCGAAGCAGAAAACCAACGAGAAACGCGTGCGCATCTGGTGCGCGGGTTGCTCCTCCGGCGAGGAAGCCTACACGCTGGCCATCATTGTCCGCGAGGTCTTTCCCGATTCCAAAAATTGGGACATCAAAATCACGGCTACGGATATCGACGAGAACATGCTCAAACTGGCCCGCAACGCCACCTATGGCGAGCGCTCCGTCAAATTCGTCCCCGACGCTTACCGCAAGCATCTGCTGCCCACGGTTACCGGCTACCGCGTCGATCTAGATACCGCAAGCCTGGTCTCCGTGCAAAAACTCAATCTGAACGATCACCAGCAGATGAAGGCCATGCGCGGCTACGATTTCGTCTTTTGCCGGAACGTGCTGATCTACTTCGATGACGCGTCGCGGCGCAATGTCGTGAACGGTTTTTACGACGCTCTGAATCCCAAGGGGTATATCTTTCTGGGCCATTCCGAATCCGTCGGCCGCATCACCTCGGCATTCCGCCTCAAGAAGGCCGAGGGGCATTTGCTCTACCAAAAGGATTGACTATGAAACGGAACGTGCTGATCGTCGACGACTCCGAGTTCACCCGCAACTACCACTCCTACATTCTGCGCGAGGCCAACTTCGACGTAATCACCGCAGTCGATGGCGCGGACGCTCTGGAGAAGCTGTACAGCCGGCACTTCGATCTGGTCCTCACCGACATCAACATGGCGAATATGGACGGCTATGAGTTCATCCGCCGGGTGCGCAGCAGCGGAGATCATAAGGACCTGCCCATTATCATCATTTCGACTGAGTCCGAGGCTGTGGACAAGAGCCGCGGCTTCCTCGCCGGCGCAAATTTCTACATCGTGAAGCCCACCGACCCTCAGCCTTTGGTGGAAAACATCTGCATGCTCTTAGGCATCGAGGCTCCGCAAGGCGCCCCGACCGGCAAGGGATGAACCGGAGCATGGAAGAACAAGACTCTCTTTCGGCAGCGTGGGCAACGTTCGAGGAATTGAGCACGCGCCTGAGCCGCTACCTGCACACGAGCGAGAAAGAGTTCGGCAGCCTGATCGAGGCGCTCGGAGCGTGCTGGAGCATGGCGGAGAACATGCAAAAAGCGACGACCCAGTTGGCCGCAACCGGCGCGGCAGCCGCCATCGAGACGGAGGCCATCCGCCAGTCGATGCTCGATGGTTGCCGTGTCTTCAGAACGTTTATGACGCAAATTCGGGGAGTGAGCGGCGAACTGACTTCCGCCACTGAGGGAACGAAAGAGTTACTCCGCACTTCGAATTACCTGCAGGAGATCCTCGCACCCCTGAAGCACATCGCCTTTCAGTTTCGTCTTGAGGGATCACGACTCTCCGCCGAAGATAGCGCCTCTATCCTGAGCGTCTATGACGAAATGCAGGACGTACTTAGCCGTATGAAACAATCGGGCGACTCCCAGGAACGTACTCTGCTGGCGATCCTCGGCAAGCTCTTGGCGGCCACCCGCTCCGTCGAACAGGCCTCGGCCTCCTATGCCGCCCGGGCAAACGAATCGGAGGAAAGGATACAGCGCAATCTCGATCTGCTCTCCCAAACCCCTCGCGACCTGCTGAGAGCGAGGAATAGAGAAAGCGCTCTCGGCACGGTGACGAACAAACACCTTGGCGAGGCCATAGTAGCCTTGCAGGGACACGACGCCATTCGCCAGCGTGTTGAACATGTCCTGGCGGCACTGGCCCGCCTGCGCACCAACCCGGAGGGCGAACCGGAACACGTACTGTTATTGCAGAGTCATCAAGCCAGGAGTGTGCGAGAGCAGATTGCCAACACGGGGAGCCGCATCGAACAGGAACTGAATGGGGTAATTGCCTCGGCGCAAGGCTTGGCAGACGACACCCGGGAACAGGCTTCGGGCAATCAACAGGTGGAAGAGTTCGAAAAAGCCGTTGATCGTCTCGCCTCGTCGAATTCTGAAGTTGCCGGATTGCTGGAAGGGGAAGTAGGCCTGGGGACCTTTGTTCTGGAGCAGATCGATCCTATCCGCGAACTGCTGCGTGCGAATGGCAAAGAACTAGGAGTACTGGCGGTGTCGATGCGTTCGATGAAAAGACTCGCTCTCAATGTCTTGATCAGTGCGGAGAAAATGCCATCGGCGCGCGGTATCGGCATCTTGGGCGCCTTGACTTCCGAAGGAGCAGGTGGCGTCCTCAAGCTGGAAAGAGATCTTACGGTGCAGTTCGCCAGGTTTGATGCAACGCTGCAATCGCAAGGTGCGACAATCAGCGCCGACGTTCATGGCGTCGAGTCGTGCCGGAACGAACTCATGACCCATCGAGCCGACGACTCATTTCGCAACTCGCGAAGGATGGAATGCGACGGGGTCATGGCTCTCAGTCAGGAAGCGCGCCAGCTGACACTAAAGACCGAGGCGCTTGTGCAATCGTTGAAATTCGTCGATGAAGGAACAGAGCTGTTCGCGGAACTTGATGTCACACTCGGCCGCCTCCTGGCCCTGTACCCTAAGTCGGTCAAGCCGTTCGATCTGAAAGCCGCTTCCGCCGGTTACACCATGCAAGAGCAACATGACGCCCATGCCTTGGTTGGCGGCGAGGCAGGAAAAATCAACAACCGGCTGACCGAACCGCCGGAGGGGGAAGCTTACGGCGACAACGTTGAACTCTTCTGAAGGTACTGGGCCACTCGATGCCATTTGAACTGGAAACTGTCGCGGATGGAGTGAAGCTGATCCTGGCGGGAAGACTCGGCGTGCAACAGGCCCGCTCACTCTGGGACGCCATGCAGCCTGCCATCACTGCCCGGCAAAACATTCGGCTCCAGGCTGGGGAACTGGAAGACTTGGACACTAGCATCATTCAGATTCTCTGCCGCGTGAGCGGCCAAACTGGCCTGCTCGATATCGGCGAGACATCCGACGGATTTCTGGCAGCGCTGGAGCGCCGGGGGCTGGAGCAATTCTTCGTGCAGCCGCCCGCACCGAGCGATCCGAAAGCGCAAATTCCTCAGCCCGAGGCGGATACCAAGGCAAAAGCTGCGAGGCAGGGACATGGCTAAGAAAGTTCTGGCAGTCGATGACTCCGCAACCATGCGTCAATTGGTCAAAATGACGCTCACCCGCGCCGGTTATGAAGTCGTCGAAGCTGAGGACGGCGCGAAAGCCCTGGAGAAAGCTTCGGCGGAGACTTTCGATCTGGTGTTGAGTGACATCAACATGCCGAACATGACTGGCATCGAGCTGTTGCGCAGCCTCCGGGGTCTGCCGCAATACAAATTCACTCCGATCGTACTGGTCACAACCGAATCGCAAACGGAGAAAAAGCAGGAAGGCAAGACCGCCGGAGCCACCGGCTGGATTGTGAAACCGTTTGAACCGGAGCAATTGCTGGCGGTGGTGACGAAAGTCCTGCGCTCATAACAATTTTTAACCGCCGAGAGGGTGTCGCTATGGAACTTGGAGACCTGGAACAACTACAAGCTGGTTTCCGTCATGAGGCAGACGATCTGCTCACCGACCTCGGCGGTGCGCTATTGCTGCTCGAACTCGATCCCCTCAACGCAGAGGTTGTGAACCGTGTCTTCCGCGCGATGCATACCCTCAAGGGCTCGGGCGCCAGCGCCGGCTTCCGCAGGCTGGCAAACTTCGTGCATCATGTCGAAGAGGTTTTCAATCGAATCCGCAACAAGCAACTGCAAGCCACACCCGAACTGATCGATGCCACACTGAAGGCCTGCGATTGCTGTGCCATGCTCCTGAACCTGGGCAGCACCGATGACGATAGCCCTTTGCCATTGGAGACCGAGGTGCTTGCGGCGATGCGGCCCTTTCTGCCCGATATGGATAAGGCCACAGCGAAGGCGAAGGCCAACGCCTCGACGGGCCAGGCCAGCGTAGCCGCACGATACAAGATTGGTTTTCGGCCCAACCGGGAGATTTTCTTTTCTGGAACCGATCCCGCTTCCTTGTTGCTTGAGCTTACCGATCTCGGAGAGATGGAAACCCACTGCGATACCGGCGATCTTCTTGCGGCTGACCCATTTGACCCGGAGCAGTGCTACTTGCGCTGGGAAGTCTTCCTCGACACCAAGCAGCCCGAGCAGGCAGTCCGGGCGGTGTTTCAGTTTGTGGAGGACGACTGCGAAGTGTCAATCGAGCACCAGGAGCCTGCGGCCTCCGCTCGCACCGAGAGCAAGGCCGCCCGCTTCCGCGGCGCAACCGAGCAAGCCTTTTCCGCGCTGGGTTTCGCCTTGGAGCAATTTCAATCCGGGGATGAGAATCTAGGATTGGCGACTGCGCATCGTGCGGCGCAGACCCTGATCTTCGCCTGCAAGGCACATGGTCACGCCGGAGCCACGATTGCCGCTCGCAAAATTCTCGAAGCCGTGTTGGCCCAGCAAGTTGGAACCCTCGACGGCGGGTGGCTGCCCAAGGTGAAGCTACTGATTGAGGCGGCCCGGTTGGCCGTGGATTCGCCAGCTGTGGCGGAAATCGTCACTTCGCCGCTGCCCGGCAACGCTGTAGCCTCGGAAATCTCGACCGCCCCTGAAGCTGCCACGGCAGCGGCCAGTATCCGCGTGGACTCCGTCAAGCTGGATGCCCTGATGCGATTGGCCGGAGAGCTCCTGGTTGCCCGCGGAGCGCTGCCCGCCTTCGCCGACCGAGTCGAACACATTTCGGGCGAAGAGTCTTCCAAGAGCATGGCCAAGGAAATGCGCGATGCGGGCGCGAAAGTCTCCCGCTTGGCGGACGATCTGCAGGCGACGGTGATGTCCATCCGAATGATGCCGGTGCGTCAGGTGTTTCAGCGCTTCCCTCGCCTGGTGCGTGACATTGCGCGCAGCCTCGACAAGAACATCGAGCTTCATGTAAGTGGCGAAGAGACGGAACTGGATAAGACGGTCATCGATGCCATCGGCGATCCGCTCACTCATATCATCCGCAACGCCGCGGACCATGGAATCGAATCCAAAGCCGACCGCGTGGGGAACGGCAAGTCCGCCATCGGCCGCATCGATCTCTCCGCCTATACTCGAGGCTCCAACGTCGTAATCGAAGTCAAGGACGATGGCAAAGGATTGGACGCCGAAAAGCTCAAGCGCCGTGCGGTCGAGAAAGGGTTGCTTACCGAGGCAGCGGTCGCGGTGATGGACGAGGAGGCAGCCTTCAAGATCATCCTCGCAGCCGGTTTCTCGACTGTCGATAAAGTCACCGACCTGTCCGGCCGCGGAGTCGGCATGGATGTTGTGCGCAACAGCGTCGAAGCACTGCACGGAGCTATACGTATTCAAAGCGAAATTGGAAAAGGAACCCGCTTTAACATCGAACTTCCCGCCAGCATGCTGGTCTCCAAGGGGATTCGGGTGGCTGTGTCGGGCCATGAAGTCGTCTTGCCGATCTCCACCATCCGCAACATGGTCAAGATTCCAAAGTCGGTGGTCCGATCCGTTCAGGGACAGCAGATCGCGCCTGTCCGTGGCGCCGTGTTCCCCATGCTCTGGCTGGCCCATGCATTGTCATTCGAACGCATGGAAGAGAGGCGAGCAGAACTGGCCGTCGCGATTATTGAAGCCGCCTCGGGCCCCTACGGCCTCGTCGTCGACCATTTCCTCGGTGAGGTCGAAGTCGTCGTCAAGCCGCTGAACGGAGCGCTGGCCAAGGTGCCGGAGTACGTAGGAGCAGCGATCATGGGCGACGGCAAGACGGTGTTGGTCGTGAACACAGAGAGGCTCTTCTCACTGCAACGCTCCCTGCCAACGGCGCACAACGATCTTCCGATCGCTTTGCCAGGTTGATTTGCCTCGTAACCCTGATGAGTCTGGGATGGGCGCCAGGCAATAGGCGTAAGTGGGGAAAAACGTTGGATCGGAAGACCGCCAAGCCCCGGCGGGATCGTGGCCTAATATTCGTGCACCGGAATTTTAAACCTACTCAGCTTTCCACGACCGAGAGAATCGCCGCAATCTTCGGTCCCGCTTGTCGGATGCCGAGGTGCAACCAATTCTTTCAGCCACCATTAGATTGAATCGAGGTTGAAATGAGGATGCCCGGGCCTACATCTGAAGCTTCGCTGGCCCCATCGCCTGTGTACTATCGTGGGAGCTTGCGCGCAGGCTTTCCTGATTCTGAACACAACGTTGCACCTCAGCGATTGCGGTCGACGTCTGCGATCTCGCGCTTGGTCGTTAATAAAGTCTATAGGCCATTGTCGTCGATGAGAAGACGGTGCGCTTACCAGTGTATGCGCGCGGCAACCGTTCGGTGCCGTCGCCGACGCGGCATGTAATTCTGGTCGAGATCTGTTAGGGATGCCACGGTGTCAACGCAGTCACCGGTCAACACCACGGGTGCGCTGCTCGCCATGAGTTCGGCGGCGTGGTCAATGAGGCGCTCAAACCAGGCCAACTTGTAATTGAATTTCGGTCCAGGCTGCGGATTCCCGTTGGGGAGGTAGATGGAAGTGATCAGGACTCCCTGAACCGCCGCTTCAATGTAGCGAGCTTGATGATCTTCCGGAGTACGATCTTCATGGTTACGAGTTTCAGGATTTCGCCCTTCAGGATTTCCCGGCAAGCTTGTGCAGGTCAGCACGGGAACGTGGTTTCGCGCGAGAATGGCCACACCGTTCCAGGAACGCTCCCCTTGCCAGACCGATTCGTACCCGAGAGTCCGAAGGGCATTCACGGGAAAGGCTCCCTGCTCTGCCTTGAGCTCTTGGAGACTCACCACGTCCGGTTCAGCTTTCGCTAACCAAGCCAGGAGGTTGTCGAGCCGCTTATTGATGTTGTTAATGTTGAAGGTGGCGACTTTCACCAATCCCCTTTCCGTCTTTGTGCTTTCTGGGTGTCCCCCAAAAAGAACAAACGAGTTTGTTGTTAGAGCTCGCATTATCACCCGGCGAGTCGTTTCACAAAAACCCCCGCAAGGCCCAATGAGTCTTCGCCTTTTACACAATTAACGTTACCTCACCCATCAGAGTTGCGTTCTTGACACAGTGTTTGCTGATCGGTACCCTCCTTGAACGGGGAAAAAGGGCCGCGCGTTTCTCCCCCGGACCTTCCTTCCGCTTATAAATTCCCAGGCATGATCGAGGAGAATCGATGAATTTTTGCACTCGTTCCCGGATATACATCACGATCTACATTGCAGTCGCAACCAGCCTGCTCGGCATCGCCGGGCTTCCATGCATGTTGTCGGCGCAGTCCAGTGATTCCGCAAACGCCGAGGCTCAGGCGCGCCAGGCCTGGCGCGAAACCATGCACCATGTCGACACATACGATACAGGGTGTTTCCACGCTTCCTATCCCAGCACTCAATGGGAGAAGGTGGAGTGCGGCGATGCACCAGCCTATCGGTCTGCGCTGCCAAAGCTTCCAGGCAATGTGCAAACGGAAACGGTTGCCGGGAACTGGTTCGACTATGTCGCGCAAGCGCCATCCGGGCACTTGCTGAGCTCAGCGGTTGGCAGCTTTCCAAAAGTGACCGGTGTCACGTCGGAAAAGACCGTGAACGTCGAATTTAACGGTGGCTTTAGCGATGGAGAAACAGGCCCCAACGAGTACACATTGCAGGTCAATACGAATTTTGCGAACACTGCCGCCTGCGATGGCTATACGTATTGCTTTGCCTGGCAGCAATATGTCGTCTCCACGGGTGGCCCAACGGAGGTATTCATCGAGTATTGGCTGATCAACTATGGCGTTCATGATGGCAGCAAAAATATTTGCCCTAGCGGGTTCATCGATATTGGCCAGTCTTTTTTGTTTGGCGGGCAAGGGGATATGTGCGTGCAGAATACCCCGTCGACAACAGTGTACAAAAACGGCCCAATTCCGATTACCCAGCTTGCCACGCTGCAACTCTCGGGTTCAGCTCAGGCCAATGGAACGGATCGAGCCACTGCTACCTATAACGGCGAGGCTTTTGCTGCAACTGTAAAAGATTCGTTCACGGATATTGCGAGTGGATGGACCCAGGCGGAATTCAATGTGCTCGGCGACGGCGGCGGAGCCAGATCGGATTTCAATACAGGTTCATCGGTCACCGTCAAGATCGCCCTGACGGATGGATCTACGGGTAAACCGACGTGCGTACCGCCCTCAAAAGAAGAAGGCACTACCGGCGAAACCAACAACCTAACCCCCCGCATGGGATGTACTGCCACGGGTGGATCGTCGCCTTATATTCAGTTTGTGGAGTCGAACTAGCTGTTCTCGGTTCTTTGTGCAATCGCGTCAAATAATAATAAATGAGCGCCGAAGGTGAAACTTCGGCGCTTATTACGTGAAGTATATATTTGCAGCACGTGGGCTATGCCGCAAAAGTTTGGATGTCTTTTGGAGTTCGTCGATGCGAAGATTAATGCTCCTGATTTTGATAACTATCCCAACATTGATCTTTGCAAATGATAAGGATAAGGCTACATCATGGATCGCGAAGGCGGCCGAGCTTTCAAACCTTAAGGGGCATGGTAGTAGACCGTTCCGGCTACGCTTGCAATGGAAGTCGGGATACGGCACGGAAATCTCTACTGGCAGCTATCAGCTAACTTGGGAAAGCGCTGAACAATGGAGAGAGGAGATCCGAACTGGTGGTAACGTGGCTACACGTATCGCTGTTGATGGGAAAGTGTGGGTAACGCGTGGCGAGGACTTTTTAACTTACCCCGCTTATCAATTAGAGAATGTGCTGGCTATTCTGTGGGGGTCAGGTAATGAAGATCCTCGCCAGGTTAAGGAATTCTTCACTCAGACCATTGGAGGCGCCGCTTCTCAATGTGTCAAGTTCGAGCGCAAAAATTCCTGGATCGATCAGATGTGCTTTGGAGCAGATGGCACGCTTTCCGGAATGGCGAAGGCGGTGTCCACGAATGCAATGATGGACGCAGAAAGTACGGGAGTAATTATACGCGGGGCATTGCGTTTTGATGGGCGTAGCCTATCCGCATCCGATTCCTATGACTTCATGCAGTATGTACAGTTAGGGGACAAGCTTTTTCCGCGACACATGCTGATTCTGAGCCAAAAAATACCTACTGTGGAAATATTTGTAGAGGACGTCCAATATACGAAACCATCAGACTCAGCGCATGTGTTCGCGGTGCCCGATGGAGCAACTCTGAAACCCACATGCACTGTGGACGATGCGGAGGTTGGAAGGCCAACGCCCCTGGCGAGCATCCCAACTCAATTCGAGGCAAAGCTGAGCCGTTTTCTGCACTACGGAGGTGCGGCTCGACTCTATGGAGTCGTTGGTGCGGACGGAAACATCCGCAACGTAACCCTGATTTCGAGCGAGTCGGGGCTGCGCGGGCAGAACAAGGACTTTGGAGATATTGCAGCAGAGATTGTACAGGGCATGAAATATAAGCCTCTTATGTGCGCCGGCGTTCCGCAGGCTTTCGGAACGGAAGAGGAGATAATACTGCGAGGAACCCACGCAGGCCCTTATTGAGGCGAGACAAAACCGGGGACAGACGGGACGTTCACCAATTTCCATTCGCCTAAAAACTGGGGAAACGTTCCGTCTGTCCCCAATTTTCCTCCAGTCGTCTTGTGGTCAGTGATTCATCACAAGCGAGCCGGCCGTTTCTGCTTAGGGAAATGCCCCGCGCTGTATGATTTCTGCATGGCCGCTATCGAGACGAGCGCATGAATGTAAATCGGCGGAGTTTTCTGGTGCAGGCTGGCGCGGCGTCCTTCAGCACAAGCATTCTGGCCACACCCGTGTTGGCTGCGGATGGCGTGAGCGCAATTGATCGCGAGCGGATGCGATCCGTGGCTGCCTTCACAGCGGAGACGCTGAACACGGATCATCCGGTGCCGTTCGGCGCAGACATTGTGAGCACGGCTACCGGTGAGCGGCTGATGCGCGCGGTGAATCGCGTGGGTCCCGACCACGATCCCAGCGCGCATGCCG
>Ga0209006_10001372_pt1 | contig 22096 bp, 19 predicted proteins | sample JacPin_JW_Ref_O2_FD_188567 | JGI IMG/M metagenome (GOLD analysis project Ga0209006, IMG submission 188567) | Forest soil microbial communities from Algoma, Ontario, Canada - Jack Pine, Ontario site 1_JW_Ref_O2 (SPAdes) (version 2) | ecosystem: Environmental > Terrestrial > Soil > Boreal... | reverse complement strand
AAAGCCGCAACGATCGCGTCGGGCGTGGATAGCTGGTAGGTCCCCCATGCGAGGTTCTCGCCGATCACGTAGCCATCGCTGGTGTTCGGGATGTAGCCGGTGTCGCGGATGCGATCGACGGGTGTCTCGCCGCTGGGGGAGACGTGCGCGAAGTAGTCGTCGGCGATCAGTTCTTCGCAGTGGCCTTCGGCGGCCTGCTGGAGTTTGGGGCTGATCGCCAGCGGGCTCTCGCCGTTTTCGGCGCGCTTGCGGTTGATCAGGCAGAGGATCGCGCCGCGCACCAGTTCGATGTTCTGCGATTCGGGTGTCAGTTCGGTGTTCTGACAGGTGGTGGCCAGGACGGTGGCGATGACCGCCGCGGCGTTCTGGACTGGCGCTTCTGGCTCTGTCGCGGTGGTCGCTTCTTCAGAGGTGGGGGCCGGTTCGCTGTCGCGGCGCGAGTGGGTCCGGCGCGGCTTGGAGTCGCCACGCAGGCGGGTTCTTGCGCCACAGCCACGCGATGCTGCGCGAGCTCGGCGGGCGGCCCGCGCGCAGCTCGCCCTGGCGCCTTTGGCACGGCCACCGTGTCTGCGGGCGATAGTGGCGCTCGGCGACCTCGATGCGGACGAGGCGGCGACGGTCGGTCCGGCGGCGCCCGCGACCATGCAAGCTAGGGCGGAAAGTAGGGTCGCGATGAGTCTGCGTGGGGTTAGCACCCTCAGCCTTTCGGCGGGGGTACTGAGCTATCTGAGTCCTAGCCCTCAATCTGGACAGGTGGAAGCCGAAAGCAGTAATCCTGGGCGGCTTCTTGCGCCGGCCCGCCCGACGGGTCAGGCGTCGGCGCTCTCGCCGGAGCCCTCGACGGGCACTGCTCCGTTGGAGGACTCGGGCGCAGTCCCTTGTGGCGGCGCCTGCTCGACGTCGCTCGCGACCTCGTCACCGGCGTCGACGACGAGCGCCACGGCGCTCACCACATCGTCGTCCTTTAGGTTCATCACGCGCACGCCGGTGGCCGAGCGGCCCTGTTGGGAGATGCCAGCGGCGGAGGTACGCTGGACCATCCCGCCGACGCTGATGAAGACGAGCTCCTGGTGCTCGCGAACGACCAGCGCGCCCGCCAGGCCGCCCTTTTTCTCGGTCAGCCCGATCGTCTTCACGCCCTTGGCGCCGCGGTTGGTTTTGCGGTACTGAGCGATCTGGGTGCGCTTGCCATACCCGTTCTCGGTGACGACGAGCAGGTCCATGTCGTCGCGGGCCACATCCATGGCGATCACGCGGCCGTCCTTGCCGACGTCCATCCCCCGCACGCCGGTCGTGTCGCGTCCCATCGAGCGCGCATCGGACTCGGCGAAGCGCACGGTGAGCCCGGCGCGGGAGACCATGATGATCTCGTCCTCGGGATCGACGGCGCGGACGGCGAGCAGCTCGTCGTCGTCGCGGATGTTGATGGCGATGATCCCGTCGGCTTTGATCGGCGTGTTGTAGGACTGGAGCTCGGTCTTCTTGACGGTGCCGTTGCGGGTGGCGAACACGAGGTACTGGGCCTCGGTGAAGTCCCTTGTGGAGACCACCGCCTGAATCCGCTCGCCTTCGCGCAACGGCAGGATGTTGACGAGGGCGCGCCCCTTCGCCGTGCGTTGCGCCTCCGGGAGTTCGTACACCTTCGAGCGGTAGACCTTGCCGCGATTTGAGAAGAACAGCAGGTAGTCGTGGGAGGACGTCACGAACAGGTGCTCGATGAAGTCGCCGTCCTTCATGTCCATCCCGGTCACACCGCGCCCGCCGCGCTGCTGCTGGCGGTAGGTCGCGAGTGGCAGCGACTTGATGTAGCCGGTCTGGGTGATCGTGATCACCATCTGCTGATCGGCGATCAGGTCCTCGATGTCGATCTCGTCCTCGGAGTGGCTGATCTCGGTGCGACGCTCGTCGCCGAAGCGCTCGCGGATCTCTGAGAGCTCCTCCTTGATCACGGCCATCACGCGCGTCTCGTCGCCGAGGATCGCGCGCAGCTCGGCGATCCGCTCGCTGACGTCGGCGTGCTCCTGTTTGATGCCGTCGGCCTCGAGGGCGGTCAGCTGGGAGAGACGCAGGTCGAGGATCGCCGTCGCCTGGATCGCGCTGAGCTCGAAGCGCTCGACCAGCTGCTCACGGGCGGCGTCGCGGTCGCGAGAGCCACGGATCAGTTCGATGATCTCGTCGAGGTGCTCGAGCGCGATCAGCAGCCCCTCGAGGATGTGCGCGCGGGCCTCCTTCTCGGAGAGCTCGTGCTTGGTCCGGCGGACGATCACCTCGCGCTGGTGGGCGACGTAGTTGTGGATCACTGCCCGCAGGTTCAGCGTGCGCGGAACGTTGTCGACGAGCGCGACCATATTCACGCCGAAGGTGGTCTGCATCGGCGTGTGCTTGTAGAGCTTGTTGAGCACGACCTTCGGGATCGCGTCGCGCTTTAGCTCGATCACCAGACGCATGCCGCGCTTGTCGGACTGGTCGATCAGGTCGGATATCTCGGGGATCCGTTTGTCGTTGACCAGTTCAGCGATCTTGGTCATCAGGTTTCCTTCGCCACCCTTCTTGACCATGAAGGGCAGCTCGGTCACCACGATCGCCTCCTTACCGTGCGTGAGCGGCTCGATATGGGCACGCGCCTGAACACGAACGCGGCCGCGGCCGGTCTCGTAGGCGTCTTTGATCCCTCCGTGGCCGAGGATGATCCCGCCCGTCGGGAAGTCGGGGCCCTTGATGTGCTGCATCAGTCCAGCTGTGTCGATCTCGGGATCGTCGATGTAGGCGACCGTCGCGTCGATCACCTCGCGCAGGTTGTGCGGCGGGATGTTCGTCGCCATGCCGACGGCGATGCCCGAGGAACCGTTGACGAGCAGGTTCGGGAAGCGCGCCGGGAGCACCAGCGGTTCGCGGCGTGAACCGTCGTAGTTCTGCACGAAGTCGACCGTGTCCATGTCGAGGTCGCGCAGCATCTCCGTGGCTATGCGCGCTAGGCGGGCCTCGGTGTTGTGACTGACGAAGCCGTTCGTGAGGAATGAGTGGTCGTCGGTGTCGACCCGCAGGGAGTAGACGGGCTGGACACCTGCCGGCTCGACCGATGCGACCTTGGCGTAGTAGTAGTCGCCGGTGACTAGGGGCTCGAGGAGCGCCGGTACGTCTGTACTCAGCTGCTCGAGGAGGGCAGTGGACGATGCGGAAAGGCCGCCATCAGCGTCGCGCTGACCAGCCGGCGCTCGACGATTGTTGGAGGCGCCTAGGGCGTCGACCTCCATCGCCTGGCGATTCATTACCACACGCTCGCCGGGTCGCAGCTCACCGAGGAGCCGCCACAGAAGCAGCGGCACCCCCGCTAGCTCGACGAGGCAAAGCACGGGATGGTTGGCTGTACCCGTCAGCTCATAGCCCTCAGTCGTCTCGAGGCGCAGCGTCGGGTGCTCACCAGAATGGAACAGCATCGAGGCGTGTACGGGACGACCAAGGCGATCCAGCACTTCGATGTCCAGCTCGTTGTCCGAGTTCTCCAGCGCGTTCCCAACAAGCTCGTCAATACGCGCGGTGCCCCTGGTCGTTCGCACGCGAGTATCGCCCGTGACGCAGTACCTCATGGCCGCAGCCGGGTCGTCATCGACGGAGCCGAAGTTGCCCTGTCCGTCGACGAGCTCGTTGCGCATCGAGAACTCCTGAGCCATGCGCACGAGCGTGTCGTAGATGGCGGAGTCGCCGTGCGGGTGATAGTTGCCCATCACCTCGCCGACGATCTTGGCGCACTTGGCGTAGGAACGGGTAGGCCCGAGGCCGAGCTCGTTCATCGCGTAGAGCACGCGACGGTGAACGGGCTTCAGGCCGTCACGGACATCTGGCAGCGCGCGCCCGACGATCACCGACATCGCGTAGTCGAGGTACGCGGTGCGCATCTCCTCCTCGAGTGCGCGCGGTTCGATGTTCCCGCCGCCGATCACATCAGCACTGGCCATAGCTCACCTCCTCACACATCTAGGTTTGCAACCGCGCGGGCGTTGTCTTCGATGAATTCACGGCGCGGCTCGACCTGGTCGCCCATCAGCTTGGAGAAGATGCGGTCGGCGATCGTCGCGTCCTCCAGCGTGACCTGTGCGAGCGTGCGCGTGGTCGGCGACATCGTCGTTTCGCCGAGCTGCTCGGCGTTCATCTCGCCGAGTCCCTTGAAGCGTTGGAGTTTGATGCCCTTCTGGGCAACGTTCATGACAGCCTCGCGGAGCGCCTCGAAGGTGGGTGCGACTTCCATCGCATCTCCTAGGCGAACCTCGAAGGCCGGGGTTCCGGCGAGCTCAATTATCTGCGCATGCACGCGGGCCAGCTGACGGTACTCCGGCGAATCGAATAGGTCGCGCTTGATCGTGTGCGTACGTGCGAACCCCGTCTTGGCTTCGACGGCCTTGACCTTGATCGCGTCAGCATCCTGGTCGACAACATCAGCCAAGTGCGTGTCACCCACGGCGCTCGCACGCGCCAGCAGCTCGATCGCCGCCTCGACGCTCATCACCTGCTCTGCGAGCAGGGAGGACTCCTCCAGGAACTGAACGACGTCGTGCCCGTAGTGCCCGCGCAGCGACAGCGACCAGCCCTCGTATTGCTTGAGGAGCCGACAGAAGCGCTGCCATCGGGCCTCCGTGAGCTTGAACTGGGTGCCGTGACGGTCGAAGACGTCGATCTTCTCCCACTTGTCCGCCAGCAGGATCTCCTCGAGTTCGGAGTCCTTCTCGATGTAGCGCTCACGTGATCCCTGCTTGAGCTTGTAAAGCGGCGGCTTGGCTATGTAGACATAGCCCGCTTCGATCAGCTCCTGCATCTCGCGGAACAGGAGCGTAAGGACGAGCGTGCGGATGTGGGCGCCGTCGACGTCGGCGTCGGTCATCAACACGATCTTGTGGTACCGAGCGTTCTCGATGTTGAACTCGTCCCGGACGCCCGTCCCGATCGCGGTGATCAGCGCCTGGACCTCGGTGTTCTGGAGGACCTTGTCGATGCGCGACTTCTCGACGTTGAGGATCTTGCCGCGCAGTGGCAGCACAGCTTGGGTTTCACGGTCGCGGCCCTGCTTGGCCGAGCCGCCGGCGGAGTCACCCTCGACCACGAACAGCTCGGCGAGCGACGGATCCTTGATCGAGCAGTCGGCGAGCTTCCCGGGCAGCGTCGAGTTCTCGAGCGCCGACTTGCGTCGCGTGAGGTCACGGGCCTTGCGCGCGGCCTCGCGGGCACGTTGGGCCTGCACGGACTTCATAATCACGGCGCGGGCCTCGCTGGGGTTCTCCTCGAGGAACTCGCCTAGCCCGGCGTTGACGATCGACTCGACGAAGCCGGCCATGCCGGGGTTGCCGAGCTTGGTCTTGGTCTGGCCCTCGAACTGCGGGTCGCGGAGCTTGACGGAGATCACCGCGGTGAGCCCCTCGCGCGCGTCCTCGCCGGTGAGGTTGTCCTCTTTGTCCTTGAGCAGGCCGTGGTCGCGTGCGTACTTGTTGAGTGTGCGCGTCAGCGCCGAGCGAAAGCCGCTCATGTGCGAGCCGCCCTCGCGGGTGTTGATGTTGTTGGCGAAGGAGTGGATCGAGTCCTGGTAGGAGGAGTTCCACTGCATCGCCACCTCGGCGGCCCCCTCATCCGATTCGCCGGCGAAGAACACAACCTTGCGGTGGACCGTCTCCTTGTTCTCGTTCAGGTAGGCGACGAAGTCCTCGATTCCTCCCTCGTACTGGAACGAGGCGGAGTGGCCCTCTCCGCGCTCATCCACGATCGAGATCCTCAGCCCGCGCGTCAGGAAGGCCGTCTCGCGCAGGCGCTCCTCGAGGGTGCTGAAGTCGAAGTCGAGCGACTCGAAGATGTCTGCGTCGGGGAGGAAGGTGACGGAGTTGCTGGTGGGCGCTCCAGGCGCGAGCTGCTCACCCCGGACGAGCTCGCCCTGCGGCGCTCCACGGGAATATTCCTGTGAGAAGACGTAGCCGTCGCGGCGGATCTCGACCTGCAGACGTTCCGACAGGGCGTTGACAACCGACACACCGACGCCGTGCAGTCCCCCGGAGACCTTGTAGCCACCGCCCTCGCCGAACTTGCCGCCGGAGTGCAGCACGGTCAGCACGACTTCCACCGCCGGCTTGCCCTCTTTCTCCATTTCCGCGACCGGTATGCCACGGCCGTTGTCGAACACCGTGACGGAGTTGTCGGGATGGATCGTCACCGCGACCTCTGTGCAGAAGCCGGCGAGCGCCTCGTCAACGGAGTTGTCCACCACCTCGTAGACGAGGTGGTGGAGCCCCATCACTCCCGTCGAGCCGATGTACATACCGGGGCGCTTGCGAACCGCCTCCAAGCCCTCCAGTACGGTGATGTCCTGAGCGTCGTAGTCAGCGGACGCGCCGCCCATTGACGGGTCGTTTACGCCGCCTTTTCCCATGCCCTTCTCGGGGCTATCACTGCCTGCCGCCAACTGACCCTCCGATGACGTGAGAACGCCCCGGATTCCGGGGCGCAAGGTCCACGGTTGGGGCGGTTTGGATGTGCACACAAGGATAGCACAAGAGCCCTCCGTGCCGGGTCGTAAGCGGCGGCCAAATACCTGCAAAATGCAGGGAAAAGCTCAACCTGTGCGGCAGCGCAGGGCGCGGATATGCTCGCTGCCCAGAGCGGCGTTGAGGCGAGGGATCAGCTCGCCGGCCATCAGGTCGAGCTCCTGCGCCCAAACGGCGGCCTCACAGGTGATCGTGAGGACACCCTGGTGCTCGGCCGTGGGACGCGCCGAGGAAGCGATCACGGCGCCGGTGACACCCTCCCAAACCTCCTGCACGTGGGCGAGCGTACTCGCTGGCGCCAGCCCCGCAGTGAGCTCGCCGAGGGCGCTCGCCAGCGTACGCGGCGCACGTCTGCTCACGCGGCGATCGCCTCCTGAAGAATGGCGCCCGGCGAGATGCGCAGGCGTGTCACCGACGCGTCGCCGGCGCCTGGAACGTGGGCGAGGTCCGTCGTCGCGATCACGCTCTGTCCCGCAGAGCGCAGCTCCTGGGCCAGCAGCTCGCGCCGCTCGCCGTCGAGCTCGCTCATGACATCGTCGAGCAGCATCAGCGGCACACGCCCTCGCTCATCCGCCAGCACCGCGCGCTCGGCGAGCAGCAGGGCGAGTAGCGCAATCCGCTGTTGACCCTGGGAGCCGTATACGCGCAGCTCACGGCCGTCGCGCAGGATCGCGAGCTCGTCGCGGTGTGGCCCATGGCCTGTGAAGCCGCGTTCGAGGTCTCCGGGCAGACGCTCGCGCAACTCGGCCAGGAACTCCTCCTCGTCAGCTGCCCGCGAGCGCGGCTTGTAGACGAGCGTGACCTCCCCAGTGCAGCCGAGGAGCTCGGCTCGCCGCGAGAACGGCTGCGCGAGCAGCGACACCGCCGTCTCGCGATGCGATCGCAGCTCGAGCGCCTTTACCGCCAGCTCGCGGTCCCAAGCGGCGAGCGTGGCCTGGGAGGCGCGGCCAGCGCGGATGCTCGCGATCAGCGCGTTGCGTTGTGCGAGGGCGCGCGAGTACTCGTTGCGCGTGGCCGCGCGGGCCGGCCACATGCCCGCTACGAACTGATCCAGATGCGCTCGTCGTAGCGCGGGTGTCCCTTTCAAGAGCTCCAAGCGGTCCGGTAGGAAGACACTCAGCAAAGGTCTGATCTCCACGTCGAGCAAGCGCTCGACCGGGGCGCCGTCGGCGGTCATGCGCTTGATGAGTTGCTTGCTGTCGGCACCCGCGCCAAACCCCACACTGAGCTCGTGCTCGGCGGCGCCATCGAGCAGTCGCACCGAGACGCGTGCCGCTTGCGCGCCGAAGCGCACCAGCTCGCGCTCGTTCCGTGTGCGCGGTGATCGCCCCGTGCAGCCGTAGTAGAGCGCCTCGAGCAGGTTCGACTTGCCGGCCCCGTTGGGGCCATGCACGACGGTTAGGCCTTCGCCAAACCCCGCTGTCGCGCGTGTGTACGTGCGGAAGTCGCGCAGCTCCACGCTGGCCACACGCATGACGCCACCTCAGACGTTCAGCCTAATGGGCATGATCAGGTATACGAAATCGCCGGAGTCGGGAGATTCGATCAGGCCCGGACGCAGCGGGCTGATCAGCTTCAGGACGAGCTCGTCGGACTCGATGCTCTCGAGCCCGTCGCGGAGGAACTCCGGGTTGAAGCCGATCTCAAACGCCTCGCCGTGGAAGGGAACCGGAATCGCCTCACTGGCCTCGCCGACGTCCGGGGTCTGCGCCGACACCGTGAGCGTCCCCTCGCTGAAGCTCAGGCGCAGCGGCGCGTTCTTCTGAGCTAGGAGGCTGATACGGCGCACCACGTCGGTCAACTCCGCGCTCGCGACGCGCAGCTCATGCTCGACGGACTCCGGCAGCAGCTGGCGGTAGTTGGGGAACTGTCCGTCGATCAGACGCGATGACAGCACGACGTCGCCGAGCTCGAAGATCGCCTGGTTCTGTCCAACGCTGACGGCGATCAAGTCGCTCGGTGCCTGCTGCGCGATGCGGACGAGCTCCTGCAGCGCCCGCGCCGGGATGTTCGCCTCGAGGCTTCCCTGCAACGGGGACTCGAGGGCGGTCTCCTTGACGCTCAACCTGTAGGAGTCGGTAGCAACCATCCGAAGCTCCTGGCCGGAGGCGGACATGAGGATGCCTGTGAGGACCGGGCGTGTCTCATCGCGAGATGCCGATCGAGCTACGCGGTTGACCGTCTGGACGAAGGCGGCGGCGGGCAGCTCCACACGGGTCTCTGCGGCAGGCGAGGGCAGAGTCGGAAAGTCCTCGGCACGCAGTGTGCGCAGGTGGAAGGTGGTAGGGCCGCAGATGATCTCCACGTCCTGCTCGGCGTTGCGTAGCTCCATCGTCAGATCCTGGGACGGGAGCGAACGGGCGACGTCGAGTAGCAGGCGCGCAGGAAGAACGGCTGAGCCGGGTCTCGCGACCTCGGCAGCGAGCGGCACACGTAGTCCGATCTCCATGTCGGTTGCGAGCAACTCGGGCTTCGAGCCCTCGGCTGCGGAGATCATCACTCCGGAGAGCGCTTGAACGGCGCTCCGAGCGGAAGCGACGCGTGTCGTCGTCTGGAGCTGGGTCAACAGCTCAGCGGCAGAAAGGGAAAGCTTCATCGACTGATTCTCTGATGGGGATAAGAGTTAGTAGGGCCTGTGGGATTGTGGACTTGGCTTGGGTAGTAGCTGTTTGGATGTGTGTTGCTGTGGGGGTCTGTGGATTGCTGGCTGGGGAGTCTCTCAGGCTTGCCGGTCGGGCGTGTGATGAACGTCATACCTGTGTGGAACCGAGCTCTTGACACAGGCGTTCCACAGCCTCCCGTGAGCTGGCGTCGGAGTCGATTCGAGCTGATGTGCGCCGCCATGCGTGCAGCACGGTGGTGTGGTCCCTGCCGCCGAACTGGCGCGCGATCGCCGGCAGCGATTCCTCGGTCAGCTCTCGAGCGAGGTACATGGCCACCTGGCGCGGCCACGCGATCCGTGCGGTGCGTGACGGGGAGATGAGCTCGTCGGAGGTGAGGCCGAAATGTTGGCACGTGGCGTCTTGGATCTCGGAGACGGTGCGTTCGGTCGAGCCCGGCGAGGCTCCGCGGGGGTAGAGGCTGTCGAGGACTTCGCGGGTGAGATCCAAAGTCAGCTCCCTGCCGGTCAGCGAAGCGAAGGCGACGACACGGATGAGAGCTCCCTCGAGGGCCCTGATGTTGGACTGGACGCGCTCGGCAAGCTCTAGGATCGGGCGCTCGTCCGCGAGCTCGATGTGGTCGTGATGGACGCGCTTGCGGAGGATCGCCAGCCTGGTTGTGAGCTCCGGTGGTTTGACGTCTGCGACGAGCCCTGCCTCGAAACGCTCGCGTAGGCGGTCCTCGAGGGCTTGGAGGTCGCGCGGTGGACGGTCGGAGCTGAGCACGATCTGGCGACCGCCGTCGTGCAGGGCGTTGAAGGTGTGGAAGAACTCCTCCTCTGTCTTTGTCTTCCGCTCGAGGAACTGGACGTCGTCGATCAGCAGGACGTCGACGTCGCGGAAACGCAGCTTGAAGGTCTCGGTCTCGCCGGCGTGCAGGGCGGCGATGAACTCGTTTGTGAACGTCTCACCCGTTGTGCAGCGCACCGTGAGGCCGGGGTTGTAGGCGGTGAGGAAGTTCGCGATCGAGCTGAGCAGGTGTGTCTTGCCGACGCCTGGCGGTCCGCAGAGGAAGAGCGGGTTGTATGCCTGGCCCGGCATCTCCGCGACCGCCAACGCCGCAGCGTGGGCAAGTCGGTTGCAGTCGCCGATCACGAACTGCTCGAACGTGAGCTTTGGGTTACCGAGGGGGCCGGACTGGGCCGAGAAGACCAGGTTCTGCGCGGGTTGGCGCGGGGTGGCGGCGCGAGCGCGTCGCTGCGGGCGACCGCTGCTCGAGGCAATCGCGTCGTTAGAGCTCTCGGTTGGAGCGGTGGTGACGAGCTCGATGCGAGACCCGCTCCCGAGCACGAACTCGACGCTCGCCTGGATGATCCTGCCGAATCGCTCGTCGATCCAGCGGCGCGTGTTGGTTGGCGCTTGCACGACGAGCAGGCTGCCGTCGTACTCGAGGGCACTCAGAGGCTCGAGCCAGATGCGGTAGGTGGGTTCGTCTACTACGAGTGCAAGCTTTGCCTGCACTCGTGACCATATTTGCTCGAGCTCATTGCTCACGGCAGCGTCAGTCCGCTCCTCTCCGGGACAGTGCTCACAACTATTCGAAGGAGGGCCCGGGGGCCCGGTTGGGCGACTATAGCCAACGCCCGGTGGAGGCTTCGCAGGCTGCCCGCATTTGGCGGAAAAATTCGCCTTACGCTCAGCGGTCCTATACTGCATGCCGCTATGAAGCGGACTTACCAGCCAAAGAAGCGCAAGCGGGCTCGTGCCCACGGCTTTCGCTCACGTATGGCCTCGCGCGCGGGACGGCTGACACTGAAGCGCCGGCGCGACAAGGGACGCAAGCGCCTCTCGGCCTGAAGGTCGTGTCGGCCCGGACCGCGATCCCCTGGTCGCATCGATGAGACGGCGCACGCCGCCGCGTGGGCGCCTGTCCCGGAGTGCCGAGTTTGAGCGTGTGTACCGCCATGGTCGTTCGGTGGCCAACCGTCATCTGGTGCTCTACACCTTCCCAAACGCCTCCGCCCAACGTCCGCGTCTGGGCCTCTCTGTCTCGCGCAAGGTTGGAGGTGCGGTCCAGCGCAATCGTGTCAAGCGCCTGCTGCGTGAGGCGTTTGCGCAGGCCGAGGGCGGGTTGAAGAGCGACCAGGACATGGTCGTCGTTGCCCGTCCGGCGGCAGCGGAGCTGGCGGAGCGTGAGGGCTTGGCCGGCGTAGACGCCGCGCTGATGGATCTGATTTCCCGCGCAGGGCTTTCCACCGCGGCCGCGCGGGGACCGGAGTCGTGAGTCACTCCGCCGCCGCCCCGACGTCGGCGCCTTGGACGCGTCGTCTGGCGCGTCTCGGTAGAGGCGTGGCCGTCTCTCCGATCGTCATCTACCAGCGTGTGATCTCGCCCGCGATCCCGCAACGTTGCCGGTACTACCCGTCGTGTTCGCGCTACGCGGTCGAAGCTATCCGCGAGTACGGCATACTCCGCGGACTGGTGCTCGGCGGCTGGCGCCTGTTGAGGTGCAACCCGTGGAGCCATGGTGGGTACGATCCAGTCGAGGCCCAGCGAGTTTTCAGGGTCGGGGCGGATGGGAGTCCCGATCATGGCGGCTGAGCAGGCGCCGGGCCAGTTGCCTGGAGCACTGCCGCGAGCCGCGGGACGCGCCGCCACGTACCTGCCGACCAGCACGAAGCCGAGAAACTAGAGCATGCCAATCCTCGCCAATGTGATCCAGAGCGCTTTCTCGCCTCTGATTAGCTTGTTCGAAGCGATCATGGTGTTCATCCACGGCCACATCGTGGGCGGGAGCTGGGGCCTTTCGATCGTCGGCCTGACGGTGCTGATTCGCGCGATTCTGGTGCCCCTGACCTACAGGCAGCTGAAGTCGATGCAGGAGATGCAGCGGCTTGCTCCTGAGCTGAGCGCGCTCAAAGAGAAGTACAAGGACGACAAGCAGCGCCAGCAGCAGGAGATGATGAACTTCTACAAAGAGAGAGGGATCAACCCCCTGGCATCCTGCCTGCCGCTGATCCTGCAGCTGCCGGTTTTCATCTCCCTCTTCTACATGCTGCGGACGGACCTCAAGAAGCACATCTGCGGCACGCAGCTCGTCTCCTATTACAACCAGAACGCCGAGAACGTAAAGCTGCACCTGGCGAGCACCTACAAAGCGGCGTCCCACATCACGACGGTCGCCAAGCTCCCGTCGAAGTTCGTTGAAAACACGACCTGCAACACGGTCGCACCGCATTCCGGGAAGTTCCTGTTCCTGCCCGACATCACGAGCAAGGCCACCGGCGTCGTGCTCGTCGTGCTGATCCTGCTCTACGTCGGCTCGCAGGTGGGCTCGACGTTGATCGCCACCGCGACCGCGGATCCCACACAGCGGCGGATGATGCTGCTACTGCCGCTGATCTTCGTCGTGATCCTTTATCGCTACCCGGCCGGTCTGCTGGTCTACTGGATCACCACGAACCTCTGGACGATCGGACAGCAGTTCCTCATCCGCCGCCGTCTACCCCCACCGCCCAAAGTCGATCGCCCGGCGAAATCCGAGAACGGCAAGCCCAAACGCCCGTGGCGGGAGGCGCTTGCGCAGACAGCGTCCGGTGCCACGAGCCCCCCTGCCAGCGCCGAGGTGGCGGGCGGAGGGAGCGCAGGGAGCAGTCGAGTACCGAGCACGATCACTCGTGATGCGCCTCCACCTCGCCCACCGCGCAAGAAGAAGAAAAGGTCCGGGCGTAGGAGATGAGCGAGCCCCGCGACATCGAGCAGGAAGACGGCGAGCTCGATCCCGTCGAGGCGCTCGAGGAGCTGCTCGAGGAGGTAGTCGACGGCCTTGGGCTCGAGGCAGAGATCGTGGTCGACGAGCGCGGAGGGGTCCTCACCGGGAGGCTCGAGGGCGAGGATGTTGGTCTCTTCATTGGCCGCCACGGCCAGACGATCGATGCCGTGCAGCACCTGGCGCAGCGGATCGTCTTCCCCGACGGGCCGTCGTCTGTGCGAGTTGTGATCGATGCGAACGGATATCGCGAGCGTCGCGCCGAGTCGCTGCGAGCAGAGGCCGAGGAGGCAGCGGACCGCGCGATCGCGTCCGGCAAGCCGGTCGAGCTCGACCCACTGCCCCCGTTCGAGCGCCGGATCGTTCACGAGTATCTACGCGATCGGGGTGGGGTCGAGACGCACAGCGAAGGCAACGAGCCCGAGCGCTACCTCGTGGTCAGTCCGCTCGCGGACTGACCCGCAGCCATCGCGTGATGTTTCACGTGAAATGGTCGACCTGACCCAGCATCAGCAGCGCCAGATGCGCGCCGTGCTGAGCCTCTTGGAGGCGGATGAGCACGCGCCCACTGCGATCCGCACGCAGGAGCACGCGATGCAGGCCCATGTGGCCGATTCGCTCGTCGCCTTGGATTTGGAGGTCGTGCGCCGTGCTCGCCAGATTGCGGATCTCGGCAGCGGCGCGGGCTTTCCGGGCCTCGCGATCGCGATCGCGCTTCCCGAGGCCGACGTGACCCTGGTGGAGAGCCAGGGTCGCCGATGTGACTTCCTGCGGCGACTCTGTGCAGGTGGGCAGGTCGATAACGCGCGCGTCGTCTGCTCACGTGCCGAGGAGTGGGCGGAGGGTGCGTCGAGTCAGGACCTGGTGGTGGCCAGAGCGCTTGCTTCCCAGGCCGTCGTCCTGGAGTATGCAGCGCCGCTATTGCGTATCGGCGGGGCTCTCGTCGATTGGCGCGGCAAACGTGATCGCACTGTGGAGGCGGCCGCGGATCGCGCGGCGCTGACCCTTGGCCTCACCCGCGAGGGCGTGTGCTCGGTGGCTCCGTTCGAGGGCGCGACCGATCGCCACATCCACGTGTTCGTGAAGACCGCTGCGACTCCGCCGCGCTTCCCGCGCCGACCAGGGATCGCCCGCAAGCGCCCGCTGGGTGAGTGACGGACCCCGAAGTCTCGGCTTGGAGCGGAGGAGCAGCCATGCGAGGCGCGATCGGCGCTAGCGTGCGTGCCGCGCATGGGAACCGTCTACGCGATCGTCAATCAGAAGGGGGGCGTGGGTAAGACCACGACCGCCGTCAACGTGGCTGCCTGCATTGCCGAGGCCGGCTACCCGACGCTGATCGTGGATGTCGATCCTCAGGCGAACGCCTCGGTGGGACTTGGAATTCCGCGTACGCAGATACCGGGCCTCTATGAGGTCCTCACCGGGGAGGCGACCGTCGCGGAGGCGCTCTGCGACACGCCTGTCCCCGGTCTGACGGCGCTACCGGCGGGCCCGAACCTGGCAGGCGCGAACATCGAGCTACCCCGAATGGAGCGCTACGAGCAGCAGTTGCGGGCGTGCTTGGAGCCGGTGAGAGAGAGCTATCGCTACATCCTGCTCGACTGTCCGCCATCGCTCGGTCCGCTCACCGTCTGCGCGTTGGTGGCTGCCGACAGGGTGATCGTGCCGGTCCAGACCGAGTACTTCGCCCTGGAGGGTCTGGCAGGCCTACTCGAGACGCTCGCGATCGTGCAGCGAGAGCTGAACCCGCGACTGACAGTAGCTGGGATGCTCCTGACGATGCACGACGCACGCACGCGACTGGGCCAGGATGTGGAGCGCGAAGTGCGCGCGCACTTCCCTGACCTCGTGTTCGACACCGTGATTCCGCGCAACGTGCGTGTGGGAGAGGCACCTAGCTACGGGCTGCCTGTGACCCACCACGACCCGCACAGCGCAGGAGCCGAGGCCTACTTCGAGCTGGCAAAGGAGGTGGCTGCGCGTGGCTAAGCCAAGACCAGGCATGGGTCGGGGACTGAGCGCGATCCTGTCGGTGTCCGCAGAGGGCATCAAGCAGGGCGATGACGAGCTGCGCGAGCTTCCGATCGAGCTGATCTTCGCGAACCCCAAGCAGCCGCGGCAGCGCTTCGACCAGGAGTCGCTGGAGTCGCTGGCCGGCTCACTGGGCGAGCGCGGCGTGCTGCAGCCTGTGCTGGTGCGACCCAAGCCTGGAGGTACCTACGAGTTGGTGGCAGGCGAGCGACGTTGGCGCGCGGCCCAGATCGCCGGCCTGGAGAGCATCCCGGCGATCGTGCGTGAGCGCGAGGACGCGCAGGCCCTGGAAGTCGCGCTCGTCGAGAACATGGCGCGCGAAGACCTCAACCCGATTGACGAGGCGCGCGCGTGCGCGGCGCTGGTGGAGGAGCTCGGGCTCACGCGCGAGGGCGTGGGACGCCGCGTCGGTCGTAGTCGGGTGGCCGTGAGCAACCTCGTGCGCCTGCTCGATCTTCCCGACGAGGCGATCGAGCTGCTCCAGCAGGGCACGCTCACGGAGGGACACGGTCGCGCGTTGCTGCTCGCGGAGGATCACGCAGCCCGACGCAGCCTCGCTCACCAAGCAGCCGAGGCGGGCTGGTCAGTGAGGGTGACCGAAGAGCGTGCTCGCGAGAGCAACGGCCAGCAGCAGCCCCGTAGGACGCGTTCGCGTGCGAGAGTGCACCCGGATCAGGAGCAGGCAGCGAGCGACATCGCGCAGGCGCTCGGAGAGGCGCTGGGAGCAGATGTGCAGGTCAAGCCGACGCGGGACGGGCGCTACAGCGCGCAGCTGTCGTTCTCGACGGCGGAGGAGGCGATCGATCTGGCACGGAGCATCGCGGCCCGCACGGTCGTGTCGAGCTAGAATCGGCGCCGCAAAGGGCGATTAGCTCAGTTGGTTAGAGCGCTTCTCTGATAAAGAACGTCTAAGCACTAGCTCGAACTCCAACTCAACGACTGACACCAGCTATAGAGCTAGCGCTAGTGCCGCAAGCCCGACGATGCGGTACAGCAAACGAAGGCGCTCGGACGGTGTGCCGTACACACTTTTAGTGTCGGCGCGCGCATATCGGTTTGCGGTTTTGGTGATCTCATCGGCGACTCTGGCGACGCGGTCGTCTGTCGGTATTTGCAGGTTCGCGATGTTGGGTGCGTAGTCGCGGATTAGCGCTGCCAGTCGTGCCGAAGTGGGATTCACGAAGCCCGCAGGCACCTCTTGTTCGCCAATCGCGCGGATGACACCGAGCGCGGTGGCTCCGAGCTGCACCATTTGTTCGCGGACCAGAGACAGGTCGCGAGGTGTGGTTGCGACTGCCGCAGTCAGAGCAGCAGCAGCGTCGCGGATGAGATCGGGTCCCGCCGCAGCGGAAACTGCAGTCGCAGGGGTCGCGTCGAGGATCTCGTCCAGCACGCGACTGTATTTCGCAGCCCGCTTGGCGCGAGACTTGACCTCAAAAGGCATGACGGTCAGACAGCGTTTCACGCGGCCTGCGACGAGGTCGACCAAGCGCGCCGGAAGCGGCCGATCCAGAGCGACGACCTCAGGGGCGTTGGCGGCGTCGGCGAAGGCGTCCGGAGCCGCTTCGGCGAGGGCCACAACGCGGTCCAGGGCTCTATCGACGTCGAGGCCGAGCTCCTGCGCCGCTTTGTCCCAGGTGTTGCGTTCTGGATAGACCCGGTAGTCGCCTCCAATCTTCATCGCGAAGCGCGCCTTGCGCTCGTGGAGGTCGTATGGCAGGACGGACGCGATGTCGTACAGCGGCGCAAGGCGCACGTCGCCGCCGGAAAGGAGTAGCGAGTAGTTCTTGGCATGCGCGTCAGTGCCGGCAACAAGCCAGTTCCAAACGAGCGCGTCGAAAAAGCTCCAGACGGCGTCGTCGGCGGCGAGCGGGGCCATGACGTTGCGCAAGAGGTTCGCCACATCAGCCGGTCCGGGGCCTCCGTCGCGCTGATACTTGCGGTCCGGATGCAGGCCCAACGCCTGACAGACATCCTCCTGGTGGATGCGAGTTAGCTGACCGTCACGGACGCGGCGGTCGTAGCGATCGACGACGATTGCGCTCTCGTCGGCGAACCGCTCGACGTGCGTGCGCGCAACCACAAGGCCTGCGCGACCCGCTGCGTCCAGACACAGGTGCTCGTTGAGATCGTGGTCGTCTAGGCCCGCCACGGCCGGCTTCAAGATGTGGCTAGTCGCGGCCGCGCCTGATGGCTCGCCCCAGCGACCGCCCTCATAAAGCAGCGCAGTCTTTGCCTGCGCTCCGGCGAGACTGAACTGCCCCGTGAACTCCCGGCCAAGCCAAGCCGTGTTGTCCTCGCGCAGCTCGCGCAGTCGCTCTGCGATGTCGGCTTCGTTCAACCACGTCACCGCGCCCGGCGCGCCCAAAGCCTGAAGCGCTTCCTCGGTTGCGGCGAAGCGCACCGCGCCCGCGCAGTCGTGCCCGATGGGAGTAGAGAGCAACGAAAACGGTTTGACCGCGGCATGAAACTGACGACTCCAGCGTTCAAGCACTAGGGGGTTGTCGGGCAGAAGACCCCACAGCCATGGGTTGATGGCTGCGTCCGCGTGAGACCGGACCGACGTCGGCATCGACACAGACAGCGGCGTATGCCCGGCATCTGTCCGGTACTCATCGTCGTAATCGAAGCGCAGCCGGCCACCCTGAAGGCGCGTGACCGCGCCCGCGACCGCGTCGTCGAGAAGAACGGCCAATGTGTCGCTCATCGGGACCGGTGCTCCTCTATGAGGCTGCCGAGATCGGCTAGCCTGCCGCCCGCCGTCGGGCGCGCCTCATCCTGGTACCCCAGTTCGAGCGTCAGGCCAAGCGCATCGAGGACACGCAGAATCAACCGCAGCTCAGCGGACGGCTTTCCGGCCTCAAACTCGTAGACCCACTTGCGCGACACGCCTGCGCGCAGGGCGAGCTCGGCCTGAGTCAGACCTAGATCTCGACGCCGGCCAAGCACGGCTGCCGCCAGGTTTCGTATCGATTTGATCTGCATCTATTTTGCCACCGCTCGGTAGCAAGAATAGCATGCCACCGCTCGGTAGCACAAGTGCCAAGACACCGCTCGGTAGCATTATTGCAAAGCCACCGTTCGGTAGCAACGCGTTTGTCCGCCGCCAGAGCGATCAGCGGACCGGCCCACCATGATGGTCACGTTGACGTTGACCAGAACGATGCCCATGGCGACGATGACCGTGACGATGATCACGACGACGATCGTGACGACGCCCAGCACGACGCACCGCGAACCGTGTCAGACAACCCTCAGAGCGTTCGCACGCCGCTACGCCGCGTTTGCAATCACACGGCGGCGCTTGAAGACCTCGCGACGCGGCAGCCAGACAAGCACGAACGTGCGGTACGAGTTGCTCATAGCCTCGACCTTCAACGTCGTGATCTCGTTGTTGCGACCGGGGTACTGCCACTCTCCCACCGGCGTCCCAAGCGTCGCGCATGCGCGCGCCTGCTCGACGAACGCGAACGGCTGCGCCGTCAGCGTGCGCGGCCACACCGCGGGGTCCTCGAAGCGGTCGCGCCAGGTGTTCGAGCAGATTGCCTCCCGTCGGCGAAACGTGAGCGGATCCCGCTCGCACGGGCCAGGACCGAGCACCACGCCGGCGACCGCGCCGCGATGCGTCTCGACGTACCGGCGAAGGCGGCGTGGCGGGATGAACCGAACATGTTGGCCAGCTCGACCACCGCCGCGCAACTCACCGCGTAGTCCTTCGCGATGTCGCCAAACCGCTCCCGCTGAAACAGCAGCTCTGCAGCTCCCTGGTTGGCCTCTCGCTCGAAAAGGATTGTCGTCTTCGGCGACAGCGTCATTTCGTCGTCAGCGAACCCTGTTTTGCCGTCGCCCAGGTGCTGCCACGTAAACAGATCATGCGAGGTCTCGTGAAGGCGCTTGTACGCGCGCTGTCCCACGAGATCGAGCGCCGGATTGATATGCACTTCGCGCGTGCGACGGTCCAGGACAGCGTGCACTTTGCCTTTGATGCTCCCCAGGATTCCGCGCAGATGCGCCGGCGCCTGCGCGATCGAGCTTGGGCTCAAGAACGTCTCTGGCGTCTCTTCAAGATCGGCCGCCGCCAGGATGTCCGCCACCGGCGTAGGCAGACGCCCGTCGGCGTCCGCCTTGCGCAGCAGCCCCTCGGTCAGCCGCGCGATATCCCGATGGCTGTCGAGATCTTCAAGCACTCGACGCCCTTCCCGCGCCTCGCTGTCGAATGAACACCAGGTATTCCGACAGCGCAGTTGCCTCCTCCTCGGTGAGCGGCTCGCTCGACAACGCGTGGGAGATCGGGCCGCCCTTCGCACGAGCCGTCGCCCTGCCTCGGCCTGCCGGGACCACGTAACCCGCTAGTCGCATGACCTCGGCGTAGTCGAGGCCGAGTTGCTCGCTCAGCCTATGGAGCACGTGTGGCGAGGGGTCTCGCACTTCGCCACGCTCCAGCTTCTGTAGATATGTCGCGGAGATCTCTGCCGGCTCCGCTACTGCTTTCAGCGACAGGCCCTTCATGGCCCGCGCCCGCGCCAACATCTCGGCTAGCTCATTGCTCGCCACGCTCACCTCCCGTGCGTCGGTCACCATCATCAGTTGACAGCATACACCGTAGTTGACGAATCCGCAGGGAGCCGTTATCCTGACTGTACGTCGTCAACTAGGGTTTACGTCCAGGAGGTCTTTCCCATGTCCCAGCCCACCCAGGACCAGGCCGATGCGCTCGAGGTCCACAAGCCCCCGCACACCGTCGAGATCCTCGTCAACTCCAAGGCCGTCATGGTGCCGACGGTCGTCACCGGCTCGGCGATTCTCGCCGCGGCAGGCGTACCGCCGGACTTCAAGCTCTTCCGCGTCGAGGGACGCCGCGAGGTCCCAATACCCCTCGACGAGGAGCTGCACGTGCATCATCACGAGAAGTTCATCGCCTCGCCGACGCTGGACCCGGCGTTCGTCGAAAATGCTGCTCACGCCGCCGCGGTCGAGACAGTTCGCGACGCATTCCCCGGGAACGAGGTCGACGTCGAAGCCAAGCCCGACGGCGAGACCGTGGTCACGGTCCGCGCCGTGGATGTCGGTCAGAACTGGAACCTCACGCGCGTCGACCTGACCGTCAAGCTGCAGGTCACCTTCCCGTCGTCGCCTCCGTATCCGTTCTACGGGCCGGCCGGTCTTGCCCGTACCGATGGTCGCGTGCTGTCGCACCTGCAGCCGCACGCTCAGCTGGACGGCAGCGATCGCGCTCAGATCTCGCTGTCGAAGCCCTGGGATCCGACGGTCGAGACGCTCGGCGCGCGCCTGGTTGCCGTGGTCTGGTGGCTGAGGGATCCGCGATGACCTGGTCTGCGCGCATTTCTCAACGCGACTACGAGCGCCTTCTCGCTCATCTCCATCCGGGCGACGCCGACGAGCACGCGGCGTTCGCGTACGCTGGGGAAGCGGCCACGTTCGACGGCAACCGCTTGCTGGTCCGCCGGGTCGTTCCGGTAGCCGACGTCGACTTCGGACCGAGCGACCGCGGAGGCTACCGGCAGGTCTCGGCGCAAGCTATCGCTCGCGCCGCGATTGAGTGTGAGAGCGAAGGGCTCCGCCTCCTCTGGGCGCATAGCCATCCAGGTGCAGTCGAGCACGTCGGCTTCAGTGGGCCGGACCGAGCGACACACGCCCGCGCGCATCCGCACATGATTGACATGACCGGCGCCAAGCCAGTCGCGTCACTCGTGCTCGGAACCGATTCTGTGGCCGGCGAGGTGTGGACGCCGGGCGGCGGTGTGTTCGAGCTCGACCACGTCGACGTCGTAGGGGCGCGCATGCGCCGCCTGGCGCCCGAACCGCGCAGCACCGAGGGTCCGTCGGCGCGATTCGCCCGTCAGGTGCTGATGTTCGGTGCCGACGGTCAGCACGCGCTCCGCCGGATGACGGTGGGGGTTGCTGGCGGCGGCGGTGGCGGCTCCCTACTCGTCCAAAGCCTCGCCCATCTCGGTGTTGGTCGAATCATCATCATCGATTTCGACCGCGTGAGCGTGAGCAACCTTTCGCGCATCGTCGGCGCGACACCGCGCGACGCGCGGCGCCGACACCTGAAGGTCGACGTCCTCCGTCGAATGGTTGCGAAGATCGATCCCGACGTCGAAGTCATCGCCGCGGCGGGCGACATCAGCTACGCCGAGGACGCTCGCAAGCTGCTTGCCTGCGACTTCATCTTCTCGGCGACCGACACGCAGTTTGCCCGCTTCGCCGTCAATGCTCTCTGCCATCAGTACCTCATCCCCGGTGCGCAGGTCGGCGCCAAGGTGGTCAGCGACCGTGCCGGCAACATCGAGCTCGCGTATGCGATGCATCGTCCTATCGACTTCGGCGGGCCGTGCCTCGAATGCGGTGGCGCGATCGACAGCGAAGCTCTTCGCAAGGAGCAACTCGACGGCGCAGAACGTCGCGCGCAGACCTACGTTGACGAGCCGCTCGCGAGCCTCAGTGATCCCTCGGTGATCACTCTCAACAGCGCCGCGGTCGCGCTCGCCATGCTCGATTTCCAGTTCGCCGCCACCGGGATGTTCGCGCCGCGGACGCGGCTGTCGCCACGCATCTACCATGCGCCCGAAAGGGAGCTTCGTGCGCGTGACGCCCGTATGGGCCAGGGGTGCCGGTGGTGCGACCGCGACGCTGCCGACGGCGCCTTTGCGCGTGGCGATGATCGACCCCTCCCGCTGCGTGTCGGCGAAGCCCCGCGGCCGGCAGCGCGCGGGCTGTTTGAGCACACTCGGTCGCTTCGCTGGCGTGCGCGCCGCGTCGGTAACATGGCCCACAATGCACCGCGCAACCGAGCCAAAGCCTGACACAAGTGCCATGATTGTGCCATTCACGGCAACCTGTCTTGATCAGGCACCCGGCCAAAGTGCGTGTTTGCAGGCAAAGGGCGATTAGCTCAGTTGGTTAGAGCGCTTCTCTGATAAGGAAGAGGTCCCAGGTTCGAATCCTGGATCGCCCACTCACGAATGGCCTGCAAGTCGCGGAATTTAGCTCCGGCCGTTGGACTCCGGCCGGCGCGCTTAGGAGCGCGTTTTCGACCTTTCGTCCCATTGAGGTCACGAGTGGGCCTTTATCGAAGCGGAGTACCTTCGTAGCGGGCAAGGACTCTGCGTTGCAGACGGTGGATCCCTAAAATCTCCCGATCGGGAACGCCA
>Ga0209006_10001371_pt1 | contig 22127 bp, 25 predicted proteins | sample JacPin_JW_Ref_O2_FD_188567 | JGI IMG/M metagenome (GOLD analysis project Ga0209006, IMG submission 188567) | Forest soil microbial communities from Algoma, Ontario, Canada - Jack Pine, Ontario site 1_JW_Ref_O2 (SPAdes) (version 2) | ecosystem: Environmental > Terrestrial > Soil > Boreal... | reverse complement strand
CAACCCGGTCGTGCCCGAGGTGTAGATGTAAAGCGCGCGGTCGGTGAGCTTGGGCGCCGCGACATCGAGGATCGCTCTGCCGGCCGCGAAGAGATCGACGCGCGGCCAGCCGTGAGCGTCGCCGCCATGCACCCAGGCGCGGGCGCAGCTTTCGAGACGCGGCAGCACTTCGGCGACCCCATCGGCGAGTTCGGCGGCGGTGATCACATGCCGTGGTCGCACGATATCGATGGCGTGGCGCAGCGCGTCGCCGACGAGGTTTGTGTTGATCAGCGCAACGACCCCGCCGACCCGGATGATCCCCAGCCACACCGCCAGGTATTCCGGGCAGTTCGGCATCATCAGGCAGACGACCTCGCCGCGCGCGAGTTGCTGATCGAGCGCCCAGCGCGCGTAATGCTCGGCGCGCTGGGCGAGGCCCCGGTAGCTCAACGTTTGCCGATCCGACAGCAGCGCCGGGGCGTCGCCGAACGTGTCAGCGAGCTTCTGGATGATGACCGGAAACGTGACCGTCGGGTTCCGCGCGATCGGCGCCGTCAACTTGAGCGCGCGCCGCCACGACTGCGCCGACGCGTTTCGATCACTCATCCCGTTGCATCCTTCAGGCGGTCTCACCGGAAGGCGGGATTAGACAGGACTCAGATTGCGAACCCGTAAAGCGCCGCGACATTGCCGCGAGTTATCTTAAAGCGATCTTCGGCGCTGGCATGCTTGAAGTCGCGCTCGACGACTTCCTGCGAATGCGGCCATGACGATGCCTGGTGCGGATAGTCGCTCGACCACATGATCCGGTCGGTGCCAACGAAGTCGCGGTTCGCGACACCGACGAAATCGTCGATATAGGTCGCCCACATCTGCCGCCGGAAATATTCGCTCGGCTTCAATTGCATCGTGAAACCGGCCGAGGCGCGTGAGCGCTCGGCGACGCGGTCCATGCGCTGAAGGTAATAGGGCAGCCAGCCGACATTGTTCTCGGCCGAGACGATCTGCAGCCGCGGAAAGCGGTCGAGCACGCCCGAGAAGATCAGCACGCTGAACGTCTTCTCCACCTCGTAGCCAAGCACCGTCGTGCGCATGTAGCGCTCGCCCCAATTCCACTGGCTCTCGACCCCCATGCCGGTGATCGCGTGCAGCGAAATCGGCATCTTCATTTCCTCGGCCGCGGCCCAGAACGGGTCGTAGATGTCGGAGCTGTACGGCTGGTCTTGCGGCGGAGAGCACCAGATCATCGCGCCCTTGAGCCCCAATTTGGCGCAGCGTTCGAGCTCGCGGGCGCCGGCTTTCGGATCGTAGAGCGAGATCATCGCGAGCCCCGCCATCTTTCCCGGCGCATAGCCGCAGAATTCGGCGAGCCAATCGTTGTAGGCGCGGAAGCAATCGGCTTGTAGCCCGGCATCCTTGAGCCAGAAGATGCGGAAGCCGAGCGTGGTGTAGAGCACGTCCGCCTCGACCCCGTCGATGGCGTTGTCCTTGACCCGCTCCGCCGGGTCCCAGCCGCCCGGTCGCGCATCGGCATAGGTCGCCTTGGTCAGGAACTCCTTCAGCTCCTCGGGGCTCTTGCCGGCGCCGAGGCCGATGCCGATCGGGTGAGGCGCATGGCCCTCATAGAGGAAATAGGCACTCTCCTTCCCCGGCAAATCGTTCACCAGGCGCGGCGCGCGCTCCCGGTATTTCCTGTCGACCCGCGTCGTCCACAGATCGGGCGGTTCGCTGACATGGGAATCGGCGGAGATCAGCTGGTAGTCGGGCATGACGGGCCTCCCTCGTTGCGCTGTCCCTCATTAAATGCGGCCATAAATCCGCGTGGTCTGCGGTCTGGAGCCGCATTTCCGCGAGAGCGGATACCAGCCGATTTTGCGCCCATCGGCGGGGTTGCGCCATCGCTTTGCCGCGCCGATATGAAGAAGACTGTCCTGCTGCGTCGTTCCCATCTCCCTGGAGGCGCCCATGACCGTCCCGTTGCAGATCACTTTCCGCGATTTGCCGTCCTCTCCGGCTGTCGAAGCGCAAATCCGCGAGCGCGCGGAGAATTTGGAGCGCGTCTTCGACCGGTTGACCTCGTGCCGGGTGATCGTCGAGGGCCGGCATCGCCCGCAGCGGGCGGGGAAGGTCACCCATCTCTGCATCGAGCTGACTCTCCCCGGCAAGACCATCACGGTCGGTCGCGGCGCTGCCGAGTTCGAGGCGCATGACGACGTCTTTGTCGCGGTGCGCACGGCGTTCGACGCGGCCCGCCGTCGGCTCGACCGCCACGCGCAGCGCCGCCGCGGCGAGGTCAAGAGCCACACCTTGCCGATCGCCCAATAGGTTAGTCGGCCGAGCATGCTAATCTCGTCGCGGTCGACCGCGACGAGAGGCAGACGATGCCGGCGCTGACGATTTACTTGAGCCGGCTGATCGGCGTCGTGGCCCTGATCGTCGCCACCGCGATGCTCGCGAACAAGGAAGTGGTGCTCGCCGCGCTCGGGCATCTGGGACAGGATCGCGCTGCGCTCCTGCTGTTGGGTTTTATTCGCGTCACCTTCGGCGCGGGCATTGTGCTCGTACACAATGTGTGGTCGAAGGGGTTCTGGCCGCTTGTCGTGACCTTGACCGGCTGGGCCTTGCTGGTGCGCGGCGTGCTGGTGCTGTTCGTGCCGCCCGATGTCATGGCCGGGCTCATCGACACCGCGCATCTCGTCGATTTCTATTACGTCTACGCGGCGATCCCGCTGGTGCTGGGCGCTTATCTCGCGTTGCGTGGATTCAGCGCGACGGCGCCGCCGATCGATGTCGCGATGGCCCCCGCCGCGCCGCCAGCGGCAGCAAAGCCGTCGCCGACCCCCAACCGCCGCCCACGGAAGCGGCGCTGACGGCGCAGCGAACCCCGATCCGTACAGGCGTCATCCCATTGAATTTTCTGACGTGACCTGTCGTTTCGACGCGCGGCGAAGCGATTGGAGCGGACATACCGCACCCGGCGGGCCATCTCTGGAGGAGGCGATACGCGCCACCCAAATCCAGGAGGCTCACCATGATCACACTCTGCATCCGCTACACCTTCAACCCGGACCACCTCGCCGATCTCCGCGCCTATGTCGAGGCCGAGCAGGGCGTCATCGAGCGCAGCGGCGGCAGGATCCAAGGGTATTTCCTGCCGACCGATTTCGCCGGGCCGACCAACGAGGCGATGGGGTTGATCGACCTTCCCTCGCTCGCCGCCTACGAGCAATACCGCCAGGTGTTGGCGGACGACGCGGAACACAAGAAAAACATCGTACGCCTCCAGCAGAGCGGCGCCGGTGTGGCGATGAACCGCTCGATCATCCAGCGTGTCGCGTGGGCGGGAGTGACGTCATGACCGATTTTTCGATCGAAGCGCCAAAGCTCGACCCGCGCGAGCAGCATTTCCGCATTCCAAGCCCGCACCGCGACCTGTCGCTGTTCCTGCGCTATCTGCCGCCGAGCCGCGACGCGGAGCCGCTCGGCCGGACGGTGCTCTATGTCCATGGCGGCACGTTTTCCTCCGCGCTGTCGATCGCGCATCGTTTTGACGGGCGTTCGTGGCGCGACGAGCTGTGCGATTCGGGCTTCCACGTCTGGGGGCTCGATTTCCACGGCTTCGGCCTGTCCGATCCCTATCCCGAAATGGCAGAGCCCGCCGACGGGCACCCGCCGCTCGGCCGTGCCGCGGATTGCTCGCGACAACTGGAGGCGGCGGTCCGCTTCGTCTGTCAGTACCACGGGGTGCCGCGCGTCTCGATGGTCGCCCATTCCTGGGGCACCATCGTCGCCGGCGATCTCGCCGGGCGCTGTCCCGAAAGGGTCGATCGCCTGGTGTTCTTCGGCCCGATCGCGCGCCGGCCACCGCAGGGCGAGCGGCAGCGCTTGCCGGCCTGGCGGCTGATTTCGCTAAAGGATCAGTGGGACCGTTTTGTCGCCGACGTTCCGTCGGGCGCGGAGCCGGTGCTGTCGAAGCGGCATTTCGACGAATGGGGCGAGCATTATCTCGACAGCGATCCGTCGAGCCGCACCCACGCGCCGGCCGCAGTCAAAGTGCCGAGCGGCGCGTTCCAGGACATCTACGACGCCTGGGCCGGTGAGCTTGCCTACGATCCGGGGCAAGTCCGCGCCCCGGTCGCGATTATCCGCGGCGAATGGGACGGCATGTGTCCCGATGCCGACGCGCGCTGGCTGTTCGACGCGCTGTCGGCCTCGCCGCTGCGGCGCGACGTCAAGATCGGCCGCGCGACGCATCTGATGCATCTCGAGGAGAACCGCTTCGCGCTCTACCGCGAAACTGAATGCTTCCTCAAAGGTGGCGACGAGGCGCCCGAGACTACCCGTTCAGGTGAAAGAACTTGACCGCGTTGCCGGCCCAGATCTTGTCGCGCTCGGCGGTCGGGATGTTCTCGTAGATCTCGTCGATGATCGGGCGCGAGTTCGGCCACTCGTTCTCGATATGCGGGAAATCGGTGGCGAACATGATGTGGTCGACGCCGACATGGTGTCGGTTCTCGACCGCGAGCCGCTCGTACTGGACGCTGAAGTGAATGTTCTCACGCACATAGGTGGCGGGCAGTTCCTTTAGCGGCTTGTAGCCGAGATATTCCTCGGCCCAGCCGAGGTGGCGCTGGTACCACAGGTCCATGTGCTCGAGCCAGAACGGGACCCAGCCGAGCCGCGTCTCGGCGAAGAACACCTGGAGTTTCGGGAAGCGCTCGAACACCCCGGACAGCACAAGCTGAGCGATGCCGGTCGACGGCGGCAGGCCGAAATTGCACAGCCATTCGAGGAACGGCCGACGCAAGCGCGCCATCACCACCGGGTCTTCCTTGGGGTATTTCATCGTCGGCTGATTGGCCCGCGCGCCGGTGCGGTAGAGCTGGACATGCACGGTCACCGGCATGTCGAGGTCGAGCGCGGCAGCCCAGAATTTGTCGTCCTCGGGCGTCGGATAGCCCATGCCGTTGGGCAGCGCGCCGAGCAGCACGCCCTTCAACCCGAGCTTCTTGCAGTGTTTCATCTCGGCAATGGCGTCGTCGACATTGGTAATCGGGATCACCCCCATGCCGATGAGGCGGTCGGGTGCCACCGCGCAATATTCCTCGCCGAGCCAGTCGTTGTAGCCGCGGATCACCGCCTTGTAGACCTCGTCATGCGCGATGTTGCGCCAGAACACCGGCCCCGCGACCATCGCCGCGAACAGCACCTCGGCGTCCATGCCGTCCTGGTCCTGTTCCTTGACGCGCTGCTCGGGGCCGCCGGTGCCGGCGGCGTCCGCGACCTTGAGCCCGAACGGTTGCCAGGTGCCGGCGGCGCGGCCGGCGCGCAGATCGAGGAAATTGGCCTCCAAAAGCGGCTGGCCCTCGATCATCAAGGCGTCGCCGCCATCGGGCAGATGGACGGTGTGCGGTGCGCGGTCGCGGTGTTTCTCCGGCACGCGATGGATCCAGCGCTCGGGCGGGACTTCGAGATGCCCATCCGCCGACATCAGTTTGTATTGCCGCGCCATGGCGATTTCCTTGTGGTAGCTCGCGGTCGATGCTAGCAAGCGATGGCCGTGTCGTCACCCCCGGCTCTACGCGTAGATCGACAGATTTGGTAAGGCCGTCGCCCCTTCCTACGGATGGGGAAGCGGGCCGTCCCGGACAAAGCTTTTCCGCGGAGAACCCAAATGATCAGGATCGCGCCACGCTTTCGAAACGTTGGAAGATGCCGGTTTAACAGTCGGACGGGATGGCGGCGGCTGACCGCAATGTCGCCGATTGTCGCCATAGGTGCCCTTCTCTTCGCCGGCAGTCTTTTTGGACAGGAGAAGAAGCCCGGGGTCCCCGAGGTCGAGGCGGCTCTTGACCATTTTCTGTGTTACTTCGCCGCCGACAACGAGTTCAAAGGGCCGACCGACGTTTCGCTGAAGGACCAATGGGCGGAGAAGCCTAAGCCCGCGACCGTGATGTCGCGTCAGCTCCTGTGCAATCCCGCGGGAAAAGAGGGCGCGGTTCCAAAGCGTTCGAACTCACATCTCGTCTGCTACGACATTGGAGTGGAGGATTTCAAAAAGGATGTCCTTGTGGAAAACCAACTTGACCGGAAAAAGAAGCAGCCGCTATCGCTGATTAGCGAGAGGTATCTGTGCCTGCCATCCGGCAAAAGAATCTCGGACGAAAAAGAAGACATATCAAAGCTAGAACCACCGCCGATCCCCACAGATCTCGATCATTTCAAATGCTATCAGGTCAAAAGAGTAACGAAAGCGGAGGGCAAGTACCAGGTAACCGACCAATTCCGTGATTACGATGTCGAGCTGATAGAGGCGGTTCTGTTGTGTAACCCCGTCGAAAAGTTCCGCAAGGATGAGTCGCGCGGAGAGCGGCTTCACCCCTCTGCTCACCTCGTATGCTACTTATTGAAATCGAACACCCAGACGCAGTGGGTGCGGGTTGCCAACCAATTCGAGAAGCACGTCAAATTTCAAGTCAACGGCCCGAACCTGTTGTGCCTGCCATCGACCAAGGAGACCGTCGAAAAGAGATAGCGGCTGGTAGTCGCGACGCGCCCCGGACTGACATGCGGGGGATCAGGCCGCATATTGCACCAACGCCCCGGGTGCCGGGCAATAGTCCAGGCACTCGCCGCAGCCGGTACATTTTTCCGGGATGACTTCGTAGAGGTGCCGCGGCTCAAGTAATTTCGGTCTTATCGCTGATTCCGGGCATACCTCACGGCACAACCCGCACGAGTTACACGGCGGGAATGCGATACGGACTTTCATCGCAGCGCCGGCGGCGCGTTCTCGGCTATCCCGCCGATTTGGTAGAGCAGGTAGCCGAGCGCGTCCTCGACGTGGTGCTGGGACTCCTTGTCCGTACAGTAGAAATCGAGTTGGAACTTGCCCTCCATGAAGTGCATCAGCTCCTCGTCCTGCTGCGACAGGTGCTCGTGGCGGACCAGCGGATCGTCGACCAGCGACAGGTAGGCCATGATGCCGAGGCAGGCATTGGCCTCGGTGTAGTAGTTCTGCGCCGCGCGGGCGAGCGGGTGGATGTGCGGGAACATCATCGACAGCCCGAAATAGGCCGGCAGCGGCTGCTGGTTGGCCTCGGTGATTGCCATCAGCTCACGCTCGTCATTGACCCAGCCTTTGCCGAGCAGCACGTCGGCGTGTAGTTTCGAATGCTTGCACTCGTCCCAGATCTGGCGGGCGCGCATGCGCTGCAAATCGATGTATTTGTCCTGGTCGGCGATGTCGACCGAGAGCAGCTGCGCCGACATCTGCTTGATCGACATGTGCACGCCCTCGGCGGCGTAGCCGCGCAGCGCATGCGCCTTCTTCCAGGCTTCGTCGTTGGTTTTCAGCTCCGCCTCGATGTCGCCGAGGGTGCGGGCGAGGTTGATCTCCCAGCCCTTGATGCATTTCTCGCGAGTGAGCTTGAGCCGGAACTCGGCACCCGGTGCGCCGGGCATTGTCGGCCACACCCATTTGTCGAGGAATTCTTCGAGGAGCGGATGCATGCGATAGCTCCCTCAAATCTCGAGGCGATCAGTAAAATTGATTGTCATTCCGGGGCGCTGAGAAGCAGCGAGTCCGGAACCCATGAACACGGACCTCTGGCCCGATGGCTCGAACGGCAGAGCGTCCTCCACATTGCCTGGGTTCATGGGTTCCGGGCTCCCGCGCTGTGCGCGGTCCCCGAATGACGATGAAGATTATTCACGTCCGCCACGCCTCCAAGGGCGGCGGGACCATCGAGCGGCCGGTTTCGATCTCGACAATCGACCCGGCGGCCGGGCAGTACATCAGGCACGCGGTGCAGCCGGGATAGGTGCACGCCTCCGGGTCGATTTCGATGCGGTGCAGCGGTTCGAGCGCGACATAGACCGCGTTGATGTCGAGCTCGCGGCAGACGATGTAGCACATGCGGCATTCGGTGCAGCGGTCGTGGTCGACTTTCAACATCGCGCGCCTCCCTCAGTCCATCACGCGCACGCGCGGCGCTGCAGGATGGGTCGGCGCGCGGCCGAGCGCGACGTCCGCGACCTCCTGAAGGTAGCGGCAATAGTCGCGCCTGGCGATGCCGACCGCCCAGCGGCACAGCTCGGCATCGATCGGCTTTTCAATGAACTCCTCGACGATGCGCCGCCCCATGTTGACGTGGCTGCGGTTTTCGACGACCTGGCTCGCCAAAGCGCCCTTGAGGTCGGGATCGGTGCTTGCCTCGGCCAGCGCCTCCATCCAGGCGAATTCAAGAATCTTTGGCCCGAGGTTGAGCGCCGCGATGCGGATCGTGTGCGGGTAGGTCGCCAGGTTGCGCAGCGAGAAGACGTAATAGGCAAGCCCCGAATTGACCCGAAAACCGCAGGCGGGGTCGGCGAACGCGGCCTTCTGGTTGGCGACGAACCCCTTCTTCAGCAAGAGGTCCATGTACAGCATCTCGTGCGTCGACTCGTCGACGATCTGCTTCGAGAACAGGTATTTGACCGAGGGCGGGAAGTCGTTCATCTCCAGTCCCTGACCCCAGCCGCCGTAGATGTAATAGAACATCCGTTCGAGCGCCCAGAGCCGCCCGACGAGGCGGTGCGCCGCAATGCCGTCGAGCCGACCCTCGCCGGCCGCCGTGATGACGTCCTCCATCGGCGTGGCGCGCGCCTCCGAGCGACTTACGCCGATCAGCTCCTGCGCCAGTTCCTTCCCCGGAAGGTCACGCATGCCGCGCTCCCTCGATGCTTGAACGAAGGCTAGCATCCTTGACCCCTTGGTTCGAGGGGGCATTCCGATGTAGATACGCCTTTCCGCGGCGCAGCGCGCCGGTCGGCAGGGAGGGTGGCATCATGGACCTTCGCTTCAGCGCCGAAGAGCTGGCGTTTCGCGACGAGCTGCGCGCGTTCATCCGCGACAACCTGCCGACCGACATTCGCGACAAGATGCGGCTCGGCTACGGCGCGGAAAAGGAAGACACGATCCGCTGGCAGCGCATCCTCAACGAGAAGAACTGGGCGGCTTATCTGTGGCCCCGGGAATGGGGCGGGCCCGGTTGGACCCCGATGCAGCGCATGATGTTCCTCGAGGAGAACCAGCTCGCCAACGCGCCTGACATGCAAGTTTTCAACATCACGATGATCGGGCCGGTGCTGATCCAGTTCGGCACCGACGCGCAGAAGAAGCGCTTTCTGCCGCGCGCCGCCAGTGTCGACGATTGGTGGTGCCAGGGTTTCTCGGAGCCGGGCGCCGGCTCCGACCTTGCCGCTCTCAAGACCGCGGCCAAGCGCGACGGCAACGAGTATGTCGTCAACGGTCAGAAGATCTGGACCTCGACCGCCCATATGGCCGACTGGTGCTTCTGCCTGGTGCGCACCGATCCCAACGCGCCAAAGCGGCAGATGGGCATCACCTTCCTGCTCGTCGACATGAAGACGCCGGGAATCACGGTGCGCCCGATCATCTCGATCGACGGCACGCATCACCTCAACGAGGTGTTCTTCGACGATGTGCGCGTGCCGGTCAGCATGCGGGTCGGCGAGGAAAACAAGGGCTGGGACGTCGCCAAATACCTGCTCGGCAACGAGCGCACCGGCATCGCTCGGGTCGGCCGCTCGAAAGAACGGGTGCGCACGGCCAAGGAAAAGGCGCGGGAAGTGATGTCGAATGGCCGGCCGCTGATCGAGGACGCGGTCTTCCGCCAGCGCGTCGCGCAGTTCGAGGTCGACATCAGGGCGCTCGACATCACCAATTTGCGGGTCATCTCGGCGCACGACAAGGCGCGTGACGGCAAGCCCGACCCGCTCACCTCGGTGCTCAAGATCAAGGGCACCGAACTGCTACAGTCGACGACCGAGATGGTGATGGATGTCGGCGGCCCGCTGTCGATGCCCGACTGGGCTGCGGAGCTCCAGGCGCTGTCGAACGAGCCGGAGTTGGGGCCGGCGTGGCCGGCGGAAACGACGCGCAGCTATCTGATGCTGCGCGCCGCCTCGATCTATGGCGGCACCAACGAGATCATGAAGAACATCGTGTCGAAGGCCGTGCTGGGGTTGTAAGGAGGCGCTGGCCAAGCCTTCCTCGTCGCTCCCGCGAAAGCGGGGCCAGGGGCAAGCGAGGTGCCGGTGGCCCTGGATTCCCGCTTTCGCGGGAATGACGATAAAAGGTTACTTTCCTGGGATTATAGACAATGGATTTCGAATTCACCGAAGAACAACGCCTGTTGCGCGAGAGCCTCGACCGGCTGCTCGGCGATGGCTATGGCTTCGACAAGCGCAAGGCCTATCTCGTCGAGCCGGACGGCTTCAGCCGCGCGATGTGGGCGCAGTATGCCGAACTCGGCCTGCTCGGCCTGCCGTTCGCCGAGGAGCATGGCGGGTTCGGCGGCGGCGCTGTCGATGTGATGATCGTCATGGAGGCGCTCGGCCGGGTCATCGCACTCGAGCCGTATCTCGCGACGGTGGTGCTGGCCGGGACGGCGCTCGGGCACGCCGGCAGCGCCGCGCAAAACGCAGCGATCGTGCCGCAGATCGTCGATGGCAGCCTGCGTCTGGCCGTGGCGCATGGCGAGCGTCAGGCGCGCTACGACCTCGCCGATGTGATGACCACGGCGACCAAGACCGCCGGCGGCTGGCGGCTCGACGGCGCGAAGAGCGTCGTCGTGCACGCCGACAGCGCCGACCGGCTGATCGTCAGCGCCCGCATCTCCGGCGAGCGCAATGACCCTGACGGCATCGCCTTGTTTCTCGTTGATCCGAAGGCGACTGGCGTCGCGCGCCGCGCCTATCCGATGCGCGACGGTACTCACGCCGCCGATATCGCGTTTTCCGGTGTCGAGGTCGCCGCCTCCGATGTGCTCGGTGAGCCGGGGCAGGCTCTCAAGACGATCGAGCGCGTCAACCAGGCCGGCATCATGGCGACCTGCGCCGAGGCGGTCGGCGCGATGGAAACCATGCTGGCGATGACCATCGAATACATGAAGACCCGTGTCCAGTTCGGCAAACCGATCGGCGAGAACCAGGCGCTGCAGCACCGCGCGACCGAGATGATGATGTCATTGGAACAGGGCCGCAGCCTGGCGATGCTCGCGGCGGTGATGGTCGACGACGCCGACGTGGAGCAACGCGCGCACGACCTCTCGACCGCCAAGGTCGGCGTCGGCCAGGCGGCGCGTTTCGTGTCGCAGAACGCGGTACAGCTGCACGGCGGTATCGGCATGACCGACGAATACGCGGTCGGCCACTATTTCCGCCGCGTCATGGTCATCGAGCACAGCTTCGGCGACACCGGGTATCACCTATCGAAGCTGGCGGCGGCGGTGGTCTGAAAGGCAACGTGGGCCCGACTCTACTCCCTCCCTAGCTTCTCTCTGATATCGGGCAGGTGCTCGCTGCCCCAGAAAAGTTCGCCGCCGATGACGAAGGTCGGTACGCCGAACACGCCGGCCTCTTCCGCTTCGCATGAGATGCGGCGAACTTCGGCGGGGCCCGCATCCTCTGCGTAGGCGGCGAAGTCGGTGGTATCGGCGCCCGCCTCTTGTAATACCGCTGTCACTACGACGATGTCCTCGATGTCAAGCTCGCGCTTCCAGAAGCGCTCGAAGACACGGTCGTGATAGGCACGGAACACCGCGTCGCCTTGCCGCTTCGCCCATAGCAGGCCACACGAGCCGAGCACCGTGTCCCAGATTTTGGTGGTGCCGCGGATCGTCAGGCCGCGCTTCTTCGCCTGGCGCCGGCAATCCATGTAGCTGTACTTGACCCGTCGCCATTGATGCGCGGTCCGCTGCTCCTCGATGACATTGCCCGCCGCGTCGAGCCGCGCCGACCCGAGAAAGTCGGGGATGTTGAGCACATAGGGCCGCCAATCGAGCCGCACACCGAAATCGCGCGCCAGCGCGTAGGCGGGGTCCTTCGCCAGATAGGCGTAAGGGCTCTTGTAGTCGGTGTAGAGGGTGATGGTGCGGGGTTCGGTCATGTCGTTTCTTTCGTCATCCCCGGGCTTGTCCCGGGGATCCACGTGGATGGCCGGGTCAAGCCCGGCCATGACGGTTGGGAAGCTTAAGCGATCACCTTCTCCTGCCTCAACGCCGCCAGTGTCGCCGCGTCGTAGCCGAGGATCGCCGACAGCACTGCGTCGGTGTGCTCGCCGGGTGTCGGGACGTGGCCGACGCGGCCGGGGGTTTTCGACATCTTGATCGTCGCGCCGGGGACGAAGACCTCGCCGGCGACGGCGTCGGGCATCTTGACCAGCATCTCGCGTTCCCAAAGATGCGGGTCAACCGCGACCTGCGGGATGGTCTTGACCGGCGCCACCGGGATTTCCGCGTCGAGCAGCGTCTTGACGATGTGGTCGACGGTGTTCTCGGCACACCAACGGGCGACCGCCTGCTTGCGCTCGTCGCCGTGGCCGACGCGGCTGGTGAAGCCAGTGGCGGAGGCATCCTTGTCGCCGGTGGCGATCTGGATGAGCCGCGTCGCCATCGCACTCCCCGAGGCCGAGATCACGACATGCCCGTCCTTGGCCTTGTAGGGCGGCCTTCCGCCTTCGCCGCCCTCCTCGCCAGTCAGTAGGTAATAGGCGGTGGGGATTTCGACCATGGTCAACGCCGAATCCATCAGGCAGCAATCGACCAGTTGGCCCTCGCCGGTCTTGTCGCGGTGATGCAGCGCGGCGAGCGTACCGATCGTCGCGTGCAGCGAGGTGTAGCGGTCGACCAGCGACGTCGCGGCGCCTAACGGCGTGCCGACGGGCTTGCCGGTAAGGTCCATCAGCCCGCTCATCGCCTGGCCGAGCGGGTCGAAGGCGGGGCGCTCGCGGTAGGGCCCGTATTGCCCGAACCCCGACACCGATGTCAGGATGATGTCGGGCTTGATCTTGCACAGGTCTTCGTACGCGAAACCCATCTGCGCCATCGTGCCGGGCCGGAAATTCTCCAGCACCACATCGGCGGTCTTGACCAGCTCGGCGAAGATTTCCTTGCCCTTCGCCGTGCGCAAATCCATGCACAGGCTCTTCTTGCCGCGGTTGTAGACCGTGAAATAGACGCTGACGCCCTTGACCACCGGCTCGGAGCGGCGGGTTTCCTCACCGCCCAATTTCTCGATCTTGATAACCTCGGCGCCGAGGTCGGACATGATCATGCCGCCGCGCGGACCCGCCTGATAGCGTGCCAGTTCGAGCACCCGAACGCCTTCGAGACTTCCGACCATCTGCATGCCCTCCCGTTTGGCTCCGATTTATAGTGCACCTATCCCTGGCCTTTGGTCACGGTCCCTTGGGCGAACCCATCGAGCAGCGTTTGCCACGGTGGGTTCTCGCCGACAAAGGTAAAGGCGCCGCGCTCGCTCATCTCGCGCGCCGCATGCATGAATGCGCCGAGCGCAAACCGGGAAATACTGCCGCCGACGCTGATTCGCTTGACCCCTAGCACCGCCAGATCGGCGACGGTGATCGACGGGTCGGCATGGGTCATCACCACATTGACCGGCTTCGACACGGACGAGACGACAGTGCGGATCGTGTCGAGGTCCTTGAGGCCGGGCGCATAGAGCACGTCGGCGCCGGCCGCCTCGAACGCCTGCAGCCGTCTGATCGTGTCGTCGAGGTCGGTGCTGCCGTGGATCAGCGCCTCGGCGCGCGCGGTCAGCACGAACGGGACCGGCAGGCTCTTCGCCATCTCGACCGCGGCGTAGACGCGCTCGACCGCGAGGTTGAACCCGTAGATCGGGTTCGCCTTGTCGCCGGTGTAATCCTCGATCGAGCCGCCGACGCAACCCGCCTCGCAGGCGCGGCGGATCATCTCGGCCGCCGCCTCCGGCTCGTCGGCGCCGCAATTCTCGAGGTCGCCGTTGGTGGGCAGGTCGGTCGCGCCCGCGATCATCCGGCAATTGTCGATGATCTCGTCGGCGCTGACCGTGCCGCGGCCAAAGGTGTTGGCGAGGCCGAGGCTGGTCGTCGCCAGCGCCTCGAAACCGAGCGACGCCAGGAGCCGCGCGGTGCCGGCATCCCACGGGTTGGGGATGACGAAGGTGCCGGGCCGGCGGTGCAGCTCCTGAAACGTCGCCGCTTTTTCGGCTTGTGTGCGCATGATCCGTCTCCCTGGCATCGAGGGCCGAGACTGATACTATCGGGCAGCCGCAGCCTCAGGGAAGGAGCGCCGGACATGGAATACCAGTTCATCATTCGCGAAAGCCTCGACGGGGTCGGGCTCGTCACGCTCAACCGGCCCGACAAGCTCAATGCGCTGAGCTTCGACCTGATGCGCGAGGTCGACGATGCGCTGAGCGATTTCGAGGAGGACGACGCGATCAAGGCGGTCATCATCACCGGCTCCGGCGAGCGCGCGTTTTCCGCCGGCGCCGACATCCACGAGATGGCCGATATGTCCGCCGAGGCGCTGGCCGCGCGCCAGGCGCGGCGCGGCGAGATTTCCTGGCACATCGCCGACTACGCAAAACCGCTGATCGGCGCGATCAACGGGCTCGCCTACGGCGGCGCCGCGCTGTTGTCGTCGAGCCTCGACCTGCGCATCGGCTGCGAGAAGACGCAGTTCCGGTTCCTTGCGGCGAGCTATGGGCGGGTCAACTCAACCTGGTCGTTGCCGCTGCTCGTCGGCTGGCCGAGGGCAAAAGAGCTGCTCTATACCGGCCGTGTCGTGCAGGCCGAGGAGGCCGAGCGCATCGGCCTCCTCAACATGATCGTGCCTCAGGCGAAACTGCGCGAGAGCGCGATCGAACTGGCGCAGTCGATCGCCAAGAACGACGCGCGCATGGTCCAGGGCATCAAACGCCTGTTGCACGAGGGCGCCGGCCTTAACTGGCACGAGCGGTACGAACTCGAGGACGAAGCCCGCGCCACCTGGCTCCAGGCCGGCCACCCGCGCGAGGGCTTCAAGGACTTCCTGGCGCGAAAGGGGAAGCGGGCGTAGGGAAGCCGGCCGCGGCGGCACTAGCCGCTTGTCGCGGTCAATCGGATTGATGGTGTGCTTTGGCAAAGGGCGCGGTCACGATCTTGATGACCAGAAAGCCCCGATTTTCCAACTGGTCTTTTATCTCCGCGGCCTTTGCCCGGTCTGGGACGAGGACCACGCCGGCTTCGTCCGGTCGTTGCGGATGTTGGTACAGAATCGTCAAGCTCATCGGGGAAACTTCTCCAGCATCCGTACGAACCGGATGCACCAGGATGATCGATTGCGACAAGATTCGGAATGTACCTAGCCGGGGGGAAACTCCGTGGGACTTCGCTCGGCGCGCCAGCATCGGATACCGAGCCCAGCATGCTCAGCGCCCCTCTTCAAGCTCGTTGAACGCGCCACAATCGCATTCGATGACGCAGTCGCGAATCTGTTCCAGATTAACATTTTGCAGCACGACAGTTCCGCAATTTCCACATTCGAACGCCAGATGCCCGGCGGATCTGATCGGTTGTCCGCGCACGGTCTTTAGGATTACGCGTCGTCCCGACCGAGCCTGAACCTCTGAAATGACTTTCAATCGAGCCACATCGGTTCTCCAGCCCCTTGTCCTCCTCCGGTGTCAACGGTCCGCTAGTGGACAAGCGGCTTGCCGCGAGTCCGATCGCGAGTGGCGTTCTAAAGAGCCCACGTCAATCCCCTGCTGGGCGCAATTGTGAGCCCATTCCGGGGCGATGTCGGTAATGTATATTACCAAACTATCGGCGTGCGAGCGCTTTAAGCGTATGTTTTGGGAAGGTGAAAACTTATGCGTGCGCGGACCAGCTGATAGCATTCGCAGGATGCCGCTACGAGGCCCGGCCGATCGAGGAACGTGACTTGCCGTCGACCGCGCGCGATCAAGCCGGCGCGCTCCAGCTCGCGGGCAGCATTGGTGATGCTTGGCCTCTGGACCCCCAGCATTTCGGCGAGCAGGGTTTGACTGATTGGCAATACGTCATCGTCAACGCGATCACGCATCATCAGCAGCCAGCGCGCCAGCCGCTGCTTGAGGCTGTGCGCGCCGTTGCACGCCACCGACACCAGGACCTGTTCGAGAAAGGCTTGGGCGTAGGCGTACATGAGACTGTGGAAAGACGGCATCGTCTCGATGGCGCGGGTGAACGCCGCGCGCGACATCCTTGTCGCGGCCCCGGGGATCTGAACGAGAAGCCGTACGGAGGAGGTCGTGGCGCCAAAGATGGCTTGCACCGAAGTACAACCCTCCCTGCCGATGGTCGCCGCCTCAATGATACTGCCGTTCGCATAAACCGCCACTACCGAGACGACCCCGCTATCGGGGAAGAATACATGGTCGAGCGGACTGTCGGCGTCCATCAGGACTTGCGAGCGTTCGCAGCGAATGCGTTCAAGCTCCGGCATAAGCTGCCTGAGGTCGGCGGATGGCAGGGCCAGTAAAAGGCGATTACCGGGCCAATTTGATTGAGCATTCATCCAAACCGGATGCACCGGGATGCTCGATCGCAACAAGGTTCGGGATGTACCTAGTCGGGCGCATCGTCGGAGCGTCGCTTGGCTCGGTCGCGATGATCAGCGCTTAGCGGAGACCTTCCGAAAGGGTCCGGCGAATTTGGCCGGCATCCATGCCGGCAAGGCCTATGCGGTCGAGCGTGCGGGTCTCAATTGGCACGAGCGCTACGAGCTGGAAGACGGAGGCGCGCGCAACCTGGCTTCAGGCCGGCCACTCGCGCGAGGGTTTCAAGGATTTGCTCGCCCGTAAAGGCAAGCGCGCATAAGCTGTCGCCAACCCTCCCGGTCCTTCATCTGGAGATTATCGGATGGATGGCGAGATCGTCGATTTCAGCCCGGATATCAACCGCGGCGGCATTCTCGGAGAGGATAAGCGCCGCTACGGCTTTGTTGTCACCGACTGGCGTTCGGCGGGTGAGCCGCAACCCGGCGAGGCTGTCCGGTTCGTCGCCGAGGCCGACCAGGCGACCCAGATCTATCGGCTGCCCCCTCCCTATGTCCGGCCCTTGACGCCGGGGGAGGCGATCGACGCGGTGTACAGTATCGCGCTGGGCCGGGCCGGCGATAAGGATCCGTTTGGCGCTGCGGTGCAATGGACAAGCTTCATTCCGCCGGTCCTCATCGTGCTCGTGCTCCAGGGGGCGCAGATTCTCCTGTCCGTCGGGCTGCCGATCGATTGGCACAAGGCGACATTCTTCACCGCGGCGCTTGTGCTGCTGTTTCTCGCAGGCGGCATATTATTCATGCTGGCGGTTACGCTCGGGATCGTGGCGCTGCTTGGTCGGATGATGGGCTCGCACGGACGGATCGCCGCGGGAGCGTTGTCCTATATCTGGATGCAGACCGCGCTGCTGCAGCCGGCGGTTTTCCTGTTGCGGATGACGGTGGGGCCGCGCGATCCGACGCTGATCGTGGTGCTGGCGGCCGTGGGGATGGTTGCGGTCGTCATCGGCGCCGGGCGCGTGGTGAAGTCGGGGTTTCGGCTCGACAGCGTCGGCGGCGGCGCTTTCGTCGTCGTTGCCGGAGGCATTATCAGCTATCTGATCGACGGGGTGCTCAGCGCGCTTTAAATGCGGCCCGGCGCGATCAGCGGAACCCCTCCACAAGCGTTCGCCTGATCTGCGCAGCAGCCATCCCGGCAAGGCCCAAGCGGTCGAGCGTGCGGGCATCGGCGGCAAAATCGCTCCCGGCGAGGGTCTGCGCCAATACGATCACGGCGTCGATCGCCGGCGTGGCGACGCCGACGGCTTCACCGAGCGCCTGCATCGGCATCAGCCCGACCGGCACGTCTTCGGCGATATATTTGTGGTCCCACGATTTGGGCGTGCCGGTCGCCTGATACGGGCCGTCGCCGTTCGTCGTCAGCCTGACGCAGGTTTCCGACAGCGTCGTCTCGCGCACGCCATAGGTGCGGGCGAACCAGTCTTCGAGCGTCGGCACCTCGGCGCCGAGCGCGGCGGCGACCGCGACCCGCTCGGCATTGATCGCCTGGTAGAGCCGCGCGACGGACCGCGTCACGCCCTCGGCGTAGAACTTGTAGCCCTCGCCGCGGTCGATCTTGCCGGCGTTGGCGACGCAATTGGCGACATGCAGCATTGCGTTGGCGTTCATGAAGCTTGTCGAGGCGATGGTCGGCGCCGCGACCGTGTGCGGGAAGAGCGGGCCGAGCCGAGCGAACACCGCGCTGGTGCGGTTGCCGGGGAACGCCGCGATCTGCAAGAATTTCTTGGCGACGATCGGCTTGATATGGGTCGGCGAGACCCGCCAGCAGGAATACGGGTAATTGTCCATCTCGGCGATGTCGACCGTGGCGCGGCAACCGGCGGCGTCGAGCGCGCGGCGGAAGACCAGCGCCCCGCCGGTATTGCCCTGGATCAGTAAAATGATTTGACCGTCGCGCAACATTGGCGCGAGACCGCGCGCGACGCTCTCCTGATAGGTCCCGCCGGTGCAGACGATGATGATTTCAGCGCCGTCGACCGCCGCGGCCAGGTCGGTTGTCGCGCGTTCGATCGCGGCGAAGACGGTCTTGCCGCCCGCCTCGACATCGAGCCCGCCACGGGCGCGAATGTCGACGAGGCGGCTGTCGTCGAGGTCGGTCAGCCGCAGTCTCGCCCCGAGCATGCCGAGATCGGCGGCGACATAGACTCCGCCGATGCCGGCGCCGACGATCGCGACAGTGGTGTCAGCCATTTCTACCTCCGCAGCCCCGCCTCTTTCATCAGCGGCAGCACCTCGGCGCCGAAGAATTCGAGGTCGGGCAGGTAATCAAAAAAATTGACCTGGACGCCGTCGCACCCGCAATCATGCAGCTTGCCGAACCATTCGACGATCTGCTCGGGCGTCCCGACGAGGTGCACATTGCCGCCGATCACCCATTGCGCGCGGCTGTGCCCACGCCATGAGGCGGTGTCGCCAGCGACAAAGGTTTGCACGAAATTGTCCGCAGCCACCGGGTCCTCGTTTTCCAGGATCGTCCGGTAGGCCTTCTGCGCCTCCTGCTCGGTGCGCCGGCAGATGACATGCGGGTTGATGATGGTTTTCACCTCCCGCCCATATTTCCGCGCTAGCTTCTTGATCTTGGCGTTATGCGCCGGCAACGCCTCGCAAGCCTTGACCGGGTCGGCGCCGGCGGGGCTGGTGATGAAGATCAAGTCCGAATGCTTCGCCGCGTAGTCGAGCCCGGCGCCGGAAGAGGCGGCGTTGACCAGGAACGGGCGTCGGCGGCCCGGCTTTGGCGCCAGGAACGCCTTCTCGGTTTTCCAGAATCTACCGTTGAAGCTAAGCTCCTCGTCCTCGCTCCACAGCTGCTCCAGGATGGTGGTGAACTCGTCGGCCATCACGTAGCGGTGGTCGTGCTCGATCGGCTCGAGGCCGAACATGCGGTATTCGCTCGGCTTGTAGCCGGTGACGATGTTGATCCCCCATCGGCCACCCGTGATGTGGTCCATCGCCGCGCCGAACTTGGCGATATGGAGCGGGTGCCAGGTATAGAGGATGTGCACCGTATTGATCAGCACGATCGACTTGGTCAGCGACGACAGGGCGGCATTGGCGATGATCGGATCGACCTCATGCTCGCGGAAATGCATCTCGCCGCCATAGCCGCCTTTACCAAGCCACTGCGCCAGGCCGAACACAAGGTCGAAGCCGAGCTCCTCCGCCATGCGCGCGCAGCTCGCGATGTAGTCGAACGTCCATGACGTCGAGCGCGGTGCCGTCGACGGGCTCCACGCACCCTCCTGCATCGGCAGGAAGAGGCCGAGTATGAGCTTGTGGTCCGGCAGCCGTGCGAGTGGCGACGGGACGTCCATCGCTATTTCTTTGCCGGATTGTCCGGCAGCAGCGAGACCGCGCGGCGCGCGGCGATCGGGGCGGTGCCGATGCCGCTGACGTCGATCGCCGGCATGTCGAGGTCGATGAAATCGAGCACGGCGTTGGCAAGCTGGTTGTAGTCGCAGAAGCTGCGCCTGAGCCAATGGCGCCAGCCGGGCATGCCGCCGCTAGCATGCAGCTCGAACGCCGACTCCCGGCCCTCCAATGCCGACGACACGTGGTCCCAGGCGAGCTGCAGCAGCGCCGCGCGCTGGCGCGCGGTGTAGCCGCCGCCGCCGAAACTCTCTTCGAGGCCTTGCGCCAGCTCTGGGATGGCGAGGTCGCTGTCGCCTGGCGCCACCACCAGTGACGAACCTGGAATGATGCGCAGCAGCTCCGAAATCCGCTGGCGCGACTTGAACAGCGAGATGCCGCCCGCGGCGAGATGCGCGTGGTTCGGCACGCAATACCCGCTGGCGGTGAAATCCGGCTCGTACTCGGCCCCGGCGATGCAGGAACGCACGACCTGCACCTCGGCGATGACATCGACGAGGTAGTCGACCGTCATGTCGTGCTGCTTCAACCCCATCGCGTCGGTCAGCGCCAAGGCGATGCCGAGGGTGAACTCGGCCTTGGCGAGCCAACCGTAAAGATGGTGCCAGCGGAGCCAGCGCGGGATCGCCTCCGGCGCCGGGTCGACGGCGAACACGCGCTCCCACGGGATCAACACGTCGTCGAGCCACATCTGGCCGTCGAGCTCGTCGTAACGGCTCGATAGTGGCGCCATGAACGGGTTCGCCTCGCGCGTCGCCGGCCTGCGGCAGAGGGTCGTCACGCCCGGCGCGCCGACCGGGACGATAAAACCGGCCGGATGGCCGTCGACCTGCAAGCCCGTGAACGAGCCGACATAGACCTCTTCGGCATAGGCCGGGCTCGTATGCATGCCGAGCCGGCCGCGCAGGATCATGCCCTTGTCGGTCTCGCGCACTTTCTTGACCGAGACCCGGTTCGCCGGGTCGGGATGCATGCGCTGGCCGACGATCGGGGCGCCGCCGCAAAACGTGACGAAACGCCCGCTCTCGGCGACCTCGCGGCGGTACGCCTCGGCGTTGGTGATATGGTGCGCGCCGGCGTTGCGCTTTTCCGCGGCGACGATGACGCCGAGTGCGATCAGATGGCCGTAAAGCGGCGTGTGGGTAATGTTGCCGGCCGAGAGGAAGATCGTCTTGGCGATCGCTCGGCCGATGCCATGGACTTCCTCTGGCGTTCGCGGGGCCACGAACGCCCAGGGCGCTCCGGCCGGGCTTATCAGCGTATCGGCCCAATCCGGGTCGAAGTGCCTGTCGTACCAGGTGGCGTATTCCTCGACGACCGCTTCGGTCGCCGGATGGGTCGTCACGTCGTCGATCTCGCCGCCACCCATGATCACGACCTTGCGGCCGTCGCGCAGCGCCGCGCGGTATTCGGCGCCGGTCCTCATTTCTTTGTCTCCGGGCTGTGAGCCGGGGGCGTGTTGACCCGGCGCGCCGCGAGCGGCGCGGCCGGGATGCCGCTGAGATCGATCGGCGGCATGTCGCAATCGAGCTGCTTGAGCACCGCGTTCGCCAGCTCGTTGTAGTCGGAGAAGCTCTTGCGCAAGCGCCCGCGCCAGGTCGGCATGCCGCCGCTCGCATGCAGCTCGAACGCCGACTCGCGACCGTCGAGCCCCGACGACACATGGTCCCACGCGAGCTGCAGCAGCGCCGCGCGCTGCGCCGCGTTGTAGCCGCCGCCGGCGAACGCTTCCTCAAGCCCGGCAGCGAGCCCAGGCGCGGCAATATCGCTGTCCGATGGCGCGACGACCAGCGACGAGCCTGGCACGATGCGCAATATCTCGCCGATCTGCTGCCGCGCCTTGAACAGGGTGATGCCGCCCGCCATCACATGCCGATGGTTCGGCGCACAAAAGCCGGTGAGCGTGGGTTCGGGCTCGTGCACCGCGGCGGTCTGGCAGGCGCGGATGGTCTGCACCGCCGCCATCAAATCGATCAGGTATTCGACCGTCGCGTCGTTTTGCTTGAGGCCCATCGCGTCGGCAATCGCCAGCGCGAGCCCGAGTGAGAACTCCGCCCTGGCGCCCCAGCCGTACAAATGGTGCCACATCAGCCAGCGCGCGACCGCCTCGGGGCCGGGATCGATCAGGAACACCCGCTCCCACGGGATCAGCGCCTCGTCGAGCCAAAGCTGGCCGTCCAGTTCGTCAAAGAGTTGTTTCCGCTATCCGCGTTGATCGCCGCGTCCAGGTTGGCTTCGCTGTCATTGGTGTCCGAGCAGTTGTAATAGCCGCCACCCAGATAGGCGGTTGTCGACAGCGACCAGGCCGACGATGTGTCGACGAGTCCGGCCGGAAGCGGCGCGGTGGTGTTCCAG